>ERZ808028.329-NODE-329-length-44514-cov-10.516709_pt1 | contig 44514 bp, 41 predicted proteins | sample MGYA00380184_ERZ808028 | MGnify/ENA primary metagenome ERZ808028 (study PRJEB31490, sample SAMN06133397) | mouse gut metagenome | isolation source: J8_1 | host: mice | place: China: Chengdu | collected 2015-05 ...
TGTGTGAAGCTGAAAACGAGCAGAAAGAAATATGCACAGAAACTAAAAGCTACGAAGGAATGGCTGTATGCCAATAATGACCTGCCAGTGAAGGAACTGATAGAGAAGCTGAATAAGAAGCTGGTAGGACACTACAGGTATTATGGAGTCTCCTATAATGGAAAGAAACTGGGTTCTTTTCTGCATTTTACCCAAAGATATCTGTGCAAAGCACTGAACAGGCGAAGCCAGAAGAAAAGCTATACATGGGACGGATTTGCTGGCATGCTGAAAGTTTATCCCTTAGCAAAACCAAAGATTTATGTGAGGTTATTCTAAAAGCGAATGTTATTATGAGGAGCCGTGTGCGTGAAAGGCGCACGCACGGTTCTGTGAGGGGCTTGCGGCGTGAGCCGCTTGTCTACTCGACTATCGGGAATTTGCCGAGAATGAGAAATCGGAATTGCTGTAAGATTTTCGTACTGCAAGGAGAATTTGTGATGGCGAGATACACAAATATGTTGACACTCACGTTATGGGTTTCTGTTGTATATGTTTTATCGTTTATATGCTATGTACCTACATTACTAGAACAAAACGGAATTATCATTCCCAATATATTGTTATACGTAAAATACTTATATGTGTGCATCCCCTCGATAGCTGCTGTTTTTCTGCTGGTTTGCGAGCAGAATATCAAGGTGTACTTTTTACAGATGTTTTCAGGGAAAATAACGAACAAACATATTTTGATATGGGCTGTATGTATGGCTGCGGGGATATTCTGTTCTTATTGCTATTCGCTTATAACGGGAGTGAACGTAAATATTTATTTGTCATCAGCATCACTATTGGTAAACTGTATATATCTGCTGATTACAGCACTTGTTGAAGAAATAGCATGGCGGGGATTTTTGCTTGAACGGTTGCCTTTTAAGAAAAAAATCATCAGCGTTATATTTGTTGGCGCTGTTTGGGCAGTGTGGCATATGCCAATGTGGATAATCAGAAATTCATTGAGTTTTGGACAGATTGTTTGGCTCTGTATATGGACAGTAATTGTTTCTGTTGGTTTGGGAATGACCTATTACCAATGCAGAAATATTCTGCTTACTACTATTATACACGCAACCTTTAATATCTGTTATTTGGCACCAATTCAATATAATGTTTTTATATTGGCAATTGTAATTTCTGCTGACACTCTGTTATATAAAAAATCAGCAAAAAAGTTTTTGATTGACAAATCCAGTTTGACAGGAAGTCGCATATGAAAAAGAAATTGGTGCTGATGGAGGTAGCTATATATGGAAAAAAACATAAAATGCAAATCAACTAATTTATGCATGATAATCTTCACGTTTTGTTTGTTGGTAAGATTTGTGGAATACTTTCTAATTGAAACAGACAAAACAGCTATTGGAGAAAATGTGCTCCATAAAGTCGTTGGAATTATCTTTTTGGCGCTGGCATTGAAAAAGATAAATCTTACATGGCGTGATATTGGATTTCAAAGAAACGGTTTTGTAAGCGGTATTTTGAAAGGCTTGTTATTGGGAGGCGTCTGCTTTGCTGTTTCATATGGGTTGGAATTAGCGATTTTTATTCTGCAAGGCAATCCTGCACATTTAGAAATATACATCAGCAGCTTTTCTTTAACTGGCTCTCAAATAAAAAATACTGATTTCGTTTTCTTTTTGTTATGCGTACTGTTCAACGTTATTAATGTATGGATGGAGGAAGGCGTTTTTCGCGGTCTGTTTATTAAAACGCTTTCTGAAACAAAGCCATTTATGCAAGCGAATTTTATTGCAGCATTTTTATTTGGTATTTGGCACATTGTAATGCCGGTCAGAAGCTATGTGAACGACGAAATGTCATTTGCGGCAATGCTTTTGATGACCATCGGTTATATTGTCCTTGCCGGAATTATGGGAATCAAATGGGGGCTTCTTTACCGCATAACAGGAAATCTATGGGCAGGGCTTGGCGACCATTTATTTAATAATACCGTTGCTACAAACATGCTGCATATCGTTTCGCTAAAGGGTGCAGACGAATTACAAATTGTTCGTATTATGGCTGCACAAATTATTTCCTTTGCAGTTGTGTTGGTAATTCATACGGTTCGAACTGCTAATGCTCAATAAGGTATTATTGCAGGAACAGAAGCGGAAATAGATAGAAGTTTGGAGGGAATGCCTTAAAAGTGATACAATATTTTACAAAAAAGGTGTAACTGACCCAGATTATTGTGTTTTAAAATTTACTGCTGTAAGTGGCAGATACTATTGCGATTTGAAAACTGAAGATTTTGATCTAAAGTAGTTGTTAAATTTCTGTTGTGAGACAAAGGAGGAAAGGTTCAATGGACGATTTAAAAGAATTAGGGAAGCTGATGAAAGAGCATCCTATTATAATTGTTGTAATATTGGTGGCGATGGCTGTAGGCGCAATTTTTGGAGCGGTTGCGTTTTATCAGGGGTGGTTAGGTTGATTTTTTGCTTACAGAAATGCAGATTGAACGATACGGAGGCAATAGAGTATGGAACTTGAAACTGACACACGAAAATATTGATAAAGAACGCATCTGCTGTGCGATCTCCAATAACAAGGATATGTGCATCGAAGACAGTAAAGCGAAAGGGAAAAAGGGACGGCGGATATTTATAGAATCGCGGTAAATTCCGAAATTGGATATTTATAGAAAGGCAGGGTAAAGCAGTGAATATTGATTTATATTCCTCAATGCAAAATTTAAATCGTGCTGCCGTAAAGCATGTGGCTGATACAATAAAAACCGGAATGAGCCTGCCATATATCAAGAAATTGTGTGAAGATTATTTGTTGGAAAATGGTGCAGACTCGTTTTGGTATTGGGATGTTGGCGCTTTTATTTTTTCCGGAGATGAAACTGCTCTTTCTGTTTCAGGAAAAGAATATCAAGTAGCGGATAGAATCATACAGAAAAATGATATTATCACTATCGATCTGAGTCCCCAGAGAAATAGTATTTGGGGAGATTATGCAAGAACACTTGTATTTGAAGACGGCGTATTATGTGATGAAATCGAAAAAATAAAAAAAGACGAGTGGCGGAATGGACTGCAGATGGAAGAATACCTGCATCAGGCTCTGATTGATGTGGGAGCGCCGGATATGACATTTGAAGAATTATATTATTACATAAATGAATTGATTGTAAAAGAAGGATTTATAAACTTGGATTTCCTTGGAAATCTGGGACATTCCATTGTAAAAAATAAGAAGGATAGAATATATACAGAAAAAGGAAACCGGAAAAGATTATCAGATGTCAGAATGTTTACCTTTGAACCACATATCAGTATTCCTGATTCCCAATATGGATATAAAAAAGAAGATATCTATTATTTCGAGAATGGGAGATTAATTAGATTATAGATAACGCACTGACAGGGAGAAATAGAAATTTATGAGCTCTATACTACAATCAACACGAAACACACGCGCGTTGCCTACGGGGGAAATCCGATATATTAGAAGTGATGTTCCGGAGAATTTATCAAGGATTTAGATACTTTCATCTTCCGGTTACAGGAGGCGGCGATACGCCAAAGTCACTTGCGCATCTGCATACTATATATCAACAGATGGTGGATGAACAGATGAAGACGATTATCAATACGATCATGAATGCAGAATCCGGAGTTCTGTATTTCTGTACGGCTGGTAAAGACCGTACAGGTGTTGTATCGGCAATTATTCTGAAACGGCTTGGATTCAGTGATGAAGTAATCATTGATGATTATATGCAATCAAAGGATAATTTAATGGATATGCTTACAGCATATGTTCGTGTTCATCCAGAGATAGATATAGAAATTATTATTCCACATAGAGAAAATATGGAGCAATTACTGAAGCAGTTATCAGGAGGAGGCAATAGATTATTTTAGAAGGTACGAAACCGACTGCAAAGAGCGGCGAAACAGGTACGCCCATCCGTGTTGAAAATATTATTAATGCAGGCTTCCATTTTATTCAGTGCAATACTGAAAGCAAAGGGAATAGCTTGCCGTTCAAGAGCGGGTTTTATGGATTTTGGAAATTCAGGGGACAGTTATGTGGAGCATTGGGTAAACGAGTATTGGGATTTTGGAGGAAACAGGTGGGTTTTAGCAGATGTGAGCGGTTATTATGAATAGGAAGAGCGTTTTGGCTACTGGAAGATCCAGATGAAAATATTGAGCGGATCGAGCATCTATGGAATACAGCTAAAAGTGGTTTGTGCTGACGAATCATACACAGAATGTTTACCATGACATGTTTGGAGAACCTTGTAGTTCTGAAAGAATATGATTGTGCAAAAGCATATTCTTTATTTCCGCGAAGCAACGAGTAATGCAGCCCTGCGCATGGACATTTGACTTAAAGGAGAGGAGAAGGGCAGGAGATGAATATATACTATATTGGGGGTTCCCCTTGTGCCGGGAAAAGCAGCGTGGCTGAAATTTTGGCACGGAGATACGGTTTAAACTACTTTAAAGTAGATGATTTTTTGGATAGATATATGCAGGCAGGCGCACGGGGAGGATGCCCTGTCTGCAGGAAAGCAGCAGGCATGAATGCGGAGCAGATCTGGATGCGGGAACCGATACTCCAATGTAGGGATGAATTTGACATCTACAGGGAAATCTTTGAATTTGTGGCAGCAGACTTGAAGCGGATTGACTGGAAAAGTGGCATTATCACGGAAGGGGCAGTGTATCTCCCGGAACTGATGAAACAGTCCGGCATTCCGGACAGCCATTATATCTCCATTACGCCTACAAAAGAATTTCAGATCTCTCATTATAGAAAAAGAGACTTTGTTGCTTTGGTATTGGAGGGGTGCAGTGATAAGGAAACAGCTTTCTTAAACTGGATGGACAGAGATTTTTTATTTGCCCGGGAAGTACGGAGGCAGTGCCATAAAGAGAATTATGTTTCAGTCATAAATGATGGAAATATGGATTTGGATAAACTGGCCGGTTTGGTTGCCGCACACTTTGGGTTAAAATAATTGCATATATAGATGAAGTCAAGAGAGGATGAAGGAGGAAAAAATAATGCGTCACATTTATATTAGAGGAGCCATCGGACTGATCTGGCTGGTTGGAGCCATTGTATGCGGGATGTCGGGGAACTTCCCGATGATGGGTCTTTACTTAGGTTTAGCAGGCGCCTTCCTGTATTCCGCATATGCGGCATGGAAAAAAGAAAACGACGGCAAAGGGGGAAAGTAAGATGGGAGAAGCGCTCCTGACTGTGAAAAGCTTAAATGCATGGTACAGTAATGAGAAAATGATACTTTCGGATTTTTCTTTTGCACTGGCTGAGCATGAAGTGGCAGGACTTATCGGGCTGAACGGGGCCGGGAAAACCACATTTCTGAAGGTGCTTTCCGGACTGCTCCCTACCTTCCGTTCAGAGGGTATCTGCTTTTGCGGTTCACCTGTGGACTTTAGGAAGCAGGATTTTAAGCTCTGCCGCTATACGGTATTTGCCGAGGACAATTCGTTTTCGTATTTTACTTTCCGGGAATATCTGGCCTATGTATGTGCCGCCTATGGGAGAGAGGTTCCGGATGTGTCGAAGTTGATACAGGGCTTCCATTTTGAAGAGTATACAGATACCCTGTTGAGGGAGCTGTCAACCGGAAACCGGAAAAAGGCATTCCTGATCACGGCTTTTGCCCTGAAACCCAGACTGATCCTTCTGGATGAGCCGGTCAACGGGCTGGACTTCCAGAGCACGGAATACCTGTACCGGCAGATTTCGGGGTATAAGGAGTATGGAACCGTGCTGTTTTCCTCCCACATCCTGGAGAGCATCACGCTGACTTCTGACCGGGTATTTGTCCTGGAGGACGGCAGGATTCGGCAGACATTTGAACGCGGGCAGATAGGTGCCGAGGATATCCGGGAGGCTCTGCATAATGAGAATGACAGGTAAAGCCTTTGCCAAAAAGCTGTTTGGGGCAAAATATGAGCGGCTTCCCCGGACTCTTTTCCTGGATGTAATTGTATTTTGGGGACTGTACATTGCCGGCTTTCAGGTGCAGATCGCATCGTTTGTCCGGGTTCTGATGATCAGCGTCTTTACTGCAGGCGTGATGTGGCAGGCCCTTTCTTCCAAAGATAACGCGGTGGAACTTACGGCTATGCTGATGCTGCCGCATCGACGCAGGGAGTTTGTTTTCTCCTATGTGGGGGCGCTGGGCGTCTATACGGTTGTCACAAAGACAGGGGTGTTTTTCGCGGTTCTGCTGGCCGTTTCTGTCTGGAAACCGGTAGAATTAGTGGGAATGATCCTCTGCATGATCCATGCGGTCTTTATGGCTGCCGCGGTTTATTCCGTGAGGAAATACTGGTATGCGGGCGGGCTGTGGGCTGCCGCCATAATGTCCGCAATTCTATTCATGACAATACGTGACACCGGAATTCTGTCTTTGTATTCTGGTGTAGTAGACTCGCGAAGCGTGGATTCTATTGTATTTGGAAATGAGATCCTGGTTGGCCTGTTGCTGCTTGTGAATGGTCTGTTTGCTGTCTTGATTTTATGGAGAGCAGACGGATACGATTTTTATCAGAAGGAGAGTAAGAAAAGCCATGCCATTCGGCAGAGGAAGAGGGTAACACTTTGGCGGTATTTTTTCCGGTATCTGAGCTGCCATAAGAATTATCTGCTCAATACCGCTGTGATGTGGTGCGTAGCCCTGGTATTGCCCTGTTTCTTAAGAGAAATGGCAGGTCTGTCCGTTATTCCGGTGGGGTTTGCGATTCTGTCCTTAAATACGCCTGTTTGTATCCTGCTGTCCTGCGACCCGGATCTGGAGCAGGCAGTCCGTTTCCTGCCCGGGCAGAAACGGCGCTTTTGCATTCCGTACTGCCTGTTTCTCTTTCTTTGTAATATGGCCGCGGACATAATATTCCTCTTAAGCTGGCAGATACAGAACAGCGGCGTCACTGTCTGGATGGTTGCAGGGGCTGTTTTCTTTGCCCTGCAAAGTGCGGTGTTGTCCGTGTTGCTGGAATGGTTTTATCCCATCCGGGGCTGGAAGATTGAAAGCGACCTGTGGCACCATCCGCGGAAATATTTGGTTCCGGTGGTAATGCTTCTGCTTGCGGGGGCAGTCTCTTCCTGTGTGGCGTTGCTGTATGCCTTGCTGGTTCTGCTGGCTGTGGAAATTATAATTTTGCTTTTATAAGTTTGACCTGGAACCGCGGAAAAGCCGCTTGTCGTAAAGAGGAAACAATGTTACAATATACATAGTAAACGACATAACAAATTTCCAATGTCGTTAACTATAACAGTTTACAGGCTTCGCGGGAGTGTTGCGGGCGTTGCTGAAAGGGTCAGGCCGCGGGGCGCAATGCTGTGCTATAACCATAATACGGTAGCCGAAAGGCGGATCAAAGGGGAGAGTACGATGGATAAAAAAGGGATGACAGCAGGCACGGAAGTTATACCGGAGAAGGACAAGGCAGCAGCGAAAGAAGCAGCAGCGGAAGAGAAGAAGAAAGTGGAATGTGTGGAGGAAGTTGCGGCAGTGCCGAAAGCGCCAAAGCAGGACCCGGCGCCGGAGATTATTTTCCAGTATCGGGAGTATGAGGCAAGCATGGATGTGGTGACCGATCGGGTCAAAGCACATTATTATGCCAAAGGACATGCACAGGGTTCCATTGAGAGCATTCAGATCTATGTTAAGCCGGAGGATTTTACGGCCTATTATGTGATCAACGACGGCATTGTCGGCAAAGTGAATCTGTTCTGAATCGTGTAGAAAATGTATGAATGAAAGAGAGCGCAGCCGCGCAGGTGATGGAAAATCACAGCGTGGTCGCGCTTTTTTTGTTATTCCCATGTGAAATGAGCCAAAAAGTTGAAGAAATTCCTGAGCGTGAGACGTTTTTGTTTTTAGAAAAGGGATACGGTGTGGAATATGGGAGCTGCAGTTCGCGGCCGGTTATACTGTGCACTGCATGATGCGGGAATATTTTAAGGTAAAGTTAAGGAAATATAGGTTGACAAATAATATTATACGACGTATAGTATTAGCAGAAACAATATTATACAGCATATAATATTATAAACTTTAACAATATTATAGGTTATAGTATGAATAGGGAAAGGAAGGGGAAAAGAAGCGAAAGGGGAGCATGCTATTATTAAATTGTTAATGGGAACAGGAATGGATGATTAATATGAGATATGTAAAGAGCAGGAAAGGAGTTTATCGCATGGTATTTAACACAGGCGCGGCGTTGCTGGATGCGATCGTGCTTGCTGTGGTATCCAGTGAACCGGAGGGGACTTATGGGTACAAGATCACACAGGAAGTGCGGGAGGTCATTGAAATATCAGAATCCACGTTATATCCGGTGCTGAGAAGGCTGCAGAAGGATGAATGTCTGGAAATATACGATATGGAATGTGCCGGCAGGAACAGGCGGTATTACCAGGTGACAGAGAAAGGAAGGGCACAGCTCAATCTCTACATCAGCGAATGGTATCGGTATTCTGCCAGACTAAACAGTATCTTTGAGGGAGGATTGAAGCATGAATAGAGCAGAATTTATGAGGCGTCTGACAGAGCTTCTCGGAGATGTAGCACCGACAGAGCGGGAGGAAGCCATTCAGTATTATAATGATTACTTCGACGATGCGGGAGAAGAGAATGAGAGCGGCGTGATCGCATCGCTGGGAACGCCCGAGGAGCTGGCACGGACGATCAAGGCAGGCTTGAATGACGGCGGAAACAGCGGAGAATTCACGGAGTCCGGTTTCAGCGGTTACACGCAGATGCCTAAGGACGAGATCGTGAAGGTGCAGGATGGAGAAGCCGCAGGCAGGACGGATACAGGCGCAGGGCAGGCGGGCGCTGCTTACAGTGAATCCGCAGGCTGTGAGGGAGCGCAGGGCAGCGGGGAATTTCGCGGCACACAGTCGGGAAACGGCTATTATGAAGGCGCTTATTATAAACGACCGGAGGGTGACGGCGTGTATGGCGGCCGGCAGGATACGAGAAATTACAGGAATCCTTATGAAGAGTCCGGTTCACGGGAATCGTCCGCTGGCCGGACATATGGCCAGAATACATCCTATGAGCAGTCAGGAAGCTATGGCACAGGTACATCCTATGAGCAGTCAGGAAACTATGGCACAGGTACATCTTATGGGCAGGGGAAAGCTGCTAAGGAGCCGATGTCGGGCGGTATGATCGCATTGATCGTTGTGCTGGCGGTTCTGACCTCGCCGGTTTGGATCGGTCTGCTGGGCGGTTTTCTGGGCGTGGCGGCAGGATTGATCGCAGTGCTGTTTGCCCTGTTTCTGACATTTTTGATCATTGGCGTGGTGTTTATCGTGGTGGCGATCGCCCTGCTGGTGACAGGAGTCACACTGTTGTTCAGCGCACCGATTGCCGCTTTGTGTGTGATCGGCTGCGGGCTGGTGCTTTTTGCCCTGGGGCTTGTAGGAATCTGGGTGATGGTTGCGTTGGCCGGTCTGGCGATACCGGCATTTGTCAGAGGGATCGTATCCTTGTGTCAGAAGATTTTTCATAGAGGAGGTGCACGGGCATGAAAAAATTCACGAAGGGATGTTTGGCGGCCGCATTGGTCACTTTTATGATAGGTATTGTGCTGTTCGGTGTAGGAGCATTGTTTGGGGGGCTTCGACAGTTGGAACATATTAATGTCTGGAACAGAACCGGTATCCCGTTTGGCTTTTTCCGGCACGGAAACCAGATCTCATTCGGATTCTTTGACTGGGATGATGACTGGAGGGAATACTGGGACTGGGATTCGAAGGAATGGAAAGAGCTGGAGAGGATGGAGACGGAAGCGCTGGCGGCTGTGGAGGAGCTTGAAGATCTGGAGGATTACGAAGCGTTTGAGGAATTTGAGGATCATGAGGAGTTTGAGGATTATGAGGAAGTTGAGCAGTTTGATGATCTTGAGGATCAGGCAGACGATACGGCGGACAACGGGAGTGCCGGCGATCATGCGAACAGGAAGAGTACGGGACTGACGGCGGATGTGATACGGAACATGGAGCTTGAGGTAGGGGCCTGTAAAATGTACATCAAGGAGACGGACAGCAGTGAAGTGAGTATTGCCATAGAAGGGGAGTGCGAGGACCATTACCGCTACCGCATCAAGGATGACAATACGCTGCTGCTTGAGCATAAGGATATGTCGTATGATGTACTTGACACGATCTGGCAGAGGAGCCATCCGCGGGGCAATACGAAACTGTATCTGTACCTGCCGAAAACGGCGGTGTTTGATGAGATCACGATTGATTTTGGAGCCGGAAAGCTGGATGCCGGCTACTTAAAGGCCAGAGAGATCGAGATCAATGCAGGAGCCGGTAAATGCAGTTTTGAGGGGCTGGAGGCATCGGAAACGATCGAACTTACCATGGGTGCCGGCATGATTTCCACTGGGTCACTGATTGCGGCGGAGGCGAAGCTGGACATTGCGGCCGGTGAACTGACGATAGGCGATGCAAGGGTGAGCCGGAAGACGGAGGCAACTGTGAGCATGGGAAATGCAGATCTGAAAGGAACTTTTGCCGGGGAACTGGAAGTGGAATGCAGTATGGGCAATCTGAAATTCACACTGGAAGGCGCGGAACAGGATTATAATTATGATATCGAAAGCGGTCTTGGCAGCGTCAGGATAGGAGACAAACGGTACAATGATCTGGCAGATGACCATAGGATCAATAACGGCGGCAGTACGATGGTGGATATCAGCTGTTCCATGGGAAGCGTGGAAGTGGATTTTACGGAGTAGCGACTGACGGTGCCAAAGCGTCGGATCAGGCAGCGGGAACAGAAACAGGAATACAGTTAAACAAAAAGTTTGGAATGGAGGTAAACTATGGGTGATGATTACAGGAAGCTGGTGCGTTCAAAGTCGAATCGGACAATCTGCGGTGTGTGTGGAGGAATCGGGGAATACCTGCATGTGGATCCGACGCTGGTACGCCTGATCTGGCTGCTGTGCTCGCTGGGAAGCTGCGGGACGGGGCTGATCATCTACATTGTGGCAGCGCTGGTCATTCCGGAGGATGATACTGTCATCGGTTAGCATACAGATAAAACAAATTTCAGGAGAATGTCCGGAACGGACATTCTCCTGAAAACTTTTAAAAGACTATGATTCCCATCTGGAGGCAAAGGCATCTGTGATACGGATGACAGGGCTGGTTACACTGTTTTCTTCCTTTTGTTACCGAAAAGTAGTCATTTCGTTCCCTCTGCCCAAAAAACGGAAAATTTCTGCCGATATAAAAAGATAGATACCTGGTAAAAGGCAGAATGTTCATCATGTCCGTGATGCTGAAAAATGAGAGGAGAGAAGAAGATGGATTTTGGAGTGACCGGTAAATCAGGAGGGTACTGTCCGGCGGAGCAGTACCGGAAGAATGCGGCAGGCAAAAGCGGGGGCGTGAGCTTTGCGGAGCTTGCGGCGGCAAAGGCGGTGAGGCAGTCGGATGAGTCGGAGATGAGTTTCAGGGATATGTGGCAGGCGAGATTTCCGGGAGCATACTACAACGTCATGGATACATCCAAAATTGACGGTTCTTTATGGGGGAGGAATGATTATCCGTGGGATAAGTATTTCAGCAATCATGCAGATGATTCTGTTCTGGATTGGAAACCATCGGGTGCGGAGCCTGCTATGCTTGACTCCAGGGTGCAGGCAAAGATTAATTCCACCATAGGCAGGAAGTCCGTTGTTGTTCCGCCAAAACTGGAAGAAAAGATGAAGAATGACCCGGAGCTGGCAAGGGGTGTTATGGCAAAGGTTGAGGGCTTTATTGCGGAGCAGGATATTATGAACCCTAATCCCCGGAAAGGTTATCTGATTGCTTTGGATGAGAATGGGGATATTGCGCATGCATGCGTGACAAGTGAAGGGATGTCAGTGTCATCGGCAGAATTCATAGAAGCCCGCAAAGCAAAGGAAGAAAAACACGCTGAGTATGAGAGGTTGGCGGAGGAAAGTGCCCTGAAACGCAGGCTGATGGAGCAGCGGGCAGTCCGGTAGCAGACCAGGCGGGTTATATCATACGGGGAAGGAGGAAACCCTGCGGAGATCGACATTAAGCCTGTACAGGATATTTCCGGTGACCGTGAAATATCCTGTATTTAATATGTGATCTTTGAACACTACCAAACGTTCCTTGTCTGCAGAGGCCTGTAGATTGTGTAAGGCCGACTGCATTACTGTACTTTAAGCAGCTTCTTTTTATTTTCGATGGTAAAGAAAAGGTCGGATCGCTTCAAGGCCGGCCGCAGCGCCATATAGACGATAACGGATACGACCGTGGAAGTCACCGCATTGATGGAAGTGGATGCAATGTTCCATGCCAGGGTCACATCGGCGGCGGGTCTGCCCAGGATCAGCCGCTTGTAGAAGTAGCCGACGAGCGGATCGAAGATGACATTGAACAAAAGCCCGCCGACCGCTGCGGCGATGGTCCATTTTAACACCCTGGCGTTATCTTTTTCCGTACTGATATGGCCGAGCCTGTGAGCGATCAGACCGGTGATCAGGCCGATGCACAGTTTCAGAATAAAGGTCTTGGGCGCATAGAGGATATAGTAGGGATCCAGAAGATCGCCTATGGTCATACCGATGGCTCCCCCCACACCGCCGTATAAACCGCCCAGCAGAAGCGCACCCAGAACGCATACCGCATTGCCCAGGTGAATGGATGTGGCATCGCCGCCGGGCAGAGTGATCTTGACCTGCAGGAAGGTAAATACCACGTAGGAGAGCGCAGCGAAGACGCCCGTCATAACAAGTTTCAACAGTTTTTCATTTTTCATGGTGATCCCTCATTTCTTCTGGTTTTGTATTTGCTTTTATCAGTTACTGTTATCGGTTTTTCTTCACGATATACAGTATAGTATGAATTATAAGCAAAAATGGTATGATGAAAAGTGCCAATTTAAGATTTTATGACCATACCAGAGGGAATCAGGACAGGTAACCGTGAGAGTATTGCTTTTCAGTTACTTTTTTATGGTATCTGTCCGGCAGAATCCGGCAATACTACACGATATACGATCAATACCCAATCTAATATCAGGAAGCATCCCTGACAAGGAGAGCACACGAAGAAAAATGAGGCAGGCACATGGAACAGCAGCGCAGATCACACGGTAAATATGACTTATGCAGTCAAAAGAACCGGACAGCAGGACTCTTAACGGCAGACTTCTTTTTTTACGTATGGCTGTTCTTTCTGTTGGCGGTGTTCGGCTGGCTGTGGGAGGGATTTCTGTATCTTTTCAAAGATGACATGTATGTCAACCGCGGTTTTCTGACGGGACCGTGGCTTCCGATCTACGGGATGGGCGGCGTTATGCTGGAAGTGCTGTTTCACAGATGGCGGGACAGACCGGTGCTGACATTTGTATCATCCATGGTGGTATGTACGATGCTGGAATATGCGGCCGGGTGGTATCTGGAATTGACCTGGGGAGTCAAATGGTGGGATTACAGCGCCATGCCCTGGAATCTGCATGGACGGGTGTGTCTGTACGGCAGCATTTTCTTCGGTCTGGGCGGTCTGCTGCTCATCTGGCTGGTAAGTCCGCTTTTCTATTCGCTGTACTGCAGGATTCCATGGCGGATTCAGGCAGGCGCAGGCATCCTGTTATTACTGCTTTTCACGGCAGATGCGTCCTACAGCGCCATGCGGCCGCATGTAGGGATGGGCGTTACGTACCGGTGAGACGCGGCAGTGACATTTACGTACCGGTGACCTGCAGTCCGGCCATCTGCCGCCATTTTCCGTGCAGATATCTGATCACGAAGCAGGTGATCCGACAAAACCAGTCCAGAACCATGGCGATCCATACGCCGATGGCTCCATATCCCATCTGCACACCGATCACATAACTGAAACCGATGCGGAAGATAAACATGGAGGCGATGGATACGATCATGGTATAGCGTACATCGTTGCAGGCCCTGAGCATATTGGGCAGGGTGAAGGACAAAGGCCACAGGAAGCAGGCGCAGCCGTTGTGGATAAAGACAAGTATCCGGGCCAGCCGGGTAGTCTCGGCACTGAGTCCATACAATCCGAGGATCGGGTTCAGGATCAGGAAGAGGACGATATTCAGCGCAATCGTGGGTATGTAGGCCATGATGATCAGCTTTTTCGTATAGAGGCGCACCTGTTTTTCATCGCCGGCTCCCACACACTGGCCGATGACGGTGATCATGGCGAGATTGACGGCCTGTCCCACGAGGATGCCCACACTGTCCAGATTGTTGGCGACGCCGTTGGCAGCGATCTGGACGGTGCCGAAGCCGGAGATGATGCTCACTACGAGCACACGTCCCAGCTGGAAGATGCCGTTCTCCACGCCGCTGGGAATACCGATGTAGAGAATCTTCTTCACCATACCGGGATCCAGGTGGAAAGGCTCTTTCACAAAGCAGATATCCAGTGCCGGGTTGCGTAACAGGACATAGAGAACGATGCTGCCCACGGCTCTGGAGATCAGCGAGGGGATCGCCACACCGGCAGCTCCCATGTGGAGACCGAAAATACATATGGCATTTCCCGCGACATTGATCAGGTTGATCAGGATAGAGACTTTCAGCGTGACCTGGGAATTACCCATGGAGCGGAACAGCGCCGCGCAGGCATTGTACACTGCAAGGAATGGGAAAGAAAAGGCGGAGATCGTCAGATAGATCAGCGCGCTCTCCATAACATCCGCCTCGATGCTGCCGAAGAACAGGTGCAGCATGGGCCGTCTGAGCAGGACGACGATCAGGCCGATCAGCACGCCCGCAAAGATTACGGTATACAACAGCTGTCTGGCGGACCTTCTGGCATCTTCTTTGTGTCTGGCTCCCAGACACTGGGAAGTCACCACGGCGCCGCCCGTCGCCAGTGCGGCCATGATATTGAACATCAGGATATTGATCATGTCCACCAGCGAGACGCCGGATACGGCCGCCTCTCCCACGGAGGAGATCATCATGGTATCCGCCATGCCCACCGTGATGGCCAGCGCCTGCTCGAAGATCAGCGGTATGATCAGTTTTCGTAAGTCTTTAGCGGAAAAAAGCGGTTCCATTTTTATCCCCCATGTCTTTTTTTCTTTACGTTTCGGACAGCACTTTCACTTGCGGCCCTGCCTTCTTCCTATTATAATCTATGGTAAACGATAAAGGAATCAGAAAATGCAGAAAACCAGGAAAGGAATGTAACAGGACTGTTACGAAGGAACAGAAGAAAATGACAGACCAGAACGAATATTTAAAGGATCCGCGGCTGATCGAAACGCATTACGGTGAGGAGTACGAGCATTACTACAATGCCATTGTGCCGCCCGTTTTTCTCAATTCTCTCAATGTTTTTCCAGGTATTGACGAGTATTACGACAGTGATAAATCGGATAAACATGTTTACTGCTACGGTCGGGTCCAGAATCCTACCGTCCGCATTCTGGAGGATAAGATCGCGGCGCTGGAGCATGGAGAGAAGGCGTTTGTCTTTTCCTCCGGGATGGCGGCGGCCACTACGGCGGTGATGGCGGTGTGCCATACAGGCTCCCACACCGTCTGCGTGCGCAATGTGTACGGACCTCTCAAGACTTTTTTGACGCAGCACTGCACAGAGCACTTCCAGATGCAGGTTACCTTCGTGAAAGGTGACAGGCTGGAGGAATTTGAGGAGGCCATAACGGACGATACGGATCTGGTGGTGCTGGAGAGTCCTTCTTCCATTATGATGACACTGCAGGATATCCAGGGGGTGGCGGCCATCGCGGGAGCGCACCGGGCCAGGATCTATATTGACAATACCTACTGCACGCCGATCTTCCAGAACCCGCTTGATCTGGGGGCAGACATGGTCATGCATACGTTGTCAAAGTATATCGGCGGACACAGCGATATCATTGGCGGGGTGCTGGTGGCGAAGGATAAGGAGCTGCTTGAGAAATTATCACTGATGCGGGAGCTGTACGGCGGTATTTTAGGACCGATGGAAGCCTGGCTGGGCATTCGCGGTATCCGCACGCTGGAGGTGCGCCTGCGGCAGCATGAAAAGACGGCCCTGGCTGTGGCACAGTTTCTGGAGCAGCATCCGAAGGTGAAAAAGGTGCATTATCCGGGGCTGCCCTCTTTTCCGCAGTATGACCTGATGCGAAGGCAGCAGAGAGGCAGCTGCGGCCTTATGAGCTTTGAACTTGATGGTTCGGTGGAGCAGGCGAAGGCGTTTTGTCAGGCCCTTCGCATCTTTAAGATCGGGGTAAGCTGGGGCGGCTTCGAGAGCCTTGTAACCATGCCGTTTGCGAGAGCGTCCGAGGAGGAAACGGCATGGCTTGGTGGGGCACAGAATCTGATCAGGATTCATTGCGGCCTGGAAGGGGAGGAGAATCTGATCGCGGACCTGGAACAGGCATTTGCCGCTTTATAGGGACGGGCAGCAGTTTTCAGCTTAGCGGTTCATGCGGTATAGGATAAGGCGGCCTGTGTCAACAGATGGGGAGATGGGATGCCTGTGCAGGAACTGCAGAAGAGAGAGTGATGCAGGAAGTTTACGGATGGAATTGCAGAAGAGAGAGAGTAATGCAGGAGGTTTGTGGATGAAGCTGTTGATCATAGAAGACGATACCGGTTTAAACCGTGGCATATCCTTTGCGATGGAGCAGGAGGGATATGCGGTGGTGAGCGCACGCACGCTGCGGGAAGGAGAGGCGCTTTTTGCGCAGGAAAAACCGGATGCCGTTATATTGGACTTGAATCTGCCCGACGGCGACGGTCTTGACTTCTGTAAGAAGGTGCGTCAGCGGTCCGGCACAGAAGGGGAGACGGTAATCCTGATGCTGACGGCGCGGGATCTGGAGACAGATGAGATCATGGGGCTGACGAGCGGGGCTGATGACTATATCACGAAGCCTTTCTCGGTCTCCGTCTTAAAGATCAGGCTGCAGAATATCCTGCGCAGGAAGGGGGAGCGGAATGAGGCGGCGCAGACGACGATCACGTCCGGGGATGTAACGCTGGATCTGCGGACGTTCCGTGCCTTTAGCCAGGGAGAAGAGCTGGACCTGAGTATGACGGAATTCCGGCTGCTGCAGTTTTTTCTGGAGAATAAGAACCGGGCGCTGTTAAAGGAGCAGATCCTGCAGCGGGTGTGGGATGTGGACGGAAATTATGTGGAAGAGAATACGCTGTCTGTCAATATCAGCCGCCTGCGCAGGAAACTGGGCGGTGATCATATCCGCACCATTCAGGGCATTGGCTATCTGTGGGAGGAGAAGGCGTGATGGGTGCGGCAGGGCAGGCAGTAATCTGGATCCTGGCGGTCTGTCTTGGGCTGTGCCTGACGGCATTTGCTGTGGGTACGGCCTGGTTTTTGCTGCAGTGGCGGAAGATGGACCGGATTCTGGACAGCTTTCAGCGGAGCAGTCCGGACGGTGAGAGACGTGACATGCCGGTTGATGTGGATATTCAGGAGACAAGGGAATCCAGGATCGTCAGCCAGCTGCGGCGTATTGTAACGGACGCCCGGTTTCGGGAAGAGCAGGCGGTGGGGGAGAAGGATCAGATTATGGAACTGCTCTCGGATCTGTCCCATCAGCTGAAAACACCGCTGGCAAATATCGTCATGGATACGGAGCTTCTGCAGGATCCGGCGATCGGCGGGGACGAAGACAAACGACGGGAATTTCTGCTGCATGTGAAAAGTCAGGCGGATAAGATGCAGTGGCTGATGGCCAGTCTCTTAAAGGCTTCCCGGCTGGAAAACGGGATGATCCGGTTTCCCGTGGAGGCAGCAGGGATCAAGGAGACGATCGCACGCTCTCTGGGGCATGTCTACGGGCAGGCGGCGGCGAAGGACATTGCACTGGCGGTGGAAGAATTTCAGGACTTTAACCTGATCCACAATCCGAAATGGACTGCGGAAGCACTGGCCAATATTCTGGAAAATGCCATCAAATATTCGCCCCGGCACAGCAGCATCCACGTGAGTGTGACGAGGCTGGATCTGTATACGAGGATCACCATCGCCGATGAGGGGATCGGTATTTCTGAGAAGGAATATAACCTGATCTTTAAGCGTTTCTACCGCAGCGGGACGGTGGAACAGCAGGAAGGCAGCGGGCTGGGGCTTTATCTGGCGCAGCTGATCGTACAGCAGGAGAAAGGGTATATCACGGTGGTGTCCAGAGTGGGGCAGGGGAGCCGCTTTTCGATGTTTTTGTTGAATGCATGAGCCCTGCGGCTTTTTACAGGGAGCCTGTTATAAAATCTCAATCCTGCACTGATGTTCTTTCGATGCTCTGTCGTAACATATGCCCGCTATCACGATTTTTTCGACGGATACTTTTTTGAGTTTTTCGTGGTATTCTTTGTCTCTTATCTGCTGGATTGCTTCTTCCGGTGTACCGTCGGCCTTTAATTCCAGAATGATTCCCGGCAGATGGCTTTTTCGGGGATAAAAGATAAAATCTGCAAATCCTTTGCCGCTTTTTTCTTCCCGCTCGATCCGGTATTTATTTCTTGCAGAGAGGTAGGCAAGTGTTACGACACAGGCCAGGCTGTTTTCATCGTTGTACTTCAGTATGGGAATCTCGCTGTTGTGAATGTCGTGCAGGTATGCCACAACGATGTCCGCTCGCTGATCCAGTGTGGCATTGAGTACTTCATCGGAATTCCTGACGAGCTTTGCAACAGCGCCGAAGTCATCGTCTTTCAGTGCTTTCTGGAACTCCAGCATTAATTCTTTGTTTGGAATGCGCAGTTCTCCGTCGTGGTAAGACAGAAGTCCGTAGATGATCATAGCGGCGTAGATTTCTTCCCGGTTGGAAGGGGATTTTTGTCCGGCGGTATATTCATCCAGTATTTCGAGACGGACGGGGATATGATTGACCATTTTTATCACGTCATCCCGAACGTCACCGATGTTATATTTCAGAAAGAAAAGGACTTCATCCAGTTTGCCGGTCTTCGTCCAGTAACTGCGGCATTTGCCGTTGATCAAAGCCAGAATGACGGAACGGGGATTATATAATTTCCTGCCGTCGTCGGCGAGATAGCCGTTGTACCATTCTGCGATTTCCTGCAGTGACAGATTCGACTGTCTGGTGCACAGCGCAGCGGCCTCCTCTTCTGTGAATCCAAAGTATTCGTCAAAAAGGGAGTCGTTGAGCATGGTATATTCGTCAAACATATTCAGAGCAGAACCGGTACTGTATTTTTTAATGGGCAGAACGCCTGTCATATAGGCCAGCGCCACATAAGGTCTGTCTTTGAGCAGGTATCTTAAAAATTCAAGGAAATCACTGTGATTCTCCCGGTACAGATCGTGACTGAAAATATAATCCCATTCGTCAATAAAGAAGATGAACTCGTCTTTCGTGGCGGTAAGCAGATCGGGAAGGCTGCGAAAAGAGGCGCGTTTCAACTCCGGATAAAGCGCTTCAATATCGTCTTCGATCGTTCCCTTGATCAGCGCTGTATAATCGCTGTAAGAATTACCGTTATCGGGAAGGCAGTTCATATTCAGGTTAATGATGTTATATTGATTCAGATGAACCGTATAGCTTTTGCAATGGCTGATCTTGAGCTGATCGAAGATGGCCGATGACGGATAAGATTTTCCGTAGTAGGCGCCCAGCATATTCAGTACCGATGTCTTGCCGAAACGGCGGGGTTTTGTGATACACAGACAGCGGTTTTTTGTGTGGATCCGTTCATTCACCTTATCGATGATCAGAGATTTGTCCACAAAAAATTTATCACTGCTGAGCATTTGAAAATCTTTGTATGCTGTATTTGAATTAATATAAACTGCCATTTGTTTCACTTCCTTTTATTGGGGTGGTTGTTTCCGGTCTGCATCTTTATCTTTGATTTTATCATATCACGGGATTGTTTGCTATCATGAAATCCGACGGTTGAAGCCGGATCATCAAAGACGGTTGAGTCTATTTTATTCTGACAAAATTGTCACATCCTTTCTGTCGTTCTGTCAGCGCGCTGTAAGAAAGGTCTGATAGAATAAACTTGTAAAACTTATAATACAGGAACGATTCTTTCAGACAACACGATAAGTTGGAGGTAAGACGATAAGGAGGAAAGGAATTACATGAAAATATTGGAAACCAGAGACTTAAAGAAGTATTATGGCAATGGCGATATTCAGGTGAAAGCACTGGACGGCGTCAATCTGTCCATCGAGGAAGGAGAATTTGCGGCGGTGGTGGGCACTTCCGGTTCCGGGAAATCCACGCTGCTGCACATGCTGGGCGGGCTGGACTATGCCACCGGCGGTACGGTCACGGTAGCAGGAAAGAAGATCTTCGAGTTGAATGAGAACGAGCTGACCATATTCCGCAGGCGGCAGATCGGTTTTATCTTCCAGAGTTATAATCTGGTGCCGATCTTAAGCGTCTATGAGAATATCGTGCTGCCGCTGGAGCTGGACGGGCGCAGCGTGGACGAAGGATTTGTGAAGGATATCGTCCACACGCTTGGCCTGGAGAATAAGCTCGATAATCTGCCGGGCCAGCTGTCGGGCGGACAGCAGCAGCGGGTGGCCATCGCGAGAGCGCTGGTGACGAAGCCGGCCATCATCCTGGCCGACGAGCCCACCGGTAATCTGGACAGCCGGACGACACAGGAAGTGCTGGGGCTTTTGAAACTGACGGGAGAACAATTCCACCAGACGATCGTGATGATCACGCACAATGAGGCGCTGGCCCAGCTTTGCGACAGGGTGATCCATATCGAGGACGGACGTATCGTGGAGGACCATTCGGGAAATAACCGGGCGAACCGTTCTGAGCAGCCTGCACAACGGAATGCTTCCGGGAAAGCAGCCTCTATGATGAATGCGAAGAAACCGGCATCTGCCGGCAAAGACGGGGAGGTGCGCTCATGAGAAACAACAACGGTGCATCCATCCGCAGGCTGTCGAACCGCAGCCTGAGAAATAATCATATGCGGAATCTCTTTGCGGTGCTGGCGATCGTCCTGACGGGTATCCTCTTTACGGCGACTTTTTCTCTGGTCGGCGGGGCCATGCAGGTGGCACAGGAGCATACCATGCGGGAGGTCGGCGGGAAATTTCACGCCGGGCTGAAGGCGGCGACGAGGGAACAGTATGAGAAGGTCATCGCGGATCCGCTTGTGAAGAAGAGCAGTTATAACATTTTTATCGGTGTGGCAGATAATTTCGTGAAACGACAGACGGAAATCCGCTATCTGCCGGAGGCAGATATACTGGCGGATATGTTTATCACACTGGCAGAAGGACGTCTGCCGGAAGCGGAGCAGGAGATCGTTGTGGATACCTTTGTTCTGGAGGAACTGGGGCTGCCCTGTGAGCTGGGGCAGAAGATTCCGCTGCGGTTTCGGTTTATGGGAGAGATGATCGAGGAGGAATTTGAGGTCTGCGGCTGGTACCAGGGGGATGGGGTCGGCCATGCCAGTGAAATTTTCCTGTCGGAGCGTTATTGGACAGGACTGAGGGGCACTCTCACAGACGAAGATTTTCAGAACTGGGGAAAGGAGCATCCGGAAGATAAGGGTGTAGGCCTGCTGGCGGGCAATCTTTTCTTTGACGATGTGGGCAATCTGGAAGAAAAGATAGAGGCCGTGATCAGGAACGCCGGTTATGATCCGGATACGGAGTTGTCTTACGGCGTGAACTGGGCTTATATGAGCAGCCGTCTGGAGGCTGCGGATCCGATGTCGGTTTTGATCCTGATCAGTGTGGTGGCGGTCATATTGGTTACGGGGTATCTGATCATCTACAATATTTTTCAGATATCCGTGATCAGCGATATCCGGTTTTACGGGCTGTTAAAAACGATCGGTACGACGAAGAGTCAGATTCGCCGTCTGGTCAGGCGGCAGGCGCTTATGCTTTCTGCGTTCGGTATTCCCCTCGGTCTGGCAGCCGGCTACGGGATCGGAGCACTTTTGCTGCCCTTTATGCTCAGCTTTTCGGATTATGACGGCATGAAGGTAGCTTTGCAGTTTCAGCCCTGGATCCTGTTATGCGGCGCCGGATTTTCCGCTTTTACCGTTTACCTGAGCAGCCGGAAGCCGGGCAGGATCGCGGGAAGCGTCTCACCCATCGAGGCAGTCAGGTATACGCAGGAAGGCGCATCTGACAGAGGATCTTTAAAAAAGAAGAAAAAGCCCAGGAAGAAAAAAGGCGGCCGGTTCAGCGCCTTATCCATGGCGCTTTCCAATCTGGGGAGAAGCAGGCGCACTACGGCGGTCGTCGTTATGGCGATCTCTTTAAGTATCATTCTGCTGATGGTGGTCATGACGGCTGTGGGCAGTTTCCGCATCGACCGCTTTATCGAACAGCGGATCGCGGGTGATTTCCTGCTGGGCAGCAGCGATATCACGGGAGCAACCTCCGGTAGCGGTGTGAAGATTGCACCGGAATTGTTGCGGCTGGCTGACGGACAGGCGGGCATTGAGGGACGGCAGGAAATGTGGACCCGTTTCTCTACCTGGCTGCAGATTGACGGCAAGGCACTGGAGCAGCTGCAGAACCTGCAGGCAGCAGGCCGCCTGAGGCAGAATATTCACGAGACGGATAATCTGAATCGGATGCTGCAGGGGGAACGCTCTATGAATGGCTTTTGTTATGGTTACAGTGAGGCGCTGCTTGCCAACATTCAGGTTCTGGACGGGACGTTCGATGCGGATAAATTCCGGACGGGGGATTATGTGCTGTTGACGCAGTTCCTCGGGGGCGACTTTCTTTCGCCGGAAGAACATCTGTATCATCCGGGCGATAAGGTGACGGTGGAGTGGGCGACAGAAGATTCGGTGGCACGTGAGATTACCGATTCGGCAGGGGAGACCGTAGACTTTGTGTATGAAGATCTCGCCCAGAAGGAATATGAGGTGATGGCCATCGTTAAGATTCCGTCCAGTCTGGGGCTGCACAGGTTTGCGGGTAATACCTGTGACCTGATCCTTCCGTTAACGGAACTTGGGATTGAGGAGTCGGATGCGGCGGGAGACGGGTGGTATGGCAGATACGACGCTTCAGATTTCACAAGCTGCTTTGCCGTATCCTATCAGGTAGAAGAGGAAGCGCGCAAGGCGTTTGAAGCGGCGGTCAAAGCCTATACGGATCAGCATCCGGAGATGGGGTATCTGACGAAGGAAGTGCTGCAGAAAGAATTTAAAAATATGATAAATGTGGTCGCAACGATCGGAATTGCTCTTTCCGGGGTGATCGCGCTGATCGGGATTCTGAACTTTATCAATGCCATCCTGACACAGATCATTTCCAGGAAGCGGGAGTTTGCCATGCTGCAGAGTATCGGCATGACCAATGACCAGCTGTTGAAAACGCTGGTCTGCGAGGGCATCAGTTATATCGCGATCTCCGGCGGCATCAGCCTTCTTCTGGGAAGCCTGTTTTCCTGGCTGACGCTGCGGGCTTTGAATAACGTGCTGCTGTTCTTCGAGTATCGGTTCCAGATCAGGTCATTTCTGATCATGATGCCAGTGCTTGTGCTGGTGGCGGCAGCAGCGCCCGTGATCTGCTACAGACAGTTGCGGAAGAAAAGTATTGTGGAAAGACTGCGGGAAGAGTGAGGAATGTCACAGGATCTGGTAAAAAGGTTCTGCCGGGGACGGTTGTCTCCGGCAGAAGGTATGTGAGCTTTTTGATTCATGTGAGTCTACTATTCGATCGCACCGGTGAGAAATGCGTTCAGGATATTCTGAGGCGCATCGTAGTAGAAGCTGCTGTTGTAGTCGTCTATTTTGTCGCTGACAAAGGAATTGTAAGCTTCAAACAGGGCGTCAACGACAGGCAGGTCTCTTTCGCGGGCGATGCCGAGAATAAGACGTTTATATACTTTGCCGATATCCCAATGGCTGGGAACGGCATATCTGGCGGCGGCAACATTGTCGAAGGTCCCTTCGGAAATGTGAGCAGACGCAATGAAGTCTTCGCTGACGGTATCCATGTTGTCGCTGTGGTAAACGTCGGCCAGATCATATATTTTAGAGACAGAGGTCCTGCCGAGCGCATTGACGACGGCGGACCTTTTGTTTTTGGTCTTCCTGGCGATATAGTCGATCAGACTGCAGGTGAAAAACAGATCGTTTGCTTTTTGGTCTTCTCGTCCGGTCATTTTTTAATTCCCTTTTCTTTTTCATAGGATAATGTATCAGGTTTATTTTGTTTTCAGTGAGTCGCTTGATACGAATTCCAGGCATTTCAGGGCGGCAGTAGTACAGAAATTGATCTGGTGTGTCGGATATTTAAATTTTGCCATAGACCAAAACTGTTCTCTGGTGATGATGCCATCCATGTAATCAGCGATAAAGTTATAAATCTGATCATTTGCCATAGCTCCGATCACAATATCATTCGTATGGGCATCGCCGTGGCGGCATGAGATGATAAAGTCAAGCCAGTCCTCGGTCATATCCCTGAATTCCAATATGTTAAGGGAGGTATTCAGCCGCACGGTATAGGTATTGATTACCGGTGTATGATAGCGCATTGCCCAGCGCTGCGCCTGTTCGCGAATCATGGTACAGTAAAAGCCGGGGCCGAAGTCTTTCGTGTTTCTACCTATTATAATCTGTGGATGCTCTATGGTGGTATAGCTGCCGTGATAGACTGTCATTTTACCCATATGGCGGAGAATTCCTTTCTTACTGCACAGGATGGATTATACAATTTTCTATTTCTACTGTATACTAAGGGAATGCATTTCGCAATAAAAACTTGCAGAACTTTAGGGATAATGCCGGTTGTAAAAGCGGGTGTATTAAGATAAGATAAAATCAGAATCAGAATCAACGCGGGCGTGAAAGAAAGGGAAGTGGTCCGGTGAAAGAAAATGGCGGCGGTCACAAAAGTCAAATCAGTGATATGGGAAAGTCGGATGAGTTATAGAATTCATCCGGCTTTTTTTGTTACGATAGCGGTGTTTCCAACAAGAATCACGAAAACAGGAGGATGAGATATGAAAAGAAAACTGATCGCAGTATTACTTGCGGCAACGATGGCAGTCTCTCTGGCAGGCTGTGGAGGTGGAGATGCCGGCACTGCCGGTGATTCCGGCAGCGCGGGAGCAGATTCCGGTGCGGCAGGAGAAGAAGGCGGCGAGCCGTACACGGTGACCATGGTGTTGAACGGCACCCAGCAGCCGGATGAAGAACGGATCGAGGCTAAGGTAAACGAAATACTGGAAAAAGAACTGAATGCCAGGCTGGATCTGGTGGTGCTGCCCTGGGCGAGCGCATCCCAGCAGCTGCAGTTGATGCTGGCAGGGGATGAGAAGATCGATATTTTCTATACGAATGCCACCAGCGCGGTGCAGTATATGCACTCCGGGCAGATCATGGATATGGCCGGGCTGATTGATCAGTACGGCACCAATCTGAAAGGGATCTTCGGGGAAGATACGTTGAAGGGCAACAGCGTTGGCGGATTTCTGTATGGTGTGCCGGTTCAGATCGAGCGGGGCAGTATTCCGGCGATCTTCATGCGTAAGGATCTGGTGGAGAAGTATGAGATAGACACTTCCGCCATCAAGGAGCCAAAGGATCTGGAAGCCGTATTTGAGAAAGTGCAGGCAGGTGAGCCGGATATGACAATGCTGTTTTCGATCAACGAGGGTGATACGCCGATTACCCGTATGTTTGGAGGGGATTCGCTGGCGGATTCTAATATTCTTGGTGCTCTGATCGATCCGGAAAACAGTACTACCATCGAGAACTTCTATGCCAGTGACTGGTACAAAGAAGCGACTACGATGCTGTACGACTGGTATAAAAAGGGGTATATCAGTCAGGATGCAGGCACGAGTACCGAGAACTGGAGAACGGTATTTAAGGCCGGCAATATGTTCTCTCTGTTCTTTGCTTATCATCCGGGAACACCGGTAGAATTTGAAAGTTCCACAGGATATGAATTTGAGATCGTACCATTTAGAGAATATCCGGTGAAAATGGCGCAGAGTTACAACAGTGTGATCTTCTCCATAGCCCAGAATTCCGAGAATCCTGAGAAAGCAATGGAGGTGTTGGACTATATCTATGGCAGTCCGGAAGTGATGAACCTGATCAACTGGGGTGAGGAAGGCGTAGACTATGTGCTGGAAGATGCGGAAAACGGCATCATCAATTATCCGGAGGGTGTTACCGTGGACAACGTCGGCTACAGCCTGAACCTTGGCTGGGAGCTTCCCAACCAGTTTATCGGCTATAAGTGGAGCGGTTCCGACCCGCAGCTTTGGGAGAAGATGGAAGAATTCAACAATTCTGCGAAATCATCAAAGGCACTGGGCTTCTACTTTGACAATTCTCAGTATGAGAACCAGATCGCAGCGCTTGCCAATGTGGTGAAGCAGTATTCCGGTTCCCTGAACAGCGGTTCCGCGGATCCGGCAGTCTATATCCCGGAATTCTTAAGCGCTTTGGAAGACGCAGGCATCAATGAGGTGATCGCTGCCAAGCAGGAACAGTTTGATAAATGGCTGAGTGAGAATCAATAAGTTACGGGCAGATTCCGCAGCAGGGGAGCCGCAGGCATTAGCTGTTACAGAATTGCCTGCGGGGTTCTTCCCCGGGAAGAGAAGGAAGAAGAGAAAGAAAGGGGTAACAGAATGGAGAAAAAATCGCGTCTGAAGGCGTACAGAGAACACTGGCCGTTGTATCTGATGATGCTTCCGGGACTTTTGTATCTGCTTATCAACAATTATATTCCCATGGCGGGTATCGTGATCGCCTTTAAGAAACTGAATTTTGCGGAGGGGATCTTCGCCAGTCCCTGGGCCGGATTTGATAATTTTAAGTTCCTTTTTGCCACGAAAGATGCATGGATCATCACGAGAAATACCCTGCTTTATAATGTGGCGTTTATTTTGGTAAATATGGTAGTGGGTATCGCCATCGCGATCCTGATCTGTGAGATCAGAAGCACGAAGTTAAAGAAGCTGTATCAGAGCGCGATCCTGCTTCCGTTTCTGATGTCAATGGTTATTTTGAGCTATATCGTATATGCGCTCTTAAGCTCTGAGAATGGTCTGATCAACAATTCCCTCTTAAGCGCCCTGCATTTGGAGCCGGTTTCGTGGTATCAGGAACCGAAATACTGGCCTTTTATCCTGATCTTTGCCAACTGCTGGAAAGGGGTGGGTTATGGCTGTCTGATCTACATAGCATCCCTGGTAGGGATCGATCCTTCCTTCTATGAGGCGGCGAGACTGGACGGTGCGAGCAAGTGGCAGGAGATCCGCAATATCACGCTGCCCTGTCTGGTGCCGACGATCATTACATTACTGCTTCTGAGCATAGGCAGAATATTCTATTCGGATTTCGGACTGTTCTATCAGGTGCCCATGAATTCCGGAGTGCTGTTCCCGACCACCAATGTTATAGATACGTATGTGTACCGGGCGTTGATCGAGCGTGGGAATATCAGTATGTCATCGGCAGCAGGCGTGTACCAGTCTGTGGTCGGGTTTGTGATCGTGATGTTAAGTAACTGGGTGGTGCGGAAAGTCGATAAAGATCAGGCGCTGTTTTAGAGGAGGTTAAAGATGGAGAATTCAATGAAAACCAAACGGTATCAGATCATGATCAATGCGGTTCTGATCCTGGTCACGCTGATGATCGTCCTGCCTTTTGTGCTGGTGTTCCTTTCCTCGCTTACGGATGAAAACGTTCTGATCAGAAACGGCTATTCCTTTTTCCCGGAGAAGTTCAGTTTCTATGCCTACCAGTATATCATCCGGCAGGGTGATAAGATCCTGCGGGCTTACGGGGTCACCATCATTGTGACGATCGTCGGTACGGTTCTGAATATCGCGATGTCGGCGCTGATGGCATATCCGCTTTCTGTCAAGACGCTGCCGCACCGCCGGGCGCTGACCTTTTTTATCTTTTTTACCATGTTGTTCAACGGTGGTCTGGTGCCTACTTATTTGATGTATGTCAACTATTTTCATATCAAAAATACACTGTGGGCGTTGATCATCCCGAATCTGCTGCTGAGTGCGAACAATGTGCTGATGATACGGAGCTATTTTATGACCAGCATTCCGGATGCGCTGTTTGAGGCGGCAAAGATTGACGGCGCGGGACACCTGCGGATCTTTTCGGTGCTGATCATGCCGCTGGGTAAGCCGATTCTTGTGACGATGGGATTATTTTCCGGGCTGGGGTATTGGAATGACTGGACAAACGGCTTATACTATCTGTCAGGCAACCAGGGACAGAAGCTGTTCAGTATTCAGAATCTGTTGAACCAGATGATCACGGACATCCAGTATCTTGCCAGCGGTAAGGTGGCAGGAAATATCGGTGCGGAGGTGGCGAAGCTGCCGGCAACGTCCATCCGTATGGCGATCGCCTTTATTGCCATGCTGCCGTTGTTTATCATCTATCCTTTCCTGCAGAAATATTTTGCGGAAGGCATCACGCTGGGCGCGGTCAAGGGATAGCAGGTTTTGCCTGACGGCTGCAAGGCCGCCAGGCAGTGACAGGATATGAGGAACGGAACAGAAAATCACAGGTTTGTGGTTTAGGCATGGAGGGAAATATGCGGATTCCAAGACACAGGATACAGAGGACGATGGCCCAGCAGGTAAAGAGGGTGCTGGCGGTTCTGGTATTGGTGCTGATTGTTTATATTGTGGGGAGTTTACTTCTGTTAAACCGGGAGAGGGCGCTGGCGATCCAGGAGCTTAATCAGATGTCGGAGCTGTATACCAGCGAGCTGGACAACCGTTTTCAGAGAGTCAGCCGCCGTCTCTTCTCCCTTATGATGGAAAAGAACCAGCCGACTTCCGTGTTTTGGAATTATGTGAATATGATGGATGAGGAATATGATCTGGATTATCCGCTTGTAAAGCTGCGCGAGAATTTCCTTTCCAGCGCCTGGGAGTATGGGCAGGAATATTGCTTTTTCCTCTATCTGGAGGATAAGGAGCGATATTTCAGGCTGAGCATTGACTCTGAGGGAAGTTATATCGGGCAGGAGGATGTGGAACAGGCGGTGCTCTGGCAGATCGAACATCTGAAGGATGCCGGCATGTCTTATTCGGTGAAAAAGAAATGGAACATCATCGCAAGCGGCGGCGAGAATTATATGTGTAAGATCGCACAGAATCAGGGGGTCTATCTGGGATGCTATGTCAATGTGAAAAGCATTCTGGAGCCTTTTTCCAGCATTACCATGGGGAAAAACGGATATGTGTGCCTGGTCAATGAGCAGGGGGAGAGTGTGGGGATGCTCACCAGTGAGGGGATTCTGAACAAAGAGTCCGGGATGGGGGAAGCGGACCGGTACTCAATCGAGAAGCAGTTGGCGCAGGCGCCTTTTTCCATTCGGATGAAGATCTCCGGGGAGCGGATCTGGGAGGTGATGATGGGCAGCGTGGTGGTGCTGACCATGCTGGCGGCGATGCAGATCGCTTCCGGTGCAGTGATCCTTATTTATCTGAAAAGAAATATCCTGCAGCCGGTGCAGCGGTTTACCCGGAAGCTGGAGCAGTATGACAGTGGGGAGTATGCACTGCATCTGACGGAGGAGAGGCTGCTGGAACTGGAGCGGATCGATGACAAGTTCAAGAATATGATCCATCAGATCCGCAGGTTGAAGATTACGCTCTATGAACAGGAGCTGGAGAAGCAGAAGGTAGAGATGGATTTTCTGAAACTGCAGATCCGGCCGCATTTTTATCTGAATTGTCTGAATTTTATCTACAGTATGATCGACTTTGGGCAGTATGACAGTGCGCGCAGCATGAGTAAGATCACGGCGGATTATCTGACCTACATTTTTCGCAATACAAGTGAGAAGGTGCCGGTGACGGCGGAAACGGCGCATTGTCAGAATTATCTGGACATCCTGCTGCTGCGTTATCCGGGCAGCTTTGAAGGGTATGTGGAGGTACATGATGAAGTGCGGGATGCGGAGATCTTTCCTTTTCTGATCCAGGTGTTTGTGGAAAATGCGGCTAAACATGCGCTGACATTGGAGGAAAAGGTCCTGATCTCGGTCACGGTCTATCCGGAGGACAGAGAAGAGGGAACCTATGTGAATATCTATATCTCGGATACGGGCGACGGGTTCGCACCGGATGTACTGGAGAGGCTGCAGCGGGGAGAAGGGATTTCGGACGGCGGGCATCATGTAGGGATCGCCAACTGTCTGCAGAGATTTAAGCTCTATTATAATGGTATGGGGGAGATGCATTTTAGCAACAGTCCGCTGGGCGGCGCTATTGTGGATATCCATCTTCCGTATCGGCGTTATGCGGAAGGTGCGAAAGAGGAGAGCAGAGCATGAAGCTGTTAATGTTGGATGATGAAGAGTACGTGTTGGAGAGCATCAGGAAAAATGTGGATTGGGAGCAGCAGGGGATCAGAGAGATCTATTCTGCTTCTTCCATGAAGCAGGCGCAGCGCATTATGGAGATGGTTCCGATCGATATCATCATCAGTGATATCGTCATGCCGATGCAGAGTGGATTTGACTTTATTCACTGGGTAAGGGATAATAAGTATACGGTACAGGTTATCTTTCTGACAAGCTATGCGGAGTTTGATTATGCCCGTCATGCCATAGCCATGAGCAGCATTGACTATCTGCTCAAGCCGATCGATTATGATAAGCTGGCGGCGGCTGTTGGTAAGGCCGCGGAGAAGGTGACGGAAGCAAGGAAAAGCGCGGATGACAGGACTGAGAGCAGACTGTGGAGACAGAACCAGTCTCTTCTGCGCAGAGAGTTCTGGATGGAGCTGCTGCGGGGAAACCGTGCGGGAGACTCCCTGCTTTGTTATACGGAGGAGACGGAATTTCTGCTTCTGTATCTGACTTTCAATGACGGGGTGAAGAGTCAGAGCGCCTGGGACGAGAAGACGCTGTACTTTATCATGGAAAATGTACTTTCCGAGATGCTGGAAGGGTTCGGCTATCTGGTGGAAGCCGTGGTGCCAAATGACAAGGGGAGCAGTGTAACGGTATGCAGGAAGGCGGCAGGGAATGTGCAGACCGTTGACCAGTTGAAAGACAAGGGTGTATTTGAACGGTTCATTCACTGGATGGGGGAAAGGCTGCAGATGAATATCTGGTGCGGTGTGGGAAGTCCGGGCAGGGCGGATGCGCTGTCGAATTCCTTTGCGCTGCTGCAGGACATGCGGGACAACAGTCTGTCCATCCGGAACCGGGTGCTGTATCAGTCAGACTTTGAAGTGCCGGAGACTTCTTTGCAGAATCCGAATCTGAGCGTCTGGAAGGCGCTGCTGGAGCAGGAAAAGGAGGAAGAACTGCTGGCATCCATAACGGGCTATCTGGAAGGGATGGAAGAGAAGGAGATGATCACCAGAGAGATTCTGCGGGTCTTCCAGATGGATATCATACAGATGGTATATTCCTGGCTGGAAAGGAAGGAGATCAAGGCACATCTTCTTTTTTCGGGAAAGGAGAGTGAAGAAGCACAGCAGAATGCGCTGAAAGGGATGCGCAGCGCCGGAGAATTTGCCTGCAATCTGATCCTGCGTGCAATCCAGTACGAGAAGTATATCCACAAGACGGAATCGGTGGTGGAGCAGATCCGTCAGTATATCGACGTTCATTATAAGGAAGAGATCAGACGCGACAGTCTCGGTGAGCTGGTCTATCTGAATACGGATTACATATCCAGGATTTTTAAAAAGGAGACGGGTATTTCGATCAGCTCCTATATTTTAAAGAAGCGGGTAGAGGAGGCGAAGAAGCTTCTTGCCCAGAGTAATCTGCCGATCAATACGGTGTCTATTTACGTGGGGTACAGTAATTTCTCTTATTTTACGAAGATGTTCAAGGAAAATACGGGGTATTCGCCGCTGGATTACAGACGGAAGTTCAGGCAGATATAGGAAGATGAGATTTACAGCCTTCGGGCGTACAACGGTAACAGTATGATAAATAACAGGAGGAAGGAAAGCATGACAGAACAGAAATTACAGCAGCTGCTGCAGGACATGACACTGGAGGAGAAGGTGAACCAGATGCTGCAGCTGGCCGGCGGATTTTTCACCGGGGACATGATGGCCATGGGGCCGATGGCGGAGAAAGGGTTTACGCAGGAGAATGTGGCGCAGGCCGGTTCCGTGCTGGGAGCGCTGGGAGCGGAGAAGTTAAAGAAGATTCAGCAGGACTTTATGGAGAAGCATCCCCATAAGATCCCGCTTCTTTTCATGCTGGATGTGATCAACGGGCTTAAGACGATCTATCCGATTCCGCTGGGACAGGGGGCGACTTTTGAGCCGGAGCTGGCAGAGCGGTGTGCGCAGATGGCGGCGAAGGAGTCGGCGGTCAGCGGTCTGCATGTGACCTTTTCCCCGATGGTGGATCTGGTGCGGGATGCCCGCTGGGGCCGGGTGATGGAGTCCACGGGTGAGGATCCGTATCTGAACAGCCTGTTTGCCGAGGCTATGGTGAAGGGCTATCAGGGGGAGGATCTGCAGGAGCCTTACAGGATCGCGGCCTGCGTGAAGCATTTTGCCGGATACGGTGCACCTACCGCGGGGCGGGATTACAATACCGTGGAGTTGTCCAGGCATACGCTGAAGGAATTCTATCTGCCGGCTTACAAGGCGGGAATTGATGCGGGGGCGGCGCTGGTGATGACTTCCTTTAATACCATCGACGGTGTTCCGGCTACGGGGAATAAGTGGCTGATGCGGAAGGTACTGCGGGAGGAGATGGGCTTTGACGGCGTCCTGATCTCCGACTGGGCGGCTATCGAGGAGATCATCTACCACGGTTACTGCGCCGACCGGAAGGAAGCGGCTGTGCGGGCGGCACAGGCCGGTGTGGATATTGATATGATGACGGGCATCTATTCCGAGCATCTCTGTAAGCTGGTGCGGGAAGGCGAAGTGCCGGAAGCGCTGGTGGACGAAGCGGTGTACCGGATTCTGGAGCTGAAAAACAGGCTGGGACTGTTTGAAAATCCCTGCAAGGATGCGGATGCAGAGAAGGAGAAGACGGTCATTCTATGTAAGGAACACAGGGCGCTGGCCAGAGAGGCGGCCAGAAAATCCTTCGTTTTGTTAAAGAATGAGGATGTGCTGCCTTTACAGAAAGGACAGAAGACGGCCTTTATCGGGCCCTATGTGGATAACCGGAATATGATCGGTTCCTGGTCCATCGTGGGAGAGACGAAGGATGTGACCACGTTAAAAGAGGCTGTATTGGAGCGGCCGGAGGGCGAACATGCGCTGTTTGCGGCGGGGTGTCCGGTTCTGGGAAGCGACTTGAAGCTGGAAGGGTTCTCGGAATCCATGGAAGAGCAGTATTCCGACGAGGAATGTGCGGCGATGATGGAAGAGGCGGTGAAGAAGGCTGCGGAGGCGGATATGGTCGTGCTGGCGCTTGGGGAACACAGGCTGCAGTCCGGTGAGGCTACCAGCAACGCCAATATCCAGATTCCGCAGGTACAGATGGAACTGCTTGAAAGAGTGTGTGCGGTCAATGACCGGGTGGCGGTGGTTCTTTTCTCCGGACGTCCTCTGGATATCCGGGCGCTCTCTGCCAGGGCGCAGGCCGTGCTGCAGGTGTGGCTGCCGGGAACGGAAGGGGCGCGGGCCATCATGGACGTATTGTCCGGAGACTATGCCCCCAGCGGAAAACTGCCTATGAGCTTCCCTTACTGTGTGGGACAGGTGCCGGTGCACTATAATGAGTATTCCACGGGGCGGCCGCATGTGGAAGGTAAGGACAAAGACCGCTTCCGCTCCAAATATCTGGATATCCCCAATGAACCGCTTTATCCCTTCGGGTACGGGTTGAGCTATACCAGGTTCGCCATCTCTCCTGCGGAGATTGACAGGGAGACGATGACCGGTGCGGAAAGTCTGCATGTGTCGGTGAAGGTGAAAAATGTAGGCGACGCGGCCGGTACGGAGACGGTACAGCTGTATCTGCATGACATTGCGGCCAGTGTGGTAAGGCCGGTGAAGGAGCTGAAAGGCTTCCGGAAGGTAACGCTTGCACCGGGCGAGGAGGAGACAGTAACCTTCGAGATTAAAGAGGAGATGCTGCGGTTTCTGACGGAGAATGACCGGTGGGAGAGCGAAGCCGGGGAGTTCGAGGCGTTTGTGGGAGCGGACAGCAGTACGGTGAACTGTGTGAAGTTCCGGCTGGATGCGCCGAAGAGCGGCGGCTTGGGCTGAGCGAAAATACGCCATACAGTCACAAAAAAATGAGTTAACAGGATGTGATCATTGAATAGATTGTGTATAGTTAAATTAAGCGGAAGATGATATACTATAAAGACAGCGGCAGTAGAATAACTGTGATAGTGACCGGAGTTACTATAGTCGCAGGAAGGAGGATGCTCATGTCTACATTGGAAAAAACGATCCATTTGTTGAATACATTGCCGGAGAATCAGATAGAGACGATTTATAGTTTTGTGCAATTTCTTTGTACGCAACAGCAATCCTACGCATCCGCTGAGAAGGAATCGCTGGATGATATATTTGGAAAAATAGTCGGTGTCGTTCCAGATACGGGAAAAACGTTGGAGGAATATCAACAGGAAATGATGGAAAGTATGTTGAAGGATCTATAGAGGGCTTATGAAAGGGAGGGGAATTCCAAAGGGGTTCCGCTTCCTTTTTAAGAATCGTTTTGCTATACTTGACATAGTAAATAGTAAAAACGGTTATGACGGAGAGTTGATCATGGAACGGATATTAGTGGTAGAAGATGACCTGGCATTGAGCACGGGACTTTGTTTTGAGCTGGACGCAGCCGGGTATGTGACGCAGGCGGCTTATAACTGCCGGAAGGCGGAGTATCTTGTGGAGCAGGAGAATTTCTCTCTGGCGCTTCTGGATGTCAATCTGCCGGACGGGAACGGCTTCGCACTGTGCGGGAAGATCAAGAGTCTGCATCCGGAACTGCCGGTGATCTTTCTGACGGCCAATGATCTGGAAGAGGATATGCTGAATGGGTATGACCTGGGGGCGGAAGATTATGTGACCAAGCCTTTCCGTATGCCGATCCTGCTGAAAAAAGTGGAAGTCGCCCTGCGACGCGTCGCTGCAGCCGGCGGGACAGGCGCAGCGGCAGGGAAAACTGCAGAGGGAACGTGTTACCGGGATGATTTCCTGCAGCTGGACTTCGAGGCGCTGACTGCCGTGCGGGGCGGGGAGAAGCTGTCGATCACGCCCAACGAATATAAGCTGCTCCGGCTGCTTGTGGCCAATGCCGGCAATGTGGTCACAAGACGGCTTCTGCTGGAGAAGCTGTGGGACTGTGACGGGAATTTCATCGACGACCATACGCTGACGGTGACGATGAACAGGCTGCGGGCGAAGATTGAAGATGAGCAGCACGGGTACATCAAGACGGTGCGTGGGATGGGGTATATCTGGGAATCTCTAAACAGGTAATGTCGGTCAGGTCGTTAACGATAGAATTGGAGATGGAGAAATGGGACAGAGAGCGGACAGTGTAATGCGATGGTGTGTGTTGACGGCGGCAGCGGTCATGTTTGGATGTTTCCTGTATGTGGTGTGGATCTGGGTGCCGCAGGCGGATATCCGCGTCGCGCTGCTGGGGCTTTGCGGGGGATTGTGCCTGACCGGGGTTCTGTGGAGCCTTTGGCAGAGGCGGCAGCTGTGCAGATTCGCGGACGAACTGTGCCGGACGCTGGATGATCTGATCGCGGAACGAAAGCCCCAGGATTATTTTCCCTATGAAGACACGCTGACGGCCAAGATCCAGGGCAAACTTATGCAGTATTATGACCTGATGAGTGAGGGACGCAGACAGAGCAGGCAGGATAAGCAAATCATTCAGGAGCTGGTGTCGGACATCTCCCATCAGGTCAAGACGCCGATGGCCAATCTGCAGATGTTCATGGGGATTCTGCAGTCCCATGATCTAAGTGCCGGGAAGCGCAGGGAGTTCATGGACACGATGTCCGGTCAGATCAACAAGCTGGACTTTCTGCTGCAGTCGCTGATCAAGATGTCGCGGCTGGAGACAGGAACGTTTGCCCTGCATATAGAGCGCACAAGCCTGTATGACACGATCGCGCAGGCGCTGAATGCGATCTGGGCCAGGGCAGAGGTGAAGCAGATTCAGCTGTCGGTGGAATGCGACAACAGCATCACGGCCAGGCATGACGCCAGGTGGACGGCGGAGGCACTGGGCAATGTTCTGGACAACGCGGTCAAGTACACGCCGGCAGGCGGCAGTATCAGGATCAGCGTCCGCCCATGGCAGTTCTATACCCGTGTGGATATTACGGATACCGGTATGGGCATTCCGGAAGAGCAGTGCAATCAGGTGTTCAAGCGTTTCTGGCGCAGCGAGGCCGCGGCGGCGCAGGAGGGTGTCGGACTGGGGCTGTATCTGGCGCAGGAGATCGTTACCAGGCAGAGGGGATATATCAGCGTAAAGTCCGTAGCAGGTGAGGGAACCACATTTTCGGTATATCTGCTGACGTGATCTTCGCATTGGAGACTTACCTGATTATCGCTGACATAGTTGCAATGTCCTCGGTTGCCATGGTTACTTTTGACTTTTCGATCAGGATATTTCCTCCGGTCATGATATAGGACGGCATTACCCGAATCCCCTTGTAGTAGATTTCGCTGTTTCGCAGCTTATAGGTGGAAACGGCGGGAATGGCATTTTTCCCGGTCGCCTTTTTGGCGATCATGTTAAAGGCTTTCCTGGCGACGTCGCCCATCAGCATGATCACTTTTGTATTGGGAAATAAGGAAAGCTCTGCTTCCAGATAAGGCAGACTGTTTTCTATACTGCTTCTGTCAATAATGTATTCTGTCTTGGGGGTTTTTACGGCATTTGTGATATAGATGCCCAGCTGTAATATATCCTGCATAGAAGTAACGCTGGCTCCTGCTCTCTGGAAAAGAGGAATCGTTGTCTTCAGATAATCGGCTTCGGGGATTCCATAGAAATCCTGTAAAGGGTCAGCGGGGACCACTTCATTGATCATAACCGCCTTGATCGTAAGCGGGTCAAGATCTATGTTGTTCAGATGCATATTTCCTGCCGGGCCTGCTTTCGTTTCAAGTTCTTTTTTAATATTCATATCTGGTTGCTCCTTTATGATGATTTGTGACAGTTGCGTGTCCGGCAGATGAGACGAAATGCAGGACAGTCTGCTTTTCCTTAATGTATCGTGTTCATGATTTGAGTATACCATAATAACCATGACAATGTCTGTCAGGATTTTGCCACAGAAAAGAACAGTCAGCGGGCAGCAGTCTCGTGCATTTAATTAAATCAGATGTAGAATACACCCAAGATACCATGATTTGAACTATCAGACCAGGCATAAACCATGTGTTTTTTTGCAGGAGGACGGGAAGTGCAAACTGGGAGACTGTAAACCGGACAGCTGCAAAAAATATCCATATCCCGATCATCGGGAAAGACTATCAAGTTTGCTGAGTATATTAGATACGGCAGAAATATATCCGGCAGCTTTTGAGATTTTTGAGAGACTAAAGAAAGAGTATCGGTTTAAGACACGCAGATAAAGGGAGAGCAACTATGAACCTGACTAATTTTTTAAAACAGACAGACGCCATTACGTCACAGTATTCAACGCAACAGCTCATTGATTTTATTCATGATATCGGGAGGGTCTGCCCTGAGCATCGCAGGGAGGACTTTTTGAAAATGCTGAAATCTGCAGGGAATGGAGCGGTAAGGGCATCAAAAAAAGAAGAGGACAAAGATATTGATTTCGACGAGATGTACAGTCGTGTCAGGGATCATTTAAAGAGCATTGATTCTCAGGAGGTCACTATTACCGCCGTATTGAACGAAGAATATGACGACTGGTATGACGACAGCGGCGAAGAATTTTATTATGAGGATAACGACGACATTTCGGATATGCTTGAAGAAGCCTGTGATTTTGTGCAGATCTGTATGGACAGGGAGAAATATAAAGAAGGCTTTGCAGTCGGGAAGCAGTTGTTGGAAATGGAGATTCTGTGCGACAATGAGTATGGCGATGAGGAATTTTCAATGGGGGATATGGTGCATTATGAGCTTTTGCACTGCGATTTGAAACGAGTAATTCTTGATATAGCATATTGCACATATCAATCAGTGCCGCCTGCCAAACGCCCGGAGGCATTGTATGGAATTATTCTAAATGCGAAAGAGGACACAGTTACATTAGAAACCCTTATGCAGCATGGAGAGGAAGACTTGCCGGAATTTGAAGAGTTTCTTTTGTCATGGATTACCTGTCTTGGGGATAAGACGGGGCATGATGCGGATCGCCTTATGCTGGAAGCCGTTGATCTGTTAAATGATCTTGCGCTGGAGGTGCAGTGTGCGGAAAAGTATGCTGCTGTCCATCCGGGATTATATCTAAATATATTGGAAAACGGGAAACATATGCCGGCGGATGATATGGTAGCTATAGGACTCGAAGCGATGAAGGTGATACCAAAGAAATATGTAATCCGCAGTAAAGCAGCGTTGGAAACGGCGGAATATGTTATTGCGGCAGATGAGGAACAATCTTTATTGGAAAAGTGTTATTTTGCCGCATGTGAATCGGATACATCCGCACAAAACTATCTCCGCGCATTGTTAAATGGGTATGGAAACGGAAAGAAAAGGGAAGAACTTCAAAAGCTGTTAAAGTCATTCCCGATGTACAAGAGCAACGGCTATCTGCTGGATGAGAGGAGTTTTCGCGGAAATGGCGGAAGCGTGTATTCTGAGAGAGAGGAAAATAAACCAAACAACAATATGGTTTTGATGCTCGGGTTCTTAGACGGGCAGTTTGCGGAGGTATTGGACAAAGGATTGCATAAATCGGAAGCGCTGGGCTGGACGGGAACCTTCATGAAACAGGGAATTGCCCTGTTTCTGTTATGTCTTTATGAGGGGCAATGGAACGGTAAGGGAATCGCTGCTATGGCAGAGATGGCAAAAAGTGCAATGAGATTTTCCTCAAAAGAATATCGAAATGGTACCTGCGGACTTGAGGGAATAGGAGAAAATGATCTGTTTTGCCAACTGTTTTTACAATGGAAGTCTATAGTGCCAATGTCATCTGATATAAGGAACTGTGCCATAAAAAGAATCACAGCATTGCTGGAAAAACGGACGGCGGGAATTATGGATGCAAACCGCAGAAACTATTACGGGGAATGCGCGGCGTATATCGCTGCTTTGGGCGAAGTGCGGGAATCCATGGGGGAGCCGGGCGCAAAACAGAGGCTTATGACATCGTATAAGGACGCGTATCCGCGAAGAAGCGCATTTCGGGAAGAAATGAGGAAGTATGGCTGGGTTGATATGAAGAGAAAATAGGAGCAACATTTTTAATAAGGAGATCCTGATGAGAAGTACAGAAGAACTGGAAAAACGAATACAATATTTGGATCAGGAAAACCAATACTTGAAACATCTTCTGTCAGACTATGGGATTTCCTATATGGTCACCAAACGCGCAGCCAGCCCCGGCAACGGGGCTGTTCAAGGGGTTTGGGGTGCTACCCCAACAAGCAGAGAAACAGACATCTGGCGGCAACGCCGGATGTTTGTTTCGAGCATTTGTGGGAACAAATGCACTGCTTGCAACTTTGGTGAAAGTCCTGAAAGGGCGGGTAGCCCTACTGTATATTAAATGAAAAACGAAAATCACCCGTTATTGCATTTCAAAGGGCCTCATGGTATAATTCAATATGGATTTCTATAGGCTTGCTTGAATGAGGCATCCATTATTTAAGCCCACTAACTTCCGATAATTTTGGATTATAAGAACCAAGGAGGGTGAATATGAATACCATCCTGGATAAGAAACAAATGACAGAAGAAGATATTAAGCTTCACTACATCACCCCGGCCATTCAAACCTCCTGGGGATTGGAACGTATTACAATGGAGACAAGGATCACAGATGGGCGTATCAATTTGAGAGGAAACCTTGTCGCTCGCGGGACGCCCAAGAAAGCGGATTATGTTTTATATCTCGCGCCCAACAAGCCCATCGCAATCGTTGAGGCAAAGGACAATAACCATTCCGTTTCTTACGGATTGCAGCAGGCAAAAACTTACGCCGCCATGATGGATATCCCTTTTACCTACAGTTCCAATGGCGATGGCTTTCAAGAATATGACTTTTTAACCGGAGAGGAACGTACATTGCCTTTAGATGGATTCCCTTCCCCTGAAGAACTGACAGCCCGATGGGAAAGCGAAACAAACAATGGCAACGGCGTATCTGTTAATGAAAAGAGGGTCATTCATCAGCCTTACTATTCCAGCCAAAGCACTTATCCGCCCCGCTACTATCAGCAAAATGCCGTCAATCGAACGGTCGAAGCGGTTGCAAGAGGTCAGGAGCGGATTTTGCTGGTAATGGCCACCGGAACAGGCAAAACTTATACCGCATTCCAGATTGTTTACCGCCTTTTGAAAAGCGGGTTGAAACGAAAAGTCTTGTATCTTGCAGACCGCAACAATTTGGTGGATCAGTCCATTGACCAGGACTTTAAGCCATTGGAGAAAACGATTCATAAGGTCAACTTCTCCAAGGACAATCCCACTACTATCACTTCCTACGAGGTGTATTTCTCGCTGTACCAGCAGCTTGCCGGTTCTTCGGATGGCAGCGGTGACTCGGAACTGGAAGATGAAGCTGTATCCCGTTTGGCAGAACTGTTTCAGCCGAATTTTTTTGATCTTATTATTGTTGATGAGTGCCACAGGGGGTCAGCCAAGAAGGACAGCAACTGGCGCAAAATTCTGGATTACTTTTCTTCCGCAACACAAATCGGCATGACGGCAACGCCCAAAGAAACGAAGTATATCTCCAATATCGATTATTTCGGTGAACCAATTTACACATACAGCCTGCGCGAAGGGATTGATGACGGCTTCCTGGCTCCGTTTAAGGTCATCAATGTGAAAACGAATATTGGAGAAGGCTGGCGTCCCTGTAAAGGGCAACTTGATAAATTTGGACAGCCTATTGAGGACAGGATATACACCAACAGCGATTTTGACTATACGATTATTTTGGAAGACCGAGTTTATGAGGTGGCGCGAGAAATTACGGAATATCTGAAAAGCACCGACCGGATGCAGAAGACGATTGTCTTTTGTGCTAATGAGGATCATGCCGAGCGCATGAGGACAGCCCTGACAAACTTAAACACCGATATGTGCCAGGTGAATCCGGACTATGTGGTGAGAATTACCGGCTCTGACATCTACGGAAAGAGCAAGCTGGACTACTTTATTTCTGTTTCCGCTCCCTACCCGGTAATCGCTACCACCTCCAAGCTTTTATCAACCGGGGCTGACTGCAAGATGACAAAGCTGATCGTTCTGGATGAGATGATTGGTTCTATGACCGAGTTCAAGCAGATCATTGGCCGTGGCACCCGTCTGAGAGAGAGAGATGGGAAAACACATTTCACTGTTATGGATTTCCGCAATGTGACCCGTTTGTTTGCCGATCCGGACTGGGATGGGCCGATTGAGATTGATGATGGATATGATCCGGAGCATCCCACAGGGTCAATGGGTACGGGCGATGCTCCGTCGGCGGACCAGCCTCCGCCTGCCATTGGGAAGTGCATTGTTGACGAAAGCGGATGTCAGGTACAGATTCTTGGAAAAATCGTTTCCGTCTATGATGTTGATGGGAGACTTCTGCGGCAGGAAAGCATTGTGGACTACACAAAATCAAATATTTTGGGGCAATACGCTTCTCTTGATAATTTCATTTTGCGCTGGACCGCCGAGGAAAAGAAGGCCACGATTCGCGAACTGCTGCATAGACAGGGAATCGATTTGGAACAGATGAAAGCGGAGCAAGCTATGAGCGATGTGGATGATTTTGATTTTATTTGTCACGTTGCCTTTGACAAAAAGCCATTGACCCGCCGGGAGCGGGCCAATAATGTAAAGAAACGTGATTTTTTGAGCAAATACAGCGGAGCGGCAAGAGAGGTGCTGGAAGCCTTGCTGGAGAAATATATGAACACTGGCATTTATGAAATTGAAAAGACGGAAATTCTTCAAATTGACCCCTTCAAAAAATTTGGGAAGCCATCTAAGATTGCCGCCTACTTTGGCGGCAAGGCGGGTTATCTCCGGGCGGTAAAGGAACTGGAAGAAGAACTCTATAGGGCGGGTTGATAAACATGGGAAATTTATCAGGATTTGTAAAACGGCTGCGGGATATTATGCGGAACGATGCCGGCATTAACGGCGATGCCCAGCGTATTGAGCAGATTGCGTGGATGCTGTTTTTGAAGGTATATGACACCAAGGAACAGGACTGGGAAATGGATGATAGTGATTATCGCTCTATTATCCCTGCGCCCTGTTGCTGGTCTAATTGGGCTTACGATGATAAGTCCGGTTCGGTCATGACGGGGGATACCCTGCTGAACTTTGTCAACAATACCCTCTTTCCGGTTCTGAAAGGAACAGATATCAAGGGTGAGGATGGTACAGTCAAGATTGAGGGCGTTCGAGTGACCGCTGACACTCCAATCAAAAAAGCCATCGTTCAAACCGCCTTTGCCGATGCCAATAATTATATGAAGGATGGCGTTCTCCTCCGCCAGTGCATCAATGTGATTGATGATTTGGATCTCAGCGATTATGATGAAATTCATGCCTTTGGCGAAATCTATGAATCTATTTTGAGGGAGTTACAAAGCGCCGGATCCGCCGGGGAATACTATACGCCTCGAGCCGTCACTGATTTTATGGCTCGGATGATCCAGCCCAAAATTGGGGAGCGGATGGCTGATTTTGCCTGCGGTACCGGCGGCTTCCTTACCAGCTGGCTTAAAGAAGTGGAATCGCAGGTCAGGACAACGGACGACCGAACTGCTTACAGCAACTCGGTTTACGGGATCGAGAAAAAGCAGTTCCCCTATATCCTCTGCATCACGAATATGTTGCTTCATGACTTGGATGTGCCGCAGGTATATCATGGGAACTCCCTGCTACGGAATATCCTGGACTATACGGAATCCGACCAGTTTGACGTGGTGCTGATGAATCCCCCTTACGGCGGGAACGAGAAAGCGGATGTGAAAAACCACTTCCCGGCTGACCTTGCCAGCAGTGAGACTGCCGACCTCTTTATGTCGGTTATCATGTACAGGCTGAAGAAAAACGGCCGGGCGGCGGTGATCCTGCCGGATGGCTTTCTATTTGGAACAGATAACGCGAAAGTGGCGATCAAGAAAAAACTGCTGTCAGAATTCAATCTCCATACTGTGATCCGTATGCCGCACAGCGTATTTTCTCCCTATACGTCCATCACGACCAACATCCTGTTCTTTGATCACACAGAACCTACCAAAGAAATATGGTTCTACCGGCTGGATATGCCAGAGGGGTATAAAAATTTCTCCAAAACCAAGCCCATGAAACGGGAACACTTTGCCTCGGCGGTGGATTGGTGGGGCCATCGCGAAGAAATTACCGTTGACGGCTTTGACAAGGCGAAAAAATACACGGCGGACGAACTGCAAGCGAGGAATTATAACATCGATCTCTGCGGCTATCCTCATGAGGAGGAAGAAATCCTCCCGCCAAAGGAACTGATTCAGCAGTATCAAGAAAAGCGGGCCAGCCTGAATGCAGACATTGACCGGATTCTTGCTCAGATCACAGGGATACTTGGAATCGATTTGACGGAGGATGACGGATGAATGAATTGATGGATGCCCGGTTTTATGAACAAATAAGGTCGATACTGGAAACCGCCCGAAATCAGGCGTATTCTGCGGCTAATTCCGCAATGGTACAGGCTTACTGGAGTATCGGAAAAAGCATCGTTGAGCAGCAGGGAAAATCGGAACGTGCGGAATATGGCAGGCAGCTGTTGCAGGAGCTTTCAAAGCAATTGACCCATGATTTCGGCAAAGGCTTTACGGCCTCCAATCTACGGAATATGCGCCAGTTTTATTTGACGTTTTCGAATTGCTACGCATTGCGTAGCAATTTAAGTTGGACGCATTACCGTATGCTGATGCGTGTCGAAAATGAGAAAGCACGAAATTTTTATCTGGAAGAATGCGAAAAAGCAAACTGGAGTACTCGCCAGCTGGAGCGGCAGATCAACAGCTTTTTCTATGAGCGGCTTCTCTCGTCACGGGATAAGGAGGCGGTGGGCAAAGAAATCCACTCATTGGAACCCGCTAAAAAGCCGGAAGATGTAATCCACGACCCGTATGTCCTTGAATTTCTGGGTATGAAGCAAAGCGCGGATTTCTATGAAAAAGATTTGGAAAGCGCGCTGATTGGAGAACTTCAGAACTTTCTGCTTGAACTTGGCCGCGGCTTTTCATTCGTTGCCAGGCAAAAGCACATTAATCTGGATGGGGAACATTTTTATATTGATTATTCCGATTCTCTGATTATTCCGATTTTAGCATAGAAACCTTGATATTAACAGTCCCCCCATAAGAAAAAATC
>ERZ808028.331-NODE-331-length-44469-cov-8.975288_pt1 | contig 44469 bp, 43 predicted proteins | sample MGYA00380184_ERZ808028 | MGnify/ENA primary metagenome ERZ808028 (study PRJEB31490, sample SAMN06133397) | mouse gut metagenome | isolation source: J8_1 | host: mice | place: China: Chengdu | collected 2015-05 ...
AGCATCGTGGACCACACCGCCGGGCGCAACCGCTACATGGGCTATCTCATCTCCCTGGCGGTGTACTCCTTCCGGGGAAAGAAGATCGCCCTGGACTGCGCCAACGGCTCCGCCTGGTCCATCGCCCCCAACGTGTTCCGCTCCCTGGGGGCGGACGTGCACGTCATCAACGACCGGCCCGACGGGCTGAACATCAACCTGGACGCGGGCTCCACCCACGTTGAAGGGCTCAAGAGGTACGTGAAGGAGCAGGGGTGCGACGCGGGCTTCGCCTTCGACGGGGACGCGGACCGCTGCCTGGCGGTGGATGAGAACGGAAATTTGGTGGACGGGGACCAGATCATGTACCTGTACGGCTCCTACATGAAGGAGCGGGGCAAGCTGCTCACCAACACGGTGGTCACCACCGTCATGTCCAACTTCGGGCTGTACAAGGCCCTGGACAAGGCGGGGATCGGCTACGCCAAAACCGCCGTGGGGGACAAGTACGTGTATGAGGAGATGGTCCGGGGGGGACACCGGCTGGGCGGCGAGCAGTCGGGCCACATCATCTTCTCCAAGTACGCCCGGACAGGGGACGGCATCCTCACATCCCTGAAGATTATGGAGGTGATGATGGCCAAAAAGGAGGCCCTGAGCCGTCTGGCCGCCCCGGTGGCCATCTATCCCCAGGTGCTCATCAACGTGCGGGTGAAGGACAAAAAGACCGCCCAGGACGACCCCGCCGTCCAGGCCGCGGTGCGGGCCGTGGCGGTTGAGCTGGGGGACACGGGCCGGATTCTGGTGCGGGAATCGGGCACCGAGCCGCTGGTCCGGGTGATGGTGGAGGCCCCGGAAAAGGACCAGTGCCAAAAGCTGGCCCAAGGGGTGGTGGACGTTATCATCGCCCAGGGCCACAAGGCGGAATAACATATAAATCCCCCTGGAAGAACAAGCTTCCGGGGGGATTTTTCAACGAATCAGAGAACGAAAACAGCGTTCAGGCACTGTTGGCCGCAACAGTTCCCATAAGCGGACTTTTGGGTCGCCGCATTGGGGCGGAGACGGGGATAATTCTTCCCATGCCTGAGCAGTCCCGTATTGAAAAGTGGACCAGCTTTCGTTCAAGACGGTGCCGTTTGCCATGGCGGTAATGTATAGATTTTGGAGCAGGAAATCGAAACCATTCTGGTATTCCCTGGGGGATAGGTCGCAGACCTGCTTTAAAAAGGCAGCTTCAGCAATCGAGCCGTTACCCAGCAGGGAGAAGATACGATCTGCTGGTGGAGTAAGGGGCTTTGGGGGCCTTACTGCTTTTAACAAATAGTAGGCTTCAGGAGACAGGTAAGTGGTCCGCTTGCGGAATACCTTGGAGTAAAACAGCTTGTGCTGGTCAATCAGCTCGGTTACATCCTGCCAGGTGCAGCCTGCATCTTCCAAGGCGGGGATGTCTGGATTTTGGTTGCACAGTAAAATACCATTGGCCTCCAAATAGTTTTGCAGAGAACTCATGCACATCTATCGGTCCCACTTGGAGATAAGCGCCCGAATCTGATCGGCGAACTTGCCCAGATCCTTGTTGGTGCCGCCTTTGTTGTTGGCGATGACGGCCATGAGCTTCTGGCCGATATCCTCCAGCCGCCGGTAGGCGGGGGAACCCGGGTCCACCGGGGCCTCCTTGGGCTCCAGGGCGATGCCCGGGGCGATCATGCGGTCCTCCAGCAGGTCGTAGACCTCCTCATAGTTGGGGGCGTGGGCGGAGAAGCCCAGCTCGGTGAGGGTCTGGGCGTAGTTTTCCGCCGCCCTGGCCTCGCCGTGGACCACAAAGACCTGCTGGGGCTTGGGCGTATAGTTGTTGATCCACCGCACCAGCCCGTCCCGGTCGGCGTGGGAGCTCAGGCCGTGGAAGCGGACGATCCGCGCCCGCACGGAGATCTCCTCCCCAAACAGCTTCACATGGCTGGCCCCGTCCAAAATGCGGCGGCCCAGGGAGCCCTCCGCCTGATAGCCCACGAAGAGAATGGTGGACTCCGGCCGCCACAGGTTGTGCTTCAGGTGGTGGCGGATGCGGCCTGCGTCGCACATGCCGGAGGCGGATATGATGACCTTGGGCCGGGCGTCCAGGTTCAGCTCCCGGGATTCCTCGGTGCTCTCGGTGATGTTCAGCCCCGGGAACCGGAACAGCGCCCCGCCCCGCAGGTGCTCCACCGTCTCCTCGTCCAGGTAGCCGGTGAGGTCGCCGGAGAAGATCTCCGTGGCCGCCCCCGCCAACGGAGAGTCCACATACACCTGGAAATCCGGGTCCGCGTCCACCAGCCCCTGCTCCTTGATCTCCCGGATGAAGTACAAAAGCTCCTGGGTGCGGCCCACCGCGAAGGAGGGGATCACCAGGTTGCCCCCCTTGGCCAGAGTCTCGTCGATGACCCTGGCCAGGTCGTCGGCGTAATTGGGCTTCTCCTTCACGTTGTGCAGCCGGTCGCCATAGGTGCTCTCCGTGACCACGTAATCCGCCTCGGTAATGGGCTGGGGGGAGCGGATGATGGGCTGCTTGCGGTTGCCGATGTCGCCGGAGAACACGATTTTCCTGGTGGTGTTGTGCTCGGTGAGCCACATCTCCACGCAGGCGGAGCCCAGCAGGTGGCCGGCGTCCACAAAGCGGACCTTGATGCCGTCGGTGATCTCCAGCTCCTGGCCGTACTCGCAGGTGACGATGTGGCGCAGGGCCTTTTCCACGTCCACCAGGGTGTACAGCGGCTCCACCGGGGGCTTGCCCGCCCGCTTGCCCTTCTGATTTTCGTAGGCCGCGTCGTTCTCCTGGATCTGGGCGGAGTCCCGCAGCATGATGGACAGCAGCTGGGCCGTCAGCCGGGTGCAGTAGATGTTGCCCGCGAAGCCCTCCTTCACCAGCAGGGGGATGCGGCCGGAGTGGTCGATGTGGGCGTGGGTGACCACCACGTCGTCAATGTAGCCGGGGGAAAAATCCAGCTCCCGGTTGTCCCGCTCGTCCCGCCCCTGCTGGAGCCCGCAGTCGATAAGTACCTTGTGTCCGTTGGCTTCCACGCAGTGACAGCTGCCCGTGACCGCTTTGGCCGCGCCGAAAAAGGTTAATTTCATCAAAGAACGCCTCCAATCCATATCCCGCATTGTGTAGTTTATCTAATTGTATTGTATACCCATTGGAGGAAAATGTAAAGAGAAACGGTATAATTTTCTCTGGGGACAGACCCCTCAAATTGGAAATTCCGGCTTGTCTTTCCCTAGGGGCTTGTGTTATACTATGGTATTGTACCCAGGCTGTACCCGCCGGCCTGTCGACGGGGCGCGGCGGCCACATTCGGAAAAAGGGGATGAATACCTTGGAGCGGATTGCGGATAGACAGACAATACTCATCGTGGACGACTCAGAGATAAACCGCGCCATTCTGGCGGATATGCTGGGCAACGAATTTGATATCATTGAGGCGGAGAACGGCAAAGAGGGTGTGGCCATGCTGCAAAAGCACGGCCCGGAGATCTCCCTTGTGCTGCTGGATATCGTCATGCCGGAGATGGACGGCTTCGGCGTGCTGAATATGATGAACAAATACCACTGGATCGAGGACATCCCTGTGATTATGATCTCGGCGGAGCGGGGGTCCAGCCACATTGAACGGGCATTTGAGCTGGGCATCACCGACTTCATCTGGCGGCCCTTCGACGCCCTCATCGTTCACCGCCGGGTGGTGAACACCATTCTGCTGTACGCCAAGCAGAAGAAACTGACCGCCATGGTGGCCGAGCAGATATTCGAGAAAGAGCACCGCAGCAGTTTGATGATCGATATACTCAGCCACATTGTGGAGTTCCGCAACGGCGAGAGCGGCATGCATGTGCGCCATGTACATACGCTGACCGAGACGCTGCTGAAGGTGCTTGTCCAAAAGACGGACAGATACCACCTGAGCCAGACCGACATCTCCGTCATCAGCACGGCGTCCGCCCTGCATGACATCGGCAAGATCGCCATCCCCGAAGAGGTGCTCAACAAGCCGGGCCGCCTTACCAACGAGGAGTTCGCCATTATGAAGACCCACTCCATGGTGGGCGCGGATATGCTGGAGGCCCTGCCCTTCTATCAGAACGAGCCGCTGGTGAAGGCCGCTTACCAGATCTGCCGCTGGCACCATGAGCGGTGGGACGGCCGGGGCTATCCCGACGGGCTGAAGGAGGACGAGATTCCTATTTCCGCCCAGATTGTGGCGTTGGCCGATGTATACGACGCGCTTACCTCCGAGCGGGTTTACAAGCCCGCCTTTACCCACGAGAAGGCGGTGTCCATGATTCTCAATGGGGAATGCGGCACCTTTAATCCTCTGGTGATGGAGTGCCTGCGGGACAGCGCCGACGACATTCCGGCAGCGCTGAGCGACGACAGCGTTGAGAGCCGCAACCGCCGGGAGCTGCAGAACGTGGCCCGCGAGCTGCACAAACATGAGGAGCTCACTGCCTCTGAGCGCACCTTGGAGCTGCTGGACCATGAGCGGATGAAGTACAGCTTTTTCGCCTCCCTCACTCAGGAGATCCAGTTTGAATACACCGTCACTCCGCCGTCCCTGGTTCTGAGCACCTGGGGTTCGGAAAAGCTGGGCCTGCCGGAGATTGTGATGGACCCCTACCAGGATGAGACTGCCCAGGCCATCATTGCTCCGGAGGACCGGGACAGCATCGCGGGCGCCCTGCGTTCCACCACTCCGGGCAATCCGGTGGTCCAGAGCGACTGCAAGCTCTTTTTGGACGGCGAGGAAAAATGGCACCGGATTATTGCCCGTGCCTCCTGGTCTTCCGAGGAGCCCCCGCGGTATACTGGCTGCATCGGCAAGGCGCTGGATATTCACTCCTCCCGTCTGCAGCTGGAGCACCTGGAGCAGCAGGCGTCCCACGATGGGCTCACCGGGCTGCTCAACCACGCCTACGCCAAAAAGCGGATTATGGATCGGTTGGAGGACCGGCCCTCCGGCCGCTATGCCCTGGCCATTCTGGACCTGGACTACTTCAAATCCGCCAACGATACCTACGGCCATATGTTTGGAGACCAGGTGCTGAAATTCATTGCGGACCGAATGCGCCACAGCATCCGAGGCGGCGACATCGCCGCCCGGGTGGGAGGGGATGAGTTCCTCATCTTCCTGGAGTACAAAACCGACTTGGAATCCACCATCGACGGCGTTTATAAGCGTCTGGCGGGGGGGAGCTACGAGGATTTCAAAATATCAGTCAGCATGGGCGTGGCCAGCGCCGAAACGGTGGGGGTGGATTACGACACCCTGTTCCGGTGCGCCGACCAGGCTCTGTATGTGGTGAAAAACAGCGGGAAAGGCCACTACAGTTATTACGAGAAAGAACACGCCCCGGTGGGCGAGGATATTTCGGCGGTATCTCCCATCGACGGGGAGGACGAGGCCGGTCAGGGACAACATGAGGAGGAGAGCAAATGACACTGAAAGAATGCTATGCCGCCATGGGCGGTGATTACGATGAGGTGATGGGTCGCCTGCGCAGTGAAAAGCTGGTGCAGAAATTCGTGCTGAAATTTTTAAACGACGGCAGCTACCAGCTGCTGCTGGACTCCCTGGCGGCGGGGGACCGGGACGAGGCGTTTCGGGCGGCACACACCATTAAGGGCGTGTGCGCGAATCTGGCGTTCAATACTTTGTTGGCCTCCAGCGAGGAGCTCACTGAGGCTCTGCGGGAGGGCAAGCCCCCCCAGCCCGGTGAAGAGGAGCTGGCGGCACGGGTGAAAGCGGATTATGAGCGCACTCGGCAGGCCATTCAGGCATACCAAGAAGGTGTGGGGGGATGAAGAATAAAACCACCCGATTTCTCATCACCAGTTTGATCGGGGTAGCGTTGCTGTGCGTGTGTGTGTTTTCCATTTTCGCCGCCCACATGAGTAATCAGAGTGCCCTCACCATTAACAAAGTGGGCACGCTATACATGTCCAACATGAGCCAGCAGACTTCCATCCATTTTGAGAGTATTATCGCCATACAGATGAACCAGCTGCGGACATTGACGGACACCATTTCTTCCGCCGCGGTCCACGACGACCGGGCACTCCAGGAGGAGCTCATCGGTCAGGCCAAAGCCCGGGATTTCAGTTATTTGGGCTTCTGTTCCAGTGATGGCACCCTGGAAATGCTTTACGGCTCCCAGCTCACTGTCACTGACCCCGAACCTTTTCTGAACTCCCTGCAGGCCGACCGTCAGAAGGTGGCCATAGGGACCAATGCCCAAGGGGAAAAGGTGATTCTGCTGGGAATGCCTTCGCCGCACCCAGCTACCCCGGAGCACGATTGCGCGGCTTTGGTGGCGGGACTGCCTGTGTCCTACATCAGCGACAATCTCTCCTTGGAGGAGAACAATGAGCGGGCCTATTCCTTTATCATCCGCCGGGATGGTTCCTTTGTCATCCGTACCGCCGATGCCTACCGAAACAACTATTTCGAACGGGTGAAGGTCATGTATGAGGATGTAAATGGATTGACGCCGGAGGAGTATGTTAATACGCTCACTATGGCGATGACTCGAGGGGAGGACTACTCCAACGAGTTCACTATGGAGGGGGAGCGCTACCACCTTTATTGTGCTGGCCTGCCCTACTCTGAGTGGTATCTCATCACGTTTATGCCCTATGGAGCGATGGATTCCATCGTCAACGGGTTCAGCCGGGAGTGGGGGGCGCTTACCATTCTCAGTGGGGTTGTTATCTTGGGAGCTCTGCTGCTGGTGTTCTATAAGTACTTCGGCCTCACCCGTCAGCAGCTGCGGGAGGTGGAGGAGGCCCGCCGGGTTGCCGAAGAGGCGCAAAAGGAAGCGGAACACGCCAACCGGGCCAAGAGCGAATTTTTGTCCAATATGTCCCATGATATCCGAACTCCTATGAACGCCATCGTGGGCATGACCGCTATTGCCACAGCCAATTTGGACAGCCCTCAGCAGGTGAAAAACTGCCTGAAGAAAATCACTTTGTCCAGCAAGCACCTGTTGGGGCTCATCAACGACGTACTGGATATGTCCAAAATTGAGAGCGGAAAGATGACGCTGAATGTGGACCAGGTGTCCCTGCGGGAGGTGGTGGACAGCATCGTGTCCATCTGCCAGCCCCAGGTGAAAGCCAAGCGCCAGCTGTTTGACGTGTTCATCCACGACATTTCTACGGAAAATGTGCTGTGCGACAGCGTGCGCCTCAATCAGGTGCTGCTCAACCTGCTGTCCAACGCCATCAAGTTTACCCCGGAGGGCGGGGAAATCCACATGGCCCTTTACGAGGAGGAGTCCCCCAAGGGCGAGGACTATGTGCGCACCCATATCCAGGTGAAGGACAATGGAATCGGTATGTCCGAGGAGTTCCAGAAACATATTTTTGATTCCTTCGCACGGGAGGACAGCGCCCGGGTCCACCGTACCGAGGGCACCGGCCTGGGCATGGCCATTACCAAGTACATTGTGGTGGACGCCATGGGCGGCAGCATTGAGATGAACAGCAGGCAGGGCGGCGGCACCGAGTTTAATGTGACTCTGGATATGGAAAAGGCCTTGGTGATGGAGGAGGACATGATCCTCCCCGATTGGAATATGCTGGTGGTGGACGATGACCGGCAGCTATGCGAATCCACGGTGTCCGCCCTGAACTCTATTGGCGTCAACGCCGAATGGACCCTGGACGGGGAGAGCGCCGTGGAGATGGTGGTGAAGCGCCACCGGCGGGGCGATGAATATCAGATTATCCTGCTGGACTGGAAGCTGCCGGGTATGGACGGCATCGCTACCGCCCACCGCATCCGTCAGGAATTGGGGGACAAGGTGCCTATTCTGCTTATCTCCGCCTATGATTGGGGGGAGATTGAGGGGAAAGCCAAGGAGGCGGGCATCACCGGGTTTATTTCCAAGCCGCTGTTTAAATCCACACTATTCAACTCCCTGCGGCAGTTTGCGGATCTTCCTGAGGCGGAAAAGAAGGATGAGGCAGCCTGCGAACGCCGCCGGGATCTCACAGGAAAGCGAATTCTCCTGGCGGAGGACAATGAGCTCAACTGGGAGATTGCCAATGAGCTGCTCAGTGACGAGGGGTTGATACTGGATTGGGCGGAGAACGGTCAGACCTGCGTGGAGATGTTCCAGCAGTCCGCTGTGGGCTATTACGACGCGGTGCTCATGGACGTGCGTATGCCTATTATGGGCGGATACGAAGCCACCCAGGTCATCCGAATGCTGGACCGTCCCGACCGAGACCTGCCCATCATTGCCATGACGGCGGATGCCTTTGCGGAGGATGTAAAACGCAGCTTGGACTGCGGCATGAACGCCCACATTGCCAAACCGATTGATGTGGGGGACGTGATGCGGCTGCTGGCCAAATTCATAAAGTGATGTAGGAGGGGGCGGACCTGAGGGCTTGCCTCCTCATCCCTTTACTTGACAATCCATAAAATGGAAGCCTAAGGGGAGTGAATCCGGTGAAAACGCCGAATTTCGGTAGGTTTTTCCAGCCTCTCTTCCATATCTACAGAGAAAAAACCTATTGCGCTTTCCCGCACGCCGTGCTATAATAAAATACCGCCGTGCTGTAGAGTATGAAAGTATTGCGGCAGGCAGGCGCACGCCGTTTCTCCCCCTACGGCCGGATGGTGGGGAGATGGCCGCTTAAGCGCTTTTCGACACTGGACAGACCCGGATGCTTGCATTTTGCCGGCAATTGATACATAGAATTCACAATATGCGCTGCAACGGATTTAGCCGCGTACAGGAGGAACAGGTATGGATTTTTTGTCAAGCAACTCTATGCTTTTGATGGAGAAGTCGATGGGGTACCTCTGGACCAAGCAGGCGGCGATTTTAGACAACATCGCCAATGCCGAGACCCCCAACTACAAGGCCAAGGTGGTCACCTTTGAGAACAGCATCCGCGCCAAGCTGGAGGAGGCCGCAGCCCGTCAGAGCGGCGCGGGCAAGGCGGTGCGGGAGGTGCTGGAGGACGCGGAGCTGACCTTATTTGAGGCGCAGGAGCAGACCCGAATGGATGACAACGGCGTAAACGTCACCAGCGAGATGACCGAGATGATCCGCAATGCCTATCAGCAGCAGTACCTGTACAGCGCCATCAACAAGCACTATTCACTGCTGCGCATGGCCATCAGGGGCCAGTAAAATAAAGAACCCGGGCCGCTGTGAGCGGGCGGGTGCGGAAACGCCGGGAGGGTATATCTTATGAGCTTTATGAATTCCATCAACATTGTGGGCTCTGGCCTCACCGCCCAGCAGCTGCGGCTGGACGTTGTGGCGGAGAACGTGACCAACTCCCAGACCACCCGGGTGGAGAACGGCGAGGGCGCCTACCGCCGGAAAATGGTGGTGTTTGAGGCGGTGAGCGGCCGGGACTCCTTCCGGGCCGCCCTGGCCCGGGCTGCCAACGGACTCATCCCCAACACCGGGGCCAGCCCCACCGCCGGAGGCGTGCGGGTGACCCAAATTGTGGAGGACGAGTCCCCCATGAAAATTGTGTACGACCCTACCCATCCGGACGCCGACGAGGACGGCTATCTGGAGCTGCCCAACGTGGACATGGTGAAAGAAATGGCCGACGCCATGGCCGCCACTCGGGCATATTCCTCCAACGTCACCGCCTTCAACACCTTGAAAGCGGTGATCGCCAGCGGCCTGGAAATCGGAAGGTAATCAATCTGCCAGTATCATCTATTATTATAACACAGTTAAAGGAGAGACGGCGTCATGAGCACTCCTATCGACGGGATCAACGGGATTGTCGGAACCCCGGGCATTACCGGAATCACCAATACCATTCAAAAAATTGCTCCCCCTGTCCGCTCCGGCCAGGAGGAGCAGCCTGCTGCCCTGGATGAGGTGAAGGATAGCCCCTTTGGTTCCATTTTCAGCGACATGATTCAGAATGTGAAGGATACCGACGCGGAGTTTACCCAGGCCCAGTATCTGCTGGCCACCGGCCAGATCGACAACCCCGCCCAGGTGAATATGGCAGGGTATAAGGCTGAGCTTTCTTTGAGCCTTCTGATCCAGCTGCGCGATCGCGCCTTGAACGCATATAACGAGCTGAAAAACATGAGCGTGTAACGCGCTGACACAGGTCAAAACGGAACATACGCGGAGAGCGGGGTCGATGGCAGTTGAACAAGGAAAAGCTGAAGGGTTATTGGGAAAAGACAAAGACGACCCTTGGTAGAGTTTCCAAGAAAATATGGATTTTGGCCGCCGTGGTGCTGGTGGTTTTGGTTGCCGGCGTGGTCATTTTCCTCAATACGCGGCCTTACTCCACCCTGATTGCGGGAGCCACCGAAGATGAGATGGAAACGGTGCTCAGCTGGCTCCAGGAGCAAGGGATTACGGACTATAAAATGGAGGGCACGGGTACGATTCTGGTGCCTTCGGGGCAGGCGGTTTCGCTGAAGTCCCGGCTGCTTCAGGAGCAGTACTCGAACTCCAACTCCCCTTGGAACGGATACTTTGAGCGGGTGAGCGCACTGTCTACGATGAAGGACCGGGACAATGCGTGGCTGGTCACCCTCATAGAGGACATGGAGTCCATTATCCGCAAGTTCGACGGTGTGCGGGACGCGGATGTCGTAATTAACACCGGCGAGGATAACGGCTACATACTGGACACCGGAAACGTGGTCAACGCCAGCGCCGACGTCACCCTCACCATGCAGAAGAATAAGCTGCTCACGAATGAGCAGGCCCAGGCCATTCGCTATCTGGTCTCCCACGGCGTGGCGGGACTGAAGGTGGAGGACGTTAGCATCCACGACACCAAGGGAAACATCTATGACGGCCTCACCACCGGCGGCAACGCCGACTCAGTGGACTCTACCGCGCTGGCCCTCCAGACTGAGCAGTGGTGGAGCAACCAGATTCAATCCAAAATCGAGCAGCAGCTGTATAAGATGTACTTAGAAGAGAACGTATCCGTCACCGTCCACTGCACCGTGGAGTTGGGCGAGAAGACCATCAACGATTATGAGGTGCGTCTGCCCAAATTTGCAGACGACGGCTCCACCAACGGCGCGGGCATCATCGGAACCAAGTTTTACAGCTGGCAGATGCGGGCGGACGACGATATCACGGCGGGGGGCGTTGTAGGCACCCCGTCCAACGCCGACCTGCCCACTTATGTGGAAGAGGGCGACACACTGGAGGGCCTTTTGGGCCGCCTGGCCGCCGAGGGCAGCATTGAGTACGACAATTCCAAGACCCAGACCCAGATGATTATTACCGCCGCCACGCTGAAAGACGTCACCGTGTCCGTGTCCATCAACACCGAGCCGGAGAGCGGCCCCATCAGCGTAGACGAGGCGCGGATGGCCCAGCATGTGGCCACCGCCGCCGGCATCCAGGCCCCGCTGGAGCTGCCTGACGAGATGACTGCGGAGGAGTATCTGAGCCGGAAGGTATCCGTGTTGGGCACCGCCTTTGTCAAGCCGGTTGTGCCCACTCCGCCGCCCACCTTTATCGAAACCATCAATGCCATGGGCATTCCGACCTGGGCGCTGTTTGCGGCTATCGGCGGTCTGGTGTTGTTCATCGTCATCCTGGTGACCGTTATCCTGCTGGTCCGCCGGGGCAAGAAAAAGAAGCAGGAAGAGGAGCAGCGGGCTGTGGAGGAGCTGCTGTCCACGGCTATGCCCGGCCAGACCACCGTAGTGATGGGGCCGGACGGGCAGCCGGTCACCGTTACCATCGGCCCGGACGGGCAGCCGGTGGAGACGCCGGTCCAGCTGGACGAGAACGGCAACCCCGTGTCCGGCGCGGACGTGATGGACCTGCATACCGAGCGCAGCATGGAGCTGCGCCAGGGCATCCGAGACTTCGTGGACGAGAACATGGAGGTCGCGGCCCTGTTGATCAAGAGCTGGCTGAAGGAGGATGGAGACAATGGCTGACGCGGCAGTGGCTGAACAGAAGGCGGCTCCTCCCGCTGAGGTCAAAGCTCCTCCTGCGGGCAAAAAAAAGATTGAGAATGAGGTTCCCCTCACCGGTGCCCAGCGGGCGGCCACCGTTATCATCGCCCTGGGCGTAGAGCGGGCGTCCGCACTGTATAAGCACATGGAGCCGGAGGATGTGGAACAGCTCACCCTGGAAGTTGCAAAGATGGGTTTCCTGGGGTCGGAGCAGACGGAAGCGATTTTAAACGAGTTCTACCAGCTGTGCCGCACCAACCGGGCGGTGACCGAGGGCGGCCTGGAATACGCTCGGACGGTGCTGGAAAAGGCGTACGGCGCACAGATGGCGGACGAGCTGCTGGGCAAGGTGACAAAGTCGCTGCAAAACCGCAATTTCTCCTTCATGGAAAAGGCGGACGACAAATCCCTGTTCTCCGCCCTGCAGAACGAGCGGCCCCAGACCATCTCTCTGGTGCTGTCCTATGTGGACCCGGACAAGGCGGCCGGTGTTATCTCCCAGCTGGACGAGAAGCGGCAGGTCAAAGTGGTGGAGAGCATGGCCAAGATCGAAAGCGTGTCCCCCGTCGCCGTCAAGATTATCGAGGCGGAAATGCGCAAGAAGTTCTCCAGCATTGTCACCAACGCCAACGTGAAGGTGGGCGGCATCGACTATGTGGCCGACGTGATGAACAATTTGGACCGCACCAGCGAGAAAAACATCTTCGACGGCTTGTCTGCCTACGACCAGGAGCTGGCCGACGAGATCCGCAAGCGCATGTTTGTGTTTGAGGATATCATCACCATGGACGACCGCTCGGTCCAGCGCTTTGTCCGGGACTGCGACCCCCGGGATTTGGTGCTGGCCCTCAAGACCGCAAACGAGGACGTGTCCAAGAAGCTGCTCAGCAACATGTCCACCCGTATGGCCCAGAACATCAGGGACGATTTGGAGATTACGACCAACGTCAAGCTCAAGGACGTGGAGGACGCCCAGCAGCGTATTGTGGATATCATCCGCGACCTGGAGGAGAAGAACGAGATCGTGATCGCGAAGGGCGGAAAGGACGATATCATTGCCTAACATATTCAAAGCATTTTCCAGGGCGAAGGCCGAGCCTTACCACTTCCCGGATGCGGCGGAGCTGGTGGTGGAGCCGGAGCCCGAGGAAGAGCTCCCCGCCGTGGAGGAATCCCCGCCTGAAGAGGGGGAGGAGCGGGAGGATGGAGGAGAGGGCTTTGATGTACTGATTGCCGACGAGGAGCCGGAGCCGGAACCCGAGCCGGAACCGGAACCAGAGCCCCAGGAGAACCCCATCACCTTTGCCCAGATTCAGGCGGAGCAGATTCTGGCCGATGCCCGGCGGGACGCGGACCGGGTGTTGGACCAAGCCAGGGCCGACGCGGACCGGGAGGCCCAGGCGGTGTTTGCCAAAGCCCGGGAGGAGGGCTATCAGGAGGGATACGCGGCGGGCATGGCCCAGGCGGGCCAGGAGTCCGCCCAGCAAAGAGAGGCCCAGGCCGCGCGGATGGAAGAGGAAGTGCACCGCTTCATGGAGCAGGCCGGAGTTGCGCTGGACCGCCAGATGGACCAGAGCGTGGCCGACCTGCGGGATTTGGCGATGGCGGTGGCGGAGAAGGTTGTGTGCGTCAGCCTGAAAAGCAGCGCCGACGTAATCAGCCGGATGATTCAGACCGCCATCGACAAGCGCAAGAAGAAAGAGTGGGTGCACATATACATCTCTGAATGCGACGCCAAACGGCTGAGCCAGATTCCCGCCTCCCTGTCAACCTCGCTGTCGGCACTGTCCGACCGAGTGCGTATCATTCCCATGTCCGACGATGAGTCGGGCACCTGCATCATCGAAATGCCCGACGAGATCGTGGACGCTAGTGCGGCGACACAGCTGAACAACCTGCGGACCATCCTGATGGATACCGCCAACAGCGCGTCGGGCATGAACCTTTTCTGAGAGAGATCTCCGAGCCCTTTTTCTCCCAGGCCGGGAACGGGGCTTTGAGGCAAACGGCCGTTGGAGTGAACAATGCCTTCCGTATTTCAACAGATGACCCGGCAGGTATACAACGCGGAGCCCTACAGCCTGACGGGAAAAATTGAAAATATTGTGGGTATGTCCATTGAGGCCTCCGGCGGGCGGGCCGCCGTGGGAGACATCTGCCGCATTTATAACGGCGACTCCGGCGGGCAGGTCACCGCCGAGGTGGTGGGATTCAAAAACGACCACATTTTGCTCATGCCGTATTCGGACATGAGCGGCATCTCGGCGGGAAATTTTGTGCGCAATACCGGGCGGCAGCTTACCCTACAGGTGGGCGAGTTCCTCCGGGGGCGCATCATCAACGCTTTGGGCCAGCCCATCGACGGCAAGGGCCCCTTTGAGGGGGGCACCTCCTATTGCGTGGGCGGCGGTTACATAAACCCACTTCAGCGCCCTCCCATTCGGGAGCGTATACAGTTCGGCGTGAAGGCCATTGACGGCATGATCACCATCGGAAAAGGCCAGCGTATCGGCATATTCGCCGGGTCCGGTGTGGGGAAATCCACCCTTATGGGTATGATCGCCAAGAACGTCACGGCGGACATCAATGTGATCGCCCTGGTGGGCGAACGAGGCCGAGAGGTACTGGAGTTCGTGGAAAAGGACCTGGGGCCCGAGGGCATGAAGCGGTCGATTCTGGTGGTGGCCACCTCCGACCAGCCCGCCATGCTCCGCATGCGGTGTCCCAGCGTGGCCACCGGCATTGCGGAATTCTTCCGAGACCAGGGCTATGACGTACTGCTGATGATGGACTCCCTCACCCGTTTCGCCATGGCCCAGCGGGAAATCGGTCTGGCCATCGGCGAGCCTCCGGTGTCCCGGGGGTACACGCCGTCTATGTATGCGGAAATGCCCAAGCTCTTGGAGCGCAGCGGCAATTTCAATAAAGGCTCCATCACCGGGGTGTACACGGTGCTGGTGGAGGGCGACGATACCAATGAGCCCATCGCCGACACCGTCCGGGGCATTTTGGACGGGCACATCGTGCTCTCCCGGCAGCTGGCAAACTCCAACCACTACCCCGCTATCGATGTGAGCGCCAGCATCTCCCGTCTGATGGTGGAGATCGTCTCCTCGGAGCACCGCCAGCTGGCTTCCCGCATACGTGATATTATGAGCGTATACGAGAAGAACGCCGACCTGGTGGCCATCGGGGCCTATAAGCCGGGAACCAACCGGAAGCTGGACTTCGCCATGTCCAAGATCGACGCGGTGAACGAGTTCCTCACCCAGGACGTGAACGAGGCATTCTCTTACGACCAGTGCGTGGCCGAAATGGCCAAGATTCTCCAATAACCTTTATGAGGTGCAGAGATAGATGAAGAAATTCAAGTTCTCCCTGGATTCAGTGCTTTCATATAAAGAACAGGTGCTGGAAGCCCTTCAGGGCGAGCACGCCGTCATTCTGGCCCAGGTTCGGGAGCAGGAGGGCGTGCTGGAGGCAGTTTGGCAGGATTACCGGGACTGCAATGAGGAGTACCGCCGGCGCAAGGCCGAAGGGCTCACCATTATGGACGCCATGTTCTATCAAAACGGGCTGCGGGTACTGGAGAACGACATTCAGCGGGAGACCGATAAGCTGGAAGAGCTGAAAAAGCAGGAGGAGGCCAAGCGCCAGGAAGTGGTGGACGCGAAGATTGACACCTCCTCCATTGAGAAGCTGAAGGAGAAGAAGCTGGAGCTGTACAACAAGGCGGTGCAGAAGAGCGAAGAGGTTCTCATTGACGAATTTGTCAGCTCCGCCCGAGCCCGGGCCGGCATCGGGGCGTAAAAGGCCCCGCTAAGGAGCCTGCGCAGAGCGCAGGCCGGCGGCTTTGCGGCGATGCGTCCAAATCGGTGGTCATCCGCCGTTTGGAAATACATATCTTAGTGTCAGAGGAGGTGTAACGAACATGGAACAGACAAGCAGCGTGGTCATGTCGATGTTGCAGACCATGGCCGGTCAGACCGGACTGCCCAAGACAAACAAGAACGAAGGCGGCGAGCTGGGCGACTTCCAGAAGCTGCTGGAGGAGAAGGCCCAGGAAAAAGACCCTTTGATGGAGCAGCCCGCCAAGACGGAGAAAAAACCCCAGGCCGCTGCCCCAAAGAAGGACAAGGCCCCCGCAGAAAAGCAGGAGAACCCCATAGAGCGGATTAAGAAGCTTGCGGAGCAGGGCTATCCCGTAGTCCAGCCGTCCATCGCCATGATGACTCTGGACGGGCAGGTGTACCAGCCCGGCGAGTATGTGGAGGTTTGGACGCCCAACGGCGTAGAGATCTTCCCCACCACCGGCCTGGACGGAAAGCAGATGCAGGAACTTCAGCAGATTATGGACAGCTTTGGCCCCGTCCAAACCATCAATGTGAACGACCCAGAGGCCGACGCCATGCTGGAGGCCACCGACCCCGCCGTGGAACACGGTCCCGCCGAGCTGCTGGAAAAGGCCGTGGCCGAAGAGGCCGGGCAGACAGTACAGCAGGCGATGGAGGGGGCTGGGTCCCAGGAGGGCGACGACCCGCAGGCAGAGGTCATCGACGTGGAACAGGCCCCGCAGCAGCTCTTCCGCGATGTGGAGGCGGCTCCGGTGAAGGTGGGCGAGGCGTATGACGTCCGGCAGACCGAGGGGGCTGATGTGGCCCAGCAGATCGACGCCCAGCTGGCCCAGGCCCTGCAAAAGGGAGAGTCCGTGGTTCGGGTGCAGCTTACCCCGGAAAACCTGGGTGAGGTCACCGTGGAAATCCGGCAGAGCGTGGACGGCATCCTTCATGTGGCCCTGAACGCCCACAGCCCTGAGACCAGAAATCTGCTGGAACGCCACGCGGGCGAGCTCCAGGGCCTGCTCAGCGGCCGCGGTCAGCAGGAGGTCCAGGTGGATGTCCAGCGCGGACAGGAGAGCCAGCAGAACCAAAACCAGCAGCATCAGCAGAACTACGACGGCCACAACGGCCACGCCCAGGACGGCCAGGAGCAGGAGCGCCGCCAGCGGCGGGAGCACACCAGCAGCCAGGATTTCCTCCAGCAGCTGCGGCTGGGCTTGATCCCCACAGACGGGGAATTCTGACGGAAAGGAGACATAACGGATGGGTGTAAGCAACTATTCCATGGCCGACATTGCGGGTTTAGTCAACTCTACCGACACCACAATCGGCAAAAACAGCACCAGCCGGAAGGGCAATACGGAACTCACCATGCAGGATTTCCTCCAGCTGATGGTGGTCCAGCTCCAGAACCAATCCATGGACGACACCATGGACACCGGCGAAATGATGAACCAGATGGTGCAGATGCAGATGGTTACAGCCATTGCCAACATGAACGAACTGAGCGTTATGAGCTATGCCAGCTCCTTGGTGGGCAAGGTGGTGACAATCGGGATTACCGACGGCAATACCCTGGAGGAGCGCGAGGTTCTGGTCATTGGAACGGGCATGTCCAACGGCGAGCAGGTGATTTTCGGCAAGGACGGAAAGAACCGCGTTCTGACCTACTCCCTGAAGCAGATTATGGCTGTCGGCTATCTGCCTCCGATTGAGGGCGATGGAAGCGACACGCCCGACGATGGGACGGAAGGCCCCGGAGACAGCACCGAAAAGCCCGGCGACGGTACTGAAAAGCCCGGCGACGGCACCGACAAGCCCGTGGAAGGCGGCGACGGCGCAGGCAGCGGCGGCGAAGGGGAAAACAGCGGCGGGGACGACAACGTGCCCAGCATTTAAATCCGAGGTGACAGAAGATGATCCAGCGCGTATCAGGACTACAGCGCACGGAGGCGCAGCGGGCCCCGGTACAGCGGCGGGAACGGGCCGGCGGATTCGGCGCGATGCTCCAGCAGGAGCTGGCGAAGCACGAACAGCCGGCGCAGAGCGTGGCGTTTTCCAAGCACGCCATTTCCCGGGCGCAGGAGCGGGGGATCGAGGTCACGCCAGATCTGATGGACCAGCTGGCGGGCAGCGTCATCCGGGCCCAGGCAAAAGGGGCCACCAACATCCTGGCGATGGACGGGTCAAAGGCTTTCATCATCAATGTGCCCAGCGGGAAGGTTATCACCGCCATCACCCAGGAGGAAATGAAGGAAAATATCTTCACAAATATTGACGGCGCCGTGTTCCTGTAATATCATAAACAAATGGCAGGACCGATTTTCGGATGCCACCGCCCTCCGCCCGACTGGCGGGGGGCAAGCGGCGCCAAACCGAAAGGAGTAATTTTTCAGCTATGACTGGTGCAATGTACGCGGGTATCGCGGGTCTGCGGACCCACATGCAGAACTTGAATGTGATTGGCCACAATGTGGCCAACGTGAACACCTACGGATATAAATCCCAGCGCGCGGTGTTCAAAACCGCCATTTACACCACCCTGACCGGCGGTTCCAACGGCACCGGCACCGTGGGCGGCACCAACCCGTCCCAGATCGGCTACGGCTCCAACGTGGCCAGCGTGGACATCGATATGAGCACGGGCAACTATGCCGTCACCGGCAAGCCCACCGACCTGTATCTGGACGGCGATGGGTTCTTTATGGTGGGTTCCAAGGATATCGCCAGCAGCTTCACCGGCGAGGCCACCGACGTAAACAAGCTCACCTCCCTCACCCTCACCCGGGTGGGCAACTTCGAGTTCAAGGCGGACGGTTATTTTGCCAACAACGACGGCAACGTGGTGTACGGCTTCCTGTGCACCGGCTATGACGACCAGGGCAAGCCCACTTTCTCCGACCAGCTGGTGCCCCTGCGCCTGCCCTACGTGGAGAAGACCATCCAGTATTTCAACAAGACGACGGGCGACCTGATCCCGAACTATGACCCCAATGACCCCGCTACGCTCCCCAATGGCGTCACCGCAGACCAGGTGGAAGAGCGCGAGGTGATGGAGATCGTCTATCCGAAGAACACCAAGGACGACGGAAACGGGAACACTACGCCCTGTCCGCTGTATGAGACGTCCGAGGTGCCTGTGCTGGACGACCAGGGACAGCCTGTAGTGGACGCAGACGGCAATCCCGTGACGAAGGCACTGTCCCGGAGCCAGTTTGAGAGCCTCACCGTGGACAAAAAGACCGGACTCATCTCCGGCACCAGCAAGGACACCGGCGAGGTGGTGGTTATCGGCTGCGTGGCGGTGGGTTCCGTTACCAACCCCAACGGCGTGACCAGCATCGGCGACAACTACTACAAGGCGGGCCCCGGTTCCGGCGACCTCACCGTGACCATTCTGGGCGGCAACGCCAAAGAGATGGGCATCAACCAGATCAACAGCGAGCTGTGGCAGGCCAACAACGCGGGCAATGCCAATGCGGGCACCATGCCCGAGGTGGACGGCCTGCGCCCCCGCACCAGCGACACGGAGATGATTCCCTCCGGCCTGGAGATGTCCAAGACCGACCTGGCCCAGGAGATTGCCAACATGATTCTTACCCAGCGCGGTTATCAGGCCAACACTCGTATTATCACGGTGACCGATTCCATGCTGGAGGAACTGGTCAACATGAAGCGCTAATTCAGTAACTGACACGGCCCGGCCCGGGGGAGAATGAATGGATTTCCCCCCCGGGCCACCCCCCTGTAGTCCTAGCAGAAGGAAAAGGAGGTTTGCAGCATGATCGTTCTGACAAAACGCAACCACGAAAAATTCCTTGTCAACCATCTTCAGATCGAGTATATTGAGACCATCCCCGAATCCAAGATCGTCATGATGAACCACGACTTCTACCTTGTCCGGGAGAGCACGGACGAGATCATTGATAAGATTGCCAAATACAACGCCAAGGTGATGGACATCCAGCGGGAGATCACCGTTGTCGACAAACGGTAAAGAAAGAAAACAGGCGTCCGGGCCGCCGGGCCGCCCGGTTGTTTGGAGGTAGTGCAGTAGTATGAATATCACGTATATCATCGGCATCGTGCTGGCTCTGGTGGTGTTCTTCCTGGGCTGTATCATGGGCATCAACATTGGCCCCAACGCCCCGGCGGACGCGCCTATTGTCACCATTGCCATAGGGAACCTCTGGAACTTTTTTGACGCGGCCAGTATCTTCATCGTCATCGGCTGTACCTTTGCCATCGTGGCGGCCAGCTTTCCGGGAAGCGCTTTGGCGTCCATCCCCAAGCACTTCGGGGTGATTCTCAACGCCGGAAAGTTCAACCCCATGAACATCATCGACCAGCTGGTGGACCTGGCCCAGACCGCCCGTAAGAACGGCCTGCTGGCGTTGGAAGGCAAGGCCAACGAGCAGGAGGACCCCTTTTTCAAGCAGGCTATCATGCTCATTGTGGACGCCAATGACCCGGACAAGGTGCGCGCCATTCTGGAGAACGACATTGAGTGCATGTCCGGCCGGCACGAGGACGCGGCGGGTATGTATGACAAGGCGTCCGCCGTGGCCCCGGCTTTCGGCATGGTGGGTACGCTGGTGGGTCTGATCAACATGCTGCGAAGCATGGACGTGACCAGCGGCGGCGGAGACCTGGGCGGCAGTATGGCCACCGCCCTGGTGACCACGCTGTACGGCTGTATTTTGGCTCATATGATTTTCGGCCCCATCGCAAACAACCTGCGTATCCGGGATGGAGAGGAAGTTCTCTGCAAGCAGATTATCGTGGAGGGCATCATGTCCATCCAATCCGGCGAGAACCCCAAGGCGCTGCGGGAGAAGCTGCTCACCTACATTCCGCAGGGACAGCGGGATGAGGGCGGAAAATCCGGCGGCGGAGAGTAAGTGGAAATTGCTTTTGTGTGCGGCGTAAGGAGTTGAGATTACCGTGAAAAAGAAAAAAGGCGGCGGTGGCGGCGGCGCCAACTGGATGGATACATACGGCGATATGGTAACGCTGCTGCTGTGTTTCTTTGTGCTTTTGTATTCCATGTCCACCATCAGCGAGGACAAGTGGAAAGCGCTGGTCCAGTCCTTCAACCCAGGCGGCATCCCGACCAACATGGAGAATATCAAGGGCGGAGATGGCCCCAGCGCCGAGTTTGATGAGTCAAGCGGCGTGTTCGACAATCCTGACGCCAAGGAGGCGGAACAGGAACAGATTGAGAAGGACATGGAGGAGCTCTATGAAGCGCTCCAGCAGATGGTCAGCAGCAGTGGGCTGGCCAGCAGCGTCCAGGTGACCATGCAGGGCGGCAAGGTGTATGTGAGCTTCAATGACACCGTGTTTTTCAAGGCGGACAAGGCGGAGATCCTGCCCGGCGGGCAGGAGGTGCTGGCCAAGGTTTCCACCATTCTGGAGAGCGCCAGCAAATCTATCGACGAGATCCGCATTCAGGGACACACCGCCCAGGCCACGGCCAACAAGCGCAACGAGCCCCGGGGGGACTACCGGCTGTCCTTCAACCGTGCTATGGAAGTGATGCTGTTCATCCAGGACAACACGTCCATCGCACCCGCCCGAATGATATCGGAGGGCATGGGGCAGTGGAGGCCCAGGTCCAGCAACGCCACCGGCGAGACCCGCGCCGCCAACCGGCGGGTGGAGCTGATTATCAGTGGCCGGGATTTGGACGCGGAAGAGTTCAATAAGGCGATGGAAGAGTACCTGAGCTATGGCGAAGAGGGTTTGACCACCGCGCAGGACCAATGACAATGATTAGATTCAGGTGAGGTGATTCGATGGCTGAGGTATTGTCGCAAAGTCAGATTGACGCGCTGCTCAACTCCATGCTCAGCGGCGGCGGCGCTGACAAGCCGGAGGAAAAACAGCCGGAGAAGAAATACCGCAAGTACGACTTCACCACCCCCCGAAAGTTCACCAAGGACCGCATTAAGATGCTCAACGGCATTTTTGAGAACTATACTCGGGTCATTAGCTCCCGGCTCAACGCTCAGCTGCGTACCAACTGCGAGATTACGGTGGAGAGCATTGAGGAACAAAAGTTCTATGAGTTCAACAATGCGCTTACGGAGGGGGACGTGCTGGCCATGGTGGATGTGACCATCCACTCCCGGGAGATGGATGGGGTGGACGTCCAGGTGGATGACCCGGTGATGGTCTATCTGTCTACCTCTACGGCCTTGGGGATGATGGACCGGATGATGGGCAGCGAGGATGAGACGGTCCACGAGGTGCCCATGGGCTATGCCTACACCGATCTGGAGCTCCAGTTGTATGAACTGTTGTTGAAGGACATCATCTCGCTGATGGGCAGCAGTTGGGAGAACTATGTGCCCATCACCTTTGAGTATGAACGTACCCAGGTGAATCCGACCTTAGTGCAGCTGCTCAACCTGGATGAGACGGTGGTGCTCGTGGATATGCGCCTCAACTTCGGCGACAGTGAGGGGCGAATGAGCGTGGTGCTGCCGGGCAACATGCTGGTGAGCGTGTTTGGTGAAGTGAACCGGGAGACCATGGGCCGCAAGGTCACCAGTGAGGACAACTCCGAGGAGATTTTTGATAAGCTGCGGGATTCCACCCTGGAGATTATCGCGGAGTTGGGTGAAACTCGGCTGTCCCTGAGCGATATTTACCATCTGAATGTCGGCGACGTGGTGGACCTGGGCCGCTCCAAGGATGCTCCGGTGTTTCTGGAGATCGGCGGCTACCAGTGGTTCACCGGGCGCATGGGCACCCACAAGAAAAACATGGCCATCAAGATAGACGAGGTATGCTATTCGGCCGAACAAAGGAGCGAGTAAGCGATGGAGAAGCAAATTTTCAGCCCAATGGCGATTGACGCCTTGGGCGAAATGATGAATATCAGCCTAGGCTCCTCGGCCACCGCTGTGTCGAACATGCTGGACCACCGGGTGGATATCACCACACCCACGGTCTCCGTGGTGGATGTGAAAGATTTTTCCCTGGGGAACCTGGAGCCGGCCATCGGCGTGGAGATCAAATATGTGGAGGGCCTGGAGGGCAGCAATATCATGCTGCTCAAGCGCAGCGACATCAAAATCATCGTGGACATACTGATGGGTATGGAGACGGCCGACGAGGATTTTGAGCTCAACGAACTGACCATCAGCTGCGTGTGCGAGGTCATGAACCAGATGATGGGGTCTGCGGCCACCGCCATGTCCGATTTTCTGGGATTCCGGGTGGACATCTCCACCCCCCAGTCCTTTGAACTGGACAATCTGGAGCAGTTCAAGCGTGACCACCTGCCCCAAGGGGCGGACCAGGTCGTGGTGGTCCGCTTCTTCCTGCGGATTGAGAACGCGCTGGAAAGCGAGTTCATGAACGTTATGTCGGTTTCCTTGGCCAGGGAGCTGTTAAAGAGCTTGGGGTTGGAGAGCGAGGTTACCGGCGGTGTGCCCAGCGAAGCGCCTGCGGCCCCCGCGCCGGCTCCCGCCCCTGCGCCTGAGCCCTCCTCCGGCGGCAGCGACCACAAGATGACGCAGGAGGAGATTGAGGCCATGCTGGCAGGCGGCGCTCCCGCCGCTCCCGCTCCTGCTCCCGAGCCCTCCGGCGGGGACCACAAAATGAGTCAGGCGGAGATTGAAGCCATGCTGGCCGGGATGAACGGCGCGTCTGAACCGGCTCCCGCGCCTGAGCCCTCCGGCGGGGACCATAAAATGAGTCAGGCGGAGATTGAGGCTATGATGGCCGGGATGAACAGCGCCCCGGCACCCCAGCAGCAGCCTGCGCCGAGCACTCCGGCACCTCAGCAGCCTGCACCGAGCGCCCCGGCGGCCCAGATGGGCCAGCCCGGTCAGATGCCGATGCCGCCCTATCCCATGCCGGGACAAGATGGGATGATGCAGAACGGTTATATGGGCTATCCCCCCATGTACTATCCCCCTTACCCGTACCCCTACCCGCCGCAGCCTGAGGCCGTGGTCCAGAAAGCGGCGCCCGAGCCCAAAGTCATTGCCACAAAGCCGGTGCGCATGGAGGAGATGGACCCCATGGACCGACTTGGCAAGGAGCAGGCGCAAAACCTGGACCTGATTATGGAGGTGCCTCTCCAGGTGACGGTGGAGATCGGCCGGGCGCGCCGGAAAGTCCAGGATATTCTGGAATTTGCCAAAGGCTCTTTGGTGGTGCTGGATAAGCTGGCGGGCGATCAGGTAGACCTGTTCGTCAACGGGAAGTGCATTGCCCGGGGCGAAGTGGTGGTGATTGAAGATAATTTTGGTGTTCGGATTACCGAGATTGTCCAAACTCCGGCCATTGAAATGCTGGCCACAGGCAAATAAGGCCCCAAAAGAAAAGGCTGACCGTATACATTCTGCCCCCAGGGACCGAATAGGACCGGGGTACACATCATAAATGGAAAAGGATGGATCAACCATGGCTAAGAAAATTCTGTTAGTGGACGACGCGGCGTTTATGCGCAAGATGATCATGGACACCCTGAGCAAAAACGGTTACACCGAATTGTTTGAAGCCGTTGACGGCGCAGATGCGGTGGAGAAGTTCAGCGAGATTGGTCCCGACCTGGTCATCATGGACATCACTATGCCCAACATGGACGGTCTGGAGGCGTTGAAGGCCATTCGCGCCAAGGACGGCAGCGCCAACGTGGTCATGTGCTCCGCCATGGGTCAGGAGTCCATGGTTATGGACGCGGTGCGCTCCGGCGCCAAGGACTTTATCGTCAAGCCCTTTAAGCCCGACCGTGTGCTCAAGACCGTTACCTCTATTCTGGGCGCGCCCTGATTGATATGCCCTCGCGCACTTTTTCCCTTGCCTTGACCCGGGAGGCCACCGCCTTGGACAACATTTTATCCCTGATATGGCTGTTGGTATGTGTGCTGGTCATCATCGCCCTTGCCTACCTGTTCACCAAGTATGTGGCGGGGCGGAGCGGCGGCTTTTTGGGTGCGGGAAACGGGACGGACGGGTTTAAGCTGCTGGCCCGCCTGCCTCTGGGGCGGGAGCAGTCTCTGGTCCTGGTCCAGGCGGGGAAGCGGTATCTACTGCTGGGAGTGGCCCCGTCAGGGATATCCCTGGTGGCGGAACTCACCCGGGAGGAGGCCCAGGAGCTGTACCCCAAGTCCTCTCCTGACCAGCCGGCGCCCCCCAGCTTTGGAGAAGCGTTGCGCACTGTACTCAAGCAAAAGAAACCGAGGTGAGGTCGGGATGCCCACAGATAATCTGATCAACATCAATGGCGACAGTGTACAGACGCTGGAAATTCTTTTTCTAACCACCATCATCGCCCTGTTGCCCTCCATGTTGGTGATGATGACGTCTTTTACCCGGTATGTCATCTCCTTGTCCTTTCTGCGCACCGCCATGGGCACCCAGCAGACCCCGCCCAACACGGTACTGGTGGGGATCGCGATTTTCCTCACACTCATCACGATGAATCCAGTGGTTGAACGCATTCAGGAGGAGGCGTGGGTGCCTTACCGGGAGCAGGAGATCACCCAGGAGGAGTTTATTGACCGGGCGTCCGTTCCTCTCAAGGACTTCATGGTGAACAACCTGGAATACAATACCCTGCGGATGTACTGTAATCTGGCCCATGTGGACGAGGTGGACACCTATGAGGGGGCCATGGAACTGCCCTTACGCATTATTGTGCCAGCGTTCATGACCCAGGAGCTCCAGCGGGCGTTCTATACGGGGCTGCTGCTATACCTGCCGTTCCTGCTCATCGACGTGGTGGTGTCCTCCACACTGATGTCCATGGGCATGGTGATGCTGCCGCCGGCCATGATCTCCACACCCTTTAAATTGTTGTTGTTCGTGTCTGTCAACGGCTGGAACCTGCTGTTCTCCGCGCTGGTTCAGAGCGTGAAGTAATCATTACCCCAGGAGGAAGGAGTACACTATGGATACCGGACAGGTGGCAGATCTTCTGCGGGACGCAGTCGGTGTGATCCTCAGGCTGGCCACCCCTATGCTGCTCTTAAGTATGGTGGTGGGCGTGACGGTGGCCATTTTTCAGGCGGTGACCCAGATTCATGAGCAGACCATTGGCTTTGTGCTGAAACTCATTGTGGTGGGTGGGGTTCTGCTGATGGCGGGAGGCTGGATGATGGATACTCTCCAGGATTTCACACGGCAGGTCTTTACCCTCATCGCCAGCTGACCGGGGGAGCTGCGCCATGTTTGACTGGGAGGGGCTGACCCTATTCCTGTTCGTCACAGCCCGGGTCAGCGGATTCATCCTTTTCAACCCCATTTTGGGACGGAGCAATGTCCCGGCCGTTTTTCGCTCAGGTATGGTAATAGTGCTGTCCTTTTTTGTGACGTCGGTGTCGGAACAGCAGCCGGTGATGCCGGCGGGGACGGCGGAGTTCATGGTCTTCATGCTGCTGGAAATCGGCGTTGGGTATCTGTTGGGGATGGCGGTGAGCTTTTTCTTCTATATCCCACAGTTGGCCGGGTCAGTGATTGACACTCAGATGGGAATGACCATGAACCAGATGTATGACCCGGGAGCCCAGAGCAACCTGTCCACCACCGGGCAGCTGCTGAACATTATGATGACGCTGCTGTTTTTTGCCGGAGGCGGGCATTTTACCTTGCTGCGGCTGTTTCTCACCTCGGAACAGATTGTGGCCTTCGGCCAGGTGTCCGTTGGCATACCGGCTTACCAGCTGCTGCTTGAGCTGTTTGTGGAGTGCACTGTGCTGGCAGTGAAGCTGTCCATGCCTATTCTGGCGGCGGAGATTATCTCGCAGGTGGGTATGGGTGTGCTGATGAAGGTGATTCCTCAAATCAATGTGTTCGTCATAAACATTGACTTGAAGGTGCTGGTGGGCTTGGCGCTGCTGCTGATGCTGATGGCGCCGTTCAGTGAGTTTTTGCTCCAGGCGGAGGCGGCTATGCTGGCCAGCCTGCACGACATTTTGGTCCTGAGCGGATGATTTCGACTGGAAATTATCCGGCTCAAAAGAACAAAGCATTTGCAATCCCCCTTCCCCGCCCCCAATGAGGAAGGGGTCGGTAAAAGGCCAAGGGGGGATAGACGTTGGCCGAGGGCAATAAGACAGAAAAAGCGACGCCAAAAAAACGGCGGGATGAGCGAAAGAAAGGCAACGTCTTCAAAAGCCAGGACGCCATCGCGGTAGCCGGCCTGCTAGGTACCTTTGCCACGTTGTGGATGCTCCTGGATACGTTTTCCACCCAGCTGTCCGGGTTCATGACCTTGTGCCTGGCCACCATCGGGGAAGAACCTCAGGATGTGGCGAGCTTGAGCGGTGAGATGGCTGTGCAGGGCATCGTGCTTTTGGCGCAGACAGTGGGTCCGGTGATCGCGGTAGCAATTATATGCGCCGTAGCGGCCACCTTTGCCCAGACCAGATTCCTGGTCACCACGGAATCCCTCAAACCGAAATTCAGCCGACTTAATCCTTTACAAGGCATTAAACGGTTGTTTTCACTGAAAAGCTTGGTGGAGACAGCGAAAAACCTCATCAAAATCGCGATTTTGATGGCTATCGTGTTTTTGAGCGTCCGGGATATGTTTTTTGAGAGCTCCCGGTATTTGTATACCGACCTTTCCGCATCCGCCGCCCACTTGGTTGAGGTGGCGGTTGGGATGGTGGTGCGGATCATCATCGCATTTATCGTAGTAGCCGCCATGGATTTCTTTTACCAGCATTGGGACTACGAAAAGAATATGATGATGACCAAACAGGAGATCAAAGAAGAGTACAAGCAGATGGAAGGCGACCCCCAGGTGAAGGGGAAGATCAAGGAGATCCAGCGCCGGAGGGCCCAGCAGCGGATGATGCAGCAGGTGCCTGGGGCGGACGTGGTCATCCGTAACCCCACCCATTTTGCCGTGGCCCTGCGGTATAAGCCGGACCAGGATGACGCCCCCATCGTGTTGGCCAAAGGCCAGGACAGCGTGGCACTGCGCATTGTTCAGATTGCTGAAGAGAACGAAGTGGCGGTGATTGAAAACGTCCCGCTGGCTCGGGCACTGTACGCACAGGCTGAGCTGAACCAGTTCATCCCTCAGGAGCTGTATGGTCCGGTGGCGGAGGTACTGGTGTATATCTTCAAGCTGAACAATAAGCAGCAAATTGTGAAATAGGAAAAATCTTTTGAGGTCCCGGCAAAACCAGGACGGATCCCCCGCAAAGCCGCCTTTGTTTAAGGCCTCCGCGAAAACAGCCTTCAGTTTTCGGGAAGGCAGGAGAGACGGTGGAATGAATAAGCCTTCGCCATAATCGAAGGCGAATGATGTGAAGTTTGTGTCGACGATGCGGGGAGAGGAGGAACAAGGGAGTAGAAGTTGTTTTCGCTGAAAGTGGAAATGAAGCTGAACGGACTTTGCTCCGACGAAGGAGGTGACCACCCATGCTCAAACGCATTTTAGACAATGCCATAGCGCTGTTTGTGGTGGTCGTGGTCATGTTCCTGTTTATCCCGCTGTACCCGGCCATTTTGGACATCCTGTTGATTGTCAATATCGGTTTGTCCATTATGATCCTGATGATTACCATGAACATCTCGGAAGCGCTGGACTTCTCCATCTTCCCCTCGCTTTTGCTGATTACAACGCTGTTCCGGCTGGGCATGAACGTATCCAGCACCCGAATGATCCTCACCACCGGCGACCCCGGTGTGGTCATCCGAAATTTCGGACAGCTCATCACCCAAGGTGATATCGTAGTCGGTTTTGTGATCTTCTTCATCATCGTACTGGTGCAGCTCATCGTCATCACTAAGGGCGCGGAGCGCGTATCCGAAGTGGCGGCCCGCTTTACCCTGGACGCCATGCCCGGCAAACAGATGGCCATTGACGCGGACCTGTCATCCGGCCTTATTGACGAGCAGCAGGCCCGGGTACGCCGGGAGAAGATTCAGAAAGAGGCCGATTTTTACGGCGCTATGGACGGTGCTACCAAAATCGTCAAAGGCGATTCCACCATGTCCATTGTCATTACCGTCATTAACCTGGTCGGCGGCTTGCTCATCGGCATGCTGGGACGGGGGATGGAGCCTATGGAGGCGCTGAGCAGTATCTGCATCCTCACCATCGGCGACGGCTTGGTGTCCCAGATTCCTTCCCTGATGATTTCCACCGCTACCGGCATGATCGTCACCCGTTCCGTGTCCGAGGGCAGCCTGAACGCCGACGTGATGGGCCAGTTTACGGCTCAGCCAAGGGCGTTCATGACCACCGGCGTTATCTTGCTGTTTCTGTCCGTCATACCCGGCACTCCGACGGTTCCGCTGATAGTGGGTGGCGTGGCGCTGCTGGGGGGAGGTATCTTCCTAAGCCGGCGGATGGCTGCGCAGCAGGAAGCGGCGGTGGCTGCGGCGCAGGTTCCTGAGGAGCCCGCTGAACTGGCCGCGCCCAGCGAGAGCGATTACTATAAAGATATCAACAACGTATATACCCTGTTGTCGGTGGAACCGGTGGAGATGGAGTTTGGCTACAGCCTCATCCCCTTGGTGGACGAGAGCCACGGCGGAAAGCTCATCAGCCGCATTGTCATCTTCCGGCGGCAGTATGCCCAGGATATGGGTTTTGTCATCCCATCCATCCGGCTCCACGACTCCTCCGCCCTGGGCACCAACCAGTACGCCATCCGAATCAAGGGCGAAGTGGTGGCGGAGGGCGAGATTCTGGTGGACTACTATCTGGCGCTGGAGCCGCCAAACCCCCTGGGGGAAATCGACGGAATCGAGACCATCGAGCCCGCGTACGGCATCCCATCGAGGTGGATTCTGCCGGAGAACAAGGAAATGGCGGAGATCTACGGCTACAACGTCATCGACCCCTTGTCCGTCATGCTGACTCACTTGGCGGAGACGGTAAAAAAGCACGCCTACGAGTTGCTCAACCGGGCGGAGACCATCCGACTGGTGGACAATTTGAAACAGTCCTCCCCCGAGCTGGTGGAGGAGGCCATCCCGGCCATCATCCCCTATTCAAAGCTGGAAAAGCTGCTGCGCAACCTGCTGATGGAGGGCGTGCCCATCAAGGACCTGGCCACCATTGTGGAAACCGCCAGCGACGCCTTCTCCCAGGGCAGAGACCTGGATATGGCCACGGAACAGGTCCGCGGTGCGCTGGCCCGGACCATCACCCGAAGGTTCTGCGAAGACGGGCAGCTGCGGGTTATCACTTTGGACGCGGAGGTGGAGAAAAAGATTATCTCCTCCCTCACCCGCAACGAGCAGGGCGTGTACTTGGCTATGGGTCCCGACCTGATGCAGTCCATCATCACCCAGCTGGCGGAGCATTTGAAGAAGTTCGGCGATCTGTCTCAGACGCCGGTGATTCTCGTCAGCCAGGTAATCCGGGGCTATTTCAGCCGGATGATCACGCAGTTCTATCCCCACGTTTACGTATTGTCATTTAACGAGATTACCAACACGGTGCAGATTCAGGCTCTGGGCAACATCACCGACCAGACTGCCGCTCAGGTTCAGCGAAGGGCGGTGGGCACATGAGTGCGGGCGTGGTTGAGCAGCGCTATACCCAGGACGAGATCGAGGGCATGAGTACGCAGGAACTGTTGTCGGCGTACAAGCAGAGTGGAGACGAGGAGCTGAAATGGCCCCTGGTGCTACGGTATGAGGGACTGATCAAAAGCGCGGCCCTACAGATTCGCGGGGTGTACAGCAGCTTTGCCCAGGTGGATGATATCGTCAGCGAGGGTATCCTCACTTTGCTCAGTTCCATCGACAAATTTGACCCAGACAAAGGCATCAAATTTGAGACTTATGTGGCCAAGCGCATTCGGGGAATGGTAATCGACTTGGCTAGAAAGCAGGATTGGCTGCCCCGGAACATTCGGCAGCGGGCAAAAGAGATTGACACCGCCGTGTCCAGTTTGGCCAATGAGCTGGGCCGCTTTCCCACCGACCATGAAGTGGCCGGACACTTAGGAATTTCCACCGACAAATATCAGAAAGAGGCCGCCCGAGTAGCGTTGAGCAACACGCTGTCATTGGATGCGCTGATGGATGCCCGGGATTTGGAGGGCTACCGTTTTGAGGTGTCCAGCGAAGACCCTACCATCCAGCCGGAGACTGTACTGGAGGACCAGGAGCTCCAGGAGACCTTGGCCAAGGGAATTGCCTCTTTGCAGAAAAATGAGCAGATTGTCCTGTCCCTCTATTATGAAAAAAATCTCCACATGAAAGAGATTGCCCAGGTGATGGGAGTGAGCGAGCCCCGCATTTCTCAGATCCATTCCCGCGCAATCCAGAAACTGCGGGAACACATGGGCGCTTACATGAACAGCGAAGCTCCGGAAAAATCGTCTAAAAAGCGGAAGAAGGCATGATGGAATATGTTTAAAGGCTTTTATAACCTGACCTCCGGCATGGTGACCCAGCAGCGGCACCTCAATGTGGTGGGTAACAACATGGTGAACATCTCCACAGCTGGTTTCAAGGAGAGCCGGTATACCGCCAGCACATTTGATGATGTGATGTACTCCCGGGTTGGAAACCAGGAGAAGGTATACACGGAGATCGGTCGGCAGAGCTACATCCGGGCCAACAGTGAAATTTACGTCATCCACGACCAGGGCATTCCGGAGCCTACCGATATTCCCTTGGATTTCGCCATCATGGGAGAGGGGTTCTTCGCTATTCAGCAGGAGGGCGGAGAGATTGTTTATACTCGGGCGGGGAGCTTTTCATTGGACGATGAGGGTTACCTGTGCTTCCCCGGCGTAGGGCGGGTGCTGGATCCTGAGGGGAATACCATTCAGTTGGGTACCGATAAGCTGGATGTGGACAGCATGGGCAACATTTCTCAGAAGGATGGCGGCTACCTGGGCAGTCTGGGTGTGTACACGTTTGAAGATGTGGAGGAGCTGGAACATAACGACCAGGGCTTTTTCACGGGGGAAGGGGCAACTGCGGTGCAGGCCCCAACTGTGATGTGGAAATATCTGGAGCGGTCCAACGTGGATATGATCCGCCAAATGACCGAGATGCTCACCTGTCAGCGGGCGCTTCAGAGCGCCGCCTCGGTAACCAAGATGTACGATGAAGTGATGGGCCGTGCCGTCAGCGACGTGGGCCGTTTGGGATGAGGTAGAAAAAGATGAATCAATCCTTTTATATCGGTGCTATCGGCGCCCAGCAGCAGCTTCAGCGTTTGAATATTATCGGGGACAATATCGCGAACTTGAACACCTTTGGATTCAAGGCCGACCGCTCCGATTTCTCCGCCCTGATGTACCAGAACCACCGGGGCATCGACGAGGAGCTGCCCATGGGTGTGGGCACCCGGCTCCTGATGACCTCCACCGATTTCTCCCAAGGGCCTGTGGTGGACAACTCACGTTCTCTGGATTATATGATCGAGGGGGACGGCTTCTTTGCTCTGGTGGAGCTGGCCACCGGAGAGGTCACATATACCCGCAACGGCGCGTTTATCATGTCCGAGATGGTGCGCAACACCGGCGAAGTGGACGAGGCGGGACAGCCTATCACGGAGAGCGTATACTGCCTGGGAGACGGGCAGGGCCGGTTTGTACTCAGTGAGATGGGCGGGCTGATTGAGGTTACCGACCCCAAGGAAAAGCTGCCCATCGGCATTTTTGACTACGCCAACTACGATGGCATGACCCAGGTGGACGACACCCGCTATCTGCCGGTGGAGAAGAACGGAAACCTGCGCTACGGCACGGGAACCCTCCACCAGGGGGTGCTGGAAGGGTCCAACGCAGATTTGGCGGAGGAGTACAGTAAGGTTATTGAGTCCCAGCGGGCTTACGGTATGGCACTGAAGATGGTGCAGACCTCGGACGAGATTGAGAACACCATCAATAACCTGCGCAGCTGATAGTTGATAGGAGGAAGCGGAATGGCGATCAAAAACTACGACGAGCTGAACTCCTTGGAGCTGGACACGCTCCGGGAGATCGGCAGTGTCGGCACCGGCAACGCCGCCACCGCCCTGTCCCAGATGCTGGGACGGACGGTGCGTATCACGTTGCCCGAGGTACGCATCATGGGGTATAATGAGGCCATCGAGTGGATTGGTGGTCCGGAGGAGATTACCGCCGGGGTGTTGGTGAAGCTCGGCGGGCAGCTTTCCGGCATTATGCTGTCGGTGCAGCCCCTTGAATTTGTGAACACGGTGTTGAGCAGCACACTGTCCCGGAGCATCACCGACTATACGGAATTGACGGAGATGGAGAATTCCGCCTTGGTGGAGGTGGGCAACATTATGATCTCCACCTTTATCAACGCGCTGAGCGGGCTATCCGGTATGGAGGTCAATTTGACGGTTCCGGCATATACAGTGGACATGCAAGGGGCCATTCTGGCCGTGCCCATGGCGGAGTACGGCGGACAGTCGGACTATATCATGACCATCGGAGGCAACTTTATAAGTGAGAATAAGCAGGTTCCCTGCCGCCTGCTGATGTCTCCGGACCTCCGGTCCCTGAATGCTCTATTACGGAAGCTGGGAGTAAGCGATGAGTGACAAGCTGATCATCGGTATTGCGGACATGAAGCTGGCCAAAGGGGAGGGTATGTTGGTCACCTACGCGCTGGGGTCCTGCATTGGTATTTGCCTGCATGACCCGGCCCTCAAACTGGGGGCGCTGGTGCATATCATGCTGCCGCTGAATATGGAGACGGGGCGAAAGAACCCGATGAAATATGCGGATACCGGGATTAGAGATACCTTGAAACAGATGGAGGCAAAAGGGGCCAACCGCTCCAGGATCACCGCCAAGATTGCCGGAGGAGCCATGATGTTCAAAGACGGGGGCAGCAGTTCTCTGGGCAACATCGGCCAAAGAAATATTGAGAGCGTACACCTGAATTTGAAAAAAGAGGGTATCCGGCTGCTCAAGGAGGATGTGGGCGGAACGGTTGCCCGGACTCTTTTGTTTGATGTAAACAGTGGTTTGGCTTGTATCCGCAGCTATGGCCGGCAAGAACTTATCATTTGACATCGCGCAAGAAGAAAGGGAGTGTTGGAATTGATGGAAGACAATAAGCAGGGGATCCTGCTGGAATCCGGTACCAATGAGATTGAGATCATGAAGTTCACCATCGGAGGCAACCTGTACGGCATCAACGTGGCCAAGGTGCGGGAGATCATGATTTCTGCTCCGGTGAAGCCCATGCCTCATGCCCACCCGGCAGTAGAGGGAATTTTCAAGCCCCGTGATACGGTACTCACCGTGGTGGACCTGCCCAAATATCTGGGGGTGGAGAGTCCGAAGGAAGCCAAGGACATTTTCATCATTACCAACTTCAACAAGATGTTTATTGCGTTCCGGGTCCATGCTGTGGACCGCATCAGCCGCATCTCCTGGACAGACATCCAGAAACCGGATAAAACCGTGTCCGGCGGCGCGGAGAGCGTGGCTACCGGCATTGCCCAGTGTGATGACGAACTGGTTACTATCTTGGACTTCGAGCGTATTGTGGCTGAGATTGCCCCGGAAACCACCATTCAGATGTCCGAGGTGGAACAACTGGGTCCCCGGGACCGGAACGACAAGCCCATCTGGGTGGCGGAGGACTCCATTTTGCTGAGCAAAATGATTGAGGATTCTCTGCGTAAGGCGAATTATGTCAATCTGCATATGTTCTCCAACGGCCTGGAGCTGTGGGAAGCCCTTGCGTCCTTGCCTCAGGAGGGTGAGCTTTTCCGGGACGTAGCTCTCATCATCACAGATATTGAGATGCCCCAGATGGACGGCCACCGGCTGACCAAGTTGGTCAAGGACAACAATCGGTTTAAAGAAATCCCCTTGATTATCTTTTCCTCCCTTATCAGTGAGGAAATGCGCCGTAAGGGCAGGGACTTGGGAGCGGATGAGCAGCTGACCAAGCCGGAAATCGGCCACTTGGTGGACGTAATGGACCGTCTTCTCGTGCGCCAGGATAAGCAGGCCAGATAAGGACAGGAAATATAGGAGGCAGTTATGAGCGGCAAGTATATCGTGCGGCAACCAATCCGGGATGCCGAGGGAAGTACCCTCGGACATGAGATTTTATACCATGGGGCTAATCAGGCCTTCAGCAGCGACAGCTCCACTTCCAGCGCGGAATTTGCCGCCGCCAATACCATTTACAACTTTCTCACAGAAAACAGCCCGAAGGTGCTGAAGGGCACGCTGAATTTTATGACCTTTACCACCATGCTGCTAATGAAGAAGACCCCCCGGCTGTTTGATAAGAGCGATTTGGTCATCCAGATTGACGATGCGGTGATTATCCATCCGCTGTCCATGCATTTGGTGCAGCAGTACGCCAAGGAGGGCTACCGTATCGCGGTAAATGATTTCCAGTTCACCCCGCGGTATCTGTCCCTGCTGGACGATATCCACTTCATCAAAATCAACGCCCAGACGGCCACGGAAATTACCATCCGCAATACGGTAGAGATTGCCCACAGTATGAACATCAAGTGTATTGTCACTCATATTGACGAAGAGAAGCAGTACCAGCGGGCGGTGGCGCTAGGGGCGGATGGACTGGAAGGTCCCTATGTGGCCGCTAAGCTCACTACCCAGGCTCACAGCAGCGCGTACATCCAGAGCAATTTCTTCCAGCTGATGGTTGCCGTCACTCGTGACGAGCCTAACGTGGAGGAGATTGAACAGCTCATTGCCGCCGATGCCAGCCTGACCTACGGCCTTTTGAAAATGGTAAACTCCTGCTATTTTGCTCTGCGCTACCGGGCCACTACCATCACCCAGGCCATCATGACGCTGGGCTTGGGCCAGCTCAAACAATGGATTTATCTGCTCAGTGCCAGCAACGCGGAGAACGAGGTGGACGCCGGGTCTGAGGAATTCCTAAAGCGCTCTTTCATGCGGGCCAATTTCTGCAGCGAGCTGATGAATCATGCCAAGAATATGCCTATTTCCAAGTCGGAAGGTTACCTGATGGGAATGTTCTCTACGCTGAACTATCTGATTGACGCGCCCTTGGAGGATATTTTGGCTGAGGTTCCGGTGGCCGATGAGATCAAAGCCGCGCTGCTGCGCCACGAGGGCCGGTGCGGTATGCTGTATGATCTGGTGCTCAATTATGAGGCCGCCGATTGGGAGCGCATCACAGTTCTGGCGGAGGAACTGGGGATCCCCGATAACATGATAACTAGCGTCTATTTTATCTGCATGGAAAATGTGAACACTCTGTGGGAGCAGCTCACCAATCCGTATCCCCAGCAGCAGCCCGCCATCGGCGAAGAGGCTCCGGCGGGCGTGCCGCAGGGCTGAGCGGAAGGAAGTTAAATGAAAAATCTCTGGCGGATAAAGCCTATCCGCCAGAGATTTTATGCTTTGTCAGTTCCGGGTATGGTGGGGGGTTTGCATAACTATCTTGCAGGCCTGAAGCAGCTGAGCGGTGATGTCGCTGCTGAACTTGCCTTCATATACGGTCAGCCGAGGAACCCGGTCATTGGGTTCCAGCACTACGTATTTGGGGGGGAGGTGGTTCAAGGTATAAGCCTTCACATCCTCCATGCACCGTTTGCAGGTGCATAGGCCAAACATCTCCACATATTTTGGAGCCTTTTCCTCCACCAGCACCTGCATCACATTGATGTAGCCGGGATTTTCAGGCTCAAGGAATTCATGGGCAGGCTGGGCCTCCGCAGGGGCGGAAGCGGGCGGTACGGGAGCCTCGGGCTCCTCCAGTTCGGGCTTCTCCGGCTGGAGCTGAACGGAGGAAGGCTCGGGCACGGGCTCCGTCTCCGGTGTGGGGACGGACTGAACAGGGGCGGACTGGGGCGCAGGCTGCTGAACGGGCGCGGCGGTGAGCTGGGCGCCCAGCTCACCCTCCAGGGCGTCCTCCAAAGCGTTTTTGATCTGGACCGACACGGCGGCGTCCGGAGCCATGGAGGCGACAATAGGGGGAACCGGAGCGGCGGGGGCGGCGGGGGTGTCTGTATTTTCCTCGACGGCGGGGTCGGCCTTTTTGCTCAGCAGGTTCATAACCCGCGCGGTCTTGCTGGTTTTGTCTTTGGATGCCATGATGATACTCCTTACTAATTAAAAAATTTAGAGATATATTTTTGACGGAAGGTGGGTTTGGGCCGGGGGAAACGCTCTCCCGCCACCACGTCCACGATCTCTTGAAAATCCTGGGCAGGCCGGGAGTCGGGCTGGTAGGTGAGTACGCTCTGCCCATGGGCAGGGGCCATGGCCACGCCCACGCCCCGATGGATTTTGGCCTGAAATACCTGGCTGTCCAGCTGCTGAGCCACCTCCTGAGCCAATTCCAGGATGTCCTTGGACAGAGTGAGCCGGCCGTTGAACTTGTTGATAAGAATGCCGATCACCTTCAAATGGGGGTTGAAAGCATCCCGAACGGTCTCAATGGTTTCTTGGAGCTGGGTGACGCCCACCAGACTGAGGACCTCCGCCTCCATAGGGACGATAAGGCCGTCGGAGGCCACATAGGCGTTGACGGTGAGGACGTTCAGCGCAGGAGGCGTGTCAATAATAATGAAGTCGTACCGGGAGCGCACGCCGGTGAGCAGATCGCTGAGCATGAATTCCCGGCGGGGAGCGGTAAACTCCACCTCTGCAGCGGACAGCATGATATCCGAAGGCAGAACGTCTCCGTACTCGGTGGCGGCGATGGCCGCCTCCATAGAACAGTTTCCTTTGAATACGTCATAAACGGTGCTGGCTGAGCCGATGTCCAGGCCCAGGGTGAAGCCCAGATTGCCTTGAGGGTCCAAGTCAATCCCCAGGACTTTGGCGCCCCGTTGGTGGAGCCCGCACACCAAGGCGGACGCAGTGGTGGTTTTGCCCACGCCTCCTTTTTGATTGGTGACGGTGATGATCTGAGTCAAGGAATATTCCCTCCCTTTCACAAAAACTTGGGGAAAAGTCTTAAGTTTAATATACTACAGGTCGATAAAAAAGAACAGAGGTAGAGCAAAAAAACTCTAAAAAATTTTTTAGAATTTTCTGGGCGAATCGTGCATGGAGCGGGCGTTCCGCCCATGAGCTTTTTGGAAAGGAGCGGTCCAGTATGGCGTCCATCACCAGTTTGAGCAACAGCAGCTACAACACCAGCAGCATTTATGGAAACCGGAACATCATCAGCGGTCTGGCCAGCGGCATGGATACTGAGGCTATGATCGAAAACGCAGTCTCCGGCATTAAGCTGAAGATTCAAAACCTGCAGAAAAAGCGCACCAAGATCGGGTGGCAGCAGGAGGCATACCGCAGCATTATCGATAAGGCGGTGAACTTTAACAACAAGTACACCTCTTATTCCTCCAAAACCAACCTGCTCAGCAACAGCTTTTTCAGCAACGCGGTGAATACTACCACCGTGGGCACATATAAAGATAAAATCACCGCCAGCGGCAAGACCTCCAGCGAAGTCAAGATCAATGCGGTGAAACAGATGGCCCAGGCGGCTACCTACACCGTGTCCGGATTGGGCGGAACGGGCAGTGCTTTTGACGCCGTTCTGGGAACGGAAGATTTCGACATCGCGGGGAAGATGGACGTCAGCACCGTGTCGGGCAGATTGAGTTTCAAGTATGGCGGTACCAACGGAACAGACTTCGACATCAAGTTCGACGAGCTGGAGGACTTGCGCGAGGTGGAGGTTCTGGATGCCGACGGCAACGTCAAGGAGAACGCCAGCGACGCGGAGAAGCTGGCCCAGGCCATCAGGAATAAGCTGAGCGAGATCACTTACAGTTATACCAAAAACGGTGTCAAGGAGACCACTACCGCCGATAAGGTTGTTAAGGTCGAGGCGGACGGTATTTCCAATGCGATTAAGTTCTCCGATGGGATGGGCGATGGGAACAAGGTGACAATCAGCTATGTCAGCGGAAAGTTTGAGGATCTGTCCGGGGCGGAAAAGGGCAGCACCCAGATCCGGTTGGGCAAGCCGCTGACCGAGCAGGTCTCCACCCTTGAATACCTGGGCGGCAAGATAGTGGACGGCGAAAACGAGGGCGGCAAGACGCTGAGCGTCACTTTGGACGGGGTCACCAAAAAGATCGATATGTCGGAACTGGCGGAGAAAAAAGACCTGGACAACGACGGATTCGTCGAGTTCCTTCAGGATAAGCTGAACGACGCTTTCGGACAGGGCAAGGTACAGGTGGGGATGGACGGGAAAAACCTGTCCTTCCGGGCGCTGAAGGAGGGGTCCACCCTGACTCTGGGCGGCTCCGCCGTGGAGGCCATGGGCTTTGAAAGCGGAGACTCCAACTTCATCAATCCCAGCAAGAAGCTGTCCGACCTGTTGGGCAAGGACAGCGAGCTGCTGAAGAATAACCGCCTCAAGGGCACCTTTGACAGCGAGAACGGGAAGCCCACGGAGAAAACCAGCAGCAGCGGCGAGAAGTATTATGTGGACGACAAGGGCAACCGGGTGGACAAAGACGGTTATCGCATCACGGATAAAGGCAAGTCCATGTACGATTTTGAAGTCAATGGGGCCCACATCAATGTCACCGAGGACACCACGCTGGAGGAACTGATGAACTCCATCAATTCCAACGCCGAAGCGGGGATGAAGGTGAGCTATTCCAAGCTGACCAACGAGTTCAAGTTTACCGCTACAGAGACTGGCGCCAACAGCAAAGTTGAGTTTGGTGGGCTGGCGGAGGGCCTGTTCGGCCCCCCCAGCGATGTGGAGGTTAACCATAATTTTGCGGATAACTTTGGCATCGGCTGGCTGAGAGACGGTGAAACTGTGAAGTTTGCCGTCCAAATTGACGGGACCACCACCAACATCGATATCAATAAGTCAACGACCATGCAGGAATTTGCCAAGTTACTGCAAGAAAACAGCGGTTCCGCGTACAGGGCCTCTTATGATGAAAAGACGGGCGAGTTCACCGTGACCGACCAAAACGGCGCGAAGAAGGATTTCACCGTAAAGGACCCGTGGGGAGATTCGTGCGAGCGCGTGATTGAGCCTGTTGTCAATTACACCGCCGGCCAGGATGCCATCATGGACGTGGAGATCAACGGCAAGCGGTTTGAGAACCTGACCCGCTCCAGCAACAGCTTTGACATCGACGGGCTCACCGTCAATGTAAAGGGCACCTTCAACGAGGACGGCAAGGCCATGGGGAAGGACGGCGAGGCTTACGAGCCCATTACGTTCAACACCACCACAGACTCGGATAAGATTGTGGAGGCTATCCGCAGCTTCGTGGAGGATTACAACGAGATGGCCACCGAGATCAAGAACGCCTACTCCACTCAGCCGGCCTATAAGAACAAAACCACCCGCTATGAGCCTCTCACCGCCGAACAGGAGGACCAGTATTCCGAGAGCGAGCTGAAGGCATACAATGAGAAGGCCAAGCAGGGTATCCTGTTCGGCGACACCAACCTGTCCAGCATGTACAGCAAACTGCTCAGCTCCATCTCCCCTGGGGGCACAGATGGCCAGACCTTGCGGGAGATCGGTATCAGCACCAGCTATAATAACGGCATGACCACCCTGTCACTGGATGAGGATAAGCTGCGCGACGCTCTGGAAAGCGACCCGGACAAGGTGCGCAACGCTTTCACCAAAACCCAGGAGGGCGGCTCTTCCACCAACGGGCTGATGCAGAGCATGCAGAACACGCTGAACGCCTATGTCAAAACCGCTGGCGAGCCCAAGGGCGTGTTGATTGCGCGGGCGGGTTCGGTCAAGTCCCCCACCTCTTTGAACAACAATAGTTTGAAGAGCCAGATGGACAACATCGACAACCAGATTGACCGCTGGACCGACAAGATGGCCGACCAGATTGACCGGTACACCACCCAGTTCAGCCGCCTGGAACAGTTGATCGCCCAGATGAACTCCCAGGCCTCCGCCATGTCCGGCCTGATGGGCGGGGCCTCCGGCTATTAAACACCATCACAACCAAGAAGGAGTCAAGAATGGATCTCAAAGGCTACCAGGGGTATCAGGGCTACAAGGAGCAGGGTATCAATGAGATGAGCCAGGGCGAGCTGCTGTTGCTGCTGTACGATGAGCTGGTCAAGCGCCTGGTCCGGGCTGAGCTGACCTTGGGGAAGGCGGACTATGTTCTGTTTGAGGCCAGCGTAGGCCGGTGTTTGGAAATCATCCGCTACCTGGACGACACCCTGGATATGCAGTATCCCATCAGCCGGAATCTGAACCGCCTATACGATTACTTCAGCTTTGAGCTGAACCGTGTGAAGGCGGGGCGGAACAAAACCGAGCTGGAGCGGGTAAAAACCATGGTGATGGAGCTGCGGGACACCTTCCGGGAGGCGAATAAAAACAGCGAGCAGGAGCTGGCCGCTGCCGCCGGTCAGCCCGCCGGTACAGCGGAGGGCTAAGGTGTGAACGAAAAAACCGTGATGGATGCTTTGGTTCAGATGAAGCGTACGGGCAATCTGCTCAACGAGCTGTGGGATTTGACCCAGCAGCTGGGCCAGTCCATTGACCGCAACGACCAGGTGAGTACCCAGATGCTTATCGCCATGCGCGAGGAGCCTTTGGGTAAGCTTCAAGACGCCGACCAGGCCCTGCGGGAACAGTTGGAGGCGCTGACGGACAAAGCAGAGGCCGCTATGCTGGCAAATATGCTTAACGGCGGGGCTCCGGCGGACCCCGCGCAGCGGTCCCATTCCATGCTGTGCGAGCAGGTGGCTTCCAACCATCGACGCCTTAAGCAGGTGATGGAGCTGGACAAGGTGCTGAACCAGCGGCTGGGGCGGGAAAAATCCGCCTATCAATAGTCACAAAACAACAAAATATCGGCCCGGTGAATCACCGGGCCGATATTCCGCGAACAAAGGCCGCTATGTAGCTGGGGTGGTGAGCAGCCAAAGAGGCGCTCCGTTGTCCCGGGCGGAGGAGAGTTCATCCAAAATGATCTGCGGGTCCCAGGTCTGGAGGCTCCGCTCCAAGCTGTTGGGGTCGGCTACCAGCACTTCTCCTGTGAGAGTGCTCCCGCGAAGCAGGATAAAGTGTCCTCCCGTGGTGAAGTGGCCTGGGCCCATGAGAGCCACCAGCACGCCGCCGTTGCTCAATGCATTGAGTAAGTCTTCAGTGTTCCGGCTGGTGAAGGATTCTGCCTCCAGCCCGAAGGCTCGGGCGGTGCCCCGGACAATTGAGTGATAGGAGCCGCTTCGTCGCGCCCAGTATCCGTTTTCCGCCGCCCAGGCGGCCATGACGGCGGGGTCGGTTTCTGTATCCGTCATGCTGGCCACCGCCATGGCCATGGCGGTGGGGCCGCAGCCATAGGGACCAATTGGGTCGGTGCCGTAGGGCTGATCCGCCCATTGCTCGTCGGCTTGACAAAAGTAAACCATATCCACCAGGGAACCGGTGAGAATCTGCTTCCCGCCCTCTTCCAGCAGTTCGGTGAAGGGTGGGTCTGTGGCGGGGGACGGCGGGGCCGGTTCCAGCTGGACCCGTGTGCCCGGGGGAAAAGACGCCTCATGCCGGGGAGTGAGTTCGTCCCACGTCTCACCCAGCCAGTCGGCTACGGCGGCAGCCTGCCGGGTGACCTGATCGGCAAGCTCCGCCGCTTTGGAAGCGGTGGCTTGGCAAAATCGTCCGGCGGCGTCCAACGCGGCCTTGCCCGCATCCACGACTACGGCGGCGGCATAACGGGCGGGAGCCATAATCCGGTCGTAGGTTTCCGGCGCAAAATGGCGGCAGGCGGCCAATTCCACCCCGCCGATACATAAAACAGCCAGCAGCGCGGCCAGCACGATATTGCGGCCCAAATGATTGGAGCGTTTGTTCCGATTCACCCGCACACCTCTCCCGAATTTGGATTTGACTTATATTATAACAGAAAAAATGTTGTTTTCAATGGAAAGAAATATGACTTAGCCGAATTTCGCCATGAGGCCAGGAGACATCTATGCCCACCATTTATTTGGAAAATGTTTCAAAATTTTATAAGCCCAAGCGAAGGCGAAAGGGGCCGGTCCACCAAAACATGGGTGTGGAGAATGTGGAACTGACCATCCATCAAGGGGAATTTATCTTCGTGGTGGGGGGCAGCGGGGCTGGAAAGAGTACGCTGCTCCGCCTCGTCACGGGAGAGACGAAGCCGGACCAGGGCAAGGTCTATGTGGGAGACAAAGACCTGAACCGGGTTTTGAAGCTCAGCCGCAACCGGGCGGCGGTGCTGTTCGGCAAGATCTGGCAGGACCCCACGCTCATCCGCAAGAAAACCGTTGGGGAAAATCTGGCCTTGGCGTCCCGGATCGCGGTGGGCAGGGAGAGCCCGAAGGTGGTGGATATCCGCATCAAAAAGGTGCTGGGTTTGGTGGGGATGAAAGGCGTGGAGGATAAATATCCGGTGGAACTTTCTATCGGGCAGTGCCGGCGGGTAGAGCTGGCACGGGCCATGATCGGCAGCCCGCCCGTCCTGATACTGGATGAGATTACCGCCAATCTGGATGACGACTGTATCTGGGATACGCTCCACCTGCTCAACGATGTGAACCGCCGGGGCACCACCGTCATCATGGCCACCCACGACAGTCAATATGTGAATATTCTCCGCCGCCGGGTCATTACAATGTCCGGAGGGCGAGTCATATCCGACGAGGAGAAGGGAAAATACGGCGATGTGCTGGAGAGGGATAAAAAGCCCCTGGTGATCTCCAAGCTCAGGACCGATTTAATATAAAAATCCACTGTCAAGAAATTTAGGAGGAAGAGTCCATGATCAAGAACATGAAGATCAAAAAAAGCCTGATCCTGGGGTTTGGAGTCACGATTGTTGTCTCCCTGGCCATCATCATCGCAGCTATTGTGTTGATGAGCATCCAGAAGAACCAGTACATGAGCATCATTGAAAAATATGTGGGTGCCAACGATATTGTCTCTGAATGCCGCATTGACTACAATATCGCCGGACGTAGCCTGCGTGACGCGGTACTGGGCGGTGATATGTCCAACCTGGACACTGCTTCCGAGAAGGTGAGCGAGCTGTCTAAGCGCCTGGATGACCTGGATAAGACATACCCGCTGGACGACAAGACGGAATTGAACAACTTTGTCAACACCGTTAAGGAGTGGGAAGTAGAGGCCGAGAAAATTGTCAATGTGGCCCGAGCCAACACTGCTGAGAGCCGCACTGAAGCTGCCGGGATGATCGCCACTTCCTGCTCTCCTAAGCTGAAAGAAGCCGCTACTGCCGGTGATGCCCTGGCAAGTAAGCTTCAGAACGAACAGGATAAGATTATTGATCAGCAGGAACTGACCTCCAATATTGCCATTGGTGTTATTTTGGCGGCGATGGTCATCGCTACCGTCATCGTGATGCGTATGGCCCTTATTATCATCAAGAGCATTGTGCAGCCGGCCGAACAGGTCCATGTGGCCCTCACCGGGTTTAGTGAGGGTAAGCTGGACATCCCTGTGGAGTACCACAGCACCAGTGAGCTGGGCGAGATGTGTGATGCCCTGCGCACCAGCCAGCATGTCCTTAGTGAAGTCATCAGCGACGAGTGCCGTCTGCTGGAGGAGATGGGCAACGGAAACTTTGACGTGCGCACCAAGGATGAGAAGATGTATGTGGGCGCTCTGAGCAGCATGCTCACCTCTGTCAGGGCCATTAACCGCAGCCTAACCGACGCCCTCTCCCAGATCAACCAGAGCGCCGAGCAGGTGTCCGCCGGCGCCGAGCAGGTGTCCACCGGCGCCCAGTCCCTGGCCCA
>ERZ808028.332-NODE-332-length-44468-cov-4.941452_pt1 | contig 44468 bp, 38 predicted proteins | sample MGYA00380184_ERZ808028 | MGnify/ENA primary metagenome ERZ808028 (study PRJEB31490, sample SAMN06133397) | mouse gut metagenome | isolation source: J8_1 | host: mice | place: China: Chengdu | collected 2015-05 ...
AAAGTAAAATATTGGAAAATAAGATTGCTTCAGAAGGGGAAAAATTACTTGCTTTAAGTGAGGGAACATCCAAAGATATTCAAAATAGGATTGATGGAATGTATGAAAAATATTTGAATAAAGTATTAGTTGTTATACAGCATTCTTTACTTGATAGAGTGACAGAAGCACTCTATAAAAAATATCAGGAAGCAAAGAAGTATAAAGGAAATTTGTATGAAATTAACGATTTACTACAGAGAATAAATATCACTTTACCAGAAAAATATCAGGAGGATATAACCGAAGTTTCTAAAGGATATGAGACTTTTATCGAAAACATAAAGAAGAATTTAAAGATATTACCTGAGGATATTGAGGCACAATTGGTAATGAAAAAATTTGAATGGGACTATGAAAAATATTATGATAAGGATGAAACCATATTTCTGGAGCATACTAGAGTTAAACTAAATATGAAGAAAGCTTATGTCAAAAAGTGTTTTTATGACGCAAACAGAGAATTGATTTTGAATAAAAAACAAGAACTTTTGCAGATTAAAAAAAGATGCTCAAAGTTAAATAAAGTTTATAATGAATTGTGCGAATACAGGACGGCTATAGATGAGGGAGTTAAAGACTATAAACGAAACGTTATTTATGATATTGAACCCATGTTGCATGTATATACAGCTAAGATTTTGCAACAGAAATTCTGTGGAAAAAGTATTTTTATTTTAACGGATGAGAAAATGGAAAATTTACAATTGATTCATTCCGCAGATGATAACCATGATATTTTATATAATATGAGTTCAGGACAACTTGCAGCTGTTTCATTATCATTTCTATTATGTATGAATCAAGTGTATGCACACCAACAGTCCTTGCCTCTTTTGTTGATAGATGATCCTATTCAGACAATTGACGATGTAAATATGGTAGGACTGGTGGATATTTTGCGATTTGAGTTCAAAAATACACAACTATTTATCTCTACACATGAGCAGAAGTTTGAATGGTATTTAAAATATAAGTATGAAAAGGCGGGAAAGAAAATGAAAGCATATAATATGAAAGATATTGTGTTAAAATAGCTGAAAGAATAGGATATCGTATTGGTGCAGGAGATAATGCGAATACTATTAACGGGTAAAACAACTTGACAATTATTTACTATCAATTTTGCCCAAGCTTAACAATAATCAGCCATACTCCTCACGAAAGTTTGTAGAATGCCGTAATGATGTCATGGACGAAAGGATCATTGTAAAAAAGAATTGAGAGGTATTGTGAACAATGAACAGATTTTCAGAGAAGGACTGGAAGATATTCCGGAACAGGATTGCCGACTGGCAGGAAGCTTATATGGATAAGTTGAATAAAGAGTATATTGAAATCCTCTGCAGAGAAGGAAATCCATCAGATAAGTTTTGGACGCTTGAGAAGCGGATCAGGGAGGACAAAAAGGATTGCGGAGTTCAGTGCGAGATGAGCAGATCCAATCAGTTCTATATTATGATGTCGCTGCTTGATGAAGGTGCGATCACGATGGATGATCTGGACGATTTTAGTGATGATTTGAAAGATATCATAGGATACTTTGCAGGAAAATAAAATAGATTGCGGGCAGGGATCCTGATCTGCCGGAGCTGTTATACAGCGGATAGCTGTGTAATGGCTCCGGCTTTTTTGTGTGCCGATGTTCTAGGGCAAGTTGTTTGATTCATTTAGCCCCGGTAAGGAATCCGCCGTTTTTCTGCAGGGCATAGTGAGGATCGTGTCCTGAGGCGGAGAGCGGCGGAAAAGGATCATGTTGCTCTTAACGCCGTGAGAGTCTCCCTTTTTTCCTCCGACCTCTGTGATTTCAGCAATTTTTTTGCTTCTCCAATCAGGATATCCCGGTTGTCTTCGTTGAGTTGTGAAAAAGCATCCATTATTTTCCGGGAATCTGCCGGCACTCCGGTGAAAGTGTTTTCGTACTGCCCAGGTTTCAGTTTTCTGTCGCTTTCCAGCAGCAGGTCCGCGCTCACCTCAAAATAATCGATCAGTGAAATGAAACATTCCAAAGAAGGAAGGCGTTTGTGTGTCTCCCATAATCCGACCAGGCCGGGGCTTACGTTGATATCCGCCGCAAGTTTTTTCTGGCTGATATTTTTCCGGTTTCTAAGCTGAGAAATTTTATGTCCGATCTGCATGTTATTATCTCCTTTGATTTCATTGAAACAGACGATCATGAAATGTCTGATTCCATTTAAAAGTAGCAGAAAGAAACTCAGATAACTGTATTTTCGCCAATTTACTCACTAAATATGTTGACTAGATTACTTAAAGTGAGTATAATGTTTACGAATAGTAAGTTATGGAGAGAGGAAGGAAAAATGGAGGAAACGATGGGGAGGTTACCGGAACTATCCGAGGAGAGAGCGGCGCAGATACTTCGGAATGTGTTTATGGAATGCGGCGTGTCTGAGAATAAGACGCCGTTCCGGGAACTGTTTGAAAGAAGCAGAAGCCATATGCGGATGATCCCGGAGGATGAGGTTTGCCTGACTGCGGGGAAAGGTGTACAGATAGCAGCGGTGGTTTTAAAGAAATAAGAATAAAATTGTTAAGTACATAAAAACAGCACAGCGGAAAAGAGGTAAGGTATGGAAAATAAAAATGAGGGCAGGCCGCCGGTTTTGGATGCCCTGTTGCAGCGCCATCGGGCGGCAGGGCGGAAAGATCCCGCAGGGGTGCAGGATCGGGAGGTGGCAGAATGGGCAAACCGCCGGAAACGGCGGGACGCAAAGTCAAAGGGGCTAAAGCGTTTTCGGTGCGCTATGCCAGCCTGACCGCTAATTATGTAGGATAATTAGCAAACCGCCAGAAATGACGGGACGCAAAGCTAAGGGGGCTAAGGTGTTGGATATATACCTGACAATGCTATGCCAGCCCGGCCGCCGGATACTTTGCATCCGATTTTAGCAAAGAAAGGAATGAGGATATATGAAACAGAAAAAATATTTAGGCAGAAGAATATTTGCCCTGACATTAGCTCTGTTGCTCAGTCTGAATACGGCTACCGCCTATGCAGCTCCGGATGTTCCCGCGGTTTCGGAAAGCGCGGATAACGTTTCTGTGAGTTCGGAACCTTCTGCGGATCAGGAGGAACCGAAAGCTGCAGAGGAGACGGGAGATACCGAAAAAAAGACGGAGACCGAAGTAGAAAACAAGGAGAATGGCAGTGAGGATATTGTAACAGGGGGAACAGGACAGAACGGACAAAACGTTGCTGATACCCCAACCGGCGGATCTGAAGTAACCGATCCTGCGGCGCGCGGTGACGGCAGTGTAGTTTCGGGCGCGGATACTCCTTCGGAAGATGAGCTGCCTGAAGAAGAAACAGAAGTTGAAACGGAACAGGAGGCAGAACCTGAGGTAATGCCCGAGGAAATACCGGAGGAAGTGAAAGCGTTTTTGGACGCGGCAGCGCGGATTCCGGAAGAAATCACACTGGAAAATATGGAAGAGGCGGGGGAACTGGCAAACGCGGCGTATGATGCATACGAGCTACTTATTGATGCCGGATATGATAAGCGTGAGGATGTGGCGGAAGCTTATGCCAGATTGGAAAACGCTTATGCGGAAATATGTGCAGTGTGGGAGAATGAGGCGGGCGGTGAAAAGCCTGAGGTTTATGCAGCGGGTACCGTGCAAAAAACTTCTATTGCTCATGATTTTCAGCAATTTGGATGGAGTAATGACTTTTCTTATGATGGCTATAATTACTATTGCCAGACAACAAAGGGTCAGGCCACTATCACGGATGAAGAGGGCGTGTACGATTTGGGAATACCAAATATAAATCCGCGGGGCGGATGGGTGCAGCCCAATGCCGATTCCTACTATAATCCTACTGTCACCGGAACAAATGGCGTAGTAGATGTGGATGTAAGTTGGAGTGGAAAGCAGCTGCGAATAGACTTTAAGCCAGGTACTAAGAAAGGAAAATCAACTGTCAAAGTGCAGATTTCTTTTAAATACACAACGATCGGCGCTTATGGCGGAACAACGGCAGATGGTAATCTGTATTTCTGGTATGATGTTACCAACAATATTGGTGACGATACGCCTGAATCGACTCCTAATGTTTCCGGAAAAAAACTTTATATGTTGTGTGAGGAAGATTATGCTAACTATGAAAAAACCGGAAAGTTGAATCATTTTTATTATGTGGCAGATTTTAATACGCTGAAGAATTATGGATATTGGACGAAAGGTGAGATTGTCAAGAATGATGGTTCAGATGGAATTTCTGCTCAAAGTTACCCTTACAAGTATGAGATTGATTGGGAATCTTCCGACAGTAAATTTGGTGGGTTACTTGATAGGAATTGCGAAGCCAATGGAAAGAATACCAAGAAACATACGTTTTTGCAAGTGAGTGGTGCGTATTATTGGAACGGTTCGTCTTGGGTATGGATACATTCTAAAAGTGTTGATGAAGAATTAAAGTCTTACGCTGTTGCTTGGTATACTGAGAAAACGGTTTCTAAGATAACAGACTTTACGAAGGAACTGGTAAAAACAGAGGAAGAAGCCCGGAATCTCGGAATTTATACTGGCATCACTTTCCCGGGAGAAGACGGAAAGGTTGAGATCCCTGAAGATGGTGCGGTTACACTGCTGTATAAGATCACCGTTACAGGTACGCCCGGAATGGGATATAAAGTGACTGATGACGGTGCAACCCATGTGGCTGGTGATCCCTTGGAAGGCACTATACCTGCCAGCGGGGAAGCAGTCATCTATGTAAAAAAATCCTTTATTGCAAATGATGTAAATGATAATGGAGAACTTGTAAATACGGCGACAGTGACACCGGGTAAGGGTGATGAAAGCCCCAGTTCTTCCACAGAGACAACACCGACAAAACCGGAAGAGATCAAAAAAAATCTGGACAGCGTTAAGAAAGAGGTAATCTCTTCAGAAGATAGTGTATCGGAAGAGGTAAAAGGAAAACTGAAATCAGATGATATTGAGATCAGTTATCCGGACTCTGATGGAAAGGTTAAAATCACGGGCGTTGCAAAAGTAACTTTGTTGTATAAGATTACAGTGACTGGCGATGACGGCGCTGCCTATAAAGTGACTGATGCCGATGCGATCAGAGTGGGCGGTGACGGAACGCAGGCTAAGAAGGGCGATCCTATCACAGGAGCCATTTCCGGAACAAATGCAGTAATCTATGTTGTGAAATCTTTTACTGCTGATGATATTGATGCAGACGGAAACGTTAAGAATACGGCTAAGCTTGAAAGCGGTGATAAAGGTACAACGAATGAACCGAATAAAGGTGAGGATTCCGTAACTACACCGGTTGGGAAAACGCATACAGTCACTGTAAATTTCTGGGCTGATACAGATACGGAACATAAAAATCCGTTAAGGGATTCTATTGAGGATTCGTATGATGACGGCAGTGAATATGCATATCCTTTTGAGGATGCAGATGCCATTACAGTCAGAATGGTCGGAGATAAGATTCCTGTAACAATCATCGGAAAAGACGGAAAAACATATTCTCTGGATGTTGTGCTTACAGAAGAGACGGAACTTGGTAAATTGAGCGGAACTGTTACGGAAGATATTGTTGTTGATCTGATCTATTCTCTGGATGAGAAAGGAAAGGACAATAAGGACGAAAATGCACCGGACGGCACACCCGATAAATATCAGGCGAAGATCATTTATAAAGTAAGTCCCGAACTTGCCGGTAAAGTGACCGGTGAGAGCAGATATGTAACGCTTGAAAAGCATGGCAAACCCAGTACGACAGGTGAAATCAGCGTTTCGTCTGAAGCTGAGGCTAATGAAAACTACTATTTTGTCAACTGGACGGCTGAAGCGGCCGGGCATAACGGTTGGAGTTATAAGGAAAGTACTGATAGTACGATCAGTCATACTATCAATGAGGCTAAAGGCGGCGCAGTGTATACATTTACCGCTAACTTTGCAGTAAAAGAAGTGCTGGAGATCGAAATCAAAGGCAACACTGATACGGTTGTTTATGACGGCAGTGAGCATTCTGTGACCGGATATAGCATGGTCGTGAAGGATAAAGAGGGCAAAGAAATTTCCCTTCCCAGCGGACTGACAGTGACACCGGCTTCAGATGACTGTGAGGTGAAAGGAACAAAGGTAAATGATGATGATAATTCCGAGTATCCTGAGAGGTACCCTATGGGGCTGACGAAAGATCAGTTCAGTGTAATTGGAGATAATACAGACAAATACACAGTTACTTTCGATGTGACAGACGGCTGGTTAAAGATCACAAAGAGTAATACGTTAACGGTAGCTGCCGGTGATGTGACCACTGTCTATGACGGTGAGGAACATCCGGTAACACCGGTCGTGACCGTAGGCGTGACCGTGAAGACGGATGACGCTGAGATAACGATAGTATATGTAGACAGGGATGGGAATGAATCCGAAAAGGCGCCTGTCGACGCAGGAATCTATACGGCGAAAGTGACTGCGAAACTGGATGGATACGAGGACGCGACGTGTGAAGCGACCGTGACGATCGCGAAGCGTAAGCTGACCGTGACCACCGGAAGCGCAAGCAAGACCTATGACGGCACACCGCTGACAAACAGCACCGCTGGGGTTGATGTGGAAGGAGGGGCTGTTGACGGTGAGGAGATCACCGCGACCGCTACCGGAAGCAGGACCGAAGTGGGAAGCACAGTAAATACCTACAAGTTAAACTGGGGAAATGCAAAAGAGAGCAATTATGAAATAGCGGGTGAGACGCTGGGAACCCTGACCGTGAATGCGGCAGGCGGCGGTGGCGGCGGAAACGACGACGATGATGACGACGATCCGGATCCTACGACTACAACGCCCCCAACACCGCCTACACCGACACCTACGCCGATCATACCGGGACCCGTACCCACAGTGGGACCTGTACCGGTCGTACCGACCGTGACGCCTGTGGCACCAACAACGACGGCGCCTACGCCTACGGCAGCGCTGGCAAGCCCGACGCCGGAAGCGGTGGCGCTGGCGGATGAAGAAGTACCGTTGGCAGCAGAGGGCGAAAAACAGCCGGAAGAGGTAGAGATGAACGAGGAAGGGACACCGCTGGCAGGAGGCAGAGGAGCGGCATGGGCACTGATCAATTTTGCACTGATGAATCTGGCGATATTTGAATCACTGATGTTGTTGATCGGATATTTTGTGAACACAAAGAATGACAAAGAGGAGGAAGAGGAGAAGAGGAAGCTGAAGAAGAAAGGAATTTTCCGCATCATAAGCCTCCCGATCGCGATCATTTCCCTCATAGCGTTCATTCTGACCGAAGACATCACTCTGCCGACAGCGTTTGTTGACAAGTACACGATCGTGATGCTGATCATAGCGATCATACAGACGATTGTAGTGGCACTCTCCAACAAGAAGTATGAGGACGAAGAGGAAGAGAATGCATAAGAAACAGTAAATAACATGAGCGGCGGACTGCCCTGGAACAGGAGGGCATGAAGCTGTGGACAAAGAGGACACGGCGGAAGAATTCAGCTTCCGCCGTGTTTTTCTGAAAAAAGGAATCCTAAAATGTAAATATTATGGTTTTAGTATAAAAAATACTTTACAAACTATAAGAAACTATGTTATCATCATTCCAGACATATCTGGGAATCTGAAGTTCTGATATCACATCTGTGACAAATCATTTGTTTCTTATATGACTCCCTTATATGGAAAACTGCATAAGGGAGGAAAGAAAATGGGAAAATCGGATGAGTATCAGTTTGATTATCTGGATGACGACGAACGGTTTGCCGATCAGGTGAACGGCGCGCTTTTTCAGGGCAGGCAGGTGGTAAAGCCGAAGGAGTTGGAGCCTGCGGACGCGCAGGCGGTCTATCTGGGAAGGAAGGCCGGTTCACGCAGGAATTATAAGACGGTTGCAGATAAAGTGCGGATGTGGCGCGGGAGGCTGCTCCACATACTGGCAGTGGAGAACCAGTCCCATGTGGATTACCATATGGTGCTGCGGAACATGCTCTCGGAGAGCATCGGCTACCAGAAACAGTGGAGGCAGAATACAGCCGGATAGACAACGACACGCGGGAACTGCTGGAAGCTGTGGGGAAAGTCCGGATCGGGGAGGAATATGGGACCATTATGGAAAACGGGGAGAGGAGGTACGATATGTGTAAAGCGTTCTTAGATATGAAACAGGAAGGGATTGAAGAAGGGATTGAGAAAGGAATAGAAAAAGAAAGGCTCTCGCATCTGGTGGAGACGGTTTGCAAAAAGCTTTTTAAAAATAAACCAGCAGTCCTCATCGCGGAGGAGCTGGAGGAAGACCTGCAGGCGGTGGAGAGGGTGATAAGAGCCCAGCACCGGGCGGGGAGCTATGATGTGGAACGGATAGGTGAGATGCTGCGGACAGAACAGCAGGAATAGATGAGCTGCGTTCCATCGGACTGGGCATGATCATTATGGCGGGGCTCAGGATGTTTCTGATGTGATAGGAAAAGAAAGGAGAGGATCGGCTTATGGAGCCAAAATACTTTCATTCTCTGGAAGAGGCGATGGCAGCACTTTTCGGAAGAGGCGCAGTTATCGCGAGGACAGAACGGATATATGGGGGTGATATCAATGAGGCATACGCCCTGACATTGGGAGACGGGCACCGCGTTTTCATGAAGACAAACGGCGGGAAGGAAGCGTCCTTTTTTGCGGCGGAGGCGGCAGGGCTTTGCGCCATTGCCCGGACAGGGACAGTCGGGATACCGCAGATACTGGGCTTCGGGGCTGATGCGGGCAGGCTGGGGAGATCTTTCCTGCTGTTGGAGTTTGTCTCTGCAAAAAGGAAGGTTTCGGATTACTGGGAGACGCTGGGGCGGGAGCTTGCATCCATGCACAGGGCGGATACGGCAGATCTGGTGCAGAACGGAAGATTCGGACTTAGCGATGACAATTATATCGGCATGCGGTGTCAGGCCAATACGCCGCATGAAAGCTGGATTAAGTTTTTCTGTGACTGTCGCCTGAAACCGCAGTTTGATGCTGCAGCCCGCTATTTTGACTCGGCGGATATCCGGAAGATCGCGCGGCTGATGGATCACCTGGAAGACTTTCTGGCAGAACCGGAATATCCCTCCCTGCTCCACGGCGATCTGTGGGCGGGCAATGTGATGACAGGGAATGACGGGAAGGCGTGGCTGATCGATCCGGCGGCCTATGTGGGACATGCGGAGGCGGACATCGCCATGACCGAGCTGTTCGGCGGTTTTCCTGCAGCGTTTTATGACGCCTACAGGGAGGCGGGAACTTTGCCGCCGGAATATAGACAGCGCCGCGATCTGTACAATCTGTATCATCTTCTGAACCATCTGAACATGTTCGGCGGCAGCTATCTTTCATCCGTTCGGCGGATTGTGGAGCGATATGCGCCGTGAAGCGGAGAGGGTTTCAGATAGTTCATTTCTCAGGGGGGGACAAACTAAAAAGAGCAATGAGCATCCTTTGAGGAATTTTTTGAACGAAAATATGTTATATAATATACAGCAAAGGAGGCAATGAAAGACAATGGGAAACGTACTGCTTCAGTCATGTATCCTGATCATCATCATGATCCTGGGGTACATCGTAAAAAGGGTGGGATTATTCGATAAGGGGGATTACCGGATCTTAAACAGGCTCGTGATGTATTTTACGCTGCCCTGTGTGATCGTCACGAATTTTACAAAATTTGAATGGGAGAATACCCTGTTTTTCATCCCTCTTCTGGGCATCGGGATCAATGTCCTGATGCAGATCTGCGCGTACCTGTTCTGCAGGAAGAAAGGCGATCAGGAAAAGATCTTTTATATGCTGAATCTCCCGGGTTTCAGCATGGGCACTTTTGCGCTGCCGTTCATCCAGAATTCCCTCGGGACGGAGGGCGTGGTGGCGGCCTGTATGTTTGACGCGGGCGGGACGATCATGCCCTCCGGCGCAAGTTATGTCTGCACAAGCGCCATATTGAAGGAGCGGGAGAGGAAAGAGAAAGTGAACGCTGCGTTTGTGCTGAAGCGGCTTTTGACGTCGCCGCCTTTTCTGACCTATCTGATCATGGTGCCGCTCAAGATCTTTGATATTTCCCTGCCTTCTTTTTTTCTGTCGTTTACGGGGAAGGTGAGCGACGCCAACACCTTTTTGTGTATGCTGATGATCGGCATGATGTTTGAGATGAAATTCAAAAAGGAACAGCTGAAAAATGTTGTGAAACTGCTGACGGTAAGGGTTGTGTTTTCCGCGGCGGCAGCGGCGGTCATTTTATCGTGCAGCTTCGGAACGGAAAGCCTCCGCAAAGCGCTCGCCATTGTTCTCTTCTCGCCGATCGCGGCGCTGAGCCTTATCTTTACGGACAAGATAAAGGGGGATACGGAGCTGGCGGGATTTGCCAATTCCCTTTCCATCGTGCTGAGCATGATCATTATGACGGCTCTCATGATGTTTCTGGTGTGAGTTTGGAAAATATATAAATTTTTGGTTGCATTGCTCCTTCTATTTTGTTATACAGACATATATTTTATCACAATCCAAAATATCATAAGGAGGTACAGCGAGTGACGAAACCTTTGGTATATCTTTCCAGTGTGGAGATTATGGAATTGAAAGAAAAAATAGAGAAGAAGGATAGGGAGTTGACAGAAAATAAAAACGAGATAAAAAAGCTATATTCTGAAATCGCGAGGCTAAAAAAAGAATTGAACAAGAATGTTTGATAAAAGGAAAAAGAGGGCGGGGTTATGGCCCGCCCTCTCACGGGATCATTTTAAGAAACATCCGGTGGATCCTCCGGTCCCGGTCCAGTTCGGGATGAAAGGATATGGCCAGTTGGTTTCGGTAACGCACGCCGACGATATTGCCGTCCACTTTCGCCAGGATCTCCACATCCGCCCGGATGGATTCGATATAGGGGGCGCGGATGAAAGTCATGGGGACATCCTTCATGCCGCCGAAGTCCTGCACCGTATGGAAACTGCCGAGCTGCCTTCCGTAGGCGTTTCTCCTGACCGTGACAGGCAGGGTCTGAAAGTAAGCCCGCTCGTCGTTGCTGCTTTTTTCCGAAAGCAGGATCAGCCCGGCGCAGGTGGCAAACACAGGCAGGCCGCCGCGGATTCTTTCCCGCAGCGGCTCAAACATATCCAGTTCTCTCAAAAGCTTTCCCTGGGCGGTGCTTTCGCCGCCGGGCAGGATCAGTCCCTCAAAAGGCTTTGAGAGATCTTCTTTTTTTCGGAGCTCAAAACATTCTGCTCCCAGTTCCCGCAGGATCAGTTCCTGTTCATAAAAAGCGCCCTGCAGCGCAAGTACCGCGATCTTCATACTTACTTTCCTCTCTCCGCCATCAAAAGTGCGATCTCCTGTTCGTTGATGCCGACCATCGCCTCGCCCAGATCTTCGGACAGGGAGGCGATCAGCTTTGCGTCGGTGTAGTTGGTGACCGCCTGCACGATGGCGGAAGCTCTCTTTGCCGGATTGCCGGACTTAAAGATGCCGGAGCCCACAAAGACGCCCTCCGCGCCGAGCTGCATCATCAGGGCGGCATCCGCCGGAGTCGCCACGCCGCCCGCGGCAAAGTTGACGACAGGGAGCTTCCCGTTCTCATGCACGTAGGTTACCAGTTCAAAGGGAACCCGGAGTTCTTTCGCCTCCTCGTAAAGTTCGTCCTCCCGCATGGAAGTGATCTTCGCGATCTCCTGATTCATCCTGCGCATATGACGGACCGCCTGTATCACATCGCCGGTGCCGGGCTCGCCCTTTGTCCGGATCATGGCAGCCCCCTCGTTGATCCTGCGCAGCGCCTCGCCGAGATCTTTGGCGCCGCAGACGAAGGGCACTTTGAACTTTGTCTTATCGATATGGAACACGTCGTCCGCCGGGGAGAGCACTTCGCTCTCGTCGATATAATCGATCTCGATGGCTTCGAGGATCTGCGCTTCCACGAAATGCCCGATCCGGCATTTCGCCATCACCGGAATGGAGACTGCCTCCTGGATCCCGCGGATCATCTTCGGATCGCTCATCCTGGACACGCCGCCCGCCGCCCGGATATCCGCCGGGATCCTCTCCAGCGCCATCACCGCGCAGGCGCCTGCTTCCTCTGCGATCCTCGCCTGCTCCGGCGTCGTCACATCCATGATGACCCCGCCCTTCAACATCTGGGCGAGCTGCTTATTCAACTGATATCTCTCCTGATATTTCTCTTCTGTCATTTTAAAATCCTCCTATCTCTTGCAAACATTTGCAAAATCCAGTATAATACAATCTGACCATATTAAAATACCCACTTTGAGAAAAATTAAAATAGCCAGATAGGAGAATCATACAGTATGCTCACCTACTCCTTTTCATCCATAGGGTCAGAACCTTTATATCAGCATCTGTACCAATGCATCAAAAACGACATTGTGCAGGGGATTCTGGCAGCGGATGAGAAACTGCCGTCCAAGCGGAGCTTTGCAAAAAATCTGGGCGTAAGTACGATCACGGTGGAAAATGCCTATGCACAGCTGATCGCGGAAGGGTTTGTGTATTCCCTGCCGAAAAAAGGTTTTTTTGTGACGGATATCAGAAACAGCCTGGCCGCCGGAGGAGGGAGAAGTCCCGGGAAAGAGGAAAAAAAGGAGGGCGGGCAGAAGGCATATCTGGCTGACTTTACCAGCAATCAGACCTGCTTTGGGCAATTTCCTTTTTCCATCTGGGCAAAGCTTATGCGGACGGCCCTGAAAGAGAACAGGGAGGAACTGATGAGGAACGCGCCCTGCGCCGGTACCAGGCCGCTCAGGGAGGCGATCGCCGGGCATCTGAAAGCGTTTCGGGGGATGGATGTGGAACCGGAACAGATCGTGGTGGGAGCCGGCACAGAGTATCTTTACGGACTGCTGCTGCAGCTTCTGGGGATGGAAAAATGCTATGGGGTGGAAAATCCGGGTTATCATAAAATATATAAAATATATAGGAGCCACCGGGTGGCATGCAGTTATGTGGGGATGGACCAGGCAGGCGTGCTGATCCGGGCGCTGGAAGAAAATAAAGTGGATGTAGCGCATATCTCCCCGTCCCATCATTTCCCGACAGGGATCGTGATGCCGGTGAGCCGCAGGTATGAACTCTTAGGCTGGGCGGCGAAAGAAGAGGGGCGGTATATCATCGAAGACGACTATGACAGCGAGTTCCGCCTGACCGGGAAACCGGTGCCCTCCCTGCAGAGCATTGACGTACAGGAAAAGGTGATCTATATGAACACTTTCACCAAGACATTGTCTTCCACGGTCCGGATCAGCTACATGGTGCTCCCGATACATCTGGCGAGGCGGTATTTAAAGACGCTTTCCTTTTATTCCTGTACGGTGTCCAATTTTGAGCAGTTCGTACTTGCAGGGTTTATCAGGGAAGGATATTTTGAAAAGCATATCAACCGCATGCGGAATTACTATCATGAAAAACGGGATCTTTTAATGGAAAAGATAGAAAACAGCCGGATGGCGGACTGCTGCAGGATCTCAAAGGAGGATGCGGGACTGCATTTTTTGCTGGAGGTGGATACCGACCTCCCGGACGGGGAAGCCTGCGCCGCGTTGGATGCGGAAGGGGTTAGGATATCTTCCGTGGCACAGTATTATATGGAACCCGGCGGGGCAAAAGAACATGTTTTTGTCATGAATTATTCCTCTCTGGAAGAGGAAAACATGGAGGCGGCGATACGGTGCCTGGAACGTGTTTTTGTGGAAAAAGGAAAGAAAACATAAAAATATAATGTATTGCACCATAAATACACGAAAGAAAGATATGTTCATTTTGTAAATTATGTGATATGATAAGAAAAGTAATGTGCACTGCGGAGGTAGTGGACCATGGCTTCAAAACGGCATAAGCGGAAAGTCGGATACACGATCATGATCGTATCTGACTCCGCTCAGACAAATCAGAAAAAATTCCATATCAATACCGGCATTCTTTCTATTGTGGCGTTCGTTCTTCTGGTGGCGGTGATCTGTTATGCGGAGTATACCACGATCCTGATGCACGGGGCTACGGAGAGAAGCGAGACCTATGCGGGGCAGATCGCCGCGCTGCAAAAGGAGAATGCGCAGCTCCTTTCGGCGAAGGAGGAGCTGGAAAAACAGGTTGCCAATCTGAACCAGAATCTGAGCCAGAAGGAAGTACAGGTGCAAAAGCAGGAGGAGAGCCTGCAGAGTGCTGCCGAGGAGGAGAATATGCCGAAAGGCTTTCCGGTGAGCGGGGCAGCGCAGATCAGGGAAGCGGCTGCGGAGGGAGAGGCAGAGCTTAAGGAGAGAGAGGACTGGAAAGAAGTTATCTTTATCGCAGCCCCCCAGACCAATGTGATCGCCACCGGAGAAGGTACTGTCGCGGGAGTGGTGGAAGCGGCGGGGGGTGAGCCTGCCGGGATCAGCATAGATCATGGAAACGGCTATATCAGTAATTACCGCAATATGGGTTCTCCGAAGGTACAGGCGGGGAGCACGGTGGAAACGGGAACCGTACTGTTTGAAATAGAGGAAAATAATGTGGAAATCGGCTACAGTATCAGCAGAAATGACAGTTTTCTGGAACCGATGGAAATTATGGAAATCAAAGGATAAGGAGAGGAAAGCAGTGCTAAAAAAATCAACAGAACAGACAAATGCAAGAATCAACAGCATCATAGGCGCTGATATGATCGTGGAAGGCAATATCAGCGCAAAGGAGACGATCCGGGTGGAAGGAAGCGTGATCGGCAATGTGGAGACGGACGGAGCCCTGATCGTCAGTGCAACCGGCAAGGTAAAAGGAAATGTAAGGGGCAGCAGCGTTGTGATCGGCGGTGTGCTGGAAGGCGATCTGGCTTCTACAGGAAAGACTGAGGTGATTTCCAGCGGTAAAGTGATCGGCAATATGCGCACAAAGAGTCTGATCGTGGATGAAAATGCGGTATTCCAGGGACAGTGTATCATGAATACGGATGAGGTGATGGCACTGCCGAAAGCAGATGCGCTGCAGATCGAGGAGAAGAAGGACGACGGGAAAAGGAAATAGGAAAGCGGACCCGGGAGTTAGCGAAACAAAATGGACATGATCGGAAATGCAGAACAGCATATTTGATTATGTCTGTTTTTTATCGGGCAGAAAGGTTTTTATGCGAAAGATCATAAAATATGTTTTAGTTACTTTATTGTTTCTAAGTTTGAGCGTTCTCACCGCTTTTCTGATCTATGTGCATTTTTTCAGACCGGGTGACAGAAATCTTTCCGGTGAGTGGACTGCCGGGCTTGATATGACGAAGCAGGCAGCGGTCACGGCCTTTATCTGGCTGCAGGATGTGGAAGGGGTTTCCGTCTCTTTAGAGGAGGTGGAGGCCCGCATGGGGAAATTGACTGTAGAAGTCAATATGGAGCTGGAGCAGACAGGCCAGTCCGGGGGAACTTTTTACTGCAATATTGAGACGGAAAGTTATGAAGCCTGTGAGCAGGCCGCCTACGAGGCGTTTGCCGCGGCTTTCAGGGAACTTCTGGGAGAGCGGCTCCGCATGGCAGGTTATGCAAAGGAGGCGGACGGGGAGACGGTTGAAGCGCTTGTGCAGGAGACCTTCGGGATGTCCACCGTCTCCTACCTGAGATCCTGCGCTCCTGCGCTTTTGCCTTCTTTGGAGGAACTGCAGGCGGCGTATGACGGGAGCGGAACCTATGAAGCGTCGGGGGGCCTTCTGGTCAGGCAGTTTGACGAAGGAGGGGAAGGCTTCGCAAGGACAGAGAGTTATATCAGGAAAGATGACAGGCTGATCCTTTCGGGGGAAGAAAAGGAGGATGATCCGGATGTGACAGCGGATCATGATCCGCTGGTATATACGCTGCGGCAGTCCCGGTGATCTTTCCGATGATGATCTGCCGGTCCGGAGATAAAAGCAGTCTGGCGATGGGCGTGAAGAGAGAAGCGGTGAAAGCAGTCTGGCGATGGGTGTGAAGAGAGAGGCGATGAAAGCAGCATGGTGATGAGTGAGAAGGGAGAGGCGATGAAAAAGATACTGCGGAAAATAAGTGCGGTGATGTTGGCCATGATCATAGTGTGCTCTGTTTTGCCTGTCAGGGCGGCGGGGTTTGAGATTCCCGGCATCTGTCAGGTACAGACGGATACCGGGGCGTCCGGCGCTGTGAAGACGCTGGATTACAGCTACGACAATAATACCTATCTTTCCCTGCGGGATGTGGCGATGGTCCTTATGAATACCGATAAGGCATTTTCGCTGGAGGTCACGAAGAATACCGTCTCCTTAAATCCGGGAGGTATCTATGCGCCTCTGGGCGTGGAAAATACCCTGTGGGAGGATGGGGAGAGCAGGGATATCGCTTTGAGGCGGAATGAGTTTCAGGTGGGCGGACAGAAGGTGAATTACTATACTTTGATCATGGAACTGCCTGCCGGTGGTTACGACTGCTATATGATGGCGGTCGATCTGGCGATGATCCTGGATGTGGACATCACGGTTCCCTCCGCGGGGGTTTTCCGGATCGGCCTGCAGGATGCTTTCCGCATCTCGCCTGAGGAGCTGGAGCAGAAAGGGTATTTTTACGGTGTCAACAGCGTGCTTGCGGGGGATGCCTCCACCGGGGAACTCTATTACCGGTATCAGTCCGGTGCCGCCTATCCGATAGCCAGCACCTCCAAACTCATGACCTGCCTTCTGGCGATGGAGGCCGTCTCTTCAGGACAGATCAGTTTTGACACTGTCGTCACAGTCTCCGGGGATGTCCGGCTGCTGGCCGAATCGGACGACGGGGTGGTCCCTCTGGAGGAGGGGGCACAGATCACGGTGGGGGAGCTTTTGCTCGGAACCCTTCTGCCCTCCAGCAACGAATGCGCATTGTGCCTTGCGGAGGCCGTCGCCGGTTCGGAGGAGGCGTTCGTGCAGAGGATGAATCAGAGGGCGCAGGAGCTGGGGCTTTCCCAGGCCGTTTTTTACAACTGTAACGGCCTGCCCTGCTATACGGAGGAGCCTGTGCCGGCAAAGCGCCAGAACCGGATGAGCGCGGAGGATATGTTCAGGCTGGTATCCTACCTTTTGAAAGTCTATCCCCAGATCAAGGATATCACTTCTATGGAAAGCGCCGTGCTTCCATCCCTTGATCTCGAGGTGCGCAATACCAACCCGCTGCTGCGCAATCTGCCGGAGGCAACCGGATTGAAGACAGGCACGACAAACAGATCCGGCGCCTGTCTGGTCACATCGCTTAAGGCGGACGACGGGGTGATGGAACATGATCTGGTGGTCGTTGTCCTGGGAGCGGAGGATTCCGCGGAGCGCGGGCGAGTCTCGGAATTGCTGGCGAGATATGCGATGCAGGCCTTTTACGGGGAGGCGGAAAAGGCGGAAGGCGGGGCAGCTGGGCAGACGCCTGAGAGTCTGCCTGTCCATGCGGAGGCGGCGGTGGAGCGGGTTATCCGGACGGCAGTTATCAGCCATCCGTGAGGCGGGGAACTCATATCTTTAACATGACATCAACAAAAAAATCTTTTTCTCTGTGATAAAAGTGTGCCATGCCGTTATATTTTTCCGCGACGGCAGTGATAGAGGCAAGGCCAATGCCGTGTCCGTCGTGTCTGGTGGAGCGGTATCCGGTCTTTCCTTTTCTGACATTACCGTCAAAATTGTTTGAGGAGACCACGTAGAGTCTGTTGCCGTGGCGGATCTGGGCAGTCAGGCAGAAATACTTTTTGCCTTCTGTCAGAGTCTGGCAGCCTGCGATCGCATTTTCGATCAAATTTCCGAACAGAGATGCCATATCAAGTTCCGAGACAGTCAGGGATTCCGGCAGTTCTATATGCCATTCCGTCTGGATCCCGGCGCAGACAGCCATCTCGTGATAATAGCTGAACAGGGCGTTTAACGCCGCATTTTGACAGTAAGTTGTGGGGGCATTTTCGGAGAGTCTGATCTCATATTCCTCAAGGTGGGAGCGGATGCTGCCCAGATCGCCGCATTCCGCGAGGGAGGCGAGCAGTCTCAGGGAATGGCGGAAGTCATGGCGAAGCCGCATGGTCTTATGGATATATTCCTGCAATGTCTGATACTGATGAGCCTGCATCTCAAGGAGCTGAGAGCGCTCCTTTAGTTTTGCATGTTCAAAAATCATCGCGGCGTTCTTGTAGAAGAGCAGGTAGATCATCACAAGAAGAATCAGAGCGATGCCTTCCATCAATGGGAAGAGAAGAAAAAGGCGTCCTGCCTGCAGAGTGCTGTAGGAGATGGGGACGATCAGGACATTGGCGACGAGGAAAAAGAGAGAGATAACGGTGATGCAATACCAGATTTTTGGGAAATCCACATCGTCGATGACTGTGGAAAATCGGCGGCGGGCAGGCCAGGAGAAGGCCGCCAGAAGGAGGAGGGAGAGCGCCAGCTGAAAGAAGGCGGCCTCTACGGAAAAATAGGCGGCGCCGGATGTCGGATGCAGACGGGCGTCAAAACAGTAGGCAAACTGTGCGGGGAAAGTCTCTATGGCACAGACGCCCACAAAGATGGCGAGACAGCGGGACAGATCCATGTCCACCGTGCGGCGGTACAGAAAAAAGAACGCAAAGAGGGAGGGCAGGAGGACAAGGTTTGTATCGATCTGCAGCAGGGCACAGACCGCGGAGGCGGCGAGGGAGTACGGGGTGAGGACCGAAAGACACAATAGGGCTGTTTTCCCGGGGGGGTATTTCAGTTGATTTTTGGCGGGGAGATAGCAGGAGGCAGCCCCGGGCAGCAGTATCAAAAACTGCGGCAGAACAGATAACCATTTATACAGATCCATAATCCAAATTCCTTTCACCGGGGGATGTCGTTGGGACTGCTGCCAAAATGTGTCTGGAGGTCCCGCATCTTTTTAAAGTGGTAATCATGTACCGTCTGCTCGATCTTCAGGCGGTCCCGTACACGGAGCGGAAGCCTTTTGCCGTTGTCGAGCAGACAGCAGTTGTCTTCAAAATCGAGAATGTGGTCGGCGTTTGCGAGGATTCCCTTGTTGACGGAGATAAAGCGAGGATCGTTCCCCACTTTTTCGATAAATTCCGAGAGGGTCATTCGACAGCGCAGACTGTTTCCGGATGTGAGGGCAATGTCGAGATAATGGGCATCCGTGACAGCGCAGATAATATTGTCAAAAAATATTCGGGTTGTTTTTCTGCCGACTGAAAGCTCTATATATTTTTGGGAGGGCGGGAGCAGTTTCCAGATATCGGTCAGAACCTTTATAACACGCTCCGCGTGGAAGGGCTTTGTTATGTAGTCGAAGGCATGGCAGGAGAAGGCGTTCGGCATGAATTCTGCGCTGGAAGTCAGAAAGACAAGAAAGCATCTGCTATCCTGCTCCCGCATTTTTGACGCGGCGGCTACACCGTCCATCCCATCCATATAGATATCCATAAAGACCACAGAAAACGTCTCTGAAGCGAGGGCGTCGAGGAATGCCTCGCCGCAGTGGAAGGAGGCAGTTTCTATCTGACACTGAAAGCGGCTTCCAAAGTCGCGGCAGATCTGTTCCATCTCACAACGACATTCTTTATCGTTATCCACCAAAGCAATCTTCAATCGATTACACCTCATATTTTTTATTTTCGTATTTTCTATTATACGATAGAAAGAAATGTTTTTCTACCTGCCCGCAGCCTCATTTCGGGAAAAGCCGGTGATGTTTTTGCCGGAAAATTGACGTTCCTGCCAGAAGTGTTGTTTTGGAAGAAAATTTATATAAAGTAATAACAGGCGGCTGTTCGCAATCGAAGAAGGAAATGAGGTCGGATATGAGAGGGACAAATACAAAAGGTACAGATCAGAAAACGGCAGGCAGGGGAGGTGCGGTGAAAAAGACCGTGAGACGTCTGTCTGCGGGAATGCTCGCGTTTGCAGTGTTTATGACGATGCCGGGCGCGGGATACTGTGCTGCGGCGGGAAATCTTGTGGTGTCGGAAGATAAGGCGGAGGCGGAATCGGAGGCAAAGCCGGTGATCGTGACGGAGCCGAAGGAAGCATCAGGGACCGGGAAGGCATTGGGGGAAGATGCGAAGCTTAAGATAGAAGATGAGTCGGAGGAAGAACCGGGGCGGGATGCCGGGGATGAGTCGGAGAAAGAACCGGAGCTGAAGACCACGGATGTATCAGGGGGAGACCCGAAGCCGGTGACAACAGATGTGTCGGGAGGAGATCCGGATGCGGACATTATGCTGCTTGCGGAGGATGGATTGACGCAGGACAGCGTTGCCAGCGTGACGGTCGGGGGACAGACGGAATATTACGACCGCTTTATCGACGCGTGGGAGGCGGCGCAGGGGAAAACTGCGACAGTGAAGGTGCTGCAGGATGTGAATATGACCGGGGAGCCGCTTGTGGTGGAGGATCCCGGCGGCGATATCACCCTGGATATGACGGAGGGAGTCATACTTCTCAGCGAGAAGTATGGTAATACGAACGGGGAAGTGATCGCTGTAAAGAGCGGGAACTTTACGCTTGCAGGAGGATGTGTCAGATTTGAGAATAAGGGCAGTTCACATATTGAGGACGGCTGTGCGATCCGCGTAAACGGCGGAAACGTTCGGATAGAGGGCGGGCTGGTAAAGACCTACGGCTCTGTCAGTTATGCGGGAAAAGGGCCGGCAGTCAAAGTGGAGAGCGGAAATTTCACGATCCGCGACGGAAAGCTCGAGCAGACCGGTTACCCGGCTTCCGGTCTGTATGTGGCGGGCGGAGAGGTAGTCGTGGAAGGCGGAGAGATTGAAGGTAGATATCGCGGCATCTATGCGACCGGCGGAAGGACTGTTGTGAAAGGCGGGTCTATCACTGCCAGGTCGGGTGCTATAACCGGGAATAACGCAGATGAATATGGCGGCGCGATCTATGTCGGGGGCGGTGAGGTCACGGTTGAAAATGGTACGATCAGGGAAACCGGGGAGATGTACGTGTTCAGCTATGGCGTCTATGTGGACAGCGGCAGTATTTCCGTCAGTGGCGGAGAGATAAGCGGAGGCCGGGACGGAATCTATCTGGGACGAAACGGTGGAGAGATCAGGATCAGCGGCGGAAGTTTTACCGGGGATTCCGATTACGGCCTTCAGGCAAACAAAGATCAAAACGACAGCGTTACCCTTTCCGGCGGTACATTTACAGGTGGGGACAGAGCGATCGTCAGTGCGTTGAATAAGCTGATGGCACTGCCTGAAGAGGGATATGCCTATTATACTGTGGAAAACGGGGAGAAGGAGTTGTTTCTGCCGTCTGGGAACAGCATAAGCCTTTTCCCTAAAAAAACCGCTGTGGTGGATAAATGTACCCACAGTTACGGGGACTGGAAGAGCGGAGGGGACAAAACGCACACACGCACCTGCGCAGTCTGCGGTATGGAGGAGCGGGAGGCCTGCGAATATCAGTATGAGGATCTGTCCGGCGGGGACGGAACCGGCGCGGGCAGCGGCCATGCGGGGGTCTGCAGTGTCTGCGGCGGGAGACTTTCACAGGAAGACCATGTATACGGCAGCTGGGCTGACATCGGAAACAAACAGTGTGCCCGCACCTGTACGCTCTGTGGGCGCAGACAGACGGCGGGACTCACACGCCCTTCTGGCTATATTCAGAAAGTATACCGGAATTCGGCCGTGACGGTGCTCTCAGCCCAGGTGACGGATGCGAAGGCTTCCTATGTGTGGAGGAGACAGGGAGAGGAGGCGGTGCTGTCCACTGTGGACAGTTATCAGATTCCCGTGGATCTGGTGGTCGGGAGTTATGCCTATGAATGCGCGGTTACGCTGGAAGGGGATACGGAACCGGTGGTGACCTGGATCTGTACCGTCAAGATCACACCGGATTCTGTGGCGGGATCGACGGTGGAAGTGAACGGCGGATCGCCGGTATATTTTGACGGCAAGGCCAAAGAGCCTCCTCTTGTCGTGACAAAAAAAGGAGTGACGCTGCAGGAGGGGACGGATTATACGGTGGAGTACACGAATAATACGGCTGTTGGGACGGCGGGCTACACGCTGACCGGAATGGGAAATTATAAGGAGACATTGAAAGGCAGCTTTGCCGTTGTGCGCTATGAGACGGATGAGACTGCGACTGCGACTGCAGGGTGGAGCAACAGCGCAAAAATTGCCGCGCCGGATGGATACACCATCAGTTTTGACGAGAAGGGAACCTTTGTCCCATATATCATATATGATACCCAGACGGGGGAGGAGGGGACTAAGGTCAGCTATTATCTGAGGCAGAATGACACCGGCTATATTACCGGCGAAAAGAAGGTAACGGTAAAAGTGGACACGACCCTTCCGTCCATATCGGCGGGGGAGGAGGGTATTCAGATCACGGACAGGGATACCTGGTGGCAGAAGCTTCTCACGGCGGTGTCTTTCGGATACTATAAACCCCAGCAGGTGACGATTCAGGCGAGCGATGCGCTCTCCGGCATCGCAGGGATCTTTTATTATATTGAAAATGCAGGTACTCCGATCGACGAAGAGGCGGGGAAGCCTGCGATGACGGCGGAGGAGCTGAATGCGCTTGGGGATACGGAGTGGAAGGCTCTGTCGTTAGATCAGGCGGGAAGCGGTCAGCAGACGTCCTCCGCATCCGGCAGCTTCGGGCTTTCGGCGGAGGGTTCCTACGTGATCTACGCTTATGCGGTGGACCGGGCGGGAAACCGGAGCGCATATATCTGCTCCGACGGGATCGTTGTGGATACGACTGCGCCGGTGCTGACGCTTGTAACGCCGGCGGGAGAAGGACTGAGAGACACATCAGCCGCCGCAAAGCTGCAGATGAATGAGCCGGGAACCGTCACCTATATTCTGTCTGAGACGGAAAAAAGCGGGATCACAGCGCAACAGATCAAAGCGGATGCCGATAAGAGGGAAAGATCCGTCACGGCCAGGCAGGCGGGGACAGATCTGGAACTGCCGTTTACGGGACTGAAGGCAAACACAGCTTACTATGTCTATGCGGTGGGAACAGACGCGGCGGGTAATGAGACGCAGTCCGTGGCGGCGATACAGTTTACCACGCTGAAGACAGCGATCGCAGGCGCGGTCTCGTTTGCGGGGGACGCGGTATACGGGGAGATATTGCGGGCGGCCATAGAGGTGACGGCGGCGGGGCACGGGACGGTGTCTTGTCGTTGGTATCGCGTGGACGATGCCGGAAAGGAGGCGGAGATTTCGGGAGGCGTTTTCTCAGAGTATCGGTTGACGGCGGAGGACATCGGCTGTCGTATCCGGGTGGAGGTGACGGCGGAAAACTGCTCCGGAAAGCTGGAAGCCGCGACGGATAAGATAGAGAAAGCGGCTGCACCGGCAGAGCATACGCCGGTAAACGGCAGGGTAAATGATGAGAGCGGAACAGATACGTTTATCTTTACCGGAAAGGAGGGCGTATGTTATGAATACAGCGTTGACGGGGGGAACACATGGACCGAGATGACGCAGGACGCATTTTCACAGGATGCGCAGAATCCGGAAAGAGTGACAGGCACTGTGGAGATCGGAAATTATGCGTACAAAGCCGGACAGGTACAGGTGCGCGCGAAGGAGACGGAGACGTATAAGGCGGGCGCAGCGATTCAAAACAGGGAAGCGTTCACGGCGAGCCTGGAGGGAAGCGTCGTCCTGACCGGAGAGGCAAAGTATGGAGAGACGCTGCGGGCGGAGACAGACGGGACACAGTCGGGAGCGGTTTTGACTTACAGCTTTTATCGAAGCGGCGTGGCGGCACCTGTACAGACAGGGAGCAGCGCTGTCTATACACTGACGGCGAACGATATCGGGAAAGTCATATCTGTGAGAGTGACAGCCGCGGACTATACGGGGGTTCTGACGGCGGAAGCGCCGCAGGCGGTGGAGAAGGCGGATGGAAAGGAGATAGCCGCCGCAGTGACAGGGACGAGCGAGCACGACATGACAGTGTATACATATACGATAAACCCTGTCGCCGGAGCGCAGTACAGGATGGATAGCGGAGACTGGCAGGATTCCAATGTATTTGCGGATATCACGCCGAACACGGCGCACACGTTCTATGCGAGAATAGCGGAGACGGACTGCTATAAAGCGGGCGCGCCCAAAAGTACGGGGGAAGTGACATTTCCGAAGCTGACGCCTGCGGCGCCGGCGCTTCGGTACGAGGTGAAGGAGGAAGCTGACGGCACCCGGACTGTGGTGATCGAAAAAGTTGAGGGGGCGGAGTACAGTTTTGACGGCGGCGTCTCCTGGTCTTCGGGGGAGGGCGCGAATGTAAAGGAGGGCTGCGGCGCGTCAGACAAAATGACCGTCGGAATCCGCCTGAGAGGGACGGGGACGCACAACCCGTCCGGCGAAGTGCTGCAGACGGTGGACCTCGCCAAAAAGCAGCAGGGGTTGCCCGATGCGTATGCTCTCACTTACCAAGCGAACGGGGAGGAGGATTATACCGTCCGCATTCCTGAGACGGAGGGGTGTGAATACAGTTTCGACGGCGTGACCTGGTCGTCTGATCCGATAAAGGAAGGCGTTTTGCCGGGAGAGATCGTGACGGGATATAAGCGGTATAAAGAGACCGCAACATACAATGCGGGCGGGATGGTATCCGCCCAGGTACAGCTGCCGAAATTTACGGTAAAGACGCCGGTGATCTCCCCGGCAGGAGGAAGTTATGCAGGGACGGTGGGTGTGACTATCACATGCGCATCGCCCGGTGCGGAGATTTATTACACGATAAACGGCAGTACGCCGGACCGCAGTGCGAAGCGCTATACGGGAGCGTTTACGGTTGCCGTACCGGCTGTGGTGAAGGCAGTCGCTGTGAAAGCGGGGATGAAGGACAGCGCTGTGGCGAGTGTGGATTACGCGGAGAGAGGAAACAGTGCCGAGGAAAACGGCGGAGGATCGGGCGGATCAAACGGAAGCGGAAGTGGAAGTTTCGGCAGCGGCACAGACAGGGAAGCCGGCGATTTGGGCGTTGGCACAGAAGGAGATGCAGCCGGCGCGGGAGTCGGTGAAGGAGGAACTTCAGAGGGCAGTGCCGGAGGAAAAAACAGAGGCGATTCCGGTGCGAAATCCGCCGAAAACAGGGACACGACCGGCAAAGAAAACGGGAAGTTATCGTTCAGGAAACCCTTTATCAAAGGGGAAAACGGGAAGGAAGGCTGGGACGTGATCCGGGATGAGGAGGAGACGGCGGAGGAAGGCAGCGCGATCCATGTGGATATGAACGGGTCTGTCGTAGTGCCGGGCTATATTTTTGACAGCATCAGAGGCCGGAATATCACAGTGACATTTGATATGGGGGAGGGTATCCTGTGGAGCGTGAACGGGAAGGACATCGTGACGGAGAAAACGGCGGATATCGACTTTTCCGTAAAGAGGGATGAGGGAAGTATTCCGGTGGATATCGTCAACAGGGTGACAGGGGAGAATTACAGTATTCAGATCAGACTCGCTTACAGAGGGGAATTCGGGTTTACCGCCGTTTTATCCATCCAGCTTGGCAGTGAGAATGCCGGGTATCTGGCGAACCTGTACTATTATAATGAAGATACGGGGAAGCTGGAATGGATCTGTGCGGATGAGATAGGGGAGGACGGAACCGCAGAACTTACTTTTACGCATGCGTCGGACTATGTGATCGTTGTGGAGGAAGCGGGAGAAAAAACGGAAAATGCAGGCGGAACAGAGGGGAAGGATGATATGGAAGAAAAGGACGGCGGAGAAAGAGGAGATGTCTCTGGTCTGTCAGGGAGCGGTATACTGCTTTTGATCATGGCAGCTGTGGCAGCGGGCATCTGGTTCATCCTTGTCAGGATGAGGAGGAAAGAGGAAGAGCAGGAACATACGGAGTAGAACCACAATGCAAGATCCCGGCATAAGATGAAGAGCTTATGTCGGGATCTCGATGTATTGTGACTCAAATTCGTGTGAAATCAGTTGCTTTCTTTGACGGACTGCATCTTCATGGCGCGTACCTTGGAGGAAAGCCCGAAGAGGTTGATAAAGCCGTTCGCGTCGTGGTGGTCGTACAGATCGCCGGTGGTGAAGGAAGCGATGCTCTCATTGTACAGGGAATAGGGAGAGGTGGTCCCCGCCTTGATGATGTTGCCCTTGTACAGCTTGAACTTCACTTCGCCTGTCACGTACTGCTGGGTGCTCTCGATAAAGGCCTGCACAGCCTCGCGGAGCGGTGTGAACCATTTCCCTTCGTACACGATCTGGGCGAATTTATTGCCCATATCCAGTTTTAACGCATAGGTGTCGCGGTCTAAGATCAGTTCTTCGAGCTGCTGATGCGCCTCGTAGAGGATCGTGCCGCCGGGTGTCTCGTAGACGCCGCGGGATTTCATGCCCACCACGCGGTTTTCCACGATGTCGATGATGCCGATGCCGTGTTTGCCGCCGAGTTCGTTCAAGGTGCGGATGATATCGGAGACTTTCATCTTCTCGCCGTTGACGGAAGTGGGAACACCCTTTTCAAAAGTCATGGTCACATATTCGCCCTCGTCGGGAGCCTTCTCAGGGCTTACGCCGAGTACCAGAAGGTGGTCGTAGTTTGGTTCGCTCGCGGGATCTTCCAGTTCCAGTCCTTCGTGGCTGATGTGCCAGATGTTGCGGTCGCGGCTGTAGCTGTTGTCCGCGGAGAACGGCAGGTCGATGCCGTGCTGTTTACAGTATTCGATCTCCTCCTCACGGGAGCTGAGCGTCCATTTATCGTTCCGCCAGGGAGCGATGATCTTCAGATCGGGTGCGAGTGCCTTTATCCCCAACTCGAAACGGATCTGGTCGTTTCCCTTGCCCGTTGCACCGTGGCAGATCGCGGAAGCGCCTTCCTTGCGGGCGATCTCCACAAGGCGTTTCGCGATGGCAGGGCGCGCCATGGAGGTGCCCAGCAGATATTTGTCCTCGTATACGGCGTGTGCCTGTACGCAGGGGACAACGTAATTGTCGCAGAAATCGTCCGTGATATCTTCTATATATAATTTGGAAGCGCCGCAGAGCCGTGCGCGCTCTTCCAGACCGTCCAGTTCGTTTCCCTGTCCGCAGTCCGCGCAGACGCAGATCACTTCATAGTCAAAATTTTCCTTCAGCCAGGGGATGATGGCGGTCGTATCAAGTCCGCCTGAGTAAGCTAAGATTACTTTTTCTTTCATGGTATGTACCAAACCTTTCTTTTCTTGTTTATGAATTGCTTATGATCGCTGTAGTTCTTTGCTGCGGTTTGCATGTCTGAGCAAACATACAGGCTCTGCGGTATGCGGAGAGCGCTTTGCCATTCCTGGTCTTCAGGGTGAACATGTGACAGCGCCGCCGCTTTCTTGAGAACCCTGTATGCACTACTATACAATAGGGCGGGCAGAAAAACAAGTGTAAAAATATACATTTTTTATGCTCGTATTCCTGATTTGATTGTGAAAATATGAGAAATGAGTGAATAATATACAATAATATTGAATTAATATGCAAAATGATGTATAAAGGATAACAGCGGGCGCGCATTTTGATGGGAGCGCGGCAGTTCAGCATTTGGTCTGATCGTCACGGGAAAACGGTTTGGAAGCAGAAAACAGTTGAGAAGTTCACGAAGGTAGAGTATAATCAATCGAAGCATTTACATATTTATCCGGAATTCGAGAGAGGGAGGAAATGTGATGGAAAAAACAAGATCTCAGATGCTCGCCATCCCGGCTGACGGCAGTGATATAGAGAGGCCGCAGCTTTTGGTGAGGCGCCTTCAGGAGGCGGAGGGCTTCAGGGTGGAGTCTGTGGAACCGGAGGATAATGTCGTAAAGCTCACGATCGTCTGTGAGGAGGAGCGCTTTTCTGTGGAGATGTATCCGACGGATTTCGGGATCCCGGAACTGTACCGCTGCCAGCATTTTTTTCCCGACATTGATATAGAAACGATACAGAAGATAGAGTACGGGCTTGCCGTGGAGATGAAGTTTGGCAAAAATGCGCTTCTCTCGTATCACCTGCAGTTAAAGCTGATCCATGCGATGCTGCCGGATGCGCTGGCGGTGATCGACGACAGCTCGGAAAAGATCCTCTCGGGACGCTGGGTGGCTCTGGCGGCGGCATCCAAAGTTCCGCCGGCTCCCCGCTATCTCTACACGGCCCAGGCTGTGTCGGATGCGGAAGGGGAGGGCTGCGTATGGCTCCACACCCACGGCCTGAACCGATGCGGGAGGCCGGAACTGGAAGTGCTGGATTCGAATAAGGAGAACTATCAGGAACATTACAATGTGCTGGAGACGCTGGCGAACCGGCTGCTGGAGGACGAGGAGATCCCCGAGTTCGGAAGTCCCTATTTTCTGGCCTATGTGGCGGAGGGGATGCCCCTTGTGGTGACGCTCATCGACTGGGCGGAGGCGGTGGAGCTGTACGAGCCGGATATGTTGGGCGGAAAGAAGGACCGTCAGGAGAGCCATAACGGTGACACGTGTGTCATTTTTGTTTATCCCTCCAGGGAGAGTGCGGACGAGGGAAAGTTCTATCCGCTGGATATCTACGATAAATTGATGAAGGACAATCCGGTCTTTATGATCTCCAACGAGGAGACGGCCCGTATGCGGGCGCAGGCGGTGGAGCGGATATCCTATCTGCTTGAGGCTTCTCAGAACAGGGAAAATCATCTTCTGGTGAAGCTTGGGTTATGCGTGGATGAGGAGTACAGGACGCAGGACAATGAGAGGGAGCACATCTGGTTTGAGGTGCTGGAGGTATCCGGGGACCGCTTTACGGCGAAACTTACGCAGGAGCCCTATTATATCAAGGGAATCCATGAGGGTTATACAGCGCAGTTTGGGCCGGAGGATGTGACGGACTGGCTGATCTATACGCCGGAAGGCAGGATTTCCCCGGACGACGTCTACAGGCTTTCCGTTTGATATTGATATCTTTGGAGAGTGTGGCATATCATCGGGAAAATACGGGTGATACGGGAATTTTCAGAGGAGGATGGAGGACAGATATGACAGGGAATGTAAAGGAAAAGATAAAGGTCGGCATCATCGGCGCCACCGGGTATGCGGGGGCGGAGCTTGTGAGGATCCTGCAGGGACATCCGGCGGCTGAGATCGTGTGGTACGGCTCGAAGAGCTACATAGAAAAAGAGTATGCCTCGGTGTACAGGAATTTCTTCCGGGTGGTGGAGGATATCTGCAGGGGGGATGACCTGAGCGAACTGGCGGAGCAGGCGGATGTGATCTTTACGGCGACGCCGCAGGGATTTTTGGCGTCCGTGATCTCGGAGGATATCCTGCGGAAGGTGAAGATCGTGGATCTGAGCGCGGATTTCCGGTTAAAAGATGTGGCTGTCTACGAAAAGTGGTACGGCATTGAGCACAGGGCGCCGCAGTTTATTGAGGGGGCGGTCTACGGGCTCTGCGAGATCAACAGGGAGGATATCAGGGGAGCGAGGCTGATCGCCAATCCGGGGTGCTATACGACCTGTTCCATCCTGACGGCTTACCCTCTTGTCAGAGAAGGGCTGATCGATCCGGGGAGCCTGATCATCGATGCAAAGAGCGGGACTTCCGGGGCGGGGCGGGGGGCAAAGCTGCCAAACCTGTTCTGTGAAGTGAATGAAAATATCAAGGCTTACGGTGTGGCGAGCCACAGGCATACGCCGGAGATCGAGGAACAGCTCGGGTACGCGGCGGGAAAAGAGATCGTGCTGAATTTCACGCCCCATCTGGTGCCCATGAACCGGGGGATCTTGGTGACGGCCTACGCAAACCTGACGCCGGAGGGCATGGACGCAGAGAAGGTGCGGGCGGCGTATGAGAAATATTACGGGAAGGAGCGGTTTGTCCGGCTGTTGCCGCAGGGAGAATGCCCTGAGACAAAATGGGTGGAGGGCAGCAACTTTGTGGATATCGGTTTTGTGATCGATGAGCGCACTGGCAGGATCATCATGATGGGGGCGCTGGACAATCTGGTGAAAGGCGCGGCGGGACAGGCGGTGCAGAATATGAACCTGCTGTTCGGGCTGCCGGAGGATACGGGGCTTATGATGATGCCGATGTTCCCGTGATATCGGAGAGGAGATACTAAGTTATGAAGACAGTGATACGTTCCATGTCAATAGAAGATTATCCGGCGGTGAAGGCGCTGTGGCGGAGCATCCGGGGATTCGGCATCCGCAGCATCGACGATTCCGAGGAGGGCGTTGCCCGTTTTCTCGCAAGAAACCCGGGTATCAGCGTTGTGGCGGAGCGGGATGAAGAGATCGTGGGTGCCATCCTCTGCGGGCATGACGGCAGGCGGGGCTGTCTGTACCATGTCTGCGTCAGGGAGGACTGCCGGATGCAGGGGATCGGGAAAGCGATGGTGGTCTTTTGTATGGAGGCTCTGAAGAAGGAGCAGATCAACAAGGTGTCCCTGATCGCCTTTACAAAAAATGATGTGGGAAATGCTTTCTGGAAACAGATCGGGTGGACGAAGAGGGAAGATCTGAATTATTATGATTTTGTGTTAAATGAAGAGAATATTACGGCATTTAATGGGTAAGGGAGACGGATTATGATACAGAACAACAGACCGGAAAATATGGAAGAGGTTATGAAGAAGGCGGAGGTGCTGATCGAGGCGCTGCCCTATATTCAGAAATTCAACAGGAAGATCATCGTGGTAAAATACGGCGGATCTGCCATGAGCGATGAGGAACTGCAGAAAAATGTGATCAAGGATGTGACGCTTTTAAAGCTGGTAGGGTTTAAGCCGATCATCGTCCACGGCGGCGGCAAGGAGATCAGTCGCTGGGTGGGCAAGGTGGGCAAGGAGTCCAGATTTATCAACGGGCTTCGTGTCACGGATGCGGAGACCATGGAGATCGCGGAGATGGTGCTGAACAAAGTCAATAAGAGCCTTGTGACCATGGTGCAGGAGCTGGGCGTCCGGGCGGTGGGCGTCAGCGGCAAGGACGGCGGGCTTCTCACGGTGGATAAGAAATATGCGGACGGCCAGGATATCGGTTTTGTGGGCAATATCAGGGAAGTGAATCCGAAAGTGCTCTATGATCTTCTGGAGAAGGATTTTCTGCCCATTGTGGCGCCGGTTGGGCTGGATGATGAATTCTGTACCTACAATATCAATGCGGATGATGCGGCCTGCGCCATCGCAAAGGCGGTGGGGGCGGATAAGCTTGTATTTCTGACGGATATTGAGGGGCTGTATAAGGATGTGAATGACAAATCCAGTTTTATCAGCAGGCTGACCGCAAAACAGGCGGAGGAACTGATAGAAAGCGGTTATATCGGCGGCGGGATGCTGCCGAAGCTGAGCAATTGCACATCAGCGATCCAGAACGGCGTCAACAGGGTGCATATTCTGGATGGACGGATCCCGCACTGCCTGCTTTTGGAGATATTTACCAACCAGGGTATCGGGACGGCTATTGTCAGGGAGGATGAAGAGCTGGGGTGAATATAGGGAAAGGAATGTGTGATTTATGAAAAAGTATATAGAACGGGCGGAGCGGGATCTGCTGCATACTTATAACAGGTATCCGGTGGTGTTTGAGAAGGGGGAAGGCGTATATCTGTATGATAAGGAAGGGAAGAGGTATCTGGATTTCTTTGCGGGGATCGCGGTGAATGCTCTGGGGTATCATTATCGGGATTTTGATGAGGCTCTGAAGGGGCAGATGGACAGGCTGCTCCATATTTCCAACTATTTTTATAATGAACCTGCCATACAGGCGGCGGCGAAGCTGAAAAAGGCGTCCGGGATGGACCGCGTATTTTTCACAAACAGCGGTGCGGAGGCGATCGAGGGCGCGGTGAAGGCGGCGAGAAAGTATGCGTATACGAGGGACGGGCGTGCGCAGTCCCAAGGGGGCGTTCCTGTGGGCGGCGAGATCATCGCCATGAACCACTCTTTTCACGGGCGCACCATGGGTGCCTTATCCATCACAGGAAATCCGCACTACCGGGAGGCGTTTGAACCGCTGATCGGGAATGTGCGGTTTGCGGATATGAATGATTTTGAGTCGGTAAAGAGCCAGGTGACGGAGAATACCTGTGCCATTATATTTGAGACAGTACAGGGGGAGGGCGGGATTTATCCTGCTAAGAAAGCGTTTATGGAGCAGGTGAAGGCGCTCTGTGAAGAAAAGGATATCCTGCTGATCCTGGATGAGATCCAGTGCGGCATGGGGCGCACCGGCGAGATGTTTGCATGGCAGCACTACGGCGTAAAACCGGATATCATGGCCTGCGCCAAGGCGATCGGCGGCGGTGTGCCGGTGGGCGCTTTCCTGATGACGGAACGGGTGGCAGAGAAATCTCTCGCGGCGGGCGACCACGGTACAACTTACGGCGGAAATCCTTTTGCCTGTGCAGCAGTATCAAAAATGTTGGACTTATTTGAAGAAAATGATATAATAGGGCATGTGCAGGAAATTGCGCCTTATCTGGAGAAACGGTTGGATGAACTGGTTTCGGAGTTCGATATTGTGAAGGAACGTCGCGGGCTGGGGCTGATGCAGGGGCTGGAATGCAGCGTGCCGGTGGGCGGCATGATCAGCGGATGTCTGGAGAGGGGGCTTGTGCTCATCAACGCGGGCAGCAATATCATCCGTTTTGTGCCTCCGCTTGTGATCGGGAAGGAACATGTGGACGAGATGACCTGCATTTTGCGGGAAGTGTTATTAGATCAGCAGATGGGTTAGAATGTAGCGGAGGAACATCTGCGGTACTGGAATCAGCAGGAGTCGCCGGGATGCACGGGAGAAATTTGAAGCTGTGTATTGTCAGATTCAAATTTGCTCCCCCTGTAGTGTGCATCGCGGAGACGGATGCGGAACTGGAATAGAGAGGATTTTATGAGTTATAAAAAAAGAGTTTATGCGGCGCTTTTGATCATCTGTCTTGCGGCAGGTGTGTTCGGTGTGGGAAAGAGCGGGATGCAGATGAAGACCGAGCAGGAACAGGCGCAGCAGGAAAGCTTTTTGAGAAGAAAAAAGGATACGCTGCGGCTCTGGTACACGGACGAGAGCCTGACGGATTATTTAAATGCGGCGGTGGTATCTTATAACGAGCAGAGCGACATCCGGGTGGAGGCAGTGCTGGTGGATGACAGTGAGTACGTGGAGGCCATCAATGAGGCATCTTTAGGGCGGAGCGACAGGCCGGGGCCGGATCTGTATCTGATCACCAACGACTGTCTGGAGAAGGCTTATCTGGCGGGGCTCGCCGCGGAGATCACGCATAGGGACATGTTTCAGATCGACGAATATGAGAACAGGGGCGCGGAGGCGGCGGTAACTTATGACGGAAAGGTAGCTGCCTATCCTTTTTACTATGAGGCATGCGCCTTGCTGTATAATAAGTCATATTTGAAGGACTATGCAAGGCTGCAGCTGGAGGCGGAAGCAGATCAGGCTGCGGGGGAAGCGGCGCAGGTGGAGGCTGATGAGGGCAATGTGGAGGAGGAGGCATCTGGGGAGGAGGTTCTGCACGAATTTTCCGAGGAGGAGATCGCCCGGCGCACATGGGAGTGTCTGCCTGATACGATAGCGGAACTGGAGGAGTTTGCGGATTCCTACAACGCGCCCGAGCAGGTGGAGGCCGTCTTTAAATGGGATGTATCAGATATTTTGTATAATTACAGTTTTTCCGGCGACCATCTGATCGTGGGCGGCGAGAACGGAGATGATCCCGGTCAGATCGATATTTATAATCTGGAGACGCTGCAGTGCCTTAAGACTTTTCAGGATCTGAATCAGTTCTTCTCCATTGAGACGAGGGATGTAACTTATGAGAGCGTCATGCAGGATTTTCTGGACGGGAAGATCGTGTTTACCGTGGCGGGCACGGACGCGGTGAACCGGATGGCGAAGGCGAAAGAGGACGGAAGTTTTGCTTATGAGTATGGTTTTTACAGTATGCCGGATATGACACAGGAGCTGCAGAGCCGATCTTTGTCCATCACGACCTGTATCGCCGTAAACGGTTACACGGAATTTAAGGAGCAGGCAAACGAATTTGCATGGTTTTTGATAAATGACTGGACAAACGGGCTGAAACTGCAGGAAAGTACCGGAAAAATGCCGGTATACGGATTCCCGGAGTATGATGAGAACCATACGTTCATCGGTTCCTACCAGGAGTCCATGCCGATCCCGAAGATGATGACCACCGGAAATTTCTGGGTGCAGATGGAGATCGCCTTCACGAATATCTGGGAGGGCGGAGATGTGAATGCCCTGCTGAAAGGCCTTTCCGAGCAGGTCATGAGCCAGGTGACGGGAGATGACAGCTATACGGAGGAGTATATCGAGCTGCCTGTGGAGGAAGTGCCGGAGGAAGAAGAGTTTACGGAGGAGTGAGCGGAGAACCGCATGTATAAATCTGAGTCTGGAAAAGATGATAAATGCGGGGATATGCGGAGCAGCATAAGATATCTGGAGAGAAATGGCAACGCAGAGGAGTGGTAAATTTGGGAACAACAGATGTAACGCTGACGATTTATATAGAAGGAAAAGGGACGGTGTTGAAGGAAAGTCCTTTGATGGCATTGGATGCCGGCAGCGGAAAGATATTGGCTTTCGGTGCGGAATCGGAGATAGTGGCAGAGAATTCGGCGAAGGGTGTTGAGGTTGTAGCTCCTTTGACGGGAGGAAAGATTTCAAATTATAATACAGCAGTGAAACTGTTTCTTTGCCTGCTGCATAAAGCGGGGGTGAAGGGGACTCTTTTTCATAAGCCTCAGATCGCGGTATCTGTACCGAAGGAGCTGACAGATGTGGAGAAAAAGGCGTTTGAGGATGCCATGTATCAGGCAGGGGCAGGAAAAGTCTTTATATCGGAGATGGGGATAGAGGAGCTTGCCATTAGCCTGAGACAAAACAGCGATAAAGCTCTGAAGGGGTTTGGTACGATCGTTGGCATTACGAAAAATGAATAAAGTAAGCATAGAATAATAGAAAACTGCCCATACTGAAAATAACTGTGAGACAGGGAAAAGGAGGATTTTCGGTATGGGTATGATCATTGCGATCATTTCGGGCGCCCTGATGAGCATTCAGGGCGTTTTTAATACGAAGGTGACAGACCAGACGGGGGTGTGGACCGCCAACGCCTTTGTGCAGTTCACGGCGCTTTTAGTCTGCCTCGGGGCATGGGCCGCGGTGGAGAGGCATTCCTTTATGGCGCTGGCGAAAGTGGAGCCGAAATATATGCTTTTAGGCGGTGTGATGGGGGCGGCGATCACCTGGACGGTCATTCAGAGCATGAAGAGTTTAGGACCCGCCAAAGCGGTGCTTTTTATCGTGGTGGCACAGATCCTGGTGGCTTATCTGATAGAACTGTTTGGCATTTTCGGCGCGGAGAAACAACAGTTTGAGTTCAAGAAGATGATCGGGATGGCGCTCGCCATTGTCGGAATTATTATTTTTAAATGGGAATAAAGCTCTTGTAAAATGCCGGGCTTTGACATACAATAAATTTATGCTGCGGTCTCGGACCGTGGTGGAGGGGCTTCTCTTCCGCATGGAAAACAACAGGAAAAATGTACGAATAAAAATATCGAACGGTACATTTTCTGTACAGCGTTAATGCGGAAAGGAAAAAGAGTGAAAAAACAATACGGGAAAATACATTTTGGAGAAGGCCTGCGAAGAGGCTTATTGGTGGTGGTATGCTTTCTGGGCATCGTATGCCTGCTCATCGGCTGCGGCTCGGAGGATAAACTGCTCTCGGAGCTGAGGGCGGAAAGCGGGGATGCTTCGGACGGGTTGGAGCGTGCCGGGGAAGCGGGCAAGAGACAGGATGGCGAAGATTCGGCGGAGAACAGGCCGAACGGCAGCACGGGTGCGGACGGCACAGCCGACGGGAAAACCGGGCAGGGGACGGATCATAATGCGGGCAAAGATGCCGGGGAAGCCGGGCAGGGGACAGGCTTAAATGCGGATGAGAATGCCGGGGCAGAGAATGGGAAAGCGAGCGGACAGGGTTTCGGCCAGGCAGCCGGAGACGGTGATGCCGGAAATACGGAAAAGCGGGCAGCCATTTATGTCCATGTCTGCGGCGCTGTAGTCAGCCCCGGCGTTTACGAGATGCCGGAGGGAAGCCGTTTTTATGAGGCGGTGGATGCGGCGGGCGGCTTTGCGGAGGATGCCTGTCAGGATTATCTGAATATGGCGGCGCTCCTTGCGGACGGAAGCCGGCTGGAGATCCCGACTTTGCAGGCGGTTCAGGAAAGGGAAAAGGCAGCGGATAAAAGCGGGAAGGCCGGCGGGGATGGCAGAGAAGAAGAGTATAATTATTATATCGTACCGATAATGCCCGCGGCAGAGGAGAAAAGCGCCGGAAGTTCTGAGGCGGGGCTTGTGAATATCAATACCGCGGATATCGCAGGGCTTTGCGCGCTGCCCGGCATCGGTGAGGGGCGGGCAAAAGCGATCATCGAGTACAGGGAAAAGCAGGGCGGCTTCCAGAAAAAAGAAGATATCATGCAGGTTTCCGGCATAGGGGAGAAGATGTACGCAAGGATGGAAGAGTATCTGGCTGTGGAGTGAGAAGAGGCAGTTCTCTGGTGAGGCGCGGACTGGCACTGAAACATAGATTGGATGAGAGGTAAGACATGGCGAAGAAAGTTTTGGTCGTAGATGATGAGAAGTTGATCGTAAAAGGGATCCGGTTCAGCCTGGAACAGGACGGTATGGAAGTGGACTCGGCTTACGACGGAGAAGAAGCGCTGGAAAAGGCAAAGAATAATACATATGACATTATATTGCTGGATGTGATGCTGCCGAAGTTTACAGGTTTTGAAGTCTGCCAGCAGATCAGGGAATTTTCCAATGTGCCGGTGGTGATGCTGACTGCGAAGGGCGATGATATGGACAAGATCCTTGGACTGGAGTACGGCGCTGATGACTATATCACGAAGCCCTTTAATATCCTCGAGGTAAAGGCGAGGCTGAAAGCTATTATGCGCCGGACCGCGCCGAAGGAGGGGAAAGACGGTAAGAGCGCGATGCTGGAGAGCGGCGATATGCGGCTCAACCGGGAAGACCGGCGGGTGTATATTTCCGGCAGGGAGATCAATCTGACGTCCAAGGAATTTGAGGTGCTGGAGCTTCTGATGTCCAATCCGGGCAAGGTATACAGCAGGGAGAATCTGCTGAAATCCGTCTGGGGCGTGGACTATCCGGGGGATGTGCGGACTGTGGACGTCCATGTAAGGCGTCTGCGTGAAAAGATAGAAAACAGTCCCAGCGAGCCAAAGTTTGTGCAGACCAAGTGGGGCGTCGGGTACTACTTCAAAGAGTGAGGAACAGGAAAACAAGCGGATGTTTTATCGTTGGGATGACTTCAAATCGAAAATCAAATCTTTAAGAAGCCTGAAAACAAGAATTTTTTTGCTGATGCTGCTGGTGGGGATCATACCCGGTTACTGTATGCAGTACGGCATTTTACAGAACTACGAGACCCGTGCCATCTCGGTGCGGACCTCGGAGGTTCAGGCCCAGCTCAGGATCATAGCCGATCATCTGATCACCTACAATTATCTGCAGGATACCTCATCTCCTGTCATCAATGCGGAATTGGAGCAGCTTTCCAATCTGTACGGGGGTCGTGTCCTGATCATCTCCGGAAATCTGAAGGTTGTAAAGGATACCTATGGCATCAGCGAGGGAAAGACGATCATCTCCGAGGAGGTGGTAAAGTGCTTCCGGGGGGAGAGCATGTCCAATTATGACGCGGAGCTGGGCTATATCGAGATGACGATCCCCATTTCGGAGAAAGTCAGCGCCGGCGCGCCGGAAGGGGGAGCGGAGGAGGTAAAAGAGGTGGTCCGGGGGGTAATGCTGATCGGCATTTCCTGTGATACGATCCATAAGACAATGGATATCCTGAGCAATAAGGCGAATATCCTGCTGCTGATCATGCTGCTCATCATTCTGGGGTTTGCGCTGCTTCTTGCCAATTTCATGGTGAATCCGTTAAACAGGGTAACACTGGCGATCAATGAGGTATCGGAAGGCTTTTCCGATAAGGCGATCAGTGTGCCCGACTACGCGGAGACGGTACATATCATCGACGCGTTCAATAAACTGCTCAGCAGGATGAAGGTGCTGGATGAGTCGAGACAGGAGTTTGTGTCGAATGTCTCCCATGAGCTGAAGACGCCTATCACATCGATGAAGGTGCTGGCGGATTCCCTGCTGGCACAGGAGGATGTGCCGGTGGAGCTGTATCGGGAGTTCATGGAGGACATCGCGAAGGAGATCGACCGGGAGAACAAGATCATCACGGACCTTTTGTCGTTGGTGAAGATGGACAAAAAAGTGACGGATATGAATATCACGGAGGTCAGCATGAATGAGCTGACGGAGGTGATATTAAGGCGGCTGCGCCCTATTGCGAGAAAACGGGATATCGAGGTGACCTTTGAGAGCATACGGCCGGTCAAGGCTACGGTGGATGAGGTGAAGATATCTCTCGTGATCTCCAATCTGGTGGAAAATGCCATAAAATACAATAAGGAAAACGGCTGGGTCAAGGTGGTGCTGGATGCGGACCATCAGTTCTTTACGCTGACCGTCAGTGATTCCGGGATCGGGATCCCGGAGGAGTCCGTTGACCATATTTATGAAAGATTTTACCGGGTGGATAAGTCCCATTCCCGGGAGATCGGCGGAACCGGGCTCGGGCTTGCGATCACAAGGAGCGCGGTCCTGATGCACAGGGGTTCCATTCAGCTGGAGAGTGCCCCGGGGGAAGGGACAACGTTTATCGTAAAGATACCGCTCACATATAAAGGATAGAAAATGCATCTTTATCCTGAACGGAATGCCTGTAAAGCGGGCGAATGGGAGTTAGTATGGGAAAGAAAATTATGTCGGTTGTTCTCCTGTTTTTTACAATGACATGCCTGTCAGCCTGCGGCAGGGGAAGGCAGGAGGGCAGTTACAGCTATAATATTTATTATGTGAATAAGGAAGGGACCCGTGTGGTCTCCGAGGAATATGTGACAGATACGTCGGCAGAGAATAAAGAGGAACTGCTGCAGGAGTTTATTCAGATTTTGAGTGATACGGCGGAGAGGCCGGAGTATCTCTCACCGCTGACGGAATTCTATCAGGGTTACGCGTTGAACGAAGGGCAGATCAATCTGGACTTCGGCGAGGGTTATATCAGGCAGGATCCCATTGTCGAAGTGCTCTGCAGGGCGGCAGTGGTGCGGACGATGACGCAGATAGACGGGATCGATACGGTTACGTTTTCCGTACAGGGGGAGGCGTTGGTGGATGCCATCGGCATACCGGTGGGGGCGATGACGGCGGATTCCTTTATTGATAATGCGGGGACGGAGATCAATGCCTATGTGGAAACGGAGTTCAGGCTTTATTTTGCCAATGAGACAGGGGATGCGCTGACGGAAGTGAGCAGGAATGTGATCTATAACAGCAATATTTCCATGGAACAGCAGGTGGTGGAGGAACTGATCAAAGGCCCTCAGGAGAACGATGTGATCGGAAATGAGGCAGGATATCCAACCATCAATCCCGCGGTGACGATCTTAGGCGTTACTGTGCGGGACAGAGTCTGCTACGTAAACCTGAGCGAGGAATTCTTAACGCCGGTTCATAATGTGACATCTCAGGTGGCGCTGTATTCGATCGTGAACTCTCTGGTGGAACTGCCGGGAGTGAACAAGGTACAGATATCTGTCGACGGCAATACGGACGTCACATTTCTGGACAGTATCAGCCTTACTACGGTGTTTGAGAGGGATTTGGACATTATAGAGTAAACGTCAGATATCCGGCCGGGTCATACCGGCGGGGTATCTGCGGAAGCAAAATAGGAGAATCAGTAAATGCAGATAAGAAGACCGTTTTGTCTGCTTTCTCTTGTTTTTGTGCTGTTGGCGGCATGCTGTGTGTACAGCGCGGAGATAAAAAAGGATGATCTGCCGTGCGAAGGCGGGAAGATAACGCTGACCGGAATAGTCAAAAATAAAGACTATCGTGTCATGTACGGCAGTAAAGTTCCGGTTTTGTATGTCAGCAGTACAGGGGACGGGAATGACAGACAAGTCATGTGTTATATGACGGACCGGGGAGGCGGCGGGCCGCTTCCGCATATAGGCGAGGCCGTCAGGATCTCCGGAAAAGTTTCTCTCTTTCGAGAGGCGACGGATCCGGGGGAATTTGATCTTAGAGAGTATTATCAGATCTTAAACATTTCTTATAAATTAAATCAGACAGAGATCCTGGAGCGTTCAGGCTCCGGTTTTCCATTGAGAGAAACCTTATTTCAATTCAGATGCAGATGCTCGGAAATACTGGATAAAACATATCCGGCAAGGGAGGCTTCGGTCTTAAAAGCGATGCTTCTGGGAGATAAAAATAATCTGGAGGAAGAGATAAAGGAGCTGTATCAGCTGAACGGGCTGATCCATATCCTTTCCATATCGGGACTGCATGTATCGCTTATGGGGATGGCGGTATCCGGATTTTTGAAAAAATGCAGGATTCCCCTCTGGCTGAGGGCGCCTGCCGCCATAGGGATCATGTGGTGCTACGGGATCATGACGGGGATGGGGGTTTCCACCTGGCGGGCAATCTTTATGTTCGCCCTGCATCTGGCAGCGGAGCTGTTTGGAAGGACCTACGATATGCTGACGGCACTGTCGCTGGCGGCGGCCTTCATGCTGGCGGAGAACCCGCTCCTTGTCCGGCACAGCGGATTTCTGCTGTCCTTCGGGGCGGTGATCGGGATCGGCGTGGTGCTGCCCTGGTGGAAGGACATTTTGGAAAGAGTGTCCGGCGGCGGATCGGATGGAGAAGATCGTAAAAGGACTGCAGGAGGAAAAAAGCAGGACGTCAAAATGTTGGCAAAGGCGGCGGGAAATAAAATGACCGGATTGATCAAAGAGGGATTATGTTTAAGTACGGCGATAGCCGTTGCCACACTGCCGGTTCTTCTTCACTTCTATTATGTGTATCCTGTCTGTTCCCTTCTCCTGAACCTGTACGTTATCCCTCTGATGGGTTTTGTATTGGGGTTTGGCGTGATCTCATTGATCCTGGGCTTTTTCCTGCCGGAGGCGGCATTTTATGCAGCCGTGCCGGACAGGGTGATCCTGCATCTTTATGAGGAATCCTGCAAATGGGCGTTAAAGCTGCGGGGCGGCATTAAGATCGGCGGAAGGCCGGAAATCTGGCAGATCGCGATGTATTATGGCATTTTGGTTTTCCTCATTATATGGCATGGCCGGGTTAAAGAGGAGTTAAAATGGCAGGCCGGAAACAGCGAAAAGTCCCCAATACCTGCGATCAGCCAGTGGTTTTTTGTGTTGGGGATGGTCTGGCTGCTGCTCGAACGCCCTTTCAGCGGGTTTTCCGTAACATTTCTGGATGTGGGGCAGGGGGACTGTATCGTCATGCGGGGGGAAAACGGGAATTGCTATATGGTGGACGGTGGTTCCACCAGCAAATCAAAAGTCGGAAAGTATCAGATACTGCCTTTTCTGGAAAGCGAGGGGATCGGGGAACTGGAGGCGGTATTCCTGACGCATCCGGATGAGGATCACATATCGGGGGTCATGGAACTGATGGAACAGTCAGGTTACGGGGTGAAGATAAACAGCCTGATCCTGCCGGATGCCTCGCAGGAGATCAAGGATGAAAAGCTTCTCGCATTGCGGCAGCAGGCGGCGGAATACGAAATTCCGGTTTACTATATCGGGAGGGATGACGTTCTGGAGGATAGAAACCTGAGATTTACCTGTCTGGGACCGGAAAGGGGAATTATGACCGATGAGGTCAATGAAATATCGATCGTGCTCTATGCGGAGTATGGGGAATTTCGTATGCTGCTGACGGGGGATGTGACCGGAGAGCCGGAAAAAGAACTGCTTTCGGAACTGGAGGGGAAAGATCCGCTCACTGTCTTGAAAGTGGCACATCACGGTTCAAAGTATTCCACGCCGCAGGAACTTTTAGAGATGACCGATCCGGTCATAGCGGTAATCTCTGCGGGGGAGGACAACCGCTACGGCCATCCCCATGAGGAACTGATGGAACGGCTGAAAAGACAGGGCTGTCATATTTATCAGACCACGGAGGACGGGGCGATCATCATGCGGGTGAGAAACGGGAAGATCAGGGTGGAGGAGTTTAAAAAGTGACAGTTTAGCTCCAATGTCATTTAGGTAATGGTGCCAGCTGTTTAATGGTATTAATTGATACGAAAGACCGAATTGTTACGGTCAATAGCTCCGTCGCAAGCATGGTGCCTGGCTCATTGCTCGCGGAAATAAAAAAGTTTTGAGGCAACGAATTATTGACAAATACACATCAGTGTGTATAATGGTGAAAGGAAGTACAAATGAAAATGGAACTTATGAAGCGGATAAAAAGGAGACAGAAAATGAGGTATGCATATCCCGTTATTTTTACGAAAACAAATGATAAGAAAGATACAATTTTAATTGAAGTGCCGGATCTGGAAATACACACAGAAGGATTCGGGGTTGCAGATTCCATAGAAATGGCGAGAGACGCCATCGGGCTGTCAGGAATCACATTGGAGGATATGGATCTTCCGATCCCGCAGCCCAGCGATATCGGCGAGATCGATCTCGCAAAATCGGAGTTTGCATCCGGCAGCGAAAGCTATATTTCTCTGGTAGATGTTGATTTTGCAAAGTATCGTAAAAAAGTGGATAATAAAATGGTGCGAAAGAATGTAACGATCCCTAACTGGCTGAACAAGGCGGCAGAGAAAGAGAAAATAAATGTTTCAAAGGTGCTTCAGGAAGCGCTCATGGAAAAGGTTGGAATGGCGCGTTAGAAAAAGATGTGTAATATGAGATCATAAGCGGGAGAAAGGACACATATGCATGCAAAGAATCGCAGAAGATATTAAAACAGGACAATTAAAGCAGATTTATCTGCTCTACGGCGAGGAAGCCTATCTGATCAGGCAGTACAGGGACAAACTGAAATGTGCGCTGCTCGGGGACGGGAGCGATATGAACGTGAACCGCTTTGAGGGGAAAGGAGTTTCGGTGCCGCAGATCATCGATATGGCGGAAACACTGCCTTTTTTTTCCGACAGGCGTGTCATAATCCTTGAAAATACAGAACTTTTCAGATCCGGAGGGGAAAAACTCTCGGAATATCTGAAAAAGCCTGCGGAGAGCAGCAGTTTTATCTTTGCGGAGAGAGAGGTGGACAAGCGCAGCGGCCTCTATAAGACCGTAAAGAAACTGGGCTATGCGGCAGAGTTCGGCAGACAGGATGCGAAGACGCTGCAAAAATGGGTGTGCGGCATCCTGAAAAAGGAAAAAAAGCAGATATCGCAGGAAACCCTGCAGCTTTTTCTGGAGGGAGCCGGGGACGATATGGAAAATATCCGGAAGGAACTGGAAAAACTCGTCTGTTATACTTTGGACAGGGATGTCATCACATCGGAGGATGTGGAGGAGATCTGTGTCCCCCAGATACAGAATCATATTTTCGATATGATAACCGCCATTGCGGACGGAAAAAGCGAGCAGGCGCTGAAGCTGTACTACGATCTTCTTTCGCTGCGGGAGCCGCCCATGCGTATCCTATCCCTGATCAGCAGGCAGTTCAATCTGCTTTTACAGGTAAAAGAGCTGGCGCAGAAAGGATACCCGCAGGCGGTGATCGGCGAAAAAGTGGGGCTGCACGGCTTTATCGCCGGAAAATATATGAAACAGGCGGCGGGCTTTAAAGTTCCTTTTCTGAAACAGGCGCTGGAGGACTGCGCCCGGACGGAGTATGATTTTAAATCGGGAAAGCTGGGCGAGCGGCTCAGTGTGGAACTTCTTATTGTGAAGTACAGCAATAGATCTTAGTTTTTTGCCATTTCTGATGTCATACTGGACATCAGAAATGGAATCTCTGGAGTGTTTATCATAACAGGATGCCAATACAGGGCATCTATAAAAAAGTGCACAATACAAAATATTGATTTATTTTGCACTGTTTCCAAAGTATCCTGAATTTTTCTCCACCTACAAGATGTTGAGCATAAGAAACTATCAAAAATATAGTGACAAGTTTACCATACATGTGTTAGACTTAACTCAGATAGGCTTGGCTGGAGATGAGGACAAAGCGTATGGCCTCGATAAATGGGCCAGGCTGTTTAACGCATTGACATGGGAGGATTTTAGGATGATCTCAGCAGATAATAAAAATATGCAGGAAGCGGGGGAAACCCTCTTCGCCCTCAATGCAAATGACCGGATTCGCGACCTGTGTGAGGCGAGGGAAGACTACCGCCGGACATGGGACAGTGTGAAACTGGATATGGAGGAAAAGGATACAGTCATCAGAGAAAAAGACATAGTCATCAGGGAAAAAGACTCCCGTATTACCTCATTGGAGACACAGGTTGCCGAATTACAGCGGCAGCTTCGCAACAGCATGAATTAAGCGGAGAAATGCTGTTTCTGAA
>ERZ808028.333-NODE-333-length-44385-cov-16.303783_pt1 | contig 44385 bp, 40 predicted proteins | sample MGYA00380184_ERZ808028 | MGnify/ENA primary metagenome ERZ808028 (study PRJEB31490, sample SAMN06133397) | mouse gut metagenome | isolation source: J8_1 | host: mice | place: China: Chengdu | collected 2015-05 ...
CGCAGGGTGTCCGCGCCGTAGGCCGCCACGATGTCGTTGGGGTTGACCACGTTGCCCCGGGACTTGGACATCTTCTCCCCGCCCTCGCCTAAAATCATGCCGTGGCTGGTGCGCTTCCGGTAGGGCTCCTTGGTGGGCACCACGCCGATGTCGTACAGGAACTTGTGCCAGAACCGGGAGTAGAGCAGGTGCAGGGTGGTGTGCTCCATGCCGCCGTTGTACCAATCCACCGGGGACCAGTAGTCCAGCGCCTCCTTGGAGGCCAGGGCCTGGTCGTTGTGGGGGTCCATATACCGCAGGAAATACCAGGAGGAGCCTGCCCACTGGGGCATGGTGTCGGTCTCCCGCTTGGCGGGGCCGCCGCAGCAGGGGCAGGTGGTTTTCACCCACTCCGTCATCTTGGACAGGGGGGATTCGCCATCGTCGGTGGGCTCATAGCTCTCCACGTCGGGCAGAAGCAGCGGCAGCTCGCTCTCCGGCAGGGGCTGCCAGCCGCACTTCTCGCAGTACACCATGGGGATGGGCTCGCCCCAGTAGCGCTGGCGGGAGAATACCCAGTCCCGGAGCTTATAGTTCACCTTGGCCGCGCCAATGCCCTTCTCCTCCAGCCACTTGGTGACGGCGGGGATGGCGTCCTTCACGGTGAGGCCGTTGAGGAAGTCGGAGTTGACCAGGATGCCCGTCTCGTCCTTGGCGGTGAAGGCGGCCTTCTGCACGTCCTCCCCGCCGGACACCACCTCAATGATCTCACAGCCGAACTTCTTGGCGAACTCCCAGTCCCGGTCGTCATGGGCGGGAACGGCCATGATGGCTCCGGTGCCGTAGGTGGACAGCACATAGTCGGAGATGAAAATGGGAATCTCCCGGCCGTTCACCGGGTTCACACCCCGGACACCGTCCAGGCGCACGCCGGTCTTCTCCTTGTTCAGCTCGGTGCGCTCCAGGTCGGACTTGGAGGCGGCGGTCTTCTGATAGGCCTTCACCTCATCGGCGTTGGCCAGCTTGCCGCCCTCCAGCCAGCCGCGCACCAGCTCGTGCTCCGGGGACAGCACCATGTAGGTGGCCCCGAACAGGGTGTCGGGCCGGGTGGTGAACACCACGATATCGTCCCCGGCGGTGCTTTTAAACGTGACCTCCGCGCCGGTGGAGCGGCCGATCCAGTTGCGCTGCTGGATCTTCACCCGCTCGATAAAGTCCAGCTCGTCCAAATCGTCGATGAGCCGCTGGGCATACTCGGTGATCTTCAGCATCCACTGGGATTTCTCCTTGCGGATGACCGCGGAGCCGCAGCGCTCGCACACGCCATCCACGACCTCCTCGTTGGCCAGCACACACTTGCAGGAGGTGCACCAGTTCACCGGCATGGTGGCCTTATAGGCCAGCCCGTGCTTGTACAGCTGGAGGAAAATCCACTGGGTCCACTTGTAGTAGCTGGGGTCGGTGGTGTCCACCACCCGGTCCCAGTCAAAGCCGAAGCCCAGCATTTTGAGCTGGCCGGTGAAGTTGGCGATGTTGTCCTTCGTCACCTTGGCGGGGTGGATGTGGTTCTTGATGGCGTAGTTTTCCGTGGGCAGGCCAAAGGCATCAAAGCCCATGGGGAACAGCACGTTGAAGCCGTCCATCCGCTTTTTCCGGGTGACGATGTCCATGGCGGTGTAGGGCCGGGGATGGCCTACGTGGAGGCCCTGGCCGGAGGGGTAGGGAAACTCCACCAGGCCGTAGAATTTGGGCTTATCGCTCTTGTCCTCGGCGGCGTACACCCTGGCGTCCTCCCAGCGCTTTTGCCACTTGGGTTCGATGGCCGCGAAATCGTATTTCAATGTGAACACTCCCTTGGGTGATCTTTTTCAAGTTAAGATATTATATAGGAAACGTGGAGAGATTGCAAGCGTTTGGGCAAAAAAGCCGGGCGCATGGAAAATCCCCGGCGCTGGCCGGGGATTTGGAAATTGAGACGGCCGTCTGGGATATCCCGGACGGCCGTCTTGTACTCGTTACGCCTGGGTCGCCGCCTCGGCCCGCGCCTTCTCCACCGCGCCGCCGGGCTTTTTGTCGCTGCTCTCGGCAGGGACCTCCGACAGACCGCCGATTCCGTTCACAGCGTCCGCGATGGTGCGCTCGCCCGCCTGCTTGGCGTGCTTGGCCACCTCGTTCTTGTTTTTCGGGCTGCGGTTCAGCACCGCCGGACCCTGAACGCAGCCGCCCATACAGGCCATGCCCTCGATGAAATTCTCCGGCAGCACGCCCTTGGACATCTTAATCAGCGCCATTTTGCACTCCTCAATGCCGCTGCACGCGATGGGCTTGGCCTCCACCGCGCTGCCACGCTCTTTCAAGGCCTGACCCACCGCCGCCGCCACGCCGCCGCCGGCGGCAAAGCTGCGGCCAAAGCCGCTGGCGTGATCCAGGGGGATCTCCTTCATCTTGGTCACGTCAATCTCCTTGGCGGACAGCATGGAGTATAGCTCCTCAAACGTGAGCACCAGGTCCACGCTGGCCCGGGTGCGACCCAGATGGAACTCCCGCTTTTTTGCCACACAGGGGCCGATGAATACCACCCGGGCCAGGGGATCCCGGTCCTTGATGTTCCGGCCCAGCATCACCATGGGGGAGGGCGTGGTGGACACCAGAGGCACCTGGTCAGGCATATGCCGCTCCACAAACGCCACGAACGCCGGGCAGCAGGAGGAGGTCATGGGCCCGCCGCCCCGCTCCTCAAACTCGGCGGCCTCCGCCTGGGCGGTGAGGTCGGCGCCCAGCGCCACCTCCGCCACGTCGTAGAAGCCGATCTCCTTCAGCGCCGCGGCCATCTGGCCGGGGGTGCAGTCAAACTGCCCCACAAAGGAGGGCGCCAGAATGGCGTAGACGTGGAGGCCCCACTTGTCCGCCCCCAGCAGCATCTGAATCACGTCTACGATATACGATTTGTCCATCACCGCGCCGAAGGGGCACTGAATCACGCACTGGCCGCAGGAAATGCACTTGTTTACGTCAATGTTAGCCTTGCGGTCAGGGCCCATGGAAATCGCTTTCACGGGGCAGCCGCGCTCGCAGGGACGCATATTCTTGGTGATGGCGCCGTAGGGGCAGGCCTCAATGCACTTCCCGCACAGGATGCACTTGGAGTGGTCGATGACGGAGCGGTGGTTCTCAATGCGAATGGCCCCCTTGGGGCACACGTCCATACAGCGGTGGGCGATACAGCCCCGGCAGGACGCGCCCACGCTGATCTCGGTGACAGGACATTCGTCGCAGGCGATGGGGAGCACCTCCACCAAGGCAGGGTTGGCCCGGTCGCCGCCCATGGCCATTTTCACCCGGCTGGTTACTACGGCCCTCTCTTTATAGATGCAGCATCGCATCTGGGCCTCCGGGCCGGGGATAATCTCCTCCGGGATGTTCAGCAGGTCGTTGCTTTGCAGCCGCTCGTTCCAGGCCAGGCGGGCCACGGCGGTAAGTACCTCGTCCTTCAGCTTTTGAACTGTAGTCTCGTAATGACGCACAGGCTTATTCCCTCCTCAATTATGTGGACGGCTGTTTGACAGTCCGCTTGTTAAAAAAATGTCGATTCATCATCTTGCATTATACCGTGGATGGGTTTCTGCGTCAACCCAAAAACCGGGATTTTGCATCAAAAATTTGTGGCGGATTTGGCATACACAAGCAGCTGCGCGCACCTTTTCCACCTCTGCGGCATAGTCTAAAATGAAAACGCGAGGCGCGGCCAGCGAGTTCCGTTCAATGCTTCAGCCCCGCCTCATTAGGAGGAGGCTTTTATCAGAATGCCAGAGATTCGGTACTTTTTAGGTGGAAACACACCTTTGGGATTTCACTCTCTCTATCATCAGCTCTCCGACCCAGCCCACTTCCAGGCCGTGTACATCATCAAGGGAGGCCCTGGAAGCGGAAAATCCACCCTCATGCGCCGGGTGGGCCGCCACGCCCAGGCGGCTGGGCTGAATACGGAGGAAGTCCTGTGCTCCGGCGACCCAGACTCCCTGGATGCGCTCATCCTTCCCCAGTTGGGCGCGGCACTGGTGGATGGAACCGCGCCCCAGGGGGTGGTATCAAAGGGACACTTTTGGGGGACAAGCTGTTTGAAATGACAGGCGTAACTGCTCGCTCTTCGGGCTCGGCGGCCCGGAGAAAAAACGCCCTTAAAATGAAAAGTGCCGTTCCTTTTTGCGGACGGCTGATCGGGAGGTGGAGGTTGCAAGTTGATTGCGAACCCTATCAAGAAAAAGTGACTTCAAAACGGAATAAATCAGGCAAAAACTCCTGATTCGCGAAAGTATGCAACCGAAAGATAGTAACTCGTCGGGTTATGAGCCCGACGAGCCTGTTTTTCCATAAATTTTAACGTTGAATATAGCAACCGATAATCGAACTATTTTGTTTGATTGTCGGTTTTTTGATATATATTTCCGAATAGAAATCATGTAAAGAGGCCCAAAAGAAATTGCAAACTAATTGCAGGAGGAAACATCACTATGATAACAGGCAGACTGGTGGAAGTCAACGACAAATATTACGCAATCCTCAACTTGAAGCACCCGGATGGGCGGCGGCTCCAAAAGCGGTTTGATTTGGAGCTGCCTGTTTCTAACAACAAGCGTAGGGCCCAGGAAAAGCTGAACGCTCTGTGCATGGAATACACCCGCAAGCGGCAGGTGGAGCAGAACCACCCCAACGTGGTGTTTATTGATTTCGCGCTGGCTTGGATTGAGAAACGCAAGCCGGAGATTTCTCCCTCTACCTACCGTAACTACAGACACATGGTGGAGTACCATATGCGCAATTGCTTTGGCGATAAGCCGCTCCGGCAGATCTCCTTTTGGGATATTGAGGACTACTATAGTTACCTCGAATTCAATGGGCTGTCCAGCACCACCGCCCGGCATCACCATGCTCTGCTGAAATGCGTTTTCCATGAGGCGCACAGACTGGGAATCATACAGGAGGATCCGACGGAGTTCTTGAAAGCGCCCAAGCGCCAGCCTCCGAAAGTCAGCTATTACTCGTTACAGGAAGCACAGCAGTTGATCGAAGAGGTCAAGGGCACCAAGCTGGAGGTGCCGGTCACGTTGTCGCTGGCCTATGGGTTCCGCCGCAGCGAGGCGTTGGGCCTGCGGTGGGAGGACATTGACTTTGAGGGGAACCGTATTGTTGTGCGCCACACGGTAGTGGAGGGAATAGAGGAGGACGGCAGGCGGATCTTGGTGGAGAAAGACACCATGAAAGCCAGGGCATCCCGCCGGACACTGCCTCTGTTTGAACCTGTCATCACTATGTTGAAAGACGAGTGGAAGCGGAAGAAAGGGCTGAACCCCACATTTGTCTGCTCTGACAGCAAGGGGCAGATGATGAAGCCAGACGTTTTGAGCCATGACTTCAAAAAGTTTCTGGCCGACCACGGCTTGCGGCATATCCGATATCAGGATCTACGTCACAGCTGTGCCAGCCTGCTGCTGGCGGCTCACGTCCCGCTGATTCAGGTCCAGCACTGGCTGGGACATGGCTCCATGTTGACCACCGCGAACTTGTACGCCCACCTGGATCCCAGTTTGGTGGATGAATGCGGGGAGGGGATCAAAAAAATTTAAATAATCACCCTGCAACCAAACAGGGTGATTACTTAAAAGAGATCATCATACACGTTTCCCAGAAATTTGTTCTAAAATAGCTGGTATTTCTTCGTACCCATCTACCCAAATCACACTTACACCGATTGATTCAAAGTAGTGATCGCGAATATTGTCATCTATCTCCCGGTATTTTTGAAGTCTGTCGGGGAATAGTTGCTGTAGTTCCTCCGATCCGTTCAGGTCTTTCCGCTTCAAGATAGCATAGTGACGCGGTTCATCACAGGATCGGCGATAAACATCCAATAAGCGTCTAAGATTGGGGTCTTCCAATGAGCAACCGACAAACAGACAGGTGGTTTCTCGAAAAGCATTGAGCTGGGTCAAATTGGACCAGGAGTACACATCGCGATAGAGTTCATGATAATTTTCCTCAGAGAAAACCAGTGTTGCGTCTGAGGTAGGAGAATACTCCTTTTCTTTGGGAAGATAGCCATGCACATGGTAAATATTTAGTACCTCAGGGGTTGGGATATCTTTTTCATGAGAAATAATCTGGTAACCAATTTCCTTTTCTGACAGTTTCCGCTCTAATAGGTCATCAAAGTTATAAGTTATAATGCTTTTTAATCCCTTATGATTGCGTATCGGCTTACTAAGGACAGCGATCGCGTTGAGTAGCTCATCTGTCTCAATGCTGACTTCTTTTCCATACAGGCTTTTGCGCATGATGCAATGGAATTCATCTGCGTCCAACGCGGAACTGATGTAACGAACCTGAGTCAAAGGGGTACTCTCTTGATTCTTTTCCGCCAATCGGCTGATGGCGGCTTTTTCAGCATCTGTCAAATCCTCTTCGCCGCCGAGTCTGCGATAAACCAGAGCGATAAACATTTGGTGAATCAACTCTGACCAAAGTGGAAGCCCTGCGGAAATTGAAACGCCTGCGCCCAAGAATAGAGTTACATTTTCGTTTTGATACTGCTCTTGCAACCGGCGAATACGGGCTGAGTTAATTTGATCCTTCTCTTCTTGGCTGGGAGTATTGCAAAGTACATCCTCAACCAATGCCTTTTTAGGCTCATCTAAATACTTGGTGAACTCAAATTCACAGCCGGTTTCCGTAATCAAATCATTACAGTCCCAGATGAGAACCGAGCACCGGCAGAGTGCTTGTACAGCAACCTTTAATTCCTGCCGTATTTTATTAGAAAGAGTATCGCAAACGATAAAAAGAAGCTGTTCATCTGCTGGTATCATTGCTAATCGTGGGCTTAGACGTTCAACGCGCAGAGACAGCTTGATTTCTATATATGTTTTTTGGCTCGTGTCCCGGATCCCAAGGGGCATGATCGCATCAAAGCCAGGGTCACGGGATGCAATAGTAGCTTCAAAAGGTTTTTCAATGTCATGTGCGTAAATTTTCAGCGCAGATAAGACAAAGCGCTCAAAGGCCCGAGCCTTTTCCGCGGGATAAAGGTTTTCATCTTTTTCCCTAAAATTTTCGATCCTACGCTGGCGAACTGTCCTTACGATCAAGTTTGGATCTATCCCTTGCACATTACCATCATATGTGTCTGTAAATTGCCAAATCCCGCGCGTCGGGTTGCTAAGCAGACCAAACTGCTTTAAATAAGTACGCGCCCATGCCAAGCGGTATTCTGCCTCAGTGCGGTGATCGCTGCCTGTATCTGTATGGGGAATTGTTTCTGCTGCTGCCGGGATGTTCATAATCTGCAAGGCCTTGTAGTTCAAGTCTTCGATGGAGGCTCGACCATTCAATTCCTGAAGTGCCTGCATAGTGGGGCGAAGCATATTATCAAAGCTCGGAATCATTTGTTTATTAATATCCATGATCAGTCCCTCCATCATTGCTAAGCTTTTTTTACTATTTTATCATCAAAGCCGCCTTTTTTCAACACAGGATTCTATTTTTAAGCCATTGATTTCCGTCCGTCTGAAACCTCTGAAACATGCAGTTTGCTTGACTTGTTGCCCCCTGGCGTATAGACTAAGTTTGTAGAAATGGCTGGAATCAATAGTCGTGACAAACCGAGACACCGCTTTGAGCTGCCTCCCTTCGAGAAGCAGCTCATTGACCGATGCAAGCTGTTCCTGACCCATAGGCTGTCAATTCCTTTGGCGGCTATACAGCTCAGCAGCTCTGGCTGCTAAACTATGCTGCAAAGTATACATTCCTCCCGGAAGCGCCTGGCATGGCCGCGATTGAGGCATTTCAGATGGAGGTCGACGAAAGGGTGGTGCGCGGTGAAGTTTGACATTCCCGCTGGGGCACGGCATATCGTCCAAACGCTGACCGCGGTGGGCTTTGAAGCCTATCTGGTGGGCGGCTGTGTGCGGGACCTGCTGCGGGGCGTGGAGCCCCACGACTGGGATATCTGCACCTCCGCCCTGCCGGAGGAGACGGAGCGGTGCTTCGCGGGCCAGCGGATCATTGAGACCGGGCTGAAGCACGGCACTGTCACCGTGCTGGAAGAGGACGAGCCCTACGAGATCACCACCTATCGCACGGAGGGACCCTACTCCGACAGCCGGAGGCCGGACTATGTGCGTTTCGTCCCCAATCTAAAGGAGGATCTGGCCCGCCGGGATTTCACCATGAACGCCATCGCCGTGGACTTGGAGGGCAATCTGCGGGACCCCTTAGGCGGGGCGGAGGATATCAGGGCGGGCCTCATCCGCTGTGTGAGGGAGCCGGACCAGCGCTTCCAGGAGGACGGTCTGCGGGTGATGCGGGCCCTGCGGTTTGCTGCGGTATTCGGCTATGAGGTGGAGGAACAAACCGCCCGGGCCGTCCACGAGAACCGGGCCATGCTGGACCGGGTGGCGGCGGAACGGATCAACGCGGAGCTGTGCAAGCTGCTGGTGGGGCAAAATGCCAGGGACATTCTGCGGCAGTACCCGGACGTGTTCTGCCAGTTCTGGCCCCAGCTGGGGCCGTTGGTGACGCTGGAGCAGCACAACCCCTGGCACTGCTGGGGCGGCTGGGAACACACCATCCACGCCGTGGAGGCCGCCCCCGCCGATGTGACCCTACGGCTGGCCATGCTGCTCCACGACATCGGAAAGCCCGCCTGCAAGTCCACTGACGAGCAGGGTATCGACCACTTCTACGGCCATCCAGCCGTCAGCGCCCAGATGGCGGACGAAATGCTCCGGGCGCTGAAATTCGACAACAAGACCCGGGAGCGGGTGGTGCTGCTGGTGGAGCGCCACGATATACAAATGCCGCCCAGGAGCCAGGTCATCCGGCGCTGGCTCAACCGGCTGGGGCCGGAGGCGTTCTTTCAGCTTCTGGCGGTCAAGCGGGCGGACAGTATGGGGCAGGCCCCGGAAAAAGTGAAAAACCGTTTGACAGAATTAGACGAGATCAGGGTCAAAGCGGAGAGAATCCTGGCAGAGCGGCAATGCCTCACACTGAAAGATCTGGCTGTGAATGGGCGGGATGTGATCGCCGCAGGGATCGAACCGGGGCCGGAGGTGGGACGGGTGCTGGCGAGACTGCTGGAGCGGGTGCTTAATGGAGAGGTGCCAAATGAACGGAAAGTACTCCTTAAGTTGATTGACATCACTGTATTGACAACTTTAAATAAAAATATGAAGAAGCAGACGTTTTGAGCGTCTGCTTCTTCATATTTCAGTGCACGCTCACATACAGTCTTGGGAGGTGATCTTGTGAAAAATCAATCCATAACTGTCATGGAATATTATTTGCCTGCTGTTGCCACTCCAAGTCAAACCATCCACCAAACTGTTACTGCATGGCTCATAAAAGAACTTCATAAATCATTTTTACAGTGATAGCAATTTCGCTTCAACGTATCAGAAAAAGTAGCCAAATATTATCTGCACAAAAATTATTACTCTACTAAATTTTGCTCAATACTTTTTCAATTCGTCATGCCATTGCCAAAAACGCTTTGGCTTTTGGCAAGAATTCATAATTTGACGATCAATTGGACGTGCGCTATGCAGATAGCCTTTATTTCGAGTTTGTCGATAGCTTACTACATACGCATGAAGCAAATCCACTAAACAGTTCATATATTCTTTGCTGGTGGTATGACCCTCCTCAAATATGCTTTTTGCGTCTTCTAGATATCGAGTAGCAGCACTGATGTCTTCGGAAATAAGCCTCATTCCATAAATCCAAAGAACAGACGCAAAGGATTTTGTGTGCTGAATACTACTGTAAATTGGGTTTGTTTTAATGCTCCAAATTACATTCCGATAAACTTCCTGTATTTCTTGATCGTGCTTTTCCGGAAGAATTCCAGTATCATCGATTAGTTTTAATATGCGGGCCTTTTGATACTGAATGTATGGATGCATACTAGTTTTTTCAAGCAGTTCAATTTTAGGAATCGCGTCTTCTAAGGATGATTGGACAAAAAATTTATTTCCTTTATTACACTGATCCCGAATGTCTGTATAAATCGCATCTACCTTCGCAGCAGCAATTTTATCACCACTTGATGTAACATTCCAATCGTCAAAGATTTTCTTCCTTGATGGATTTTGTTGTATGGCATCCTCGAACATTTGCAGCTCTCGGTTGGTTTGGCGAATGCAACTTTCAACTTTTTCTTGTAAATCTGCATACTGTACAGCATCCGGGAAAAACCTTTGGATTATATATTTCTCCGCAAATTGATTCAAGCAATAATTTGCACCTTGGCGTTCCAATATTAGATAGTGACATAGGATATTGACCATTTGCTGAACAGTTTGACAGGCAATTCCTGAAATCATGCTTATGGTATATATATCAATGTTATCCCCATCATAAACAGTGAAGATGCGCAAAACTTGATACATATTTTCATGTTCTGACGCAAAGACTTCTTCTACTTCTTCAAAAGTATTTTTAAACATGAAATCACTGATAATGTCGAAGCCGCTGAGAGGAAGTTTTGCAAACTCTCCGCTAAGCGATCTTGTGGTCGGCAGTTTAGAAAAATCAGCCCGTATGCCATCTAAAGTTTCAAGCTTACGGCTCAGTCTTGATAGGCAGAGTACTAATACGAGGGTGTTTCCTTTCGAAATCTGCAATAACTCAGAACACTCCTTTTTCGAGAGTTCCAGATTAAGATCATTTTCTTCACTATACTCATTAATAAATGCAATTCCATCCTCATCTTCAAACCCATCTAGTTCTACATTGACGTCATATTGTTCCTCTTTTCGAGATGTTAAAATGTATTGAATGGCAGCAGGTGAACCCGCTTGAATAAAATCATGCAATGCGTTTCTGTCTTCGTTTGAAAGAGTTTCCAAATTGTCGACGATAATAATTCCTTTGCCAGAAAAGTCTGCAAAACTTTCTATTTGTAAAGCAGCAAAAATTTGCTCCTTGAGTTCAGAAAAGGAATTGATTGTCTTTCTCAAAACAACAGGCTCTATGGTGCCAGATGTATGCAAAAAAGTAAGTTTTCGCTCTTTTGCTGAGAAAAACATCAGAAAATCTGGGCTGTAATTGTTAATTGTTTTTGTGTCAATGATGTCCTGAACGAGTTCTTTCACAGCTTCTAACACAAGGGCAGTTTTCCCTAATCCTCCATATCCATAAATGCAGTAGGAAGATTGCTTTTTAAATGCTCCGGGTTTACCATAGATAAACTCTTTTATGGCATCAATTTCTTGTGTACGGCAAACAATTTTCATCTCGGGAAACGGCATATCGCCAATATTATGAACTGGGATAGGAATTTTGATGCGGTTCGTTTTTAAAGAAACTATTCTACCTACGATGTCCTTTTTGGATTTATCCCAAAAATAACGTTCGTCCATCCACCTACAAATTTCTTCCATAAAGCTTAGAATCGGAGAAACATCGCTCTCTTCAAGAATTTTACACATCGGATGGTTTAACTTATTTCTCACATATGAATATTTGCGTGCGAAAGTGAAAAAATCCGAAAAACTAGGGAATACGTTAGTGAGCGGGGAAAATTCACTCTGAAATACATACGTGAGCACGTTCAATTCACCTAGCATAGGAACATTAGCTTCTCCGATTACACTTTTAGCGGTAAAGGAGTCTTTAGAGAATAACAATGCGTCAAAAAGTTTGTCAGAAGATTTTTGCATTTTTATAATTTGAGACTGGATTGCACTGTCCCAAGCACTTTGCGAAGGTGCCACTTGCGTATTGTTAATCGCATTAGCAAAAGAACTTTTATCCGGGTACAGACTCAAAAGCGTTTCCGCAATATAAGAGCGGTACGGAACTTCAAAGCCCATAACCAAAGTCCGCAACTGATCATGTTGTGTTGATGTTAAATACATAATATCCAGAGCCTCATTTCACAAAAGTATAACTAATATTAGCAAAATATTGTCGCATATGCAATAGGTTTGTCGTTTCATTTATGAGAGACGCAATTATTTATCTTAAGAAAAGCAAAGATGAGGCTGAGTTTAGGATAGATGTTATGATATGGTCTATAAAAATCTGCAAATGATGCCTGCTCCGTTTTATCGGCGCAGGCATTTCAAATAAATCCTTGCGGCCCGACTGCTTCTGCGGTATCATAGCAGTGAGCAGTTACGCCTTTGAGGAGGTGTAACAAATCCTTTGCGCGATCTATACACGACTGAGTAAGGAGGACGAAGACAAGCATCAACCCGAATCCGAGAGCATCCAGAACCAGAAATCCCTGCTGACCCACTACGCCATCGACCATGGCTGGGACATCTACGCCATCTACTGCGATGAGGACTTCTCAGGTGTAGACAGCGACCGCCCGGATTTCAACCGCATGATCCAGGCCGCCAAACAGAAAAAGTTCCAAATCGTCCTGTGCAAATCCCAGTCCCGGTTCACCCGGGACATGGAGCTGGTGGAGAAGTACATCCACGGCCTGTTCCCCATCTGGGGCATCCGGTTCATCGCCGTGGCGGACAATGCCGACACCGAGGTGAAGGGCAACAAAAAAGCCCGCCAGATCAACGGCCTGATAAACGAGTGGTATCTGGAAGACCTGTCCGAAAACGTCCGCATGGTGTTCGACCTGAAGCGGCGGGAGGGCAAGTACATCGGCGGGTTCCCCATCTACGGTTACCAAAAAGATCCGGCGGACAAAAACCACATCATTCCCGACCCGGAGGCCGCCGAGGTGGTACGGCAGATCTACCGATGGTCGCTGGAGGGCCATGGACGGCAGAACATCGCCTACCTGCTGAACCAGCAGGGCATCCCCAACCCCACCCGCTACAAAACGGAACGGGGCTGGAACTGCAACCACCCAATCAAGAACGACTTCGGATTGTGGAACAAGGTGACAGTGGGCCGCATCCTCACCAATGAGATGTATACCGGTGTGATGATTCAGGGGCGGAGAAAAAAGGTGAGCTACAAATCCAAGGTCATTATTGACACCCCGGAGGACCAGTGGTACCGGGTGGAGGGCACCCACGAGGCCATCATCGACCGGGCTACCTTCGACGCCGTCCAGCGGGGTTTAAAGCTGCGCACCAAAACGGACGGCTTCGGGGAGGCCCACCTGCTGTCTGGGCTAGTGAAGTGCGCTGACTGCGGCTCCACCATGAGCAAGTGCTCCAACGGCAGGCAGAGTTATCTCCGCTGCAAGCTGTACGCCGACAGCGGCAAGCAGCGGCTGTGCACCCGGCACTCCGTCCGGCTGGATCAGCTCATCGACTTGGTGTCCGACCGCATCCGGTACTATGTTCAGACCTATTACGAATTGGACCCCAGCGACCTCCAGCCCCAGAAGGACACCCGCCGGGAGGCATTGGAGCAGGAGCAAAAGTCCTTGACTGCCCAGTTGGAAAAACGTAGCCACGCTCTGAAATCGCTGTATTTGGACAAAGTGGTGGGGATCATCAACGAAGTCCAGTTTGTGGAGCTGAACCAGTCCTTCCTGGACGAAAAAAGCCGCCTGGAACAGCGGTTGGGAAAAATCGAGGTGGAACTTGAAAACCGGGAGCAGCCCCAGCAACAGGTCGGTTTGATGGAGAAGGCGCGTGAGTTGCTAAAGCTAGAAACCGTTCCACGGGAACTGGTAGTGGGCCTGATCGACCGCATCGAAATCGGTGAGCGAAACCCGAATACCGGCCAGCAAGAGGTTAAAATAAGCTGGAAGTTCTAAAAATTAGGGTGCCACGACCAGGGCGTGGTACCACCCACATGACCCAAAGTGTACTAATGGAACAGCCCCCCACGTAGTCGAGCCCAAATGCCCCGGCGTGGTGGAGCGTTACATAGACCTCAGCGGCTTTTATGACCGAACCGGGCTCCAGCCTTTGAAAGAACAGATTTTGGATGCCACGGCAGAGTACCAGGGCCACTATAAACGGGTGTACCGCTGTCTGGGAGCCGCGGGAGAACTGCGTAGGGATTTAAATGAGCTCTTGGCCGATGAATCAGTACGGCACAAGCTGGCTAAGCGGGCGGCAGGCATCATCAGCCGGGAGCTGAAAAAACCGGGCGGCAGCGGACAGGAATCCCAGCGCTTCCTCTCCGCCGTTACCCACCAGGGCCTCGTCACCCTCTGGGAAACGGTGGAGGCTCAGGCAAACCGGGTATATGAGCTGGCCGACAGCTACGGCCTCGCTCACGACCTTCTCAACCCCATTCTCACCGCCGCTTTGGCCGCCGGACATCGGGCCATCGTCTGCCCCGACCCCATGGCTCCCGACCGGCTGGCCCACCTCATTTTCCCCGACCTGTCCCTGGCCTTTGTCACCTCCGCCGGCGAGGCCCCCTGGCCTCACCACGCATACCGCAGACTGAGGCTGGACGCCATGGCGGATGCCGAGGCCTGCCGGGCCAACCGTCCCCGCCTGCGCTTTACCAGAAAGGTGGCCGCGGCCCTGGTTGATGAGGGGGTAGCTGCCCTAACCCAAGCCAAACAGGCCCATGACCGGCTGGAGCAGCTTTATAATCCCCATGTGGACTTTAGCGGCGTGACCACCCTGGCCGATCAACTGGCAGATCAAGTGCTGTCGCTGAACCGAATCTAAAAAGGAGCGGGACGCTTCAGCGGCGTCCCGCATATTTTTGCAGCCGGTCGGACAATTACGATCTTTGCAGCGCGATTTGCTGCCTTTCGGACACCTACAACCAGTCGGACAGCACGTCGTTCAAAGTGACGGGCGTTACCCCATTGCGCAGCAGCAATTCACTGAGCTCGTCGATGCGGGCGGCGCTGCACGTCACATGGGGCACAGACGCCTCACCACCGCCCCGCTCCACAACTTTGATTCCGTAGCTTTCGCAGAAATATGGACCCACATCCATCTCATCAATGAGAATCGAGTAGTCATAGCTGCGCTCCGCGCCGGTCTCATCCGGGAGCTTCAGGGTTTGTAAGTACAGCTCTCGCATTGACTTCACCTCTCTTTCCTCTACATTATTACCAAGAAAACCGCCGGGTGCAAGCAAAAGAAATCGCAAAATTCGACATTTTTCAGCAGGGGTACAAGATGTGGAAGTATACGCTCCGTATTCAGCACCAATCCTGGTTGGCCTACATATTTTCGTGTAAAAATTATGTAAAAATGCACAAAAAGCCAAGGGCAGACTATTTGTCTGCCCTTGGCCTATACAGATGGAAATATTTAGGCGTTCTAATTAACCCTTGGCCGCCTTAAAGGACTTGATGGCCTCGGCCAGCATGGGGCCAACCTTGAACAGGTCGCCGGTGATGCCGTAGGTGGCCGCGTCAAAGATGGGCGCGGAACCGTTCTTGTTCACCGCGATGATGCACTCGCTGTCCTGCATACCGGCCAGATGCTGAATCGCACCGGAGATGCCCAGGGCCACATAGATCTTGGGATGTACGGTCTTGCCGGTCTGGCCCACCTGGTGGTCCACGCCGATCCAGCCCGCGTCCACCACGGCGCGGGACGCGCCCACTACGCCGCCCAGCACATTGGCCAGCTCCTCAGCGATCTCGATACCCCGGGTGGGGTTGGAGCTGATGCCGCGGCCCACAGCCACCACCACGTCAGCGCCGATCAGGTCCACCAGCTTCTTGGCGGACTTCTTGATCTCCACCAGGTCCACATGGATGTCGGACTTGTCCAGCTTCACGTCCACGTGCTCCAGCACGGTCTGCTGGCTCTTGGCCTCGTCAAAGGCCTGGGTCTGCATCACGCCGGGGCGGACAGTGGACATCTGGGGACGGTAGTCCGGGCACACGATGGTGGCCATCAGGTGCCCGCCGAAGGCCGGACGGGTCATCTTCAGGTTCTTGTTGTTCTCAAAGACAGTGTTATCCACGTCGATGGTGGAGGTGGTCTTCAGGAAGGCCTTGTACTTCTCCACGTCCACGTCCAGGTGGGTGCAGTCAGCGGTGAGGCCGGTGTGCAGGCGGGCGGCCACACGGGGACCCAGGTCCCGGCCGATGTTGGTCGCGCCAATCAGGAACACCTCGGGCTTGTGCTCCTCCACCAGATCGCACAGCACCTTGGTGTAGGCGTCGGTGGTGTAGTCCTTCAACAGCTCATGGTCGCAGATGTACACCTTGTCCGCACCGTAGCCGCCCAGCGCCTTAGCATAGGTCTCGTTCACGCCGCTGCCCAGCAGCACGCCGCACAGCTCCACGCCCAGGTCGTCGGCCAGCTTCCGGCCCTCGCTCAGCAGCTGATAGCCGGTGCCCAGGATCACGCCGTCCCGCTGCTCACAAAATACCCACACGCCCTTGAAGGCGGCGGTGTCTTTACTATTATAAGCCATATTCAACCTCCCCTTTCCTTAGATGATGTGCTTCTCGCCCAGCATGGACACCAGCTGCTCGCACGCGGCCTTATCCGCGCCCTCCAGCATAGTGCCCTTGCCCTTCACCGGGGGAGAGAAGGACTTGTACACCTGGGTGGGCGAGCCCTTCAGGCCCACGTTCTCCGCAGAGGCGATCCACTTGCTCTCCAGCAGGGCGTTGAAGTCCCACATGGTGTAGGGCTTGGCGTAGCACTCCATGATGCCGGACACGCTCATGTACCGGGGGGTGTTCAGCTCCTTGATGCAGGTGAGCACGCAGGGGGTCTGCACCTTGATGGTCATGTAGCCGTCCTCCAGCTCACGCCGCACGGTCAGCTCGCCGTCCTTGTAGTCGATGGCGGTGACATAGGTGACCTGGGGCAGCCCCAGCTTCTCGGCGATCTGGGGACCCACCTGGGCGGTGTCGCCGTCGATGGCCTGACGGCCGCACATCACGATGTCGCCCTTCTCCACGCCGATCTTCTCAATGGCGGCGGTGAGGGTGTTGGAGGTGGCCCAGGTGTCGGCGCCGCCGAACTCGCGGGCGGACACCAGGTACGCCTCGTCGGCGCCCATGGCCAGGCACTCCCGGAGCATAGACTCCGTGGGCGGGGGACCCATGGACACGACGCAAACCTTTACGTCGGGGTTGGTCTCTTTGATCTGCAGGGCCGCCTCCAGGGCGTTCATGTCATCGGGGTTGGAAATGGTGGCCATAGCCGCGCGGTCCATGGTGCCGTCCGCTTTGACGGCCACCACGCCGGAGGTGTCGGGCACCTGCTTGACGCAGACAATGATTTTCATGGTGTTTCTACCTCCTTACTTAATGATCGCGCCGGAAATGACCATGCGCTGCACCTCAGAGGTGCCCTCGTAGATTTCGGTGATCTTGGCGTCACGCATCATGCGCTCCACGGGGTAATCCCGGGTATAGCCGTAGCCGCCGAACAGCTGCACGCAACGGCGGGTCACGTCGCTGGCGGTCTCCGCCGCCACCAGCTTGGCCATGGCCGCGTCCACGCCAAAGGCCTCGTGGTTCTGCTTCTTCATGGCGGCGGCATACACCAGGTACTTGGCCGCCTGGGTGCGGGCGTACATATCCGCCAGCTCGAACTGGGTGTTCTGCTGCTTGGCGATGGGCTTGCCGAACTGCACGCGCTCCTTGGTGTAGGCGATGGTCTCGTCAATGGCGCCCTCGGCCAAGCCCAGAGCCTGAGCCGCAATGCCGATACGGCCGCCGTCCAGAGTGGCCATGGCCTCGTTAAAGCCCTTGCCCTGCTTGCCCAGCAGACGGTCGCCGGGAATCACACAGTCCTCAAAGATCAGCTCGCAGGTGGAGGAGCCGCGGATGCCCATCTTCTTCTCGTGCTTGCCCACAGAGAAGCCCTTGTCGGTGCGCTCCACGATGAACGCGGACAACTCCTTGGTCTTGCGGCCCCGCTTCTCAATGATGCCGGTGATGGCGATGACGATGAACACGTTGGCATAGCCCGCGTTGGTGATGAAAATCTTGGAGCCGTTCAGCACCCAGTCGCCGTTCTCGTTCTTCACGGCGGTGGTCTGCTGGCCCTGGGCGTCGGTGCCGGCGCCGGGCTCGGTGAGGCCGAAGGCCCCAATCCACTCGCCCGAGCACAGCTTGGGCAGATAGTACTTCTTCTGCTCCTCGGTGCCATACTCAAAGATGGGGTTGCAGCACAGGCTGGTGTGGGCAGACAGAATGACGGACGTGGTGCCGCACACCTTGGCCATCTCCTCCACCGCCATCACGTAGGACAGGTAATCGGCCCCCGCCCCGCCGTACTCCTTGGGCAGATAAATGCCCATCATGCCCAGCTTGGCCATCTTTTTGACGGTCTCCTCCGGGAAACGCTCCTCCTCGTCCACATCCGCGGCGATGGGCTTGACCTCATTCTCCGCGAAATCCTGGAACAGCTTCTGGAGCATTGCCTGCTCTTTGGACAGTTTAAAATCCATGTGTTTTTACCTCCTTATAACTTGCCCGCCGGCCCTTACAGCTCGTCGGCAGCGGTCTTGGTGCGGTCCGCGTTATAGACATAGAAGCCCTTGCCGGACTTCACGCCCAGCTGACCGCCCCGAACCATCTTCCGCAGCAGCGGGCAGGCGCGGTACTTGCTGTCGCCGGTCTCGTGATACAGCACGTCCATGATGGCCAGGCAGATGTCCAGGCCGATGAAGTCGCCCAACTCCAGGGGACCCATGGGATGGTTGGCGCCCAGCTTCATGGCCGCGTCAATGCCCGCGATGTTGGACACGCCCTCCATCTTGATGAAGGCGGCCTCGTTGATCATGGGAATCAGGATGCGGTTAACCACAAAGCCGGCGGCCTCGTTCACCTGCACAGGGGTCTTGCCCAGCTCCTCCGAGATGGACACGATGTCCGCCACCATGGAGGCGGGGGTGTTCGCGCCAGCAATTACCTCGATGAGCTTCATCCGGTCGGCGGGATTGAAGAAGTGCATCCCGATCAGGGGACGGCTCAGGCCCTTGCCGATCTCGGTGATGGACAGGGAGGAGGTGTTGGAGGCGAAAATGCACTCCGCCTTGCAGATCTTGTCCAGCTCGCCGAAGGTGGCCTGCTTCACACCCATGTCCTCAAACGCGGCCTCCACGATCAGGTCGCAGTCAGCACACAGGTCCTCCTTGAGACCGGCAGTGATGGCGGCGCAAATGCCGTCGGCCTTGGCCTGGTCCATCTTGCCCTTTTCCACCAGCTTGGCATAGCCCTTCTGGATCTTGGCCTTGCCGTTGTCGGCCCACTCCTGCTTGATGTCGCACAGGGCGACGCTCCAGCCGCTCTGGGCAAACGCCTTGGCGATGCCCTGACCCATGGTACCGGCGCCGATTACGCCTACTTTTTTCATGATGTATTTCCTCCTAAAATTTAAATTTTGGCTTGGATATTATGTTACTTGTTCTGGAAGTGCTTCTCGGCACGCTTCTCCAAAAACGCACCCATGCCCTCGTTCTTGTCCTCGGTGCCGCAGGTGACGCCGAAGGCCTCGGCCTCAAAGGCGGAACCGGTGGCGATATCGGTCTGCATCCCCATACGGATGCAGCGCTTGGACTCCTGGACGGCGATGGGAGCGTTGGCGCAGATGGCGTTGGCCAGCTCCATAGCCTTATCCATCAGCTCCTCGGGGGCGTAAACCTGGCTGACCAGGCCGATCTCCTTGGCCTCGGCCGCGCCGATCACCTTGGCGGTGAGGATGAGCTCCATGGCCTTGGAAATGCCCACGATGCGGGGCAGGCGCTGGGTGCCGCCAAAGCCCGGCGTGATGCCCAGGCCCACCTCGGGCTGGCCAAACTTGGCCTTTTCAGAGGCAATGCGGATGTCGCAGGACATGGCCAGCTCGCACCCGCCGCCCAGAGCGAACCCGTTGACCGCAGCGATCACGGGCTTGGACAGATTCTCCAGACGCAGGAACACCCCGCCGCCGTGGACGCCGAACTTCTTGCCGTCGATGGCGGAGAAGCCTTTCATCTCGCCGATATCGGCGCCCGCCACAAAGGACCGGCCCGCACCGGTGAGAATGACCGCGTGGATATCCGGCGACGCCTCCACCTTGGTGATGACCTCGTCCAGATCGCTCAGCACCTGGCTGTTCAGGGCATTGAGCGCCTCGGGGCGATTGATGGTCAAAATCGCCACAGCGCCCTGCTGTTCAAAGTTGACAAATGACATCAGATATTGCCTCCTTAAATAATGTACTGGTCCAATGCTTGGAATCACAGCGGGTTCCTCTCTCCGCGCCCTGCCCCTTTCCATCCAACTGCGCCAAAGTTTGCTATTTTTTTAACAAGTCGGAGCAAAAGGGCGGCGGCCATGACGGCAGCTGTGTCCGCCAGTCATGCCGCACCGAGCAGCCAGAGAAGGGCCCTCTGAATCCTCTCATAAGTATACCGCCTTTGTTCTGCTAATGCAAGGAGTTTTTGAAACAATATTCAGGTTTTTCACAAAAATTCTCCTGGTTTTTTACTGGACGGACGGGGAAAAAAACCGCCGTCCCCAATTCCTGGAAACGGCGTTCCTGATTTCACAGCAGCTGCGTCAGCCACTGTGCCAACGGTATGTAAGCAATGGGTAAAAACATAGCGGGCAGCATATTCCCCACCTTGATTTTTTCCCTCCCCAGGCCCAGCATATTGAACGCGATGGCCACGATGAGCGCACCCCCTACCGCCGTCATCTCCGTCACCACCGCCGCCGGGAGGTAGGGACCCACCCAAGCGGCCAGCAGGGTGATGCCCCCCTGGTAAAGCAGCAGGGGAATGGCGGAAAACGCCACTCCAATCCCCATCGTAGCTGTAAAGGAGATGGCCGTTACCCCGTCGATGACCCCCTTGGACACGATGATGCCATAATTGTGGTTCAACCCCGCTTCAATGGACCCGGTAATCGCCATGGCACCCACGCAGAACAGCAGCGAGGCTGTGACAAACCCCTCCGTGAAGCGGCTGTCTCCCCCTCCCCTCGCCATCCTAACCTGAAGCAGATTCCCCGCTCCCTCCAGACGGCCCTCAATATCCACAGCATGGCCAATCACGGTCCCGGCCACCATGCACACAATGACGCACAGCATATCCTCCGTCCCCACCATGCTACTCACCCCTACCCCCAACACGCAAAGGCCCAGGGCCTGGGTGAGAATGGCCATAAGACGGGCGCTGATGAGGTTTTTAAACGCCAGGCCCAGTCCGCTTCCTATCAGCACAAAGGCCACATTGATCATCGTCGCAATCATTGGACCGGCCCCTTCGCTGCGAAATAGGAGCGGGTCTGCGCCGCATTTTCCAAAATGGCAGCGCGCAGTTGGTCCACGCCGCTGAACTTTCGCTCCGGCCGCAGCTGCTTGTGCAGCTCCAGGCAGATGGTCTGACCATACAGATCCCCCTGGAAGTCCAAAATCCATGGCTCCACCGTCACCCCGGCCAGCCCCGCGTTCACCGTGGGGCGCACCCCCACGTTAGTCACCGCCAGCCGGCTGTCCCCGTCTGGGAGCAACACCCGGGAGGCGTATACCCCAAAAGCGGGGGCGATCACCCCATCGGGCACCAGCAGGTTGGCAGTGGGGGTGCCCAAGGTGCGGCCCAGCTCGCTGCCATGGACCACAGGCCCGGACAGGATATGGGGGTGCCCCAAAAACCGGGCGGCTCGCTCCAGCTCGCCCGCCTCCACCAGCGCCCGAATGTGGGTGGAGGACACTGTAATCCCATCCAGCTCCACCTTGGGGATGATGTCGCAGCCCATACCCAACGCCCCGCACTGTTCCCTCAGCCGCTCCGGGGTGCCCTCTCCGCCCCGGCCAAAACGGAAATCGTGGCCCGCCACCACATGGACAGCCCCCAGATGCGTTTGCAGGTAGTCCGCGACGAAATCCCGCCAATCCATGTCCCGCATCACATCAAAGGGAGCCACCACAACCTCCCGGATGCCGTACAGCTCCTCCATCAGCCTCCGGCGGTCCTCCACCCCGGTGAGCAGGGAGATCACTCTCCCTGTCAAGGCCGCCGTGGGGCTGCGGTCGAAGGTAAAGGCGCTGGGCAAGGCGTTTAGCGCCTTTGCCCGCTGTGCCACGGTGCGCAGCAGCGCCCCATGGCCAAGGTGCACCCCGTCAAAAAAGCCCAGGGCGATAACTCTTGGTTGATTTTTCATCTGTAATTACACCTCAAAAAAGCTCTTGACGGTTTTCAGCGTTCCGCCTGCCGCCCGCCCAAGGGCCAGAAATGTCCCATCCGCACCGTATACCCGGTACTCCCCGTCGGCCAGCCTGGGGGCGGACAAGGACGAGCCGTTGCGCACCTTTTTCTCCGCACCAGCACCTCTCAGCACCAGCACCGGCACGCCGGCAAATAATCGGTCCACCGGCAGCAGCAGCTCCTCCCCTTCCCCCCGGTCCACAGCGGCTTGGACGGCCTCCAGGGCTATGCTGTCAGCCAGGGTAAAGCCCGCCGCCTTCACGCGCCGCAGAGAGCTCATACACCCGCCGCAGCCCAGGGCCTGTCCGATGTCGTGGCACAGGGTGCGCACGTAGGTGCCTTTGGAGCAGCGGATGCGGAGCTGGAAATCCTCTCCCGCATCCGGCCAACCCAGCAGCTCCAATTCGTAAATGGTCACAGGCCGGGGCTTGCGCTCCACCTCTTTGCCCTTTCGGGCCAGTTCGTAGAGCTTCTTGCCATTAATTTTGACGGCGGAGTACATGGGGGGCAGCTGCTCAATGTCCCCTGTGAACCGTCCCAGCGCCGCCCGGAGCTGGTCCCCGGTTATGCTTACCGGCCGCTCCTCCAACACCTCCCCGGTGGCGTCCTGGGTGTTGGTGACTACTCCCAGCTTTAATCCAGCGATGTACTCCTTATCGGAATCAGCTGCGAACTCCACCGCACGGGTAGCCCGGCCGATAAACACGGGCAGCACCCCGGTGGCCATGGGGTCCAGCGTGCCCGCATGGCCTACCCGCTTCTCGTGAAACATCCCCCGCAGCTTAGCGCACACGTCCATGGAAGTCCATCCGGCGGGCTTGTCGATCACAATCATTCCATTTGCCACGGCGTCGGCCTCCTTGTTCCGTGTCAGTCTTGAGTGGGCTGAACCAGCTGCTCGTCAATGGCGGCCAGGATGGACTGTTCCGCCTGGGCCAGCGTCCCTTTCACGGTACAGCCCGAGGCGGCCTTGTGCCCTCCCCCGCCCAGGCGGGCGCACACCCGGGTGGCGTTGAGCAGGTCGGCTTTGGTGCGCACCGAGATACGGAACTCGCCCCCCTCGTGCTCCCGGATGGTGGCGGTGTGGAGCACGCCCTCAATCTGGCCCAAAAAGGCGGCGATGTCGTCGGTGTCCTCCGAGGTAGCCCCGACCTGGGCCATCATATCCAGCGTCACGCAGGCCACCGCCACCGTTCCGCCATGGTAGAGCTTCATATGTTGCAAAATCAGCCCCTCCAACTTCATCCGCGCCATGGACTTGGTCCGGAAGTGCCGCTTGTTCAGCGCCTGGAAGGGGATGCCCTGCTCCATCAGCGCCGCCGCCGCCCGGTGGGTGTGGGGGGTGGTGTTGGCGTAGACGAAGCAGCCGCAGTCGGTGGCGATTGCCACATACAGCGGCGTGGCGATCTCGGCGTCCATCACGCCCAGCTCGGTACAGATTTTCCAAATAATCTCCCCGCAGGCGGCCTTGTCCGCCTCAAGGCAGGTCTCCCTGGCGAAAAACTCCTGGGAGGGGTGGTGGTCGATGGCCAGGTCAATGCGCCCCTTCCACCCCGTCGCGCTGTCCGGCAGCAGGTTCTCGGTGGCCACGTCGGTGCTCACCACCGTGTCCAGCGCAAAGCCGTCCGGGGCCGTCAGCCCCTCCAGGTAGCTCCCCATCAGGGGGGTGGCGTCCTCATTGAACAGGGCATAGGCGGTCTTGCCCAGCTTCCGCAGGGCGCGGCACAGCCCTGCGGCGCAGCCGATGGTGTCGCCGTCGGGGCGCTTGTGGGTCAGAATCAGATAATTGTCGTGGGCGCGCAGAAACGCCGCCGCTTCCCGGTAGTCCATGGCTCACCCCTCCTCATCCAGCACAATGTGGGCGTTGGCGGGGTTGGCGGGCTTGACGATCTCCGGGTTGCGCAGCATATCTAAGATATGGGCCCCCTTGTCGATGGAGTCGTCCCGGACAAAGGTCAGCTCCGGGGTGTTGCGCAGGTTCAGCGCTCGGCCCAGCTCCCGGCGCAGCCAGCCCGCCGCGGACTTCAAGCCCTTTAAAAGCTGAGGGGTGTTGTCCTTATTCAGTGCGCTGACATAGATTTTGGCGTATTTCAAATCCGGCGTGGTCTCCACGGCGGTGACGCTCACCATCCCCGCATCCGCCACCCGGGGATCCTTCACCATGGGGATGAGGGCGGCCAGCTCCCGCTGGATCTCCTCGTTGATGCGTCCGATTCGATTGCTTGGCATAAGCTCCTCCTTAGATCGTGACGGTAAAGCAGACCTGTTCCGTGTCCAGAAACTGCCTGACCGTGTCCATGTCAAAGTCTGAAAGGGTTCCGTGGAAACGGACAAGACGGGGATGCTCACTCCCTACCCAGAGGTGCCACAGCTCCACCGCCTCGCCGGTGGAAAGGTGTCCGGACAGGTACTGCCTGAGATTGTCCAAGTCCCGTTCGTCCGCCTCCAGGAACAGCTCGTACTGATAGTGTTTCATGGGATAGCCCAGTTCATCCACGCTTTCGCGGTAGTAGCGATGGGGCTCCAGCTTGAAGCCTGAATCTGCGCCAATTTCAACGTTGCGGACAGTTTTCACACGAAATTCCTGGCAGTCGATCAGGGGGAGCTCCCTGTCCGCCGCCAGCAGGTAGACGCAGCTCATAGGCGCTCCTTTCCCGCGAAAAGGGGGCGGGCGAAACCGCCCGCCCCAAGCCCTTTTACTTTTGGTCTGCTGTTGTCACGTAAACCCGGATGATTTTTTTGATCTCTTCTTTTGTATAAACCTCTTGGGATGGGTCCTCATCGATGATGTTGCACAGGTCAAACGCCATGGCTTTTCTGGTGTCCTGCCTCTCAGCTTCTGTTCCCATACCATACACTCCTTTCGACTCCCAGCCTGCTTATACCTCTATCTGCTCCATCTGGAAGGCCTCGATGATGTCGCCCTCCTTGATATCGCTGTACTTCTCGATCCCAATGCCGCACTCGTAGCCCCGGGCGACCTCCTTCACGCTGTCCTTGAAGCGCTGGAGGGAGTTCATCACGCCCTCGTGAATCACGATGCCGTCCCGGACCAGCCGGATCTGGGCGTTCCGGGCCACCTTGCCGTCGGTGACGTAGCAGCCGGCCACAAAGCCCACCCCGGTGATCTTGTACACCTGGCGCACCTCGGCCTGGCCCAGGGCCACCTCCTTGAACTTGGGAGCCAGCATACCCTTCATGGCGGACTCGATCTCGTTGATGCAGTCGTAGATCACCCGGTACATCCGCATATCCACCTTGTTGCGCCCGGCGGAGTCGGCGGCGTTCTTGTCCGGCCGGACATTGAAGCCCACGATGATGGCGTTGGAGGTGGTGGCCAGCATCACGTCAGACTCGTTGATGGCGCCCACGGCGCAGTGGATCACCCGCACCCGGACCTCCTCGTTGGAGATCTTCTCCAGGCTGGCCTTGACCGCCTCGGCGGAGCCCTGCACGTCGGCCTTGACGATGATGTTCAGGTCCTTCATCTCGCCCGCCTGGATCTGGCTGAACAGCTCCTCCAGGGACACCTTCTGCTTGGCCGTGCCGGTGGTGGCGTTCTTCATCTCGCTCTTGCGCTGCTCCACTAGCTCCCGGGCCATGCGCTCGTCGGCCACGGCGTGGAAGTCGTCGCCCGCCCCGGGCACCTCCCCCATGCCGATGATCTCAACAGGCACGGAGGGCCCCGCCTCGGTGACTTTGTTGCCCTTGTAGTCGGTCATGGCCCGGACGCGGCCCACCGCCATACCGGCGATGATCACGTCGCCCTGCTTCAGGGTGCCGTTCTGCACCAGCAGGGTGGCCACCGGGCCCCGGCCCTTGTCCAGCCGGGCCTCGATCACCGCGCCGTGGGCGGTGCGGTTGGGGTTGGCCTTCAGCTCCCGCATTTCGGCGGTGAGGGTGACCATCTCCAGCAGGTTGTCGATGCCCATGCCCGTCTTGGCGGAGATGGGGCAGATCACCGTGTCGCCGCCCCACTCGTCGGGCACCAGCTCGTGCTCGGTGAGCTGCTGCTTGATGCGCTCCGGGTTGGCCTCCGGCTTATCCATTTTATTGATGGCCACGATGATGGGGATATCGGCGGCCTTGGCGTGGTTGATGGACTCAACGGTCTGAGGCATGATGCCGTCGTCCGCCGCCACCACCAGGATGGCCACATCGGTGATCATGGCGCCACGGGCACGCATGGCGGTGAACGCCTCGTGACCCGGCGTGTCCAGGAATGTGATGGGCTTGCCGTTCACCTCCACCTGATAGGCGCCGATGTGCTGGGTGATGCCGCCGGCCTCGCCGCTCACCACGTTGGCGTTGCGGATATGGTCCAGCAGGGAGGTCTTTCCGTGGTCCACGTGGCCCATGACCACCACCACCGGGGCCCGGGGGACCAGGTCCTCCTCCTTGTCCTCGGCGGTGTCGATGAGCCGCTCCTCAATGGTGACAATGACTTCCTTTTCCACCTTGCAGCCCAGCTCCATGGCCACCAGGGCGGCGGTGTCGTAGTCGATAATGTCGGACAGGGATGCCATGACCCCGTTGCGGATGAGGCATTTAACCACCTCCGCCCCGGTCTTCTTCATCCGGGAGGCCAGCTCGCCCACCCCGATCTCGTCGGGGATCTTCACGGTCAGCGGAGTCTTCTTGGCGATCTCCAGCTGGAGGCGGCGCATCCGGTCCTGTTCCTCCTGGCGGCGCTTGCTGCCGAAGTTCTGGCCCCGGTTTTTATTGTTCCGATTCTGGAACTTCTGCTTGCCGGTCTGCATACGGTTGGCCTTGTCGGGAGCCAGATCCTCCAGCCGCTGGTCATATTTCTCCAAGTTGGGCCCGCCGCCTTTGCGGGTGTCCACCACTTTTTTCTCCGGGGTGCGGCTGGCGGGTTTGGCGGGTGCGGAGGGTTTCCCCTGCTCCTTCTGGCCTCCGGCCGCGGGGGCGGTGCTCTTAGCCTGGTCCTTGGCTGCGGGGGCGGCCTTATCGCCCTTTGGGGCGGGCTTGGCCTGTTCCTGGGCCTTGGGGGCGGGGGCGGCCTCCTGCTTTGGCTCGTGATACACGTCGGCATAGATGGACTCAATTGAGTCCACCTGGTTTTTTTTGGTCAGGTGCTCGAAGATGATGGACAGCTCCCGGTCCGTCAATGTTTTGGTGGGAGACACCGTCTCTTTGGTGTGCTCGGTCAAAATGGCAGTAATCGCTTTGGCTTGCATCCCAAAGTCTTTGGCCACATCCCGGGCGTTCAGTTTCGCAAGGCTCAAACAGGCCACCTCCTAAGTTTCAGGCACAGCGGGCCTCTTTGCTTTAGCCCGCACATTCTTTTTCTTCATGGATTGGGTTTGACGGGGTGTTGTTCCCACCCAATTCTCGGCTAGGGACCGATATGCCGGGTCAATATCCGGCAGTTTTCGGACCAGCGCCGCCGCCAGTCCGACGTCGGTGAGGGCCGCCATGGCACAGGTGCTCCGGCCCAGGGTCCGGCCCAGGGTTTCCTTGTCCCAGGGCGCCTGGGCCCACGGGACGTCCCCCCCCTGGGCCCAGCGCCGGGCCCGCTGGGCGCTGTTCTCCGCCGCGTCCGCGGCGGTGAGCACCAGCTTGGCGCGGCGGGTCTTGCAGGCCTCCTCCACCGGGGCCTCCCCCACGGCCAGGTTGTTCCCCCGCAGGGCCAGCCCCAGCAGGGATAGGGCGTTGTCAGTCACCGCCGTCACCTGCCTTCATCTGGGCCTCCAGAGCCTCCCATACCTCCGGGGGCATGGGGGCGGACAGCGCCCGCTCAATGGCCCGGCTCTTCTTCGCCCGGGCCAGGCAGGCCGGGTCAGGGCAGAGGTAAGCCCCCCGGCCCGGCTTCTTTCCCCGGAAGTCCAACGACAATTCTCCCTCGGGGGAGCGCACCACTCGGATGAGCTCCGGCTTGGGCTTCATCTCCCGGCAGCCAAGACATTGGCGCATAGGTATTTTTTTCGGCACGGCGCGGTCCCCCTCTCCATCAGAATTACTCCGTCACTTCGATATCTTCCTCAGCCGCTTCCACAGGCTCCTCCAGGGCCTCTTCTTCGGGAGGCTCCGGGGCGCTGGCGGGGCGGATGTCAATTTTATAGCCGGTCAGCCGGGCAGCGAGGCGGGCGTTCTGCCCTTCCTTGCCGATGGCCAGGGACAGCTGGTCGTCGGGCACCACTACCCGGCAGCTTTTTCCCGCCTCCAGCTCCACCACGCTGATCACGTCGGCGGGGGCCAGGGCGGCGGCCACATACTGGCCGGGGTCGTCGGAGTACTTGATGATGTCCACCTTTTCGCCCCGCAGTTCCTCCACCACGGCGTTCACCCGCTGGCCTCGGGGGCCCACGCAGGCGCCGATGGGGTCCACGTTTTCGTCCTCGCTCCACACGGCCAGTTTGGTGCGGCTGCCCGCCTCCCGGGCGATGGACATAACCTCCACCGTGCCGTCGTAAATTTCAGGCACCTCCAGCTCAAACAGGCGCTTGACCAGTCCCGGATGGGTGCGGGAGATGAGCACCTGGGGTCCCCGGGTGGAGCGGCGGACCTCCACCACATACACCCGGACCCGGTCGCCCTCCCGGATGACCTCGCCTTTGACCTGCTCCCCGGCGGACAAAAATGCGTCGGTGAACTCGGAACCGGAGGTGAGCCGAATGGCCACCGAGCCGTTGCGCTCGTCCACCCGGGTGACGGAGCCGGTAAGAATTTCATGCTCTTTGGAGGAAAACTCGTCGAAGATCATCCCGCGCTCCGCCTCGCGCATACCTTGAATGATAACCTGCCGGGCGGTCTGGGCGGCGATTCGGCCGAAGTTCTTGGGTTTGATTTCGATACGCAGCACATCTCCCAGCTGGGCCCGGGGAAGGGCCCTTTGCGCGTCTTCCAGGGAGATCTCCGTGTGGGGATTGTCCACCGCCTCCACCACGTCCTTTTTGACGAACATGCGCACGGTTTCCAATTCCTCGTTGGCATCCACCACCACGTTATCGGTGATTCCCTCATGGTCCCTTTTATACGCGGCTACCAGGGCCTGGGTGATTTTCTCCAGCATGTAGCTCTTGGGGATTCCTTTTTCCTTTTCAATATCGGAGATGGCGGCGAAAAATTCCTTGGCGTCCAGCTCCGTGCTTTTTGCGGCAATTTTTTTCTTAGCCATATCGTTTAGCTCCTTCAAAACTCGACGTGGAGGCGGACCTGGGCCACGTCTTTCTTCTCGTACCGGATGCCGTCCACGCTGACGGCTCCGTCCTCGTAACCGGTGAGGACTCCGGTTCGCTCTTTTCCGCCGTCTACCGGGCGATAGAGGCGCAGGTCTACCTTTTGACCCATACACTGGGCAAAGTGGGCGGGCTTTTTCAGCGCCCGGTCCAACCCGGCGGAGGACACCTCAAACGTATAGCTGCCCTGAATGGGGTCGGCCTCGTCCAACGCGTCGGACAACGGGCGGGAGACCGCCTCGCAGCAGCTGATATCCACGCCGCCCTCCCGGTCGATATAAACCCGGAGGAACCATTCTCCGGCCTCCTTCACATATTCCACATCCCACAGGGTGCACCCGGCCTGCTCCACAATGGGCAGGGCAAGTCCGGCCACCGCGTCGGTTACCTTTGCCATGATGAGGCTCCTTTCCAGTGCTGCCGTCGTGCCGGGACCGGCCAAGCGGCCGGTCTCACACTTCCAAAAGAAAGAGTGAGGCCCGCGCCTCACTCTTACCCTACCTTTCATACCTTGTTATTTTACCATGCTTTGCCGCGGATTGCAACCCCTGGACAAAAATTTTTCCGGAGGCAGGCCGCAACGCTCCGCCTTACATTTTCACCGGGGCGTTCACACCCAGAAGCCCCAATCCGTTGGCCAGCACCAACCGGGCGGAGTCGGCCAGCTTGAGCCGCGCCCCCTGCAAAGCGGCTTCCTCGCCTTTCAGGCGGCAGGCGTTGTAAAAGCGGTGGAAGTCTCCGGCCAGGGTGGTGAGGTAGCGATTGATGCGGCTGGGGTCGTAATCCCGGGCGGCCAGCCGAATCTCCTCCGGATACTGGGCCAAGGTCTTGATCAGGGCCCGCTCCTCGTCGGCGGCCAGCAGGGCCGGGTCTATGTCCGCTGCGGCGGGCACGTGCGCGCCGTCCTCAGCCAGATTGGCCAGCAGGGAACATATGCGGGCGTGGGCGTACTGGACATAGTACACCGGATTATCGCTGTCCTGACGCACCGCCAGGTCCAGGTCGAAGTCCAGGGGACTGGTAGCGGTCCGGTTGTTAAAGTAGTAGCGGGCGGCATCCACGCTGATCTCGTCCAGCAGGTCGTGGAGGGCGATGGCCTTGCCCGTCCGCTTGGACATGCGCACCGGCTTGCCGTCCTGGAGCAGATTCACCAGCTGCATCAGCACAATGACCAGCCGGTGGGAACCGTCCAGTCCCAGGCCGTCCAGCGCCGCCTGGAGCCGGGCCACGTGGCCGTGATGGTCGGCCCCCCACACATTGATGACCTTATCGAAGCCCCGTTTTTCAAATTTGTTGCGGTGATAGGCGATGTCGGCGGCAAAATAGGTGTAAAACCCGTTGGCCCGGCGGAGCACGTCGTCTTTCAAATCCAGCTTGTCCGCCTGCTCCCGGGTCTTGCCCTCCCGGATGTATTTCTCTTTGAGCAGTTCAGTGGTGTTCAGCCACAGAGCCCCTTCCTTTTCATAGGTCCACCCCTTTTGGGCAAGCAGTTCCACCGTCTGGGCCACATAGCCGGAGTCGTGAAGTTCAGACTCAAAAAACCACTGGTCATACTCAATTCCGTATTTCTTTAAATCGGCCTTCATTTTGGGGATGTTGCGCTCCAGGCCGAAACGGCTCATGACAGCCAGCCAATTCTCCTCCGGCGCGTCCTTGCAGGCATCCCCGTGGAGTTCGTAAAAGCCCTGGGCCAGCGCCCGAATGTCGTCCCCGTGGTAGCCGTCCTCGGGGAAGGGGTAATTGTCCTCGCCCAAAATAATTTGCATATACCGGGCGTGAATAGACATGGCGAACTTGTGAATCTGGTTGCCCGCGTCGTTGACGTAAAACTCCTTCCAGGCGCTCCAGCCCGCCCGGTCCAGCACATTGGCCAGGGTGTCCCCCAGCACGCCCCCCCGGGCGTTGCCCATATGCATGGGACCGGTGGGGTTGGCGGACACAAACTCCACCATTACCTTTTGACCGCCGCCCTCGTCGCAGGCGCCGTAACCCTCCGGGTCCGCCTCCACGGCGCCCAGCACCTCGCCGTACCAGCGGGGGGCGTAGAAAAAGTTGAGGAATCCCGGTCCGGCCAGCTCGGCCCGATGGAACAGGGTACCCTCCAGTTCCAGGTGGTCCAGAATGACCTGGGCGATCTGCCGGGGGGCCATATGCAGGGCCTTGGCCCCCGCCATGGCGAAGGAGGACGCGAAGTCCCCGTTTTTGCTGTCTTTGGGCACCTCCACCGTGCTGCGGATGTCCTGCCCCGCCGGGAGCAGGCCCTGGGCGGCGGCTTTTTCGTACGCGGCTTGGGTGAGCTGGGCCACCTGCTCACGGGCGGCCTGAATCAGATTCGCCATGGTAAAAAACTTCCTTTCTTCCATCTGCCCTGGCCGTCGCCGGGCGGACACTCAAAATTTGCGCAATGCGTCGGAAGCGAGCCAGAGCTCTTTTGGGGCGACGTTTTCCCTTTATTTATAAAAGCAGTTCACTGGGGCAGAGTGGGGTGCTTCTTCACATTCATGCGGAACAGGTTCTGTCCCGCCACCAGATTGTCGATCTCGATGGCGTAGTCGATTTCCAGCTCGCCCCCCGCCTCTCCCACTGTGGAGCGCATCCGCCGGGTGTTCACCCCAACGGACAGCTCCCCATAAGGAGTCTCATACATGGACAGGTGGCGCATTCCCTCCTCAAACACCATTTGGGAGTTGATGCTCCCCTCCCGCAGAAGGGTGACCCGGCCCCCGCCGATGTGCACTTTGGTGGTGGTGCCCTCCAGCCCGGTGAGCTCGCTCTCCTGATAGGAGACGGTGAATCCGCCCCGGCCGTCCTGCTTCAGGGTGCCGGCGGTGACCAGCTCAATTTCGTCCGCCCCGCTCTCGGCGTACAGCTGCTTTCCTTTAATGGATATAATCACATTGTCTGTCATGGTGTTCCTCTCTGTCCGCCCTTTAGGGGCAGGGAAATCCTTTTAATATGCGGTGATGTCGATCTGCTCCACCTCGCCGGCCACGTCCTCTCTCAGAAAGACGGAGGCCAAGGCAGAGAAGTCTTCGATGCTGTCGCTGACGTAGTAGCGGTGCCGCCCCGCGCCGGGACGCTGATTGCGCAGGCCGTCCAGTTCCAGCTGTTTTCTCACCCACCGGGCACACTGTTCTCCCACGTCCACCAGGGCCACGTCCGGCCCCATATAAGCGCCGATGACCTCCCGCAGCAGAGGGTAATGCGTGCACCCCAGGATCAGGGTGTCCACCCCCGCCGCCTTCACGGGAGCTAAGTACTCGGAGGCCACCGTCTCCGCTACGATATCGCCGGGGCGGGACCTTCCGTTCTCCACCAGGGGGACCAGCAGGGGGCAGGCCCGTGCGGTGAGTACCACGCCGGGGCACAGCGCGTCCAGCGCCCGTCCATAAGCCCCGGTCCGAATTGTTGCCTGAGTGCCGATAAGGCCCACCCGGCCGTTGCGGGTCAGCTGGGAGGCGGCCCGGACGGCGGGCTCCACCACGCCGAAGATGGGAATGTCGTTTTCCGTCTGAAGCACGTCCAGCGCGGTGGTGGATACGGTGCCGCAGGCCACCACAATGGCTTTGGGGTTGAATGCGCGCAGAAAGGCCGCGTCCTGCCGGGCGTACTTCACCAGGGTGTCCCGAGAGCGCCCGCCGTAGGGCACCCGTCCCGTGTCGCCGAAGTAAATCAGGTCCTCCTCCGGCATCAGCCGGGCCAGCTCCCGCAGGGCGGTGAGCCCCCCAAGGCCGGAATCGAACACGCCGATGGGCCGTGTATCCATACCCACCCTCCCTTCAGATTGAAACCATGATATTATATGCTATTCCCACTGTAAAAACAAGAGTGGATTTGCAAATCCGCCGTAATATTTCGCAGTTGCAGCCCGGCCCCCTCTGGGTACAGAGGGGGCCGGGCTGCAACGCGGATTTCTCAAAACAAACTTTTTAGCAGGTCATAGAATTCTCCGTCCATCTGCCGGAAGGAACTGCCGTGGGTGGTATTGCGCACCCGGCTATCGTCGAGCCAGCAGACCCCGTCCTCCATTAATGCCATGTGGCGGGCCATGTCCTCGTGCATGATGAGTCCGTCGCGGATTTGATATTCCACAATGATCTCAAAGCCATCACGGAAATCGTAGTCGGGGATCTGGTCCATGGGCACCCGATCTCCACTGTCGATGGCGGAGAGAATCTTGAACATGGTGTCTCGGTCCGCCACCTCCACCGCACCCACGTTGGCGTTGTCCACAATTTTTACCACCGACAGCCGCTCCGGCAGGAACTGCCCGTCCCAAAACTCCGCGTCGGCGTAGTCGGGGATGGCGATGAACGGGGTGGGATTGAACTCTACCTCCCGCACCTCACAGCGGACGCGCTTGCCGCCCAGGATCACCTCCGGCTTTGGAGCCCGGTCCTCGGTGGTCCGCCAGGACACGGCGTACAGCCCTCCGCTGTCGCCGGTCTCCTCCAGCTGAAGCTCCAGAACTTGGGAGCCGAACACGCCGGTGCGGCTTCCAAAGCTGGTGGTGGGGGACTGCCCTCCGCCGGAGGCATAGATTAGGTAGTAGTATTTGTGTTTGGCGTCTAACTCGTCATAATAGCTGTATTGCAGGGCGTAGGCCCGGTCCTCCCGGACCTCCAGCCCGTCCAACCAGCTGTGGACGGCGTTTTTCACCGTCTCCGAGGTCTGGTACTGGTCGTATTCGTCGAAGGTGAGCTCCTGGAGCGCGGTGGAGCTCGCGCGGCCACCGGAGGCATGGAATATGATAAAGCCCAGAATAGAGCAGACGATGAGCAGGACCGGAACCACGATGATGGCAATCAAAATCTTGTTCAGCGTCCGGTCCTGCCGCCGCCGGGGCGGGGCGGCGTCCATCTGTACGCCCTCCAGGGGGGCGGCGCACCGGGGGCACACCCTCCAGTCCGGCTCCACAGGGGCAGCGCAGCCGGGGCAGGCGGGCCGGAGCTTGGCCCCGCACCGGGGGCAGACCACGTATTCCTCCGACACCGGGGCGGAGCACTGGGGGCACTCCAGGTCCGAATAGCTGCCGCGCACCAGCAGGTAGATGATGAACCCAATGAGTCCGGGGGTCAGCAGGGCGATGAGGGTCCACAGCGCGGAGTTCATTCCCCGGCGTTTGGCGTCCCGGTAGACGTATATCCCGATGAGAGCCCACAGCCCCAGCACAATGGGGACCAGCAGTACAAAGCTAAAAAGCACGTTTTTCACAATGACCTTCTCCTTTCTGGACAAAGACAATGGCCACGGCCCCGCTCCCCGCCATAGAGACGACGGCGGAACAGATACAGCCCAGGCCCAGCGCCGGGAAAAATTCCAGGTACAGCAGCCCCAGCAGGACCAGGGCCAGTTCCAGCAGCGCCCCCGCCAGGGCCAGCAGGACGGTGCGCCGCCGCTGTTCCCGCCGCTCCAGTTCCCGCCGAAGGGACTTTTCCGTCAGTGCGGGCGGGTCAAACCGTTCAAAATCGCAGGTCTGTCTCATCGGCAAGTGCCTCCTTCAACAGTTTCCGGGCTTTATTCAGCCGGGATTTCACCGTTCCCGCCGGGATACCCAGTGCCTGGGCGGTAGAATTGAGGTCCTCTCCCTGGAAGTAGAACAGGACCACAGCCAGCCGCAGCTTGTCCGGCAGAGCGCCCACCGCCTCGTACAGAGAGGCGTAATCCTTTTCCGCCGGGGCGGGGATGGAGTTGAGCAGGCGTTCCTTGTCCTCCCCGCTGGGAAATTCCAGCATGGGCAAGCGTGCCAGCCGCCGCAGGGCGCTTCGGTAGGTGTTTACGCAGATTTTGGTGAGCCAGGGCTCAAACGGCCGGTCTGGGTCGTAGCGGTCCAGATGCCGGACTGCCCGTAGCCAGGTCTCCTGGTACAGGTCGTCCGCATCGAACGGATGGGGGCACAGGGCGCGGCACAGCCCGTACAGCCGCCGCCCGTAGCGCTGTATGTACTGGTCGACCATCCGCCCGCCCCCTTTCACTTACATATACCGCAGGCGTCCGGAAAAGGTTCACCGGTTTCCCTAAAATTTTTTGGGGATTGAGACCGTTGGCCGTAAAACAGGCCGGGACGGCGCACCGTCCCGGCCTGTTTTACCATAGTCAAAGCACCTGTGCGCTCCGCACGTCCGGCGGGCCGCTGGCACCCTGGAGAAAAGACGCGAGTTATCTTTTAAGTGTGCTGGCTGCACTGCGTTCCGTCGTACTTGGCGATGATGGCGTCCCGCTCCTGAGGATGGGCGGCGGACCAGCTGTGCCAATCCTGGCCGCAGGCGGCGGCAGCCTTGCCCAGTTCCACCGCCAGGGCGGGCAGGTCCACCTCCAGAATGGTGCCCGCCAACTCGCCGAAGCGGGCTTTGCCCGTCCGGTCGCTTCCGCCCAGGTACATCCGAAACGCGGGCTGGGGTCTTTTGTCCACCAGCTTCACCCCACCCTGAAAACCGATGGCACCCGCCTGGTGGGCGGAACAGCTGGAGGGACAGCCGGATATGCACACGCGGGGCAGGGCCCCGTCGGGGATGCCGGCGGCACGCACTGCGTCCACCATGGCCTGGAGGGCGCCTTGGCTGTCCCGCACACCCTGCTGGCAGATGGACGCGCCGACGCAGGCCACACTCTGCTCGAACTGGGTCAGCGCGCCGTCCCCGGTGGCGGCCAGCACGTTTTCCGCCTGACTGGCGGACAGATTGATGATATACAGCGTCTCGTCGGGGGCGATGCGTACCTCCGTCCCCTCCATATCCTTCAAAAGCGCATAGAGCTGCGCAGGCTTGTCCGCAGGCAGCAGACCACCGATGGGGTGGTACTTCACCGCGTACAGGCCGGGCTGTTTTTGGGGGATGGCACGGGGGTGGGTGATGGTTTCCCGGCCTTTGTCCAAATCGGCGGGAACCTTCGGGTCGGCGAGGTCCAGGCCGCCTTTTTCCCTGAGGGCGGCTAAATTGTCTAGGAACGCTTTTTTGAGTCCGTCCCGACCCAGGTCCTCCTGCATAAAACGGGTGCGGGCCCTGGCCCGGTTCTCGTAGTTCCCGTGTTGACAAAAGGTGTCGATCATGGCCCGGATATAGTATAAGACCTCCCGGGGCCGGACGTGCTCCTCCACCAGCACACCCATGGAGGGGTTGGCCGCCCCCAGCCCTCCGGCGACACGCAGAGCGAAGGTGCCGTCGCTCTGCGCCATGAAGCCCATGTCCCGGAACGCGGAATGGACACAGTCGTCCACGCCGTTGCAGAAAGCGACCTTCAATTTGCGGGGCATGTGGATATCCCGGCAGATGGACAGCAGGTAAGCCGTCGCCGCCTCGGCAAAGGGGATGGGATTGAAGCACTCTCCAGGCTGGACGCCGGACAGGGGGCTGCACATCACGTTGCGGGGGTTGTCCCCGCCGCCGCCTTTGCTGTAGATGCCGCTGTCTGCGGCGGCCTGGATGAGGGCGGGGACCTGCTCGGCGGACAGGTCGTGGAGCTGGATAGTCTCGCAGGTGGTGAGCTTGAGCCGCCCCACTTGCTTTTTTTCCACGCAGTCGGCCAGGAACTTCAGCCGCTCCAGGGTGAGCCGTCCCGCAGGGAGGCGCAGGCGCAGCATATGCTTGGAGGCGTCTCGCTGGGCATAGGAACCAAAGCCGCCGGACACGCCCTTATACGCTTTCCGGTCCAGTTCCCCCTTATCGAAGGCGGCGATGGTGCGTTTGAAGTCCTCAATTTCCTGCCGGAAGGTGTTGGTCCACTGTTTATCCATGATAGGTCACAGCCTTTCTTTCAAACTGGTCCGCCCGGTCCGCCGGACGAGAGGCTTTTTGCTATTATACCAAAAAAGAGGCCGTTCTACAAGGGAGGGAAAAACGAGCCCACCCCGGACCAGGGTGGGCTCGCAGCCTGAGGCTATCGGTACAGTTCCCGGATTCAGTCGTCGCCGAAGCTGATGCCCAGCAGGCGGGCTTCGGTGATGATGTCGGACTTGGGGTCGATGGTTTTCAGCTTGCCCGCCACCTCCTTCAGGGGCACGGAGGTGATGACGTGGTCGTGGATGGCCACCATGCTGCCGAATTCGCCCTTGGAGATCATCAGTGCCGCCGTGGCCCCCAGCCGGGAGGACAGCACCCGGTCGTAAGCGCAAGGCGTGCCGCCCCGCTGCATATGGCCGGGAACGGTGACCCGAACCTCCTTGCCGGTCTTTTTAAGAATCTTGTCGGCGATGGCATAGGACACGGAGGGGTACTTCTCCAACAGCTCCGCCATGTGCTTTTTGTACTCCTTTTTGGGCATAGCGGCCTCTTTTTCCGACATGGCCCCCTCGGCCACCGCCAGAATGGTGAAGCCATGGCCGGCGTTGGCCCGCTGGTTGATCTTTGCGATGACGGAATCGATGTTATAGGGAATCTCCGGAATTAGGATGATGTCCGCGCCGCCCGCCATGCCGGCGTTCAGGGTCAGCCATCCCGCCTTGTGGCCCATGACCTCCACCATGAACACCCGGTTGTGGGAGGCGGCGGTGGTGTGGATGCAGTCGATCACGTCGGTGGCGATGCCGATGGCGGACTGGAAGCCGAAGGTGGTGTCGGTGCCCCACAGGTCGTTGTCGATGGTCTTGGGCAGGCCGATGACGTTCAGCCCCTCCTCGCTCAGCAGGTTGGCGGTCTTCTGGCTGCCGTTGCCCCCCAGCACCACCAGACAGTCCAGCCGCAGGCGGCGGTAGGTGTATTTCATGGCCTCCACCTTGTCCAGGCCGTTCTCATCAGGGGTGCGCATCAGCTTGAAGGGCTGGCGGCTGGAGCCCAGGAAGGTGCCGCCCCGGGTGAGCAGTCCGGTAAAGTCGATGGGGGTCAGCTTCTTGTAATCCTCATACATCAGACCTTTGTAGCCGTCGATAAAGCCGACGATCTCCACACCGTTTCCATAGATGTTGTAGAGGCCTTTGGCCACGCCGCGCATGGTGGCGTTCAGGGCCTGGCAGTCGCCGCCGCTGGTGAGCATACCGATTCGTTTCATGATGATGCTTCCTTTCCAACCATATATTTAAGCCGTTCCGGCTGGTGAGACGCAATAGGGAGGGCTAATCCCGCCCGAAAATACGGCCCAGAAGGCCGGAGCGGCGGGTCTGGATTTTGACAGCCGGGCGCTTTTGCGGCGCGGAGGTTCCTTTGGCAGGCAGCGGCCTGGGGGCGGGGGCCCTGGGGGCCGCCGGAGCGGGGGAGGGGCTCTTTTTGGCGGGGTCCGCCGCTTTGGGGGCGGGGGACTGCCTCCGAAGTCCGGGCAGGGCCCATGCGCCGCTCCCGGCCTGGTCACAGAACCACTCCTGGGAGTTGAACAGCTCCCCCTGGGTCCGGGCATAGGTTCCGTCCGGCTGCTGAACGCGGCCCTTGGCGGTGTCCCGGAGCTGGTCCTGGAACATCTGCTCCAGATGGGCCCGCAGGTCCGGGTCGTATACCGGGGCGGCCACCTCCACCCGGCGGGTGGTGTTGCGGGTCATGAAGTCGGCGGAAGAGATGTACACCCTCCGGCGCTCCCCCGTGCCGAATATATAAATGCGGGCGTGTTCCAGGTAGCGGCCCACGATGCTCACCACTCGGATATTCTCCGTACAGCCGGGCACGCCACCCACCAGGCAGCAGATACCCCGGATTACCAGATCAATCTTCACCCCGGCCTGGGAGGCCTCGATGAGCTTGTCAATGAGGGGCTTGTCAGTGAGGCCGTTGAGCTTGAAACCCAGATAGGCGGGACCGCCCGCCTTCGCCTGGGCGATCTCTTCGTCGATGAGGGCGGTAATCTTGTTTCTCAGGCAGGCGGGGGCCACCATCAACTGGCGGCTGTCCTCCACCACCTCGCCCATGGAAAGGGCGTTAAATACTCCGGCGGCGTCCGCGCCGATATCAGGGCCGGCGGTCATGAGGGCGAAATCGGTGTACAGCCGTACCGTATCCTCGTTGTAGTTTCCCGTGCCCACCTGGGTGATATACTCCACTTGGCCTTCGTGCATCCGGGTGATGAGCAGCAGCTTGGAGTGGACCTTCAGCCCGTCCAGGCCGTAGATCACCCGGCATCCCGCCCGTTCCAGCACCCGGGACCAGCCAATGTTGTTTTCCTCGTCAAACCGGGCCCGAAGCTCCACCAGGGCCACCACTTCTTTGCCGTTTTCGGCGGCGTCCACCAGGGCTTCCACAATTTTGCTGTTGTGGGCCACCCGGTAGAGGGTCATTTTGATGGACACCACGTTCGGGTCCTGGCCCGCCTCCTGGAGGAGCCGCAGCAGGGGCCGGACGCTCTCGTAGGGATAGCTGAGCATCAGGTCATGGTTCCGGATCTGTTCCGTCATGGGGACCAGGGGGTCCACGTTAGGGGAATTCTGGGGCACCCGGCGGGGGTAGAACAGCTCTGTCTTATCCCGCAGCATGTCCCGCAAGGCCCCCATAAAGGACAAGTCCAGGGGGATTTCACTGGCGAAGAGATGCTTTTTGGACAGGTCCAGGCAGCGGCACAGGCTGTCCCGCACGGAGTCGGTGAGCTTGCCCTGATAGTCCAGCTTCACCGGGCGCAGGCGCTTGCGGCGGCGGATCATCTTCTCCATGCTCTTGCGGTACTCCTCCGCCAGCATGTCGCTCATCTCCGAGGAGGCGTCGTCCACATGGATGTCGGCGCTGCGCACCATACGTATGAGCACGGTGCCCTCCACCTTGTAGTGGGCAAAGATTTTGGGCAGGAAGCTGGCGATGAGCTCCTCCACCAAAATAAACCGCATTCCATCCCCAGATAGGGGGACCAGACGGCGCAGAACTCCCTCCCCGCAGGGGACGATGCCCATGCGCTCACCGCCGTTTTTGGTTTTGAGGATGGCCACGGCGTAGATGGCCTTATTGCGCAAAAAGGGGAACGGCTGCTTGCGCCCGATAATCTGGGGAGACAGCAGGGGCAGTACGTTGGAAGTGAAATACTTTTCCAAAAAAGACTGGGTTTTGTCCGGCAGGGAATGGAACCGGCACAGTTCCACCCCCCGGCCCGCCAGTTCCCGGAGCAGGTTCTTGCAGATCCGGTCCCGGTCCGCCAGATATCCCCGGGTGCGGTCCAGCACGGCGGCGGCCTGCTCGGCGGAGGTCATGCCGGTTTTGTCGTCCACCGCCTCCAGATGGAGGGTGTCCATCAGCATCCCCACCCGAACCATGTAGAACTCGTCCAGATTGCTCTGGAAGATGGAGGCGAAGTTCAGCCGCTCGCACAGGGGATTGGCGGGGTCCTCCGCCTCCTCCAGCACCCGGCGGTTGAACTGGAGCCAGGACAGTTCACGGTTGACATAGCAGGGCATTGCGCTGGGCACTGAAACGGCGCTGGACTGGTCTTTCACGGCGCATCACATCTCCTCGCATCAAAAGCCTTTTTCTATGAAATAATGTACCATTCTTTTCCGCCGGACGCAAGCCCTTTCGGCGGCTTTTCCGCCTGGAAATCCAAGAGATTTTTGGCTCCAGCACAAGGGCGCGTTCGGGGCCTTTACTCCGGCAGAATCATGCTGATTCCCCGGTTAAGGGTCTCTCGGTTAAGGGCGCCGGTGGCCCGGGCGACGGCGCAGCCCTCCGCGTCGATGAAAAAAGTGGTGGGCAGAGAGTACACGCCATAGGCTTTCGCCGCGTCCTGGGCCGTATCGTACAGAACCGGGAAGGACCAGTTCTGACCCTGGACAAATGTGGAGGCGCTTTCCAGCGTCTCCCGGCCGGAGGTCATATTGACCATGAGAAAATGGACCTCTCCGCCCAGTTCCTGAAAAGCGTCGTTGAAATCCGGCATTTCACTCCGGCAGGGGCCGCACCAGCTGGCCCAGAAATTGAGTACCACGGGCTTACCCCGGTAATCGGACAGGCGCACGGCGCCGCCCTCCAGGGTATACGCCGTGAAATCAGGGGCAAGCACTTTTTCCGGCGCCTGGGTATCCTCCGCTCCCTGCGCAGTCTCCTGCGGCGGGGAACTCTCCACGCCCGCCAGCTGGCCGGGGGTTCCGGTCCGGCCAAGGAACGTATAAAGGATATAGGCCCCGCCCAGCACCAGGACAAAGCCCAGGATGATGAAAAACAAAGACCGGTTTCGTTTCATGTCGTCGCCTCCTTAACTGAGCAGACCCAGCAGCCGCTCCAGCATTCCGCTGGCCATCAGTATGCCGATGACCACCAAAAAACCTCCGCAGACCGCGTTGATGACCTGGTAGTGGCGTTTAATCCAGTCAAATGTGGATTTGAGCTTGTCGATAAGCACCGCGCTGAGGAGGAACGGAATCCCCAGTCCCAGAGAATAGGCCAGCAGCATCAGCGTCCCCATAAGCGTGCTGCCCTGCTGGGAGGCCAGCATCAGGGCGGAACCCAAAAACGCGCCCACGCAGGGCGTCCAGCCCAGCGAAAAGATCACGCCGAACAGCATGGCGGAGAAAAAGCCCATCTCGCGGGTATCCGCCTGCCCGTGGCCGCCCCGAAACAGGTTCAGCCGGAACACGCCCAGGAAATTCAGACCAAAAAAGACCACCACAAGGCCGGAAATCAAATTGACGGCGGTTTGATGCTCTTTCAAGAAGCTGCCGAGGGTTCCCGCAAGGGTTCCCATGGCGGTAAAGACAATGGTGAAGCCGATGACAAACCCGGCGGCGGCGGTCAGAGTTCTTTTGACACTGCGTGTTCCCCCGCCCGCGAAATAGGAGACGTAGATGGGAAGCATGGGGAGCAGGCAGGGTGAGATGAACGTAATGATGCCTTCCAGAAAAGAAACGACATACGGCATTTGCCGCAGCACCTCCTGTCACATGGATGTCGACAGCTTTAGCCAATGGTTTTTCTAATAGCAGGCTGTCATGCGTTTATTGGATGCACACAGTATATCTCTTTTCCCCGTGCTTGTCACGCAAAAAATGATTCAACTAAATTGAAAGTTTTCCGGTTGGGGCGAACCGCCGCCGGCGGCGGCCCAGATACGGCGGGTGGCCATGAACATGTCAACGGGAGCCATTTCTCCGCGAAATGGCTCCCGTTGCGGCGAGTTTTTCCGCCTTGACGGCGGAAATTTCGGCGCTCAAATTCTGTATGCTCCGGCTTCCGGTATAACCTCTTACAGCTCCGGAGAGTGGAACAGCTCCAAGTCCTGCCAGTCGTCCAGTTCAAATCCCGCTCTGGGGGGTGTTGACTGGGGCCCGGCCTGCTGCCGCCCCTTTACCAGATCGGACAGGTCCTCGTACGGGGGAGGACGGTAGCGGGGGTCCCGGGCCGCCAGCTCCCGCTCATCGGGCTTTTCGCGCTTCACGGCTTTTCCTCCTTTTTAAAGCAAAAGCGGAGGACGCAGACGTCCCCCGCTTTCGCCGGACTTACCAGCCCCGGTTATTGCTGCGGTTCTCGGGGTTGTTGGTGTTCTTCTTGTTCTCGGAGTTCTGCTGATTTTTGTTCTGGCCGTTCTGCTGGTTCTTATTCTGGCCGTTCTGCTGATTCTTGTTTTCAGAATTGTTGAAATTGCGGTTTTCCATGATTATCACCTCACACAGGGCAGTATGCCACGCTTCTCCCCGAGTTATACGGACTGGAAAAATTTTTTAAAAAGGAGTACCCTTTTATGATACTCTGTGTTATAATATTGACAGTTGATTTCCATACACACAGAGACCGTCGATTTCAACCTGAAAGGATGGATGCCGCAATGAAGTGTCCGTACTGTGCCCATTTGGAGAGCAAAGTGGTGGATTCCCGCCCCGCCGACGAGGGAAGCAGCATCCGCCGCCGCCGGGAGTGTCTGTCCTGCCGGAAGCGCTTCACCACCTATGAAATTATGGAGAGCCTGCCGCTGATGGTGATCAAACGGGATGGGAGCCGTCAGGCATTTGACAAAAACAAGCTGTTGAACAGTATGCTCAAATCCTGTGAAAAACGCTCCGTGCCCATGTCCACGTTGGAGCGGCTGGCCGGTGAGATTGAGCAGACCCTGCAAAACGAGATGGAGCGGGAGGTGCCAAGCACCGAAATCGGCGAGCTGGTGATGGAAAAGCTCAAAGGAGTGGATGAAGTCTCCTATGTCCGCTTTGCCTCCGTATACCGGCAGTTCAAGGATATCAATACCTTCATGGCGGAGCTCACCAAGCTCCTGGAAGAAAAATAGACCAGAGGCCGCCGAAATACCGGCGGCCTCTTTGTGTACTTTTACAGGCACGGCGGATATACAAGGTCGAAACTTAGCACTCTGCCCGGCAGATTGTGAACGTGAAGTGAATTTTTAGCGTAAAACCCAAAAAATTTGAAATGGGGGGTTGATTTTTTCCTGCAAAGAGGGTATTATCATACTCGTGGTTAGCACTCAAGCAAAACGAGTGCTAAAGCCGACGGTACACATGCTGCGCCTGTTCGCGAGTCGGGTATGATCCCGCCGCTCACGACGGCTCCGCACTTTAATTTAAGGAGGAACCAACTATGAATCTCAAACCCCTGTCTGACCGCGTGATTCTCAAGGCCTTGGAGGCCGAGGAAAAGACCAAGGGCGGTATCATTCTGACGGCCAACGCCAAGGAAAAGCCCGAGATGGCCGAAGTGGTGGCTGTGGGCCCCGGCGGTACGGTGGACGGCAAAGAGGTTGTCATGACCGTAAAGGTGGGCGACAAGGTGCTCACCAGCAAGTATTCCGGCACCGAGGTGAAGGTGGACGGCGAAGAGTACACCATCGTCCGTCAAAACGATATTCTGGCGATTGTGGAGTAACTTTCGAGAAAACACATCGGAAGCCGTCCACCTGGGGCCCCATCGCAAAATGGGGCGGCGCGTAAGCGCCGAAGGCTGACGGAATTCATTTCCGGTAGCCGTATATGAAATCCAGGGGGCCCCCGCGAAACAAAGTTTCGTGGGGAGCGGCGGCGAAGAGTACACTATCGTCCGTCAGAACGATATTCTGGCGATTGTGGAGTAACTTTCGGGAAAACACATCGGAAGCTGTATGAAAAAACGGCGCGCCGAGGGCGATGGTTCCCGGTGGGAACCGTCTATCGCTGACCGAGCCGAAGGCGAGACCGCCGCGCCATACGTTAAATCTTTTATTGGAGGTAATGCGATATGTCTAAGATCATTTGCTACGGCGAGGAGGCCCGCCACGCTCTGGAGCGGGGCGTCAACCAGCTGGCCGACACCGTCAAGATCACCATGGG
>ERZ808028.334-NODE-334-length-44144-cov-5.481539_pt1 | contig 44144 bp, 38 predicted proteins | sample MGYA00380184_ERZ808028 | MGnify/ENA primary metagenome ERZ808028 (study PRJEB31490, sample SAMN06133397) | mouse gut metagenome | isolation source: J8_1 | host: mice | place: China: Chengdu | collected 2015-05 ...
GTCGCCTGTAAATTACAGGTTACAATCCTCTAATTAGAAACTATTTATAAACTGTCCAACTTTTGGGGTTCAGTTCAATTATCTTAAAACGATACATCTTTTCTATCGTATTAACCTAAACGATGAGCAATCGCTTGAGCAGCAATCGCACCGTCATTGGTTGCTGTAACAACCTGACGCAATGTCTTTTGACGCACATCTCCCGCAGCAAAAATACCTTTAACTTTAGTTTCCATATTTTCATCAGTTAAAATATAACCCGCCTCATCTGTAATGCCTAAATTCTTTGCAAAATCTGTGACAGGATCTAAACCAACAAATGGGAAAATAGCTTTCGCTTCAATCGTTTCTTTTTCGTGAGTTAGCGCATCTTCTACAACTAATCCGGCTACTTTATTATCTTTTTCTAGAATTTCATATGGTTTTCTCAAGAAGTGAACTTCAATCTTATCATTATTTAATACTTTATTACTAACTGCCATATCAGCACGGAAAACATCTCTTCTAACCACTAAATGCACTTTAGAAACAAACGTTGTGAGATACTCTGCTTCTTGCAATGCAGAATTACCGCCACCTATGACAATCACTTCTTCATTTTTAAAGAAAGGTCCATCGCAAACAGCACAATAGGAAATACCACGACCTGTTAACTCTACTTCTTTGGCAAGCCCCATTTGTCTTTCTTTAGTACCTGAAGCAATAATCACTGCTTTAGCCTTGTAAGTCGCATCTTCACAAATAACCTCTTTATGAGTGCCAAGGTCTTTAATATCAATCACTCGTCCATAAGCATACTCAGCCCCAACTTCTGTTGCGTGTTCATACATACGGTAAGCAAGTTCAGGTCCGGCAACACGTTTATCACCCGGCCAATTTTCTAATTCAGCAGTCAGATTGATTTTCCCACCGGGTGCTCCCGCATCTAACATTAACACATCCAATCCGGCACGACAAGCATACACCGCCGCACTTAACCCCGCCGGTCCACAACCAATAATAATCACATCTCTTTTCATTCAATTCTACCTCCTTGATATATTGTTTATTATAGCACACTTCTCTTTATTTTTAGTCGCTCTATGCTCAAAATAATGTTATTTGTCTAGGCTTAAAGCTAATTTCTATAACCTTATCCGTTTTCTCAAGCTGACCTACCAACAAACTGCTTTCAGGATCATGATGGGCATAATGATAATCAATCAATTTCTCATCAAAATTTGCATAGCAATATTTACAATAATGAGGACACGCATTATATACCCCAATATCTCTATAGTCCGCACACTCGCAATGCAGTCGTTTACTTTTTTCTTTGATCCATTCAATTTGGTGACCGCTGATTTCACTTAAATGCTTTGGGTCAATACATTTTCCCTTTTTTATACCATAACAGCTAAAATCAACAGCCTCACCGCATGTTTGAACGCAAACATTGTATTTCTTAGCAATCTTGCCAAAAGCTTTTGCCAACGTGTTCATCTCTTCTAAGGTCAGACTTTTGATACCATGTTTTTTCGTATTCTTATACTCATCGACAAAGCTGATGATAAACACATGAACATCTTGATGCAACTCTTGAACTAAATGCTCAAAAGAAGCTATATGTTGAGCTATCGTATATTTTTCAGTCAAGACAATCGGATCGTAACGCACATCAATCTGATTTCTACCGAAGATTTGCGACAATTGTTTAGTTGCCTCAATAGTTTTCTTTTTTGGTACCACATAAGGCTCTAAGTCCTTGCCATAAGGCGTAATCGTGATTTGAATTAAGGTCGGATATTGTAAAAGGGGTTGGGGCTCTTCAAGTATGGGTGAAGGGTTTTTAGTGCAAATCACTAGTGCATCAATCGAACTCTCATTAAGTGGATAACGAAAGATTTTAGTTTTGTCAAATGGGTGTCTCACATCGACATATCCTTCTTGCAATCGTTTTTTCAACCACGGATAATAAAATGCCACAATATCACAACGTCCACTTATATTAAAAATCATATTTTTCACCTCACTTTTCAAGTATATCATGCCCTAACCACCTACGCAACGCATTTAGCTAGTCGTTTTTGAACGAATATTGTCTTAATATATTGGTTGCTTTTTAATAAGCGCAAGCATATAATTAGGACTATGAAACGAGGCGAATGATATGGGAAAATCAATGAAAGATATGTTTAAGCTATCTTTTGGCGAAGAAGTCGCTAACGCTGTTAGTCATGGTGTGATGGCTATGCTTTGCCTACTGTCACTACCTTTAATTAGTGTCTATTCTTATTTACGTGGTGGTATTCCTAGATTGATTGGCATAGGAATTTTTGCTATATGTCTATTTTTAATGTTTTTGGTTTCATGTATCTATCACAGTATGGCATTTGATTCAGAGCAAAAATACGTTTTCCGCAAGCTTGACCATATCTGCATTTATCTGGCTATTGCGGGTAGCTATACACCGATTGCCCTATGTTTAATTCAAGGCATTGAGGGTGTTACTGTCATTGTGATAGAATGGATCGCCGTATTTGCCGGCATTCTATTAAAGAGTATTTCTAAGCAAGAACATCGCCTATTATCCATGATTATCTATCTTACGATGGGGTGGGCTGCTGTTTTCTTTCTACCTGTCCTATTAAGAAAATGTACCCCTTTGTTTCTTTCGCTAATTGTTGCCGGAGGTATTCTTTACACCATCGGAACCTATTTCTACTCACGACCACAACATAAATATTTTCACTTTATTTGGCATTTATGTATAAATCTTGCCAGTGTCTTCCATTTTATTGCGATTGTCTTTATCATGTAAAAAGTAGGTGCATCACTTTTTATAATGACGTAAAATTTTATTAACCAAAATGATTGATATGATAAAAAACCTCCTAGGAGGTTTTTTTATAATGTATCACTTGTTAAGTTAAGGTAAGCAACTTCCTTTGGCGTTAATTTAATTTCAGAAGCCATTAAGCAAGAAGCAAACTCTACTCTTGAACGAGAACCGATGACTGCAGCAACCGGGAAAGTTTGATTAAACACATAAGCTAAAGCAATATTGATAGAGTCGACACCTTTTTGCTTTCCTAATTCTTTGCATCTTCTTAAACGTTCAAAGTTTTCTTCTGAGAAGAAAGCATCTTTGATATCTTGTGGTGCATTCTCGTCATAAATATCCGCAAAGAAACCATGAGCTTGAGCCGCCCAAGAGAACAAAGAAACCCCTGTTCCCTCATGCCACTTAGCATAATTGTCATCAGCATAGACACAACCCGGCCAACGTGTTTTCATGACCTTAGCTAAAGAATATGAAGGATTATTGACAGAAAGCCCTTGGTACCCCTTAGCTTGACAATAAGCTTCAGCTTCTTTGACACGATCTAATTCCCAGTTAGACACACCGTAAGCTTTGATTAAACCTTCTTTACGATGTTGTTCCAAACGATCCATGATACAAGCAACGGGAACACTTGGATCATCACGATGTAATAAATAAATATCGAAGTAATCCAAACCTGTATGATACAAACTATAATGTAAATCATCTGTAATAATATACGGTTTCACACGCCAATATTCAGGGTGATGTTTTCCGTCAGGTGTAATGATAGGATGACAACACTTATCAATAAAGACCAATTGTTCACGATTTTGACGAGCGTCCATCCATTCTTTTAAAATTCTCTCCACATTGGCAATACCGGCACCTCGTCCATAGAAACGTCCGGTATCAATAACGTTACCACCTTTTTCGACATATAAATCTAGCATCTCGAAAATTTCATCTTTAAACTCAGGATCAAACCAAGCAGTCCCCATCACTAATTTAGAAACCTTCTTGTCGACACCCTTAACTTTCATATATTCCATTGTCTATTAACCTTCTTTCTTCGTTTTTTTCATTAACATATACGTACAAGCTAAACCTAATAAAGCTACTACTGCCGCAACCACATAAACATTAGCATAGGCTTGAGTACCTAAATCAAGATTAACAAAGTTAGCCGCAATTTGCGGACCAACTAAAGAACCAATCGCATAAGCGAAAAACATAATTCCATAGTTCATACCTTGATATTTCATACCGAATTTTGAAGCTGTCAACGGTGGGAAAACGACGAGTACACCACCAAATGATGCAGATAAAATAATTAAGAATAATGTAAATAACATATAAGAAGACATTGCAACTTTCAAACCGATTAAACTTATTGCGGTTAAAATCAAAATCATTGCCAATGTTTTTTCAGCACCGATTTTATCACTTAATTTACCAATCGCCAAACGACCGACAAGGTTAGCTAAAGCATTGATAGCTACTAAGTTACTCGCTTCTAAAGCTGTAATAGATAACTGCGTTTGGGCAATAGTTGACAAAGAACCTACCATCATAATGCCTGCTGTACTAGCGAAAATAAACAAAATAAACATATTCCAGAAAACACTCGTTCTCAACATCTCTTGTGAAGATAAATCTTTTACAGTTGATGTATTGGTAGCATTTGCACTTACACCACTAGCCATAAAATCTTGACTTGGTGCTTTCATAAATGAAGCTGCGATAACAGAAGCAACTAAGAAAAATAACCCAAAGACCATGAATCCTTTTTGCCCCATGTTTTCGCAAAGAATCGCACCGACTTTAGCTAAAGTAAATGACCCGGCACTTGTTACGCAAAGCAAGACACCTGAAATTGTCCCCTTCTTTTCAGGGAACCACTTTAAAGCTGTATTGAGTGTCGGATTATAAATTAAACCGTTACCTATACCGACAACTACACCTGTCACTAAATATAACATCGGAATGGAAGACACATACGCTGTTAATGTCCAACCGGCACCAAAAATTGCTCCACCAACCATCATAACTAATCTAGGTCCAATCTTATCGACAATTTTACCTGAAATAATACCAAAGCCTGCCATAAAAATTTGGTTAATCGTTAGCGTCAATAAAACCTGACTTGAAGTTCCGCCGGTTGCTTCTTGTAATGTTTTCACAAATACTGAGAAAACAGAGATAGCCCCACAACAGAAAATAGTTACTAACGCTGAACTGAAAATTAAAGTTCGATTATCTTTTTTCATCTATTTCTCCCCCTATTCATCCGAACTTTTTAAGCAAGTTTATTATATATGTGATTTAACTCACAATCTAATACTTGATTTTTATATTATCCATAGAATTTTTCTATAAATCTGATATAATTGGCCTAAAGGGAGGGCAAAGCAATGAACTATAATCATCTCTATTATTTCAATACCGTTGCCAGCGTTGGTAATGTCACCCAAGCAGCCAAGCTACTTTATATTTCCCAGCCTAGTTTAAGTTACGCTATTTCTCAACTCGAAAAAGAGTTAGGTTATCGTTTATTTACTCGTGAAGGAAGAAAAATTGTTTTAAGTAGTTACGGTCAAAAATTATATGAATATACTAAAGATGCCTTTGAACTTTTACAAAACGGTATTGAAGAAAGTCATCACATGGCGTTTTCCAATGGCGGTCATATCCGCATCGCATGTATCAATACCATTTCGGGTGATTATCTACCTAAAATTATGCATGCTTATCTTCAAGAATATCCCAAAACAACTTTTGAAGTTAAAAACACCTCCACTTTAAATGTTATTGAGCTTTTAAAAAGTGAAAAGGCAGATATCGGCTTTTGCACAGAAGTTAAAGATGATACACTATCGTTTACCCCACTATTTTCACAGCCTTTTGTGGTAATTGTCCCTACAAATCACCCTTTAGCTAACCGACATAAAGTTTCCCTTAAAGAAGTCATGACATATCCTTTGATTGGCTACACAGCTTCATTACCAATTGCTAAAAGTGTTGAGCAAATATTTCACGATGAACAATTAGAACCTACTTTCAGTTTTCGCCATGATGATGAAATTTTGATTGGCGGTATGGTCATGCAAGGTTTTGGCATAGGTGTTGTAGCTAAAACACCATTTTTAAAACAATTCCCTTTATGCGAAGTCCCTTTAGATATTCCCAATCAAAACCTACGACAGATTCATTTAGCTTATGCCAAAAACCACTTTCAAAGTCATAGCGAAAAGCTTTTGATTGACTTGATTATTTCACATATCAAAAAAGAATAGCAACAAAAAAAGTCCTTAGCCTAAAGCGTGTTTTATCCTCTTTAAACTTGGACTTTTTAAATTACATCGTTTGAATATTTTGTTTTTTCAATTCACTGGCGATATTTAAAGCATGGTCACCGATACGCTCAAAGTCTACTAAAATTTCTGAATACAAGATACATGATTCGTGTGAATCAGTTCCTTCTTTCATACGTTCTACCAAACCGCAACGATAATCAACCGTCATATCGTCAATAATCTGCTCAAGTTTCTGAACAGATACTTTTAAATCACTGCTGTCTAAATTTTCAAAGAATTCCCCTAAAATTTCAGAACAGATATTTTTCATTGCCGAAATCTCACCTAAAACCGTTTCAGAGAACGTAACATCACTTTCATTCATGCGTAAAATATATTCCGCAATATTGCAAGCATGATCACCAATACGTTCTACATCACCGCAAATATTAAAGTAACTTGTAATACGACGTGTATTTTCCGGGTTTGTTTCATAAGGTATATAGTAAGAAATAGATTTATTGATTTCTTTATTCAAGTAATCGATATATTCTTCATGTTCATTTATTTCCACTAACTTCTCAGGCTGATGATTTAAAATAACATCATAGCTTTCAATTAAGTTGTCTTTTGCCATGCGTAACATACGCATCAACTCTTTTTGAAGCTCGGTTAAATAAATTTCAGATGAACCGAATTTTCTTTCTTGACCGACAACTAACGGTTGCAAATATTTCAAATGCATAGCATCGTTGATTTCTTGTTCTTTTTCCGGAAGAATAATCATCGCAATCTTTGTTAACCATTCACTAAATGGCAATAACAATAAAGTTGTTGCGATATTGAAAAGTGTGTGCATATTGGCAATTTGAGCTGATGGATTTGTAGGTGTTAAGCCTTCTACCAAAGTCGTCAATGGTGTTGTCATACAAACCGCTGTAAAAATAACTGTACCTAAAATATTAAACAATAAGTGAATAACCGTTGTGCGTTTCGCATTGCGTTTTGCTCCGATTGAAGCCAACAAAGCTGTTACACAAGTACCGATATTTTGTCCAAACAATACATAAACGGCTGTATTTAGCTGAACTACACCACTGATAGCTAACCCCTGCAATATACCAACTGAAGCAGACGATGATTGAATAACCGCCGTAAAGATGGCGCCGACAAGAATACCTACAACCGGATTTGAGAAATTTGATACAATTTCGATAAATTCAGGTGAATCCCTTAAAGGTACCATTGCTCCACTCATCATATCCATTCCGATAAACAAGATACCTAAGCCGGCAATAATCCCTCCAAATGGTTGCCATTTCGGTTTCTTTAAGAAAACAACAACAGCTACACCTAAGAAGGCGAAGATAGGTGCCAATGCCCCAACATCTAGTGCGATTAACTGTCCGGTAATTGTTGTACCGATATTCGCACCCATAATAATCCAAACCGCTTGTCTTAAAGTCATCATTTTAGAGTTAACAAACCCGACAACCATAACTGTTGTCGCTGATGAAGATTGAACTAAGCAAGTAATTAACGCCCCCATAAATACCGCAATGAAACGGTTAGCAGTTAATTTTTGTAAAATATCCTTCATTTTGTTTCCGGCAGCTTCTTCCATTCCGGTACTCATCATGTGCATACCGTACAAAAATAAAGAAAGACCACCAATTAAACTCAGAATGTTTTCTATACTCATTATTGTACTGACAGACGCTGGTCAATCTGCCCTTTCCCCTTTTATTATTTTTTACAAAGACCTTCTTTTATCTATTAAAGAAAAATCCTTATTTGATCTAGCGTCAACATTGTCTATTCATTTGCAATGTTTAAACAGCTACTATCTTTTCCAGCACCCCTATTATAACTGTAGAAACTAGCCTTCGTCAAACAAAATTTTAAGTGATTATTTACCATTATTTTCTTTTTTAATTTAGAAATTTTACGCTCTATTAAAAGAAATTGTTTCATTTCTAAATTGCGTGTTAAAGTTTTGTAAAATCTAATTTAAGGTGACAAAAAAAGACAAAATATAACATAAAAGAAAAAATTAAACTTCTTCAAAAAAATATTAAATCAAGTGTCCCTATAAAAACAAGGATATTGCATTTAACCACAATATCCTTCATCAACATTTTCAAATACTAATCAATTATTATATTTCTACATATTTTTAATCACATTAAAACATGATACACCGATAAGGGCAATAATCAAAGCGACGTAAACTCGTTCAATTTTTTTATTATCCAATTTCTGATTGATAGTTGTACCAATATAGCCACCCATAATCGCCGAAATACATATATAAGGTAGCAAAGATAAATCAAAAGTCATGATGGTTCCTTTAAGAATAATACTTCCCAATTTAGATACTTGAGAAAAAAAGATGGTTGCAATCGAGTAAATTGTAGCTTCCTTCATCTCATACGAGAATAGCAACATCAACGATGCGACATTGAGTGGTCCACCACCTATTCCTAAGAAAACTGAAATTCCGCCTAAGAAAACACCCACCAATAACATCGCTAACTTAGATTGAATGTGATAATGACGAAATTTCTGTTTATTTAAAGTATAAATTAAAATGAGGATTAACGTTATCCCTAACAAAACGGCTTGAATGATTTGAACCATATTATTTTCTAAAGTACTTGTAACATAATTAAATATGTTTTCCCCTAATATGCCGCCTAACAGGGAGCCTAAGGAGATATAAATAATGGTTTGGACATCAAATTGAAAGCCCCGCTTCATTTGTTTAATAATTGAAACAATACACATGGTAAACACAGCGACCGAAGAATAGAAACCAATCGTTGAGGCTTGATGTACTCCTATTAAGTCAAATAGCGGTTTAATAATAACACCCCCACCAAGTCCTGCAATTGCCCCTAAAACAGTGGCTATCACTATCACTAAACTATATATCACTACAACCATTCATCTCATTCCTTTCCCAATAATTTATTAAGTCCAAATAAATCCATCTCTATCACTTTTTCTATTATACATATTTTTATGTTATTTGTCATAATTTTTATAAGTTTAGCCTTCAATTCTATTCACTATTTGATGACATAGTAAAAAGGAACTCTAATAGGGTGCACTTCACATTAGAGTCCCTTTCATTTATTATTTCATGGTATTATAAGCTTCCACAATCATTCGAGCAGCTTCGTCTATTCCGATATCACTGTTAATCGTTAAATCGTAATTTCTTAAATCTCCCCATTTATTTGTCGTATAGTAATTATAGTAACTAGAACGGCGCTTATCCATTTTATGAACTTTCTTTTCTACGTCGCCTTCATCTTCATGATATTCATTTAAAACACGAGTTCGTCTGGATTCAACCGGCGCATGAATAAAGACACGAAGCACATGGTCATATTCTTCCAAAATATAATCTCCACACCCATTGACAATAATACAGTCATCACTATTTGCAAGATGTTTAATGATTTGAGATTGCATAGCAAAAACTTTGTCATTTAACGGTAAATCGAATGCCCCTGTTGTCATGGTGTATAAGAAACTTGAACTCTTTGTTTCGGCGGCACGGCGGATCATTTCAACATCAAAGCCCATTTCTTGAGCTGCCATATCAATGATTTCATTATCGTAATAAACTAAACTCAAAGCCTCTGCTACTTTTTGGGCAATTTTTCTTCCGCCTGAGCCATATTCACGACCGATAGTAATTATTTTGTAAGACATAAACATTCCTCCTTACCTATATTATATACTACTTTGTCAATAATTTCACTTGTTATTTTTAAAAATCAATTGGGAAGTTCTTGGTTAAAGCTAAAACTTCTTCTTTAATACTTTCCGGATTTTCTCTTTCTTTTAAAACTCTGGCTATCCATAAAGCCACTTGTCTAAACTCTTTTTCTTTAAAACCACGAGTCGTCATAGCAGCTGTACCCAATCGAATGCCACTTGTTTTCATGGGCTTTTCAGAATCAAAAGGAATAGCATTTTTATTGCACGTAATCCCTGCTTGATCTAAAAGCTTTTCTGCTTCTTTACCCGTTAATTGACAAGATGATTTCACGTCCACTAATAAAACATGATTGTCACTGCCATCAGCCACTAATCTAAACCCGGCTTCTTTAAGGGTTGTTTGAAGCACCTGCATATTATTGATGATTTGTTGACAATAGATATTAAATTCAGGCTGTAAAGCTTCGTGAAAACAAACGGCTTTACCCGCAATCACATGCATCAAAGGTCCGCCCTGAGTTCCCGGGAAAACTGTTTTGTCTATCGCTTTAGCGTACTTTTCTTTACATAAAATCAAACCGCCTCGTGGTCCACGTAATGTTTTATGAGTTGTACTTGTCACAAAATCAGCGTATGGGACAGGACTTGGGTGTAAACCGGTTGCCACTAAACCTGCAATATGCGCCATATCAACCATTAAGTAGGCATCAATTTCATCAGCTATCTCCCTTAATTTTTTGAAATCAATCACACGTGAGTAAGCACTTGCCCCAGCCACAATCATTTTTGGTCTATGTTTCAAAGCAATTTCTCTTACTTGAGCATAATCCAAAGCCTCGGTTTCTTTATCAACACCATAGGCCATAAATTCAAATAAACGCCCCGAAAAGTTTAGAGGGTGCCCATGTGTCAAATGTCCACCGGCATTTAAGTCCATACCTAATACCTTATCACCCGGTTGTAAAACAGATAAATACACTGCCATATTTGCCTGTGAACCTGAATGCGCTTGAACATTGGCGTGCTCAGCACCAAATAACTGCTTAGCTCTATCAATTGCTATTTGCTCAATTTCGTCCACAAATTCACAGCCACCATAGTAGCGGCGTGCCGGATACCCTTCAGCATACTTATTTGTCAAGATACTACCGACAGCTTCTAAAACATCTTTTGAAACATAGTTTTCAGAAGCAATCAGCTCAATATTATTTAACTGTCTTGTCCTTTCTTTTTCAATGATTGCACTAATTTTTTCATCTCTCATTGGTTTTCTCCTTTTATTTATTTTGATTAACTAACTCAATAGCTTCTTTACCCGTTATTTCTTCAATTTCTAAAACAATCATACACATTCTTTGCCAAGAGCCAGCAATTTCTTTTTCATGACCCTCTTGATTATTTGGAACATATCGCTCACATAATTTTAAAATAGCCGGATACATTGCTTCTTTTGTTTCAATAATTTTAGCTTTACCGTAGACAATCACACTGCGAAAGTAAGTGGTATATTTCTCAGGTACAACTTGATCCTTATCAATAACGCAAAATGCCACGTTCGGATTTTCTCTAATGATATCTAATTTATAACCTTGTTTAGCACAATGAAAATAAATTCGTCCCTCGTCATAGACATAGCTTAAAGGCACCGGATAAGGATAATCATTACATGGAGCTAAAGTTAAAACACCTGATGTGTTTCGCTTTAAAACCTCAATACATACATCGCTTGTCAACAATTGTTTCTTTCTTCTCATTTCCTTCATCTTCTAAATCCTCCTGATACTCTATTATGTGCATAAACAGCGTTACATTTCAACTATTATGCTGATTTATTTTGTCAATTATGTTAAAATAAAATTACTAAAAGACAGAAATAAAAGGAGATTAATAATGACATTATTTAAAGCGATTATTTATGACATTGACGGGACAGTTTTAAATACGCTCAACATGAATATGTATCCTTTAATCAAAATCATCAAAGAAGAAACAGGCAAAGATTGGTCTTTTGAACAGGTACTGAAATTTGCTGCCTATCCGGGTATGCAAGTCATGGAAGAATTAAACATTAAGAATAAGGAAAAAACGTATGCTCGCTGGGTAAAGTATGTCAATGAATACGAAGAAGGTGCCACACTTTACGACGGCTTTATAGAAGTATTTGAAGTCTTTAAAAAAGCCGGCATCACACAAGCGGTTGTTTCCGCAAAAACAAAAAAACAATATGAAATTGATTTTGTAGAAAAGGGCTTAGACAAGTATATAGATGTCGCTATTTTGGCAGATGATACAACTAAGCATAAGCCTGACCCCGAACCTTTGCATTTATGTGCGAAAAGATTAGGTATTGAGCCTCATGAAGCCATTTATATCGGAGATGCTCTATCTGATTACAAAGCTTCTTTCAATGCTCAAATGCCATTTGGCTATGCGAAATGGGGTAGTGTTTCAAGTGAAGGTATAGAAAAACCAAACTATATTTTTGAAACACCTCTTGAGCTTTTAAAGCTAATTGAAGAATAGAATATCTAAGAAAATAGCTCACTGATAATAGTTAGCTATTCTTTTTTAGCTTCAATGCTAACTGACTAGCTAGATGACACAAAGAAATTCTTACAAGCCACATATACTGTATTATTTTGAAACATTAAATATAATAAATTTTAACTAATAAAAATACCAATATTCCTATTGGTACGCAATAAAAACAAAGAAAGTTCATATTGATAAATTGGTAGACTCCTTTGAATTTAACTTTTAAATATAAAACCTCCTATTGATATTCAAGTATCTTCTTTACATTATCATCAGCATTTCCGACTAATTGAGTTATTTTTGGTAGTTCATAAAAAGCAACGGTATTTTCAATCCTAAACGCTTCTTTTGTAGTATCGCATAAAAATATTTTTTTATTTAATGCCATTGCCATGCCTAATTCAATATGAGCTCCTCTACCTGCCGGTAATATGATAATCACAACATCAGCATCAATAATGCCTCGTGCTTCTAAACTTGCATATTTTATCATATCATCTTTAGATACATCATCATTAACATTTTTTACCCAATCATGCGTTTGCTTCCAACCACTTTCTATTAACAAATTTGCATAATGATTGACTAATTCACAATTTCTCATTCCCGATCCAACATAAAACTTCATTGCAACCCCACCATTTCTATATAGATTATACTAAAATTTGCTTTTTTTGGCATCTATTCTTAATAAAAAATAATGGTCTTTTTATGGAGCATACTATATTGGTTTCTAGCCCCATATTGTATATAAAATAAGGGATAACTGACTTTTGACTAATTGTGTGTAAATAGGTTTAGTCTGTTTTTCTTTTTCAACTTAAGAAAATAACTTGTACTCTCATTTCAAAGGTATATAATTAGCCACACATCTTAAGGAGGGCATATCATGAAAGCTTCTAGACTCAAATATTTCTTTATTTTCTATTTCATTTATTTTATATCTTCAGGTGTATTTTATCCTTTCGTAAACGTCCATTACGAAAGCCTTGGATTCAGTGGTTCCGAAATCGGTTTTATCAATTCCATTAGCTTAATTTTTGCGATGATTATTACACCATTATGGGGTATTTGGGCAGACAAAAGCCAAAAATATAAAACTATTTTAGCCCTCGTTATGATTTTAGCTAGTTTTAGTGGCTTTGTATGGTCTTTTCAAACGACATTGATTGGCGTAACTATGTTAGCGACATGCATCACGGTCTTTAGAAGTGCCATCAATCCTTTAGCTGATAGTTTAAGTGTGAGCTACTGTGCCAATCAATCTTATGATTTTGGAAAAATCAGAGGAATTGGTTCTTTAGGTTATGTGATGGGCAGTTTTGTCTTAGCAAATATCGCTAATCATTTCGGTATTCAAGGACCTTATATGTTGATGATGTGTACCACACTTTTGATAGCAGCAGGCATATCCCATTTCTTTCCGAATATGCAAACATCAAATACACTCAAAATCGATACCAAGAAACTGAGTATATGGGAAAGTGCTAAAATTCTAAGCAAAAACAAACGCTATGTCTTTATTGTAATCTTAATGCTTTTCACTAATCTCACGATGGATAGTGCGGGCGGATATATTGGCAACCATTTAATTAATGCTTTAGAAGCCAAACAAGGTGCTATCGCATTATACACCCTTATTGCTGCTTTACCGGAAGTTTTCTTTATTATGATTGTCGGTAACATTGTTTCAAGATATGGCTTTAAATCCATGTACCTACTGGCAATTATCTCTCAAATTATCCGTTTAATCGGATACAGTTTGGTTGACAGTGTCCCTTTGTTTATGTTTTTCACACTTCCTCACATGATTATGACAGGGGCAGGCGCTGTCGTTAATATGAATTATATTCAAAAATCTGTCGATTCTAAAATTCTCACCACAGCTGTTAGTCTTTATACCGGTATCTATTTAGTGGGACAAGCACTCTATACGCAAATCTTCGGTTTTATCTATCAACTTTGGGGAAGTCACACTATCTTTATCGTTTCAGCTATTTTAACAAGCATTGGACTAGTTATGGTCTTAATGACTAAACAATTGAATTTTCAAAGACGCTAAAAACGTCCTATTATTAAACCCATCAAACAAAATTGATGGGTTTTACATTATTTTAGTAAAACAACTTCTAAATAATGAGAAAAAAGATAATCTATGGTAGAATAATGTCAGGTGATAAAAAAATGAAAACAGAACTACTTTTATACATACTCATTGCTGTTATGGTTATCCTAGTTATAGCCGTTTTATATTTAGCCTTAAAACTATATAAAAGCTCCCAGCAATCCCAAATCAGTCATCTACAAAATCAACTAGATGATCAATATCAAAACGATAAATCTCTTTTATTAAAATCACAAGAAACAGCAACAACCTTGCTTTCCCTTCAACAACAGTTTCAAACCCTAGCCCAAGAATTTCATATTTTAAATAAAGGGAGTTTCAGAAGCTATAATGTATTAGATGATATTTCAAATAATCTAAATGAAATTCAAAAAGTCATGGTTAACAAGAAAGCCCGAGGAAATTGGGGCGAATTTCAGTTGGAGATGCTACTTAGAATGTATTTGGGAGATCATCAGAACATCTTTCAAACCCAATATCATCTTTCTAATGGGGCAATTGTTGATGTTGCTTTACACTTACCGGGCGAAAAACGTATTTTAGCCTTAGACTCTAAATTCCCCTTAGAAAATTATCAAAATATCCTTAACCAGCAAGGTAATAGAAGTATGGAAGAACGCTATATTCAATTATTTAAAACCAATATCAAAAAACATATCCATGATATTTCCCAAAAATACTTAACATCAGAAACGCTTGAAACAGCTATTATGTTTATTCCAAGTGAAGCTATCTACACTTTTATATGTGGGGAATGTCCTGAATTGATTGATGAAGCCTATAAGTATCATGTCCTTCTAACTTCTCCCACAACTTTAGCCGGTGTTGTCTTTACACTTTTAAACATTACCAAAGAGTTTAAAAGAGCTGAAAATATTCAACATATTGAAAAAGAAATCAGCTATTTATTAGATGATATGCAACGTTTAATAGAGCGTACAAATAAAACTTATCAATATGCGACATTAACCTTGAAACACCTAGATGAAATGCAAACATCTATTCAAAAATTAGCTAAAAGAATGAAAAAAATCAATGACGGTACCCTAGAACCCTCAAACAAGACAAATTAGAGTATTTTCTTCATTACTCACATTTAAATACGCTTAAGCACCCTAACTTATCATTCCTTTGATAAAAATAAAAGAGGTGGAAGCTCCTTTTGATTGGAGTTTCCACCTTTATCTTATTCATTTTTATCTTTTTCATCTGTTAAGGATAAGTCCTTAAGTGTTTTTAGCTAAGCCAAAATACTTTTATCTTCTTAAATAACTTTTCCCTACTCGATTTAATACAATCGCAAATAAACTTGACACCACAATCAGCCAAACATATACCATGGCATTGTAGCTGTCTGAAGTTTCTATTGCCCCTATCAGATTTTTGTCTGGTTTCCCATCTCCATCAGTATCGATATTCGCATCTGCTTTGCCATCATTATCTGTGTCGATATTGATATCAGCTTTGCCATCATTATCTGTATCAATGTTGATATCTGCCTTGCCATCGTTATCTGTATCGATGTTGATGTTCGGTTTACCATCGTTATCTGTATCAATGTTGATATCTGCCTTGTCATCGTTATCCGTATCGATGTTGATGTCTGGTTTGCCATCGTTATCTGTATCGATGTTAATATCAGGCTTGCCATCATTATCTGTATCAATGTTGATATCAGGCTTGCCATCGTTATCTGTATCAATGTTGATGTCCGGTTTGCCATCGTTATCTGTATCGATGTTAATATCAGGCTTGTCATCGTTATCCGTATCGATGTTAATATCAGGTTTGCCGTCTTTATCTGTATCGATGTTGATATCAGGCTTGCCATCGTTATCTGTATCTATATTGATATCCGGGGTTGTATCTTGATTCGGATCTTTTGGATCTATATTGTCTGGTTTGCCATCTTTGTCCTTGTCCACAATATTGATATCAGGTTGATTGTCCCCATCTGTGTCGATATTCACATCTGGCTTGTTATCGCCATCTGTATCCACATTCACATCTGGTTTCCCATCGCCATCGGTATCAATGTTGATATCAGGTTTGCCATCTCCATCTGTGTCGATATTGATATCTGGCTTGCCATCATCATCGGTATCCACATTCACTACACGTTTGACTACTACTTCTACAAGATAGTTCTCTTGAAGGTTTTCTAACAGCACCTCGCCTGCTTCTGTCAATTCAGGCTGAAGTTCTCCATTGATCCATACCTCTTCAACTTGATAGTCATCTAAGACAGACCATGTAACTAGGAAATCACTGCCTTCTTCTAGCGCATGATTGCCCGCACTTATCTGTGCTCCGGCATTTCCGATAATTCTTGTATCTACCGCATACATGCCCTCTTGCTCTTCTGCACTCATCTTTTCCAGCACAACCTTCACTGAATGGTTCTTCTCTACTGATGAGAAATCATAGCTTTCATCTTCCGGTGTTGTCATTGCCCTTACACTCATCGTTTGAATCTCAGGCTCTTTTTCACTATAGAAGATTCTATCCTCATCAATAATGACTTCTTTGACTTTCCAGCCTTCTGCCGCTTCCCAGTTGACTGTGTAGTCTTCGCCTCGCTTGATGATTCTGGATTCACTGATTGAACCTTCTCCGATAATTGTCGTATCTACTCTTAATAAGTCTTCTTCAGGAATAGTGACTGTTCCTGCCTGTTTCTTTGCGCCTAGCTTGACTTCTACGACATAGTCAGCCTCAATGTTTGTCAGTACGGCTTTCCCTTCTGACTGATTGATTTCAAATCCACTGACTTCTTTTCCTTCTTTGTCATATATTTTGATTGACTCTATTTCATAGTTTTTCGTATCACTGACAACTGCTTGGACATTCGCACTGCCTTTTGCTTCCACCTGCATACTTGGCGTAATGCTTCCAGGTCCGCCTACAAGTCTGGTTTCTACTGTATACTTCTCTTGCTTATGCAGTTCTTCTGCCTTCACGAAAATGACTTCTATTTGATGATCGCTATCAATCTTGTTGAAAACGATCTGATTTTGACTGATTAAGTCATTTCTCACAATACCGTCAACAATGACCTGTTTTACCCCATAGCCATCAGCTGCTTTCCATTCTACTTTATAATTGCTTGTGCGTGGGTCATTGCTTTCCATGCGCATACTTGGCGTGATGGTATTCCCTGTTCCCCCGCTGATAAGTGTATCTACACTATAGTAGCGTGGACTTGTTTCTTCTTGTGCCACAAACTCAACAATAACCGTATGTGGTCGGTCAATGCTTTCAATGACTAGCTTGCCTTGTTCATCTGCTTGCTGATAGATTCCATCTAGCCATACACCTGCTACACGATACCCTTCACTTGCTTTATATTCTATCGTTACATCACTGCCCTTTTTAAATGGATTCTCTTGTCCATCGGCTGTACTGATGCCAACGCTTCCTTCGCCTCGCTGTCCTACTGTTACTCGATAGACTTCAATCCATTTCGCATTCAGTTCCACTCCATCTGGATAGCTTGCTTCATCAAACACTGTTTCTCCATCTACTTTTTCATCAGCTTCATTATACCAGCCTAAGAACGCATACCCTTCTCTTGTTGGGTCTTTTGGCATGGCTGCTACTGTTCCTGAGCTGTTCAACAAGGTTTTGTCTACGTTTCCTGTGCCATCATTATGGTTGAATGTCGCTATTCTTTGACTCACACTAATCGGAATGATCATATCCTCACTCACATTGCCCGCATAATCTACCGCAAAGACATGGACATAGTAGTCTTTACCTGATTCAAGATTGCCTGTTGTATAGCTTGCTCCATCACCTGATAATGAAATCAGATTATTCTTGGCTGTCGTACGGTCTGCTACTTCCGGATTCGGATTGTTATTAACACTCTTCACATAGTAACCTTTTAATCCTGAAATGGCTGTTAAGTGCAGCACTGATTCATCGGTTGGGTCTTCCACACTAGTTGACCACAATTCTTTATAGTCGTTATCTCCCTCTAATGTTGTTTGAGGAATAGCCTGGATTTTATAGGCATAGTCTGTGCCATTGTCTTTTCCGCCTGACAAGTCAATATGGGCAACATAATTTTTTAAGTCATCTGCCGGCACTATGGAAGCTACCTTGCCGCTTGGCTTATTTGGCGCTGCTTCATCAATGAATGATGAATCCCTTGCGGTTGTGGTTACAGTTGATTGGGCTAAATAAATCAACGTATTCGCAAAGACTTTCGCTTCATCTAGTGTTGCTCCACCACTTGTATGTCCTGTTTGAATCATTGCGGTTGAGCCGTTAGTCAATAGATAATAGTTATCGATATTTACACCCGGTGTTCCTGCAAGATTGCCACTAACATTCCCAGATGCATCTGAAAACTGCATCCATACACGTGTTGGACTGCCGACAGGAACATATTGTCCAAGAACATGAGTAGTCGGAATAGTTAATGTCTTGCCTTCCAAATCCCATGGTCGACTTGTCAAGAAGCCTGTATCAACAACCTTAACATTAGTAGATTGGTAACTAACACCATTATTGGTTAATGTTAAATTCAAAAAGTCCGGTTCTGCAAAGCGCTTGAAGTAAGAACGATCTCCAACACCTGAAACACCCGGATACGCTACTGTGTCATGCCCAAACAATAAACCTCCACCTGCGTGCGCAAACTTGATAGTTTCATCACGTGAAGCAGCAGATAAATCTTGGTTAGCATTAGCATCGTAAGTTCCAAACATAATAACACTGTATTGATATTCAGCGGTTAATTCATGTGTGGTTGGATCTGTTTTTAAAATCTTTTCCGGATTTGCGTTAAATTCAGAAATAAGAACAGGATAAACATGGATAATCCCTCGACTAACTGTCGTTTCTGTTCCATCATAGTCGGTCGCTTTCATATTCATCCAATTTTGCAAATATTCTTTTGCAGCCTCAATCGGATAAACGTTTAAGACACGAACTTGTCCATCAGACTTATCTACATCGACCGGTGAACGTGTATCCCACTCTGTCCAACTGCCATCTTTATTTTTCTTAGACTGCCACATTCTATACTTATATGGTCGTCCCGGATCGACACCTTCGCCTGTCAATGGATTCTTATAAGGATATGTCCATTCTAAGTTTGCCATCAAAGCTCCGTCATTTCCGACAGTATAAAATCCGTTTAAATTGATTTTACCTTCTTCGTATTCCGGTGGTACATACCCATCTAAGCCTGTTGATGTTTCTGAGCTTGTTTCATTTTCTTTGGCTAAAACATCTTTCGTTAAACCAAAAGGCAACGACGTCGCAAGATTAAGTATCATTGAAATAATTAAAAAATTTAAAAGAAACTTCCTTTTCATAATTGCCTCCTTCATTTCTATCTCAAATGCCTTTTTATCTTATTTATAACATTTCTTCATATTTATAAGTATATAAAAAAATTTTGAATTTGTTAAGTTATTTGCATGAAAAAAACTATGAAAAAAACAGAATTACTGGTTTTTTATTAAAAAAATAGCGGAAATGTCCTATAGCCTCTATAGACTAAGGGAAATCATGTGTTATTTTTAATGATAAGAAAAGCTCTACTTCCCAATTTTAGACCTTTTGGGCATAGATATTTTAATGGTATCTACAACAATTATCATCAATAAAAAAAACACATGAGCTTGATCAACAATCCAAAGACACGTGTTTTTTTCTATATTCAAAGAAATCATGAATACTATATTTAATCCATTAAAATAAATGATTGAGCTTAAAGTCTATTGAAAAGATTATTTAGTGATGACTTTTATAATCAATGTTGGCTAATCTTGCTTGTTTAGCCAAATCCTTCGTCTGTATTTTATATCGCTTTCCATCTTTTATTGTATAAGTTCCAAACTGCCTAAACTCAAAATCAACATTCTTTCTTATACATTGCTCTCTAATATCTAATGCCCAATCGTAATGAAATACTCTGGCATTTATATCCGATTCGCCTCCTACTACAACTAACTCAATATTATCGAGGTATTTTTCAATATCTATTTTTTCTAATAATGGTTGGGCTGTTATACATTTATGTTTAATTGGTAAATCTTTAAATATCGCTAATTTATAATTCGCATTTTTTTGATTTTCAATCGTACAACATACAACCACATTATCATAGCCGTCATGCCAATCATCTGGAATGCATTGTGTAAATCTATCTATTCTTTTTGTCAGAAACAAAAAAGTACAATCTTGTCTTTCCTTAATCATTTCCCAACATTCATTTCTCCACTCATCTGCTTCTTCAATCAAAAAATCAGTCGAGAAACATAAATAAACAATCCCGGATTTCATTTTATAATTGCCGTTTTTCATTCTTTCGATTGGCTTTTGAAAATCTTGCGTCTTCATAATTTCATTAGTATTGATATTTCTTTTTAAGTCCCCTTTATGAATATAGCAATGTAAACAACCATCGCTACATTTCTTACAACCTCGCCAAGGGTTCCACATTGCCATAATTCTTACCACTCCTAAAATCTTGATTTTTCATAATTATAAGGAATACTTGTTCCTACAACGACATCTTCTATTTTTTCAATAATTAGCCAATCGTCCATATTTCCTTGATGGTCAAAATCTAATGCTTCAATTTCTTGAACATTTTTAAATTCAACTAAGCATAAACATTTTTTGTGCCATCTTTCTTTTTGTTTATCTGTTAACTGTAATTTACTATTGTTATCCTCAATTGCTTTTGTTATTTCTTCATCACTTAACTTAACGAAGTTTTGAACGTCTTCTACAACTGCTTTAGCTGTAATTTTTTTAGTTCCTTTCTCCATAAAGTAAAGTATTTCATCTTTAAATACTCGACTGTGTGGTATTTTTCTTCCGGCTGCACCTCGGATAATCATTGTTTTACTGCCCTCTAAAATTTTATTTAATTCTTTTGATTTATTATCACAATACACTAAATGGACCATCATTTGACCTCACCTTTCTCATCTTTTGTTTATTTGTCGTTCTTAATCAACTTTTCAAATGCATTCGCATTTAAAATCGTATTTGAAACAAACGCTCCTTTATAGAAATTTGCCCAGTTATTAAACACACATGGGGCATTTTTAGCTTTTTCCAAAGAATCTATTTTTATAAAATTAATTCTTATGTCATTATTTTTTGAATATTCCGTTAGTTCTTTAACTTCATATTCTACATAAGGGCATTCGTTACTATAATAAATCGTAAACTCTTGATGATCGATTTTCATAAGTCTAGCCCTATCATTAAATCTAGGCGTTTCACTATCATCAAACTTTAATGCCAATAACTCATAATCTTGGATAGAATCTACTACTTCAAACCCATAATGTTCAAAAAATTTCTTTTCCGCAATAAATGGTTTTTTCTTTTTTGAAGTTAAAGTGCATATACCGCTCATTCCTTTTTGTTTTGCATCATTTATGGCATATGTCAATAATTCTTTCGCAATGCCTTTTCCCTTAAAACTGCCTGCTACCCATAAACAATAAATGTATTCATAATTCTTACCACTAATAGGCACCCAAGCCGTTTCTATTGGCTCATATTCAATAAAGATTTTTCCTCGCACATTTAATTTTCTAAAAACATGCCCCTCTTTAAATTTGCTTTTTAGCCATTCCTTTTTCCTTTCAACACCGGCTTGATGCTTCTTATCTCCTATCGCACAGCATATATGCTCTTTCTCAATATTTTCTAATGTTAAGTTCACATATTCATTCAATTTCATTCCCCCCTTTGACATCGCTTTCTTCTTACTAAATTCAATTATAACTATTTGAATCAGTTTCTTCAATCATTAGCCAAAAAATTCAAACAATAGAATTGTTTGGACATGATTTATATTTTTTCAAATCTTAAAACCAATGATTCAAATCTAGTATAAATAGGCTCATACAGTATCAGCATTATAAGATAATTCCCTATCCCATGAATAAAATCAAAGGGCAATCCTTGTAGCCATACCCCTAATCCTAAATTAAAATCAACTAAAAAATAAGGTATTTCATATAAAAGACCAAAACTTAGACCAAAAGCCCCACTAAAAATAGCTAATCTCAATTCAGTTGTCAAATAACGGCTTAACAAGTGTGTCAGGACACATAGCAAAGGCCACAAGACCATATACATTATTGTCCACATACCTAACCCATAAAGCAGAATCTCTAAAAGTGAGAAAACGAGGGCAATCAAAATAGCTCGTTTAAAGTTTAAACAACACGTATAAATAATCAAGAGAAAACTAACTATCTCTACATTGGGCAAAAAGGCAAGTATTTCCTTGGAAATAACCAAAATCCCCGCCAATAAAGCAATTAAAACATCATCTTTAATCTTCATATGCTTTTAAGGTAAAAATAAACTGATCTCCATCGGCAATCGTTAACTGATCTGCGGCAGCACAGAATTTATTTTTGACACATTGAGCATTATTACTAGAATCATAAGTCCAATATTTACTAGCCGCAGAATCTTCTAAATACAGCTCTTCTGTCCCCATACCTTGAATATACATACCGTAGGTTGAATTACTGTACGTTAATTGAATTTCCTTAGCTTCTTGTAACTCCTTCAATAAATCCGCTAATGTACTGCTGTTAGTAGACACATCTTCACTGTAAATCGTGTCATTGTCAACAACAATCGTAATCGAAATCGTCTTATCGCCTTTATCTTGTGACATCATTCGCCAACCAAAAATACAGGCAACAACGATACCTAAGGCTATCAAGCCCATTAGGATTTGTTTTGTTTTTGCTTTCATATATCCTCTTTTCCTCTCGCAATTCCTAGTGCGAAATCATATATTTTGTACAACAGGCAGGTCTTCTGACTTGTTTTCTTCCTACTTGGCGCCTTCCCTTATTTAAGTGGCTATGCCTTTCGTCCAACTTACAGCTGCTAGGACAGTTTGGGCTTAACCCAATTCCCTATTCTCATCAATGATGCACCTGTTGTTATATCTAAACATCTTAACGATGGATAGAACGTTTTTTCTTGTCTTTAATCAGACATTTAGGTCCGTTTCCTATTAAATCCTGACGCTTAGCCTTAACTAATGCCTCGTAAACTAAATCGTAGTTTCTTGGGTGGCGATATTGCATCAACGCTCTTTGCATGGCTTTCTCATGTGGATCTTTTGGTACATAGACTTTCGTTTTATCACGAGGATCCATGCCCGTATAATACATCGCCGTAGATAAAGTACCGGGCGTTGGATAAAAATCTTGAACCTGCTCTGGCTGATGATGAATATCACGCAAATACTCCGCTAATTCAATTGCCGCATCTAAATCACTTCCCGGGTGAGAACTCATCAAATAAGGAACTAAATATTGATTTTTATGATACGCATCATTTAAACGATAATACTTCTCCACAAACTTCATATATAATTCCTTGTGTGGTTTGCCCATTTTGTCCAAAACTTTAGGACTGATATGTTCAGGAGCAACCTTTAACTGTCCACTCACATGATGTTGCACCAATTCTTTAAAGAACGTATCATCTTTATCATACATCAAATAATCATAACGAATGCCACTGCGGACAAAAACCTTTTTGACACTAGGCAACTCTCTTAATTTTCGCAATAATGAAACATAATCCTGATGATCGACTTCCAAGTTACGACATGGCCTAGGCCATAAGCATTGTTTATTTTGGCAAACTCCATGTTTTTGTTGTTTTGTACAAGAAGTCTGTCTAAAGTTGGCAGTCGGCCCGCCTACATCATGAATATAGCCTTTAAAATCCGGATCTTGTGTCATTAACTTAGCTTCTTCAATTAAAGATTCGTGTGAACGAGTTTGAATAATTCTTCCTTGATGGAAGGTTAAAGCACAGAAATTACAAGCCCCAAAGCAACCACGATTAGAAATTAAAGAAAATTTAACTTCATCAATTGCAGGCACGTGTTCTTGATACATTGGATGAACGCTTCTTGTATAAGGTAGAGCGTAGGTATCGTCCATTTCTTGTTGTGTTAATGGTCGATTAGGAATATTCTGCACAACATACCAGCCTTGATATGGCTCAACCAATGTCTTTGCTGTATAATGGTCTGTTTGGCGATATTGCATATTAAAGCTTTCGCAATATTTATCTTTAGAAGCACAAACTTCTTCATAACTAGGTAAAATAATCGGATCGGTTGCCAATGATAAATCTTTAGTTTTAAAAACCGTTCCATCTAAATAAGTTAAGTACTGAATATCCAATCCGCTATCTAAGGCCTCAGCAACATCAACAATACTGTTTTCCCCCATGCCATAAAGTAATAAATCAGCATTGGCATCAATAATAATAGATTTACGCACTTTATCGTCCCAATAATCATAGTGGGATAATCTTCTTAAACTAGCTTCAATTCCACCAATAATAATATTGGTATCCGGATATGCTTGTCTAGCCATCTGACTATAGACAATGACCGCTCTATCAGGTCGCTTGCCCATTTGAGCACCCGGTGTATAGTAATCTTTTGAACGTCTTTTTTTAGCGACGGTATAGTGATTAACCATCGAATCAATGTTACCGGAGGAAATCAAAAATCCAAGTCTTGGTTTACCGAAACGGCGAAAATCATCAGGTGAACGCCAATTAGGTTGAGCCAAAAAGCAAACTTTAAAACCTCGGCTTTCTAATGTTCGGCAAATAATGGCTGCCCCAAAAGATGGGTGATCAATATAAGCATCACCGCAGACATAAACAAAATCCGGCTGCTCCCAGCCCCTTTCCAACATTTCTTCATATGATACAGGTAAAAATTCAGCCATGTGGTTTCCCCCTTTTTTTCATGCTTAACTATACCAAAAGCAATTCACTTTTTCAATCTTAATATACAAAGAAACAAACGGTAATCTAAAAATCTACCTTATTCCCATCACTTTTTATCATTAAGCTGATATCTTCACGCACTTAAAAAGGCTTGGTGGATTGGTGTAAAAACACTTAACCACTAAGCCTTTATTATTGATTGGGCTGATACATCACATATTTTACATAATATTCTTCCAATGATTTGATACCTTCATCATGCATGATTGTTGCAGCTTCTTTACCTACATAAGTAATATGCCAAGGTTCATACATATAGCCGGTAATATCGACGATATCTTTACCATAACGTAAGATAAAACCATATTTATAGCCATTCTCATGCACCCAAGTGCGTTCAGGGGTGTTCTCAAAGGAATCTAAAGACCAATCAGGACCGACTAAATCAATCGCTCTACCCGTATGATGTTCACTCGAACCGGCACGGGCACTGTAAGTATCTGCTTTTTCTTGTCCATCGGCAGTAACATAAGAATTATATAAATCCCTTTGGGTATCAATACTTCGGTAAGTTGAACCCGGTCTAATATGTAAATCTTCTAATAATGCTGCACTTGCCATTTCGGAAAAAGCCTCTTTTGTTTCTGCGGTCATCTGATACCCCTCATACCATTCTAAATTAGCCGGTTCATAGTCATCTTGTAAACGGAAATGTTTATTGACCAATAGTACAATATTATCGCTATTTTCCGGTGCAATCATACTCATATCAGTATAATCTTCTAAATCAATATCTACATTAACACGCCAAACGACTTCCTCATCGCTCATTTCAGGATTAGCTTTTTTATAAGTCTTATAGCGTTCTTGTCGTGTTTCATCATAAAAATACAAAGCTTCCATACCTTCATGTTGCACATCAACCGGTGTATCGTTGTTTCCTTGAGCATTCTTATTATCTTTGCCTTTTAAAGTTACAGCCCAAATAGTCCCTCCGATTACCACTAATACTAAAAAGCCTGCAAGTATCATCCTATCGTATCTAACTCTTTTTTTCCTTTTAGCCACAGCTACCACCTCGTTTTTATTGTACCACATTTTTTTAATTTCTCTATTACTTATTTCTTATGAAATTATAAATTTTTAAAAAATATGTATAAAACTTTCCATATAGGCAATGCTTAATACAGATAGCTTACTTTCCCCTTCTATTTCCTCCCCATTAAGTAGAAGGTAAGTTATCTATATATACCAATCGTTAATTTCCCTATCAAAAGGTAAAACCGTCACTTCAAAAGTGGCGGTTTTATCATTAACATTCTTTTTTACTCAGATAACGAATATAAAACTTTAGTACATTTCAAATATGTCTTTTAATACTTTAATATCTTGTGTTTGCGTTAATGCCAACATTAACAAAACCCTCGCTTTTTGAGCAGACAAAGTATTTGCCGGAATACAAACTTGATCGGGATCAAAAATGGCATCATCAAAAATAATCCCATGAGAAACTCTTGATGCGCGCACAAAGGTGATGCCCTGCTTGGCTAAACGCCTAATCGCTTTTACCCAAGCTTGACTGTAATTGCCACTACCTGAACCTACAATGACAATGCCTTGATGATGTTGAGCCAAGAAATCTAAAATAGAGGCATCAGCACCGGCATAAAACGATACGACAGCTACTTTAGGTAAACTTGTAAGAGGGCGTTGTGAGAACATAGATTGGGTTGTATGTAATTTAAACGTTTGAGAAAAGAAATATACTTTTTCATCTTGCATATAGCCTAAGCAACCGAACGATTTTTGATCAAAGGCATCAATTTTATAATTATTGACCTTTTGGATATCTCTTCCGGAATAAATTGTATTTGAAAACAAAGCCATTACACCCTGCCCATAAGCTTCTTCGCTTTTAGCCAAGCAGACTGCCTGATACAAATTGAACGGTCCATCTGCACTTGTCGCTGTTGCCGGACGCATGGCACCGGTAAGCACAACCGGTTTATTTGTATTGACTGTTAAATTCAAAAAATAAGCTGTTTCATCTAAAGTATCCGTCCCATGCGTTACCACAATACCATCTATTTGATGATTGTTTGCCACTTCTTGAACTTTCTCTTTTAAAATCAGCCAATGCGCTTCGTCCATCTCATTGCTGTCTACATTAAATAATTGATAAGTTTTAATATGCGCCACTTTTTCAATCATAGGAATAGATTCTAAAATCGTTTCAACGCTCATCTCTCCGGCATGATAGGAAACTGTTTTACCGGCTTTGCCTGTTCCGGCAATCGTGCCACCTGTTGCGATAATCGCAATGGTTTTCATCTTCATCATCCTTTCTCTTTCACTTGCTATTGTAACACCATTTGTTAGAGAGATAAACATTTTATCTCAAATAATATTGGGAAGGTTCTTTTTTCCTATACTTCTTTTTTCTATATATAGATTAAACCGACTTAAAACAATAAAATGGCAATATATCGCTCAATAGATTTGCTATTTATCCATATAAGTCGAGATAGCTCACTATTTATATAAACAAACTCTAAGCTTTTTAACCGATTTTCTGTTATAATAATTTGCGAGCTAATTATTGTTAATATTTAGTTCTTATTGAAAGTATATATTATAGCGTAAGGAGTTGATGACATATGCTTCAAATTAAAGAAATTTGTAAAGAATATAAAACCGGCAATTTAATTCAAAAGGCACTGGATAGTGTGAGTTTGAATTTGCGAGATAATGAATTTGTTGCTATTTTAGGACCTAGCGGTTCAGGTAAGACAACTTTATTAAATATTATCGGTGGATTGGATCGATATGATAGTGGCGATTTGATTATCAATGGTATTTCAACGAAAAAATATAAAGATAAAGATTGGGACTCTTATCGTAATCATACGATTGGTTTTGTTTTTCAAAGCTACAATTTAATCCCTCATCAAACTATCTTATCAAATGTTGAATTAGCGTTAACGATTTCCGGGATTCCTAAAAGTGAAAGACGCGAAAAAGCCAAGCACGCTCTTGACCAAGTCGGACTAAGTGGACAATACCACAAAAAGCCAAGTCAATTATCCGGTGGACAAATGCAGCGTGTCGCAATTGCACGTGCATTAGTAAATGATCCCCATATCCTTTTAGCCGATGAACCTACCGGTGCGTTAGACAGTGATACAAGTCTTCAAGTTATGGATTTATTAAAGGAAGTCGCCAAAGATAGATTGGTTGTTATGGTTACACATAACCCTGAGTTAGCTCAAGACTATGCAACACGTATTGTCAATCTAAAAGACGGTAAGATTATTTCCGACAGTGATCCTTTAATCCTAGATGAAAGTCATTTAGAGGAACCTAGTCATCAAAACATGGGTAAAACTTCAATGTCTTGGTTTACCTCTTTAGCCCTTAGCTTTAATAATTTAAAGACTAAAAAGGGGCGGACTTTATTGACCTCTTTTGCCGGTTCAATCGGTATTATCGGTATCGCCTTAATCCTATCGCTATCCAATGGTGTCAATACCTATATCAAAGATATTGAAGAAGATACATTATCGGAATACCCACTGCAAATTCAAAGTACCGGATTTGATATGACCTCTATGATGATCGATACGTCTACCTCAAACAAGCATGATGAAGATGAAATCGGTACGATTGAAATGGTAACTAATATGTTTTCCAAGATTGGTTCCAACGATTTAGCTTCCTTAAAGAGCTATCTTGAAGGACCTGAAAGCCATATTAGTCAATACACAAATACGATTGAATATACTTATAATGTTGTCCCTCAGATTTTTATGTCCGATACAACGAAAATTCGCCAAGTTAATCCGGACACATCTATGAGTGCTTTAGGGATTAGTTCAGCAAATAGTTCCAACAGCCTCATGTCAAAAATGATGAGTACCAATGTCTTTTTTGCCTTACCAAATGATGAAAGACTCTATAATGAACAATATGATATCAAAGCAGGACATTGGCCTACTAACTACAATGAATCTATTTTGATTCTATCTCCTAAAGGCAATATCAACGATTTCTTATTATATACCTTAGGCTTAAGAAATCCGGAAGACCTTGACCAAATGGTCAATGACTTCGCAGCTGAAAAAGTTGTGGAAGTTCCTTCATATGATGAACATTTTACGTATGATGATATTTTAGGTATTACCTTCAAAATGGTCAATGCAAGCGACTTTTATGTTTATGATGAGGAATACCAACTCTATCGAGATAAAAAAGATGATACAGCCTATATGCGCAACCTCATCAAAAAAGGCGAGGATTTAAAGATTGTCGGTATCGCTCAAGCTAAAGAAGGCACAACCGCAGCTATGTTGACATCAGGTATTTATTATCCCGCAAGCTTAACTGACCATGTCATCGAACAAGCTCAAAACAGTGAAATTGTCAAAGCCCAACTGAAGACACCTGAAAAAAATGTTTTCACAGGTAAACGTTTTGATGATAAAAATTCAAATGATTTCAATATGGAATCTCTTTTCTCTATCAATGAAGCGTTATTGCAATCTGCCTTTGGTGTTGACACAAGTGCCTTATCTTTTGATTTAGATGGTTTAGACGAGGCATTCAGTCAAATCTCTTTACCGCCTTTAGACTTATCCGCTATCTTAAGTCAATTAGATTTAACAGTTAGCCAAGAAAGTATGCAAACTTTAATCAACGATTTAATTGTCGGCTACAAAGCTTATATGCAAGCTCACCCCGAAACGAGTATAGATGTTTTACAAGAACAAATGGCTGCCTATTTGCAGTCACCGGAAGTCAGTCAAAAATTGCAGGCGGGCATTGAAGAAATCCTAAAAGATAATCAAGAACCTGCTATCAAGTTTGAGCAATTAAATGCTTTACTTATAGAAATTATGGCAGGATATGAAGAATATGCCAATGCAAATGACTACCTTTTACCAAGTCAAATTTATGAAAATTTCTATAACTTCTTACAATCCGAGGAAGTCAAAGCGATTTTAGCTAAAGATTTAAAAGAACTTATCCAAGCAAGCAATTTGGAAGAGCAAATAACGGCTATCATGCAAGATTATATGGCTGAGGCAATGGGTACGATTTCTTCTAATATGCAAGAAATATTAATCGCTAATATGGCTGACTTATCCACCTCAATAGCCAACGCCTTCTATTTTGATGCCGATGTTTTTGCCCAAGCTATCGAAATGAATATGACCGAAGAAGATTTGGCAGAACTGATGGCTTCTATGATGCGTAAAGATTATGCTTCTTATGACAACAATTTACGGCAATTAAATTATGCCAATTTAGATAAGCCGTCAGGTATCAGTATTTATCCGAAAGACTTTGAAAGCAAAACATTTGTCTTAAATATTTTAGATGAATACAATCAAACAATGGAAACAAGTGGTCAAGAAGACAAAATCATTACCTATACCGATATCGTCGGTACACTGATGTCCTCTGTTACTGATATTGTCAATGTGATTAGCTATGTCTTAATCGCATTTGTAGCTATTTCTCTGATTGTTTCTTCTATTATGATTGGGGTTATTACTTATATCAGTGTCTTAGAACGGAAAAAGGAAATCGGTATCTTGCGGGCTATCGGTGCTTCAAAACGCAATATTTCGCAAGTCTTTAATGCCGAAACATTGATTATCGGTTTATGTGCGGGCGTTATCGGGATTGGCATCACCCTACTTTTATTGATTCCCGGCAATCAGATTATCCATTCTGTTGCGGGCAATAATGATGTTAATGCAAGACTGCCATTTGTTGCGGGTATTATCTTAATTCTTTTAAGCACGATTCTTACCTTGATTGGCGGTATTATTCCTTCACGCAAAGCTGCCAAAGAGGATCCTGTAACAGCCTTAAGAAACGAATAACATATAGAAGTGTCTTATCTCTAAGATACTTCTTTTTTACTCTTTCTTTTAAGCTAGATAACCGTTATAATAGGAAAAGATAAAGGGTGATGAAGATGAATGAATTAACAAGCCATGAACATATTTTAACCAAATACCAAGGAAAGCAAAGAAAAGTCATTGTGCCTGAGGGGATTCAAGAAATCGGTGAATTTGCCTTCTACAACTGCGACTTTATTGAAGAAATAATCCTTCCCAACAGCTTAACTTCGATTGGCAGTTTTGCTTTCTATGGTTGTGAGAACCTTAAAACGCTCGAAATTCCTGATAGTGTTGAAATGATTGATAAAGGGGCTTTTTCATATTGTTATCAATTGGAAAGCATTAAGCTTCCTTCTCAATTACGCACTATTGCGAAAAGTTTATTTTACCAATGCAAAAATCTTCAACAGATTGAATTGCCGTCAACGATTCAAACAATTCATCATAGTGCTTTTAGCTTTTGTTTAGCTTTACAACACATAAAACTCCCACCGCAAATTCAGGAAATTCCGGACAATGCGTTTGCGAACTGTGTTTCCTTAAAAGAGATTGTCTTACCTGATAGCATTATTCAAGTCGGGCATAAAGCTTTTTATCACTGTCCGAAATTAGCTTTAATCCAAGTATCTGCCAACTTAGAAAACGTGCTGGAAAGTGCTTTTGAAACAGAAGGACATTGCTGTTTTAACGGTAATGAAAATATGTTAGTATCAGCTAAAATGTTTGACGCTAATTGGCATTTAAGTCTAAATCGCCATGATCCAACCCATTACTTATTCCACGATTCTTATTTTCCCAAAGTAGATCTTCCACAATGGAAACCCCAAGCTCAACTGATTTTAATGGCTAACTTCTTGGAAACTTATGCTAGACACAAAGAAAATTCCAAGGCCTACTATATCCATGCAATCAAAGAAAAAGCTTCGGATTTATTAGCTTATTTAGTCTATCATCAACGTTATGCTGCTTTAAATCAAGCCATTGAAGTCAACTTATATACATCTAAAGATATCGAACCCTATTTTGAACAAATCAAAGATAGAGAAGAAAAGGCTAAATTGATGGCATACAGTCAAGCCAATCAAGATAGCTCTGTAGACGATTTAGAGAATATGTTAGAAGATTTATTTTAAACAGTCAGTTTTGAACTGACTTTTTTAATGCTTTAGTTTATTTAGCCGAATAAAATATGACAATTTTCGACATATTTTACTATCATCTATTTAGCACTAAAACTAAATTATTTTCTGAATATGCAAAAATCATATAACTTAAATAAAGTATGATACAATGACTTCAACAAACTTTCGGAGGTGGATTTATGGACGAAGAGTTAATTGCAATATGCCAAGAAATTTTTAAAAACCTCATTAGTCAGATTACTATGCACTTGCGTTTCATGGATATTGCCTTAGATAATTATACATTTGCTCCGACATCAACTTCCATTGAATGTGATGGGGTTTATCTTTATTATCAACCTATCTACATTATTAAAACTTTTAAAAATAATCCTAATAGTTTAACTCGCGGCTATATGCATATTGTCCTACATTCTATCTTTAGACATCAATTTTTAACAGCCAACTACAATCATAGTCTATGGAACTTGGCTTGTGATATTGCGGTAGAAAATATGATTGAAGAATTGCATCTGGAATGTATGGAAACTGACAAGAGTGAAGAAATGCGACTTGAAATTGCCAAAATCAAAAATCACATCGAACTTCTGACAGCTCAAAAAGTCTATCACTATTTAGAGGATAACTTAAATAGCGATCAGATTAAATGGTTAAGCTCTCTTTTCTACTTTGACGAACACAGTCGTTGGTATGCGATTAGAGATGTCACCAATCGTAATGAAACATTGTATGGAGAAGAATCTAAAGATGATCCGACTAAAGCAGGACAAAACCGTTTTGATAATGCCAGTCACGGTGCTGAAATCGGCGGAAATGACACTGATGAACAAACCACTGACGAAGACGGGCAACCACAAGACGATTTTGTAACACAAGAAGATATTGAAAAAATCAAAACTTCTATGAAAGCTTGGCAAGAGATTTCCGAACGAATTGAAACTGACCTGCAAACTTTCTCTAAAGAATACGGTGAGCAAGCCGGTTCAATGGTCCAATCTTTAGCTAGATTAAATCGTGAAAAATACAACTATTCTACTTTCTTAAAAAAATTCATGACCGTTGGGGAAAAGCAGATGGTGAACGATGATGAATTTGATTACGTTTTTTATACTTATGGCTTGCAGTTATATCAAAATATGCCTTTAATTGAAGCCTTAGAATACAAAGAAACCAAAAGTCTGAAGGAATTTGTCATTGCGATTGATACCTCAGGCTCTGTTTCAGGCGATATTGTTCAAGCTTTTCTGCAAAAGACTTACAATATCTTTCAACAAAAGGAAAACTTTTTCCACAAATTCAATATCCATATTATTCAATGCGATGCAGCTATTCAACACGATGCTAAAATCACAAGTTTAGAAGCTTTTAATCACTATATTCAAAATATTGAGATTCATGGTCTAGGGGGAACAGATTTCCGACCTGTCTTTGACTATGTTGATCTCTTAATCGCTCAAAAAGATTTAACTCATTTAGAGGGCTTGCTTTACTTTACCGATGGTGATGGCACCTATCCTAAAAAACGGCCTGATTATTCATGTGCTTTTATCTTTTTAGATAAAGGGCAGATGTTAGAGGCAAAAGTGCCCTATTGGGCTATTAAATATATATTAGATGAAGATGAAATCATAGATATGGAGGACTAACAATGAATATTAAAGAAGCCAAGCAACAAATCAAAAATGCGATTATCGCCTATTCCACTTTGGATCAATACGGGCATACCTTAATTCCGGTTCAAAAACAGCGACCTGTCTTTTTGATAGGTGCTCCCGGTATCGGTAAAACAGCCATTATGGAACAAATTGCTCAAGAATTAGATATTGCGCTTGTTTCCTATTCAATGACTCACCACACCCGTCAAAGTGCTTTGGGTTTACCTTTTATTGTCGATAAACAGTACGGTGAAGAAAACTATAAGGTTTCAGAATATACCATGAGTGAAATCATTGCCTCTGTCTATGATTCTATGGAGAAAACGGGGAAAAAGCAGGGAATTCTCTTCTTAGACGAAATTAACTGTATTTCCGAAACCTTAGCACCCTCTATGTTGCAATTTCTTCAATACAAAACCTTTGGGCGCCACCAAGTTCCTAACGGTTGGGTCGTTGTTACAGCCGGTAATCCCCCTGAATTTAACGCCTCTGTTAAAGAATTTGATATTGTTACATGGGATCGTTTAAAGAAAATTGAAGTTGAAGCTGACTATGAAACATGGAAAGAATATGCCGTTAATGTCAATATTCACCCGGTTGTAACGTCTTATTTGAACATCAAGTCATCACACTTTTACAGTATTTCCACAACTGTTGACGGTAAAAGTTTTGTAACAGCACGTGGTTGGGACGATTTAAGTCAAATGATTATTCTTTATGAAAAAAACAATCTTGAAGTAGACTACAATTTAATCAGTCAGTATCTTCAAGACGAAAAAATTGCCAAAGATTTTTCTCATTATTACCAATTATTCCATAAATATCAAGCTGATTACCAAGTCGATGAAATCTTGAAAGGTACAAGCACAGCTGAAATCAAAGAACGTGCTCAAAACGCTAAATTTGATGAAAGATTATCTTTAATCTCACTCTTGATGAGCCAACTAGACCAAACGATTTCTGAAACGGTTGCCTTAGAAGATGCCCTTAAGCAGACTTTAGCCAATATCAAAGCAATGCCTAAAGTTGAGAATAGCGCTATGATGATGGCTAATATTCAAACGCAAATTGATAACTATAAACTTGAGTTGCAACAAAAAGAAGCGGGTAATGCTTTGTCTAGCACTTACCAAACCCATATCTATCATGTTATGGATTTGATGAATGGTTTAGTCAATGCCCTAAAAACTAATGACGGACAACCAATGGCAATCGTGAAAGCCGAATTACAGCAACAGCTTGCTAAACTCAAAACATTAGATCAAGAAGCCCAAGCAAGTCTTAACAACAGCTTTACTTTCTTTGAAGAAACTTTTGCCGAAGGTCAAGAAATCTTGATTTTGGTTACTGAAATGACGATCAATAAAGTTATTTCCAAATATATCTATGCTCATGGTTGTGAAAAATATTTCCACCACAACAAGCAATTATTATTCAAAGATAAGCAAAATGAATTATTAGATAAAATTGATGCCATCAACCTTTTAGATTTTGAGGCATAAAAAAGATACTTTACCACTATTACTAACTAAGAACAGCTAAGCGCTGTTCTTTTATGTTATAAATATAAAAAGAAAACCTATTAGGCAATAGGTTTTTAGGTTATAAGTTTGCTATTAGCGTTTTAAAGTCTTTAATTTCTCTACCATCTTTTAAAATATAAATTGTTTCTTGACTCTCATCATTAAAAACTTCAAAATACTGTTTTTCATTTAATTTACAAGCGATTTGGTGTGCCAAATTTAAACACTCTTCTTTAGAAGCTGTCATCATCACATCAATCATTTCAGGCGTAGCATCTTCTAATAGCACATATAAAGCTAGTTCATAATAGCCCTTCACATCTATTCCTCCACATCTAAATAAATCAAATCATCAAAAGTTTGTCTACGCACCACTAGGCGATCTTTTCCTTGATATGTAAAGACAACCGCCGGTTTAGGTAACTGATTATAGTTACTAGACATGGTGTAATTATAAGCTCCGGTTGAGAAGACTGCCAATAAATCTTTTGGCAACGGATTAGCTAAGGCAATATCTCTAATCAAAATATCCCCACTCTCACAGTTCTTACCCGCCACAGTTACAATACTGTCACAAGGTAAATCTGCCTTATTGGCAACAACTGCTTCATATTTCGCATCATATAAAGCCGTGCGAATATTGTCCGTCATTCCACCATCAACACTAATATAGCGACGAACTTGAGGAATATCTTTATATGCACCGATTTCATATAACGTAATACCGGCATTGCCGACAACAAAACGCCCCGGTTCAATCAAAACCATTGGCATAGCCATTTGATGCTTGGCAAAACCTTCTTGAATCGTTGTCATAATCGCTTCTGTAATCACTTCAAAATCTAAGGGTTTATCCTCATGATTATAGGCGATACCATATCCCCCACCGGCATTTAATTTCGCAATTGTTATGCCAAAACGCTCTTTGATTTCCACGGCAAAATCTACAAATTTTTTCATGGCTGTCACATAGGCATCAATATCAAAAATCTGTGAACCTATATGACAATGAAGTCCCTCAAAAACAATCTCATCGGTTTGGATTATTTGTTTTATGGCTTCTAAATAACTGCCATCATGACTGGAAAAACCAAACTTTGTATCTTTAGCACCTGTCTGAATATAAGCATGAGCTCCACTTTCAACACCCGGTGTAACGCGTATAGTCGCATATACTTTGGTATTTAACTTCTTAGCTATTTCTTGACACAACTCAATCTCATAAAAATTATCTACTACAAAATGTAGGACACCATGACTTAAAGCATATTCAATTTCACTTGCCAATTTATTATTTCCATGGAAATAAATCTTTTCAGGATTGACACCCGCCTTTAAGGCAATTGAAATTTCACCGGCTGATACACAGTCAATCCCAATTCCATATTCTTTAACTAACTTATATATTGCCAAGCAACTAAATGACTTGCTGGCAAACAGTGGCAATGTACAAGGATATTTATCCATAAACTTATCCTTTAATAAAGCTAACTGTTCTCTGATATGTCCCTCGGACATAATATATAAAGGCGTGCCGTATTTGGCTTTTAAATCTACAACGGATACACCATCAACACATAATTCATGTTGGGCATTGATAGAAGCATATTTAGTTTGAATAAACATTCACAATCTCCTTGTCTAATACAAATTCTTCAAGTTATACAAGCCTTTTTCCTTAGTCAGTAAAATTCTGGCGGCTTGAATAGCTCCGGTTTTAAACACATCTCGTGATAAAGCTGTATGTTTAATTTCTACAATTTCATCTAAACCGGCAAAATAAACCGAATGCTCTCCAAAAATGGTACCCCCTCGAATCGCTTGCATACCGACTTCTTCTTTTTCTCTTTTTTGATGAAGTTCAGAGCGGTCATAAACAGGTTTTAATTCAGGTAATTCGTCTTCCATCACCTGATATAATAGCTTTGCGGTTCCGCTAGGCGCATCAATTTTACGATGATGGTGCTTTTCTAAAATCTCAATATCAAAATCAGCACCATAGAAATCCTTAACGGCATCTTTTAAAATCTTCACTAACATACTGATACCAAATGACATATTGTAGGATTGGAAAATCGCTATTTCTTGACTAGCTTCTTCAATTAAGTCTAATTGTTGTTTAGTATAACCTGTTGTCGCTAAAACTAATTTCGTTTTTGTACGCAAAGCATAATCCAAAATATCTTGTAGATTATCCGGATGCGAAAAGTCGATTAACACATCTGCTTCTTGTTCAAAACCTCTTAAATCAGCTAACATCAATTCGTCAATACTGTAGTCAAAGGCTTGGGAAACAACTGCCACAATAGATTCATTTTGAGCTATCAATTGTTGATAAATCTTTTGCCCCATTTGTCCAAAGCCGTAAATAATTGTTTTCATATTAGTATCCTTTCTTTCCAAGTTCAGTCATAGCTACTTTAATTTTGTCCTGTAACCCTTGTGTAGCGGCAACTAAAGGTAAGCGTAGGACAGTTGTTCCATAGCCTTTTTGAGCCATAGCTGCTTTAACCCCAATTGGATTAACTTCCGCAAACAGAAGTTGAATAAACGTATCCATCTCTAACATCAATTCACGGGCTTTTTCTATCTCATGATGTAAGGCATATTGACATAAGGCTTCCATTTTAGCCGGATAAACATTTGAAACAACTGAAATAACGCCTTTTCCACCACAAGCGATTAACGGTAAAACCATACGATCTTCGCCGGAATAAACAGCAAAATCCTCGCCTTGAGTACGACGAATGATTTCAACCGTATAACCCATATTCCCGGTTGCATCTTTAATTCCGACAATGTATGGATTTTTCGCTAGTGCTTCAACTGTTTCAGGAGTAATATTCATACTTGTACGACTTGGTACAGTATATAAAATAGCTGGAAGTTTTACTGCATTCACAATCGCTTCAAAATGAGCAATTAACCCGGCTTGCGTTGTTTTATTGTAATACGGTGTCACTAAAAGTAAGCCATCAGCACCTGCTTCTTTAGCTTGTAAAGCTGCCTCAATAGAAGCCTCAGTATTATTCGTTCCCGCTCCGGCAATAATCGGAACTTGATGATTATTGATAGATACAGCATGTTCTAAAAGCGTTCTCTTTTCTTCACTAGTCAAAGTCGAAGCCTCACCGGTTGTTCCGCTAATAACTAATGCTGATACCCCATTGGCTAATAAATCCTTAATAAGTTTATCAAAAGCATCATAATCTACACTGCCATCTTCGTGCATGGGACAAATGACAGCCGGTGCACTTCCTTCAAATAAAATAGACATTCTAATTCTCTCCTTTTTATAATTGATATGTTTCACAAATAGTCTTAACTGCCAAAGGACTATTTTTGGTTTCAATAATCAAAGAAATACTGATTTCTGAGGTTGTTACCTGATAAAACGGAATATTATTCTTTTCCAAAATTTCAAAAATACCGGCTGCAACACCTACAGCATTACGCATTCCAATACCGACAACAGAAATTTTAGAAACTTCTTTATCTAAGCGCACTTTCATTTCCGGATTAGCTTTTTGAAGCTCTGCCAAACCCTCTTTTAAGAAAGCTTCTTCATCTTCATTGCACGTAAATTCAATACGGCACCCCTCTTGTTTAAGATTGTGACTAATCATATCAACATTCACATGATGTGAACTCATCACTTTAAAGACATTTGCGACTTCACTTGCCGCCCCACCCAACTTATCTAATTGAACATGAATAATACGATCGTTCGCACTTACGGCGCTGATAACTTTTTCTTCTGTAATTTCTGTGCTTTTCATAATATATGTTCCTCTTTCTTTCGATAATGTTTTTCCTACATAAATTTTGACACCATATTTTTGCCCTAACTCGACGCTTCTTGGCTCCATGACTTTAGAACCTAAGGCGGACATCTCCATCATTTCTTCATAAGAGATTTCAGAAATTTTTTTAGCTTCAGGATAAATTCGCGGATCTGTTGTATAAACACCGGCTACATCTGTATAAATTTCGCAATCACAATCTAAAGCTGCCGCTAAAGCTACAGCTGTGGTATCAGAGCCACCACGCCCTAAAGTTGTCACATCATTGCGATGATTCACGCCTTGGAACCCTGCCACAATAACAACATCATGCTCGACTAAGCTTTCTTCTAAAACCGTTGTTTCAACTTTGCGAATGGTACTTTTAGTATGAATTCCACTTGTCTGAATTCCCACTTGGATACCTGTCAAAGAAATAGCGGGTACATCAATATCACAAAGTGCCATCGCCAATAAGGCGATTGTCTGTTGCTCGCCGGTTGATAGTAAACGGTCTAATTCTCTTTGATTAGGTTGTTTACTTGTCTTGGCAGCTAAATCTAATAGGGCATTGGTTGTTTTACCCATAGCAGACACAACAACCACCAATTTTTCTTGACTTGTTCGCTCTTTTAAATACGCTGCAATACCTTTAATCTTTTCAACGGTCGCAACCGAACTTCCTCCGAACTTTAAAACTTTCATGCAATTTCCCCCTCAATATACAAAAAGTCGCAAAACTATCATTGCGACAAAAAAACTCTCAACAATGATAGCCCTCCATTGCCTATGCAATGACAGTCGCATTGATATTCTCAAATGCGCCCAATAGAACAAGCGTGCAAAACAAGCTCTATTTCGGCGAATTTTCCTAGGCTTGAATAGGTTGCACCCTCTGATATTCAAGCTTCTTAAACTCCGCACCTCTATCTGAGTTGATATTATCATAAATAGTGCCAAAATACAAGTAAAATAGCCGAAGTTAGATGGCTTTCGTAACATTTTTAGCTCTCAAAGAATTAAAATAAATCGACTGTAAATCGAAAACAAACAATCCCCTATAAAAAATTTTTTATTCCCCTAACAAAAAATTCTTGACTTGGAGTATAGTCTAAGGTTTATCATGTATAAGTGTCAATTGACAATCCAGATATTGAAAGGAGATTTAATTATGAATAAAACAACTCGTAACATGACTTTATCTGCCATGTTTATTGCCCTAGCCTTAGTTTTACCATTCTTCACAGGTCAAATTCCTCAAATCGGAAGTATGCTTTTACCTATGCACTTTCCTGTTTTCCTTACAGGCTTAATCTGTGGTTGGCAATATGGTTTAACGGTTGGTGCAATCGTACCATTGCTTCGTCACTTAATGTTTGGTATGCCACCAATGTTGACAGCTATTGCCATGGCTTTTGAATTAGCCACTTATGGTTTAGTTGCCGGTTATATTTATACACGTGCCAAAAAACAAACAGTTACAACTATTTATACATCATTATTAAGTGCGATGGTTATCGGAAGAATTGTTTGGGGTATTGTCCAAATAATAATTTTAAACTTCACCGGTAGTGCTTTTACCGTTCAAATGTTTATGGCAGGGGCTTTATTAAATGCTATTCCGGGTATTATTGCTCAATTAGTCATTGTTCCTATCATCATGGTAGCTTTGGATAAAGCTAAAATTATAAAATTCAAAAATGTTTAATATCCTTTAGGCATGACTTTTATCGCTTCTACTAAGAAGCGATTTTTTATGATATATTTCCAAAAACAAGCCTCCCATCTTATGATAAAGGATTTGTCAATCATAATCAAATTACCCTAAACGCTTTTTCACCTCATAAAATCTAAATTACAAAAACTAATATCAAAAAAATGTAGCCTCTTTTAAAGCTACATTTTTCTATACAAAAACATTTACTTATAAGTAATATCCGTATTTCCAAAAATTAAATCAATAAGGTGAACGGCTTTTCCACCGCCTAATTCAACCCCCTTTTTACAACGATTACAGTCTACAATCACGTACTCACATTCATACAAAGCAACGTGCTCTTGCATTAAAGCCTCTTGAATTTCTATTGGTAACTTTGAAATTTTAACGCTTGGATAAGCTTTTAACACTTCTTTCAACGCATCACTTTTAGGTTCGTAATGTAGAGTCCCGCAAAAATCAGCTTGTCCTTGATTATGTTCTATTTCGGCAACCTCAATATGCATTTTATTTAAAATATGGCGAACAGCTTCATGGACTTTAGGAAAGTTCCGATCTCTAAAGCAGTCTTGTAAATTCATCTTTATACCTTGATAATTTGGCCATTCAAAACTATCATCTAAATCTAAATATTCATATAAAGAAACAATATCTACCTTATCTGATAAAATATCTCTACACGCCTGACAAACGACGATAGCTTTGTCGTTTTTTTCAAATACTGTCTTGTCAAAACGACAACAACCGGCAACTGGCATTCTTTCTTTCAAAAACATTCTTAACGCTTTACTTGACTTTGGACTTGTAATATTAAAATTACAACTAGGAAAATAACGATACATTTCGACCATCCTCTCTTTCACAATTCCATTATCCACATCATGCCATTACTTGACTAGTGCCTTTCCTTATTTTGAAACAATGTTGTCTAAATTGTTTCCTATAAAGAAAAAAATAGGCAACAGTGTTCTTATCCTGTTTGCCTATTATCTATCTTTTAACACTTCATTTTCTGAACGATGATACAACTCAAATTCATGACTGGCTTCAATTTTGTCTAAGAGATTTTGATTGGGATTTTGATTAAAAAGATTCGCATATAGAATATCTAAAATCAATAGAGTCGAGATATTCATTCCAAAATTCCCTAAATTCTCAACTAACTTTTCCCTGGTAGATACATTTAAAACGACATCTGCCATGGTAGACAGTGGGCTTTTTCCATAAGCACACAATGCCAACATGGGAATATTTTTTGCCTTTACCTTCTTAGCGACACGTAAAGTTACCTCTGTTTCACCTGAATAAGAAATCATGACAAAAGCCCATGTTTGATCACAGTAGCAGGCATGGTAAAATGCTTGATCCATCTTTGTTTCCACAATTACACATTTACCGATTTTAAGCATCTTATCTTTAAACGTCTGTGCTATTTCACTTTGAACACCCGAAGAAACTAGACAGATTGTTTTTGCGTTATTTAAAAGACGAAGGGCTTTTTGTAAATCATCATGGCTTAAAAGGTTTAAAACATCATCAATACACTCATGATAAAGTTGTCCGATTTTATGTGCAATAACCACATTTTTATCTTGAGGTGCAAAAGGATAATTGGCATCAATATGTATAAAATGACTATGGGTATAGTTTAACTCTTTAAGGTAAGCTTCTTTAAAGTCATTAAAACCTTGAAAGCCTAATTTTTGACAAAAGCGTACGAGCGTTGAAGGAGCAACATGAATTTCTTTAGCTATTTTTCTAGCACTTGACTTCTCAAAGTCCATGCCTTTCTTTAATATGCCATCGGCAATAATCGCTTCTGTATAAGAAAAATCTTGCTTTTCTTTTAAAACCTGAACAATCTGCATCATATCCCTCCTCGAAAACTATTCCTATATAGAATTTTTAATTAAATAATCATCTAAATAAGTAATCCAACTCTCTGCATTTTCCTCTTTGAAAAAGCGATAAAGAAACTCGACCATAAACTGATGTCTTTTCTCTGCCTCTTTTTTTCCGGCATCAGTCAACATTAAGTCTTTGAGCCTTAATAGCTTTTCAAACATATGGGTAACAACCGTCCCATCTTTTTTTGCCATGTAACTTTCTTGGGACATATCTAATTCGGGATATGTATCTTTATCGAAAAATACCCGCTGATGCGCTAAGTTATATTGATAACTGCGAAGTATTCCCGTAGCTCCGATACTATCGCACATATCAGCGTCAGATACAATCATGCCCTCAAGTGTTTTAGGCTGAATATTACTTAATCTTTTACTATAACCAATCGTTTTTATGGTATTTAAAATCTGTTCTTGAATGGAGGCTTCAACTAAACAATGATTCAAAATTTTTTTAGCGTTCGTTAAATTTATGGCACTTTCAATGCCAAATAATTTGTAGTCATCAACATCATGTAGTAAAGCTATTAAAGCCACCACCTCTTGATTAGCATTTTCTATTTCCGCAAATTTCAAAGACAGCGCTAATACTCTATTCACATGATCCATACCATGACCCGAACTATCATCGTTTAATAATTGATACACTTGCTTCTTTACATCTTCTATCATGATTACACCCCTCAAATAATTATTCAAACTAGCACAAAACCCTCTGCCCGTTTAAATAAGCAGAGAGTTCATTCTAGTTTTTCACAGGAAGTAAAACTACTTCCTTAGCCTTCAATGACGCCTGAACATCAATGACACGTTGATTTGATGAGCCACGCCACTCTAAACGGAAATCATGGAGTTCTTCCACAAACAAACCATCAATTAAAACATCAATATACTTGAAAACTTCATTGTTTTCAAAATCCTTATCAAATAGGAAACCTGTCCATACCCATAAATTTTTCTCAGGAAATTTATCTTTGAAAGCCTTCGCTAATTTGGTTGTACCTTCAATATTTCTTGGGTGAAGTGGCTCACCGCCTAAAATCGATAAGCCTACAATATATTCTTTTTCGCATAGTTCTAAAACGCTATTTATAGTTTCATCTGTAAATTCCTTGCCACCTCGAAAATCATGTGTTTCCGGATTAAAACAACTAGGGCAATGAAATGAGCAACCTTGCCTATCGTTTTAGGGTGGACTGTGAGGATAGTGTGTTAGCTAAGAAAATTGCTCAGTTATTAGAGATAACAGGG
>ERZ808028.335-NODE-335-length-44106-cov-10.635899_pt1 | contig 44106 bp, 40 predicted proteins | sample MGYA00380184_ERZ808028 | MGnify/ENA primary metagenome ERZ808028 (study PRJEB31490, sample SAMN06133397) | mouse gut metagenome | isolation source: J8_1 | host: mice | place: China: Chengdu | collected 2015-05 ...
ACCTACCTGCCCCACACCCTGAACAACACCGTGGCCGCGCCGCCCCGTATGCTCATCGCCCTGCTGGAGAACAACCTCCAGGCCGACGGCTCGGTGAAAGTGCCCGCCGTTCTGCGGCCCTATATGGGCGGAATGGAAGTACTGGTACCCAAGCACTGAGATACTTTTTGAGCGCTGCGTACCTTGTGGTCCTCAGCACATTTTTCCGGCAACACACAAGTTAATCTTTTATTCCCGACAAAAGGAGAAATTTATCATGAAAAAATTCTGGAAAGTCCTAGGCCTTGCCGCCGCTGCCGTCGCTATCCCCATCCGCTTCAAAAAGGACGAGGCCACCGGGAAAAAAACCTACCAGTCCCTGCTGCTCTCTGTGGACGTGGGCCCCGGCGAGGAGGAGGGCACCGAGATCGGCATCAACTTCGGCGAGGGCGTGCTCACCCAGACCATCGGCGGTCTGGTGAATGCCAAGAAGGAATCTAAGCTCTTCACCGACGACCCTGAGGAGGCCGTGCTTTTCGCTGACAATGAACCCGAAACCGCCGCGGTAGAGCCGGAGGCCATGGAACCCGCTCCCGCTTTGGAAGCTGAGCCTGTTCCCGAGCCCATAGCCACCGAAGAGGATTTTGACCCTGAGCTTTGAACAAACATCCATTTTCCAGAGGAGAAACGCTGATGGAACACAAAGACCCCGCCCCGGATACGGGCGAACAGCGGGAACCTTACACCCCGGCCTCCTTTGAAAAGCGGGCGGCGGCCTGGATGGGCATCGTCTATATGCTCATGCTGCTGTTTATCCTCAATTTCACGCTGTTCACCGGAGGGCGGGAACTGCCCGGAACCTTCCCGCTGTTTCTAGTCCCCGTCTGTATCACCCTAGCCGTCGTGGTGGTCCGCCGCCTTAAAACCCGACAGCTGCCCGGTGGGGCGGCGGGGGGCGCGGTCATCCTTCTACTGTGCGCCGGAGGCACCGCCCTCGCACTGGTTCTGGGCGTCCCCGCCCTGCTGGCCGCGCTCAAGGTGTAGCCATGGAAGGATTGATTCACTCTGGCCTGGGAAAACTGGGGCTGACCGGTTCTGTCCCGGAGAATTCCTCCATCCTGCTGGCCCGCTATGGCGAGCTGCTGGTGAAAAAAAACAAGGTCATGAACCTTACCGCCATCACCGAACCGGAAGATGTCGCATCCCTCCATATGCTGGACTGCGCCGCCCTGCTGAACTGCGTACAATTGAAAGGAAAATCCCTTATCGACGTGGGCACCGGGGCGGGCTTTCCCGGCATGGTGCTGAAAATTCTGACCCCCTCCCTGAAGCTCACAGCGCTGGACAGCCAGAATAAACGGCTGGACTGGTTAATGGAGCTGTGCGAAAATTTGTCTATTCAGGAAGTCCGCGCCGTCCACGGCCGGGCGGAGGAGGCGGGACTGGACCCGGCCTTTCGAGAGCAGTTTGATTTCGCTACCGCCCGAGCAGTGGCAGATCTGCGGCTTTTATGCGAACTGTGCCTGCCCTTCGTCAAGGTGGGCGGACATTTTCTGGCCATGAAGGGTCCGGATTCCGGCGAAGAAATACAGCGCGCCCTATCCGCCATCGAAACTCTGGGCGGACGGGTGGAACGGCGCTATGACTATCAAATTCCCCACACAAATGTGACTCACTGTGTCATTTTGATTGAAAAAACCGCCCATACACCGAACAAATATCCACGCCGGTGGACGAAAATCCAGAAAGTTCCTCTTTGAGCCGCAAGCCTTCACCAATAAGTGAAAATTATTGAATAAATTTTCACTTTTTTCAGATTTTTTGTTGCTATTTTCATAAATTCATGCTATGATTTGAATGATATTGGAAGGAGGCATCCCATGGGCACTGCCGTCATGGTCACATCCGGAAAGGGCGGCACCGGAAAAACCTCGCTTACTGCCGGGGTCGCCTCTTGTCTGGCCGCGCTGGGCCGCCGGGTGCTGTGCATCGACGTGGATATCGGTCTGCGTAATTTAGACTTGACCTTGGGCATGTCCGACCGGGCGCTGATGGACTTTTCCGACGTGATGGATTACCGCTGCCCACTGATGACTGCGGCGGTGGAACAGCCCGAGATCAAAGGTCTCTTTCTTCTCACCGCTCCCCTCACCCCACAGGGTCTGGAAGAGGCGCGGTTTCGCGCCCTGGTGGAGGAGGCGTCGGAGTATTTCGACTTCGTATTCATGGACTCCCCCGCCGGCCTTGGAGAGGGCTTTCAGCTGGCCCGTTCCGCCGCCGACCGAGTTATCGTGGTGTCCGCCGTGGACCCCGCCGCCCTGCGGGACGCCCAGAGAACCGTGTCCGAACTGCGGGACCTGGAACAGCTCCATCTGGTCATGAACCGGGTACAGCCCAAGCTCATCGCCAAACTGCGCACCTCCATTGACAACGCCATGGACACCGCAGGACTGCCCTTGCTGGGAGTGGTTCCGGAGAGTCCCAACGTCACCATGGCCACCGCCGCCGGAGTGCCCCTCATCCTCACCACCTACAAGGGGGCCGCCCCCGCGTATTTGAATATTGCCAAGCGCCTGCTGGGACAACGGGTCCCACTGCTCCACATCCGCTAACTCTCCAAAACCATACGCGCCACATTCCATAGAAAGGACGATCTGCATGAATATTGCCCTGATGAGCCACGACAACAAAAAAGAACTGATGGTTCAATTCTGTATCGCCTACTGCGGCATTCTGTCCAAGCATACCGTGTGCGCCACCAGCAATACCGGGCGCCAGGTGGCGGAGGCCACCGGTCTGCCTGTTCAGTTGTTCCTGGCCCACACCCAGGGCGGCAGCCAGCAGATCGGCGCCCGCATCGCTTACGATGAGATTGACATGGTGCTGTTTTTCAACGACCCCACCTCCGACGAGCTGGAGAAAGACCTGAATTACATCATCAATCTGTGTGACCAGCACAACGTGCCCGTCGCCACCAACTCCGCCACGGCGGAAATGCTCATCCACGGCCTCGCCCGGGGTGATTTGGACTGGCGGCTCATCAGCCATCCCACCGCGCCCTTAAAGGTGTAATCCTTGACATTTTTCACAGGACTGATATAATATCCACGCCCACAAGCGGTTACACGCTCTCGTCCCAGTATGGGGGCGGGAGCGTTGCGTTTATTTTGCCTCCGGCGGCTTCCTTTTTTTCAAGAAGAAGGAACATTCAGAAAGGAGAAATTCAATATGGCCAAACAAAAACCCCGCACTCTGTCCGGGTTTATGGAACTGCTCCCCGTGCGGCAGGTCCAGTTCGACCGAATGGCGGAGCTGCTGCGCCGTTCCTACTCCCTTTACGGCTTCACCCCCTTGGACACCCCCGTTATTGAGGCCAGCGAAGTACTGCTGGCCAAAGCAGGGGGCGAGACGGAAAAACAGATCTACCGCTTTACCAAAGGGGACAGCGACCTGTCCCTGCGGTTTGACCTCACCGTGCCCCTGGCCAAATATGTGGCCCTCCACTACGCCGACCTATCCTTCCCCTTCCGCCGGTTCCAGATCGGCAAGGTCTATCGGGGAGAGCGGGCACAGCGGGGGCGCTTCCGGGAGTTCTATCAGGCAGACATCGATGTCATCGGCGACGGAAAGCTGGATATCGTCAACGAGGCGGAGATCCCCGCCATCATCTGCCAGACCTTCACCGCCCTGGGGCTGAAGAGGTTTCAGATCCGGGTGAATAATCGAAAGGTGCTCAACGGATTTTACGCCATGCTGGGGCTGACGGACAAAGCCGGGGACGTGATGCGCACCGTGGACAAGCTGCCCAAGATTGGGGCGGACAAGGTGCGGGAGCTGCTCACCGGGGAGGACATCGGCCTCACTGGGGAGCAGGCGGAGGAAATTCTGCGCTTCATTTCCATAACGGGCAGTAATAAGCACGTTCTCGATTCCCTGGAGGCATACCGCGGCCGCCACCAACTGTTTGACCAGGGGTTGGACGAACTGTCCACCGTGGTGAAATATCTGGGGGATTTCGGGGTGCCCGAGGAGAAGTTCGCTGTGGACCTGACCATCGCCCGGGGACTGGACTACTATACCGGCACCGTCTACGAGACCTTCATAACCGACCATCCGGAGATCGGCTCCATCTGTTCCGGCGGACGGTATGACAACTTAGCGGAATATTATACTGATAAACAACTTCCCGGCGTTGGAATTTCCATCGGACTCACCCGTCTGTTCTACGTACTGGAGGAACAGAACTACCTCAACGGCGCGTTGAACACCGCCCCTGCCGATGTGCTGGTTCTGCCCATGACGGACGACCTCTCCCCCGCCATCGCCTTTGCCACCCGGCTCCGGGAGGAGGGAATCCGGGCCCAGCTCTACACCGAGCCCAAGAAATTCAAGCAGAAGATGTCCTACGCCGACAAGCTGGGAGTGCCTTTCGCCGCTTTTTTAGGAGAGGACGAAATCAAGCAGGGCAAGGTATCGCTGAAAGACATGAACTCCGGTGAGCAGAGGCTGCTGGATTTGGACCAGGCGGCGGACGCCGTGCTGGCCGCCCTGGAGATGGGGCGAAACGCTCCCCCCATCCAGGAGCCGGAGAAATAAAAAAATGCCGAAATATGTGAAATGATCTGTAACAAAACCGCCTCTCCCGCGTTAGTGTAGTGAAAGGGGGTGACGGCCATGGAACTGGAGGACATTTACCGCCGGTATTACCGGGATGTGTACCGTTTCGCCCTGGGGTTGACCCAAGACGGGGCGCTGGCGGAGGAGATCGCCCAGGACACCTTTTTCAAGGCCATGAAGGGTTTGGGCAAATTCGACGGCGCCAAGGACATCCGGGCCTGGCTGTTTACCATTGCCCGCAATACCTGGTACTCCCACTGCCGCGCCCAAAAGCGCGCCGTTTCCACAGAAGACCTGCCCCAGGACCTGCCGGGCGGCGTGCGCATTGAGGAGCGCTTGGAGGACCAGGAGAGCGCCTTTGCCATCCACCAGTTTCTCCACATCATGGCGGAGCCCTACAAAGAGGTATTTACCCTGCGGGTGCTGGGGGAGCTGCCCTATGAGAAAATCGGGCGGCTGTTTGGCAAGAGCGCCAATTGGGCGCGGGTCACATTTTACCGGGCCAAAGTACAGATCATTACGCATATGGAGGCGATGGAACATGAAAGAGACGAACTGTGACGTGATTCGGGACCTGCTGCCGCTGTACGAAGACAACGCGGTAAGCCAGGACACCGCCGAACTGGTGCGGGAGCATTTAAAGGACTGCCCCGCCTGCCGGGAGGAACTGCGGAAGATGCGCACCCCCCTCTCCCTCCCCCCGGAGGAGGACGGGGAACTGTGGGAGCGGTACGTTCAGCGCCGGGCGGAAATTCGACAGAAGCGGAACATCAAGCTCGGCTGCGCCCTATCCTTTTTGACAATGGTCATCATATTCTGCCTGTGGTATGTCCGGCCCAGGAGCTGGGAGTCGCTAACCGGCCCGACGACGGGAAATGTCACCAGCTTGAGCGGCGCTGTTACAGAACTTTACTTTCATACTGCCGACAACGGAAAAGTAGACCATGGCTTCCATAACTGGCTCATTCAGTGGGAAGAGGCGGAAGGTCCCGCCACGGAGGCCATCCTTGAAGCATTCAAAAGCCACTCTTACCGGAAGAGCCTGAGAAACCTGAACCCTTGGGACGACAATACGGCAAATACGGGCAATGTTGCTGTAATAGGCATCGTCTGGAGTGATGAATATTACAAGAGCTTCTCAGTCACTGACAACGGACAAATGTTTTCTAACGGAGACCGTTATTATACAGATGGAGAACTGTATCAGAAACTGACCGCAATCATCCAAGAGTACGGCACCTTCCAGGAAGCAAAAAATTGAAACAATTGGTTATCAAATATATTTACTATACAAATTGGAGTTGATTAACATGGTTCAATCACGCACCCACACCTGCAACGACCTGCGCCTGTCCGATGCGGGCCGGCGGGTCACAATCGTAGGCTGGATGGAAAACATTCGAGAGGTGGGCCAGAATCTGGCCTTCCTGGTACTTCGGGATTTCTACGGCACCACCCAGATAGTTATTGAAACCGAGGATATGATGGCCACCGTAAAGGGGCTGAATAAGGAGTCCACCATTTCCGTGGAGGGCGTGGTCCGGGAGAGGGACAGCAAAAACCCCAAGCTGCCCACCGGTGATATTGAGGTAGTCCCCTCCAAGATTGAGGTGCTGGGCCGATGCCGCCACAACGAACTTCCCTTCCCCATCAACCGTTCCAGGGAGGCGGACGAGTCCACCCGGCTGAAATACCGCTACCTGGACCTGCGCAACCCCGAGGTCAAACACAACATCATTTTACGCTCCCAGGTGGTAGCCGCCCTGCGCTCCGCCATGACCGCCGAGGGCTTTTTGGAAATTACCACACCCATTCTCACCGCCTCCTCACCGGAGGGAGCCCGGGATTACCTGGTGCCCAGCCGAAAGCACCCCGGCAAGTTCTATGCCCTGCCTCAAGCCCCCCAACAGTTCAAGCAGCTGCTGATGGCCTCCGGCTTCGACAAATATTTCCAGATTGCCCCCTGCTTCCGGGACGAAGATGCCCGGGGCGACCGTACCCCCGGCGAATTCTACCAACTGGATATGGAGATGGCCTTTGCCACTCAGGACGACGTGCTTGGCACGCTGGAGCGGGTACTGGTCCCTGTTTTTGAGCAGTACGGCCTCTATAAGCGGGTCACCCCCGCTCCCTTCCGCCGCATCCGCTACAACGACGCCATGGAACTCTACGGCACCGACAAGCCCGACCTACGCATCGACCTGTTGATCCAGGACGCCACCGCCACCCTATCCGGCTGCGGCTTCGGACCTTTTGAAGGAAACACCGTCAAGGCCATCGTGGTCAGCGGATTTGAAGGCACCCGGAAACAGATTGACAAACTGTGCGCCGATGTGGAGGTCCAAGCCGGAGAAAAAGCCTATTGGTTCCGCTGTGATGAAAACGGAGAAATTGTGGGCGGCATCGCCAAGTTTATTCAGCCCATTAAGGAACAGGTGGTGGAAGCTTTGAACCTCACCCCCAGCTGTTTTGTGGGTCTGGCGGCGGGCAAATTGGGCACAGCCCAGAAAACGGCGGGCGTGCTGCGCAACAAACTGGGAGCTTTCTGCCCCAACCACATGGACAGAGAGCAGTACCAGTTCTGCTGGATCGTAGACTTCCCCATGTACGAAATCGGCGAGGAGTCCGGCCAGCTGGAGTTCTGCCACAATCCCTTCTCCATGCCAAACGGCGGGCTGGAGATTTTGAAAAAAGCCGCAGCGGGAGAGGCGGATCCATTGACCATCACCGCATTCCAGTACGACCTGGTGTGCAACGGCTATGAGACCGCCTCCGGCGCAGTGCGAAATCACGACCCGGAGATTATGATTGAGGCGTTTCAGCTGGTGCGGCTGGGAGAAGAGGATGTAAAGGCCAAGTTCCCCGCCATGTACAACGCCTTCACCTACGGCGCGCCCCCCCACGCCGGAGCGGCTCCCGGCGTGGACCGGGTCATCATGCTGCTCACCGGGGAGGAGTCCATCCGGGAGGTTATCCCCTTCCCCATGAACCAGCGAGCCCAGGATATTATGATGGGAGCGCCGTCCATCGTGGAGCAAAAACAACTGGACGAGCTCAACATTGTGTGCACGGCAAAAGAGGAAGAATAAATCATACGCCCCTCCCAACTGGGAGGGGCGCTTTTTCACCGTTTATCGATGTTCATCACTTGTTTTAAATCAGAACCCATAGCCGCTTTCCAACCTGCAGTAAAAGCGGACCGAATCAACTGGAACAGCGCCTCATTTACCTGTTCATACTGTGTGTCATCCAAAAAATTATACAGGGCTTGGTCAAACTCAATTTCATTCATAGTATCACCCTATCTTATTGTATATTATCTAATATGAGATGTCAATATTATATTGACTGAAATGCTATTATCTGGACAGGTGATATTATGAAACCATTAAAAGTAAGAATCAGTATTACCCTTGACGACCCCATTTACCAAAAAATCAAGGGGCTGGCCGAATATGACGACCGGTCGGTTTCCAGCTATATCAACTTGGCCTTGAGAGACCATTTGGAACAGCTGGAACGGGAAGCAGCAGAATAAAAAGCACGCCGGAGGTTGCCCCTCCGGCGTGTTTTACGTCATCTTCAGCTTCATCCATTCCTCCACCGCCAACTGGTCACAGCGGTTGTTGTAGCGGTTGTCGGCGTGGCCCTTCACCCAGTGAAGCTTGAGAGCATGGATTTCACACAATTCCAGCAGCCGCTCCCACAAATCTGGATTCAACGCAGGTTTTTTGTCGGATTTGACCCAGCCCCGGGACTTCCAGCCCTTGGCCCAGCCCTTTTCCAGGGCGTCGATGACGTATTTCGAGTCGGAATACAAATCCACAAGGCACGGCTCCTTGAGGGCCTCCAACCCGCGGATAACGGCGGTAAGCTCCATGCGGTTATTGGTGGTTTTCTCTTCACCGCCGCTAAGCTCTTTTTCATGCCCGCCGAACAGCAAAACGGCTCCCCAGCCCCCGGGTCCGGGGTTGCCGGAACAGGCGCCGTCGGTGTAAAGGGTTACTGCTTTCATATGTCGATTCCTTTTCCTGATTTGATGATTTCTCCAGCGCCGCCGGAGATTTCCCCAATACCAAGGATACATGATATCGCAGAGAATGTCAAACACTTGATAGGCCAACAGCTCTGTATTAATGACAGGGAAAGAGCGAATCAGCTCCCAAATAAATATGGGAAGAAAAAAATAGACTATAAAGACCATAAAACCAATCAGAATGACGTCTCCGAGATAATAATACACAAATTCTTTTAAATTCGTAATATCACCTCATATATTATATTATAGCATAATATAAAAATAAATACACACTATTTTTATGAATTAACACACAAAAAAACTGCTAACAAATTCTTTAACAATAGTTAGAATATACTAAACTAATCGACATTGCTGAGAAATTAAATATCCAACTTTATAAGCTGTTTGAATTTAAAGATTAAAAACGGACAGGCCCGCGGCCTGTCCGTTTTGCTTATTTTTCTGTTTCGGAATTTTCTGCAGGGGTCTCGCCTTCCCCGTTGGGAGCTTCCAGACCCTCCTCCGGCTCTTTCTCCGCCAGGGATAAGGCAATCACCCGGTCTCCCTCGTCCTTAAACCGCATTAGGATAACGCCCTGTGTAGACCGGCTCATAAGCCTGATCTCATCCACGTCCATCCGGATGAGGGTACCGGACTGGGTGACAAGCAGCAAATCCTCGCTGCCGTCTACTACTTTGACGCCCACAACAGCCCCTGTTTTGTCGGTAAGGCCGTAATTTTTCACGCCGTAAGCCCCACGGGCGGTGATGCGGTAATCCTCCACCGGAGAGCGCTTGCCGTAGCCGTTTTCCGTGATGGTGAGCACCGCTTTTTCCGGCCTGGCCCGGGCTGCGGCCACCACATAGTCGCCCTCACGCAGCTTGATGCCCCGCACGCCCATGGACGTGCGCCCGGTGGTACGAACCTCCTCCTCGGGGAAGCAGGCGGCCATACCGCCGTGGGTGGCAATGAGCAAATTCTGCTTGCCGTCGGTCTCCCGCACCTCAATGAGCTCGTCGCCCTCCTCCAAGGTGATAACCCGCAGGCCGTTGTTGCGCAGATTTTTCAGAGCGGAGGCGTCCAACCGCTTCACTGTGCCGTTTCGAGTAAACATAGTGAGGTAGCGGGGATTTTCTCCCTCGCTGATATCCCGTGTGTGAATCATCACGGCCACCTTTTCGCCCTGCTCCACCTGGAGCACGTTGACAATGTTGGTGCCCCGGGCGGTACGGCCCGCCTCGGGGATTTCATAACCCTTTTTGCGAAACACTCGGCCCTTATCGGTGAAGAGCAGAATAAAATCGTGGGTAGAGGCGGTGAACACTGTGTTCACATAGTCCTCCTCCCGAGTGGCCATCCCCTTCTTACCCATACCGCCCTTGTTTTGAGCGGCGTACTCACTGGCGGAAGTGCGTTTGATATAGCCGTTAGCCGTCATGGTAAAGACGGACTGCTCCTCCTCAATCAAGTCCTCAATGTCGATCTCATCGGCCACATCCTGGATCTCGGTGATGCGGTTATCGCCGTACTTGTCCCGAATCTGGACCAGCTCATCCCGGAGCACGCCCTTCAGCTTTTCCTCATCGGCTAAAAGCTCGTTGTAATAGGCGATCTTGGTCTCCAGCTCTTTATACTCCGCCTCCAGCTTTTCCCGGTCCAGCCCCTGCAAACGGCGCAGCTGCATTTCCAAAATGGCTTGGGTCTGCACATCGTCCAGGCCGAAGCGCTCCATTAAGCGCTCCTTAGCGTTATCGTAGCTTGTACGGATGATGTGGATGACCTCGTCGATGTTGTCCTGGGCAATGAGCAGGCCCTCCAACAGGTGGGCCCGCTCCTGGGCCTTTTTCAAGTCATATTCAGTGCGGCGGCGGATCACCTGCTCCTGGAAGGCGATGTACTCATCCAAGATGTTCCGCAGGGACAAAATGCGGGGCTGCTTCTGGTTGTCCACCAGCGCCAGCATAATAATTGAAAAGTTGGACTGCATGGCGGTCTGCTTGAACAGCTTGTTCAGCACCACCTGTGGATTGGCGTTCTGCTTCAGCTCAATGACGATGCGCATACCGTTGCGGTCCGTCTCGTCCCGTAAGTCGGAAATGCCTTCCAGACGCTTGTCTTTCACCTGGTCGGCGATGTTGCGAATGAGCTGGCGTTTATTTACTTGATAGGGCAGCTCGGACACGATAATACGGGTGCGGTTCTGGCCAAATTCCTCAAATTCGGCCCGGGCCCGGAGCACCACTTTACCACGCCCAGTGGCATAGGCGGCACGGATGCCCGCCCGGCCCATGATAATACCCTTTGTCGGAAAATCCGGGCCTTTGATGTGCTCCATCAGGTCGGCTAAGGTGGCGTGTTCATTGTCCAGCACGCAGATGGTGGCGTTGATAACCTCCCTCAGATTGTGGGGAGGGATGTTGGTGGCCATGCCCACGGCGATGCCGGATGAACCGTTGACCAGCAGATTGGGAAAACGGCTTGGCAGCACCCTGGGCTCCTGCAGACTTTCATCGTAGTTGGGATCCCAGTCCACCGTATCTTTGTCAATGTCCCGAAGCATTTCTCCGGCGATCTTCGCCATGCGGGCCTCGGTGTAACGGGGCGCGGCGGGAGGGTCCCCGTCCACGTTGCCGAAGTTTCCGTGGCCCTCCACCAGGGGATAGCGCATAGAAAATTTCTGAGCCAAACGGACCACCGCATCATAGATAGACGCGTCCCCGTGGGGATGATAGTGCCCCATCACGTCGCCCACACAGGAAGCTGATTTTTTAAAAGGCTTGTCTGAGGTCAGCCCGCTCTCATGCATGGAATATAAAATACGGCGGTGGACAGGCTTCAGGCCGTCCCGCACATCTGGCAATGCGCGGCCCACGATGACGCTCATGGCGTAATCCTTATAGCTCTCGGTCATCTCCTTGACCAGCTCAGACTGGGTGATAACCTGATTTGGAAATGCAATATCCTCCGGTTTATAGCTTCGATTGTGTCCCATTGTGCGTCACCTCCTCAATAGTCCACGTTTAACGCGTATTTGGCGTTTTCTTCAATCCATTCCTTCCGGGGCTCCACCTTCTCGCCCATGAGGATGGTGAAGATGTGGTCCGCCGCCACCGCGTCCTCCAGGGTGATGCGGCGCAGGGTGCGGGTTTCCGGGTTCATAGTAGTATCCCACAGCTCATTGGCGTCCATCTCACCCAGTCCCTTAAATCGGCTGATGTCCACTTTGGCATTGGGATTCCCGTCCCGCATCTCGGCGGAGATCTTATCCCGTTCCGGGTCGGAATAGGCCACCCGAGTGGTCTTGCCCCGGGTCAGCTTGTACAGCGGCGGCACGGCGGAATAGACATACCCCCGCTCAACGAGAGGACGCATATAACGGAAAAAGAAAGTGAGCAGCAGAGTACGGATATGGGCGCCGTCCACGTCGGCATCGGACATGATGATGATCTTATGGTAGCGCAGCTTTTCGATGTTGAACTCCTCGCCTATACCGGCGCCCAGGCCCAGCACCAAGGGGTAGAGCTTGTCGTTGCCGTAAATCTTATCCGCTCTGGCCTTTTCCACGTTGAGCATCTTACCCCACATGGCCAAAATGGCCTGGAAGCGGCTGTCCCTACCGTCGATGGCGGAGCCTGCCGCAGAGTCTCCCTCCACGATATACAGTTCGCACAGGGCCGGGTCCCGCTCATTGCAGTCCTGGAGCTTGTCCGGCATCTGTCCCGATTCCAGGGCGGTCTTACGGCGGACCGACTCCCGGGCTTTCCGTGCAGCCTCCCGGGCTCGGCTGGCCATAAGAGCCTTTTCCAGAATGGATTTGCCCACGGCTGGATTTTCCTCCAAGAATTGCTCCAGCTTGTCGCTCACCACGTTGTTTACCAGAGTACGCATCTCACTGTTGCCAAGCTTGGCTTTGGTCTGACCCTCAAACTGGGCTTCGGTGAGCTTGACGGAGATGACGCAGGTTAAGCCCTCCCGGCAGTCGTCGCCGGATACCTTGTCCTCATCCTTCAAAATCTTCGCTTTTTTGCCGTAGGCGTTGAGCACGTTTGTGAGAGCCCGCTTCAAGCCCTCTTCGTGCATGCCGCCCTCCGGAGTGTGGACGTTGTTGGCAAAGGATACAATAATCTCGTTGAAGCTGTCCTCGCAGTACTGCATAGCGATTTCCGCCATAGAATCTTCCCTGGCCCCAGCCATATAAATGACGCTGCTGTGGAGGGGGGTTTTGTTTTTATTGATGAAGGTGACGAACTCCCGGATGCCTCCCTCATAATGCATGGACTCTTCCGCCTCGTGCCCTGGACGGCGGTCCGCTATAAAAATATGCACCCCGGCGTTGAGAAACGCCTGCTCCCGCATTCGGCGGTGAAGGGTCTCATAGTCATATACCGTATCCTCAAACATCTCCGGGTCCGGCTTAAACACCACTTCGGTGCCCGTCTTATCCGTGGTTCCAATGACAGTCATCTCCTGGGTCATATTCCCCCGGGAGAACTTCACCTCATAAATCTGCCCGTTTTTGTAAACCCGTACCTCCATCCATTCAGACAAAGCGTTGACCACGCTTCCACCCACGCCGTGGAGTCCGCCGGACACCTTATATCCGCCGCCGCCGAACTTACCGCCGGCGTGGAGTACGGTGTATACCACCTCCAGAGCAGGACGTCCGGTCTGAGCCTGAATATCTACGGGCACACCACGTCCATTGTCCGTAACCTTTATCACGTCGCCGTCCAAAATTTCCACTGTGATATGGTCGCAGTAGCCCGCAAGGGCCTCGTCAATGGCGTTGTCCACGATCTCATACACCAGATGATGGAGCCCGGAACTGGAGGTAGAGCCGATATACATACCGGGACGCTTCCGGACGGCTTCAAGACCTTCCAGAACCTGGATTTCCGACGCGCCGTATTCATGCTCGGTCTGGGTAGTGTTCAATTCGTTTAATTCACTGCGTTCTTCTGCCATGATGTTCCTCCGCTAAGTCAAAAATTAGTCGACCCCGCACCCGTCGTCCCCGTCCGGGACAAAGTCCAGGTCGTCCTCGTCATGGTAATCCGGACCGCCTTCCTTACCCAAAAGCTCAGTGGCCCGCATCCGGCGACGGTTTTTCGCCTCTTCCACATTTTGATGAATGAGTTCCTTGACCCGACGAGGGTGCTTTACATTTTTCAGGTCCAGGTGGGGTATGCTCTTGTCCGAGGAGTGGACGCACACTGTTCCCACTCCAAAAATCCGCTGGCCCAGGGTCATGGTCAGCTCCAGGTCTTGTACTCGGTAGAGCAGCACCTCGTCTGCCTTCAAATTGAAAAAACCGGTTTCGCAGAACAGCCGATCCTCGCTGAGGGCATAACGGGTAAAGGACAGAGGCAGTCCAAAACGGCGCTTCCGGTCTTTCCACAGATATTCGATGGATTCCATTTCAAATTCTCCTTCATTCAAAGCTGTTGCGCTCTGCTCGAGCGGCCAGCGCCGCCGTAGAGAGGGGGGTGAGGTAGACCAAAGTTTCTTCTTTTCCCCTGTTCGCCAGAACAAAAGACCGGGGCAGGTCGTCCCCTACGGAAAATACTCTGCCCTCCTGTTCCTCCCGTTCCAAAAAGCGGCGGGTGCGAAAGGACCAGGTGGTATTGTCCAGGTCGAAAATACCGATCAGGTCCTGGTTACGCACCATCACATTTTGGCCCAAATGCAGATACAAAGCCTTACCTCCTATACCAGCGCCCCATCCTTTACCCGGAACGCCTTTCCATCCCGCAGCCGGGCCAGCTTTTCCTCCTCGCAGCAGGTGATAAACACCTGCCCGGAGGCGATTCGGTTGAGGACAAATTCCTGCCGCCGCAAATCCAATTCACTGAGCACATCGTCCAGCAGTAAAACAGGCCACTCCCCCGTCTCCTGCCGGAAGAGATCTCTGGCCGCCAGCTTCAGCGCCAAGGCCGCTGTCCGGGTTTGACCCTGGGAAGCGTAGGTTTTGGCGGACGCTCCGTTGATCTCCACCGCCAACTCATCCTTATGGGGGCCGGATAGACAGGACCTGGCCGCCAGTTCCGCCTCCCGGTGTCTCTCCTGATGGGCCATCAGCTGAGGAAAAAGCAGTTTAGGACCGGCCTCCGGATCTGTGACGGCGGACACCGTCTCATATCGCAGGGACAGCTGTTCCCGTTTCCCGGAACAATCGGCATGGATAGCGGGAGCCGCCTCCACCAGCCGTTTGACAAAATGGGCACGGTAGTGGATGATCACCGCTCCGCACTGGGCCATCCGCAGAGAAAAGTCGTCCAAAGTGTCCAGCAAACCGGGATATTGTTCACTGTCCTTTAATATGTGGGTTTTATGCTGGTAAAGCCGTTTGTACTCCGACAAAGCCTGGGCGTACCGGGGTCGAAGCTGACAGATACAGCTGTCAAGAAACCGCCTTCTCGCCTCGGCGCCCTCCCGAATGAGATACAGGTCCTCCGGACAAAACAGCACTGTGTTGAGCAGGCCGGACAGCTCCCCCGCCGTTTTTAACTTTACTCCGTTGGAACGCAGCTGCCGTTTTGTTCCCCGATGAAGGTCTGCCTCCAGCACAATCTCCCTGTTCCGGCTGGTAACACCGGCTTTGAGAAAAGCGTGGTCCGCGTCGTGCTGAATCAGTTCCCGGTCGTACCGCGCCCGGTGGGAGGAAGCGGAGGACAGATAGGCGATGGCCTCCAGCAGGTTTGTCTTTCCTTGAGCGTTTTCCCCCGCAATGACGTTGACTTTTGGGTGAAATACAGCCTCTCCATGGATATAATTCCGGAAGAAGTCCAGACAAATTGTGTTGACTGTCATTCCACTATAAGGATCTGGCCGTCCAATTCAGCCCGGTCTCCGGGACGCAGCTTTTTGCCCCGCATGGCGCATACCTCGCCGTTGACCTTTACTTCGCCGTTTTGGATGGCGAGCTTGGCTTCACCGCCGGTCTCCGCCACCCCGGCAAATTTTAGCAGCGCGTCCAGCCGAATAAATTCCGTGTTGATTTTGATGTGCTCCTCTTTCATGATAATCTCCTTGGTCACCTTAATTGTCGTGCTTCACGGACGGTCGGACGCTTGGCCGTGTTCGCTCCGACTCAGATAAAAAACATGTTTTCCGTTCTAAGCTTTCTGGCAGCCGCCTGTTCAGCGCCTCCTATTCCGCTGCCCGCAGACGAACGGGCAGAACCATATATAAGAAATTATCCTTTTCTCCCTTTTGAGGAAGAATCAGGCAGGGAGAGGTGGCCGTGTTTAGCTCCAAACGGACCCGTCCGGCTGGAGCGGCCTTTATCGCTTCCATCAAAAAACGGTTGTTAAAGCCAATTTCCAATCCTTTTCCGTCGCCGATGATGGGACAGCGGTCAAATGCGGAACCGATAGCGGTTTTTGACGTGATGGACAGGGAACCGTCCTCGAATTTGCATCTCAACGGACTTTTGAGCTTGTCGTTGATGATCAGGGAAGCCCGGTCGATAGATCTCTGTAAGTCGGCAACCTCCGCTTCCAGTACAATGGCGTTGTTCTGGGGAATAGTTTGACGGTAATTGAGGAATTCGCCTTCTAGCCGCCGGGCCACCAATAGGGTCTCCCCTGTTTCAAAGGTGATATGACGCTCCCCAAGTGTGATGGTTACCGCTTCATCGCAGTCGGAACAGATTTTTTCCACCTCGTTGAGCGCCGCGCCGGGTACTACAAAGGAGAGTTTATCCGTTTCCTCCCGACTGAGTATTTTTTCCCGGCGGAGGGCCAGCCGGTAGCCGTCTACCGCCACCATGGTCAATTCTTGGGCACCGGTTTCGAAAAGAGCTCCCGTGTGGATGGGGCGGCTTTCGTTGTCACTGACGGCAAAGATAGTTTGAGAGATCATGGCTCGCAGGTCTCCCTGGGTGATGGACAGGCTTTTTCCTTCGTCCACAGAGGGGAGGTCGGGGAAATCCTCGTCACTGCTTCCCATAATATCAAAGGAAGTGGGGCCGCATTGGATATGAACGGAGTAGTTATCTGTTTGGATTGCTACCGTATCATCCGGCATACGGCGGAGAATTTCTCCAAATAGACGGGCGGATAGGACGATGGCTCCGTTTTCCGTTATATCGGCGGATACTTTGGTGACAATTCCGGTTTCCAGATTATAGCCGCTCAGGTTTAAATAATCGTGTTCCGCTTCGATGAGTATGCCTTCCAATGCCTGTATAGAGCTTTTAGCGGCGACTACTCGTCCGGCGGTGGTAACGGCGGATTGAAGAATCGCTTTTTCACAAGAGAATTTCATATCTGCTTCCTTTCTCCCTCCTTCACGGAAGAGGGGAGGGTTTTAAAATTCGTAGTAGTCCGTAGGGGGTGAGGAAATTGTGGAAAACTTGCGAAACATAGGAATTTTCAAGGGTTTGCCCGTCAACAAAGGGTTTCACAAAATATGCACGGCTTCCAGACAAAGTAAGAAGGAGAAAGGAGCTTCCACAGTGCTCCACACCACATCCCGCAGAAATGTGGAAGCTGCTGCGTTATGTTTAGCCGCACAGTCGGGTTATTTTCACGGGTTCGGGTAAAAGATGCTTTTATATTGAAGCTGGGCTTTTACCGTTTTCCGGTTTGAATTTCCCTGCGCGGCTGGGTTTTAATATGCGGAATTTACCGCGTTTGTGATGTCTCGGATAATTTCCATCAATTCTGGCTGCTGCTTCATCATTTTTTCCACCCGGTTGATGGAGTTGAGCACTGTGGAGTGGTGCCGGCCGCCGAACTGCTGACCGATTTCAGCTAGGGACAGCTGGGTCATCTCCCGGATGATGTACATGGCCACGTTTCGGGCGGTGCTGATTTCCTTGTTCTGACTCTGACCGGTGATGGCGGCGGCGTCCAGCTCATAGAATCGGGCCACCTCCTGGATAATGGTGTCGGCGGAGGGAAGAAAGTTTTCTTTTGCTTTTAAAATATCCCGTACTGCCCGAATGGTGGTTTCAATATCCACTTGAGCGCCCATTAATTCCTGGAAGGCCATGATTTTGTTGACCACACCCTCAATCTGCCGCACGTTGGAGGTGATGTTTTCCGCCACATAGGACAGCACGGGGTCAGGCAGAGAAATACCCCGCTCTAGAGCCTTGTTTTTCAGCAATGCCACTCGTGTTTCGTAGTCTGGAGGCTGGATGTCAGCGGGCAGGCCTTGTTCAAACCGGGTTTTGAGCCGCTGCTCCAGCCGGAGCATCTCGTGGGGAGGGCGGTCGGAGGTGAACACGATTTGTTTTTTCTGTTCGTATAAAGTATTGAAGGTGTGGAACAGCTCCTCTTCGCTGGAATCCTTGCCGGCGATGAACTGCACATCGTCCATGAGGAACAGGTCCACCTGGCGGTACTTATCCCGGAAGCCCTGCATGTCGATGCCTCGGCGCAGGTTTCCGATGAGCTCGTTTACAAAGTCTTCGCTCTGGACATACATGATCCGGCAGCCGGGATGGTTATGCCGTACCCGGTTGGCGATGGCGTGGAGGAGATGCGTTTTACCCAGTCCGGATTGACCGTAGATGAACAGGGGGTTGTAGGCTCCTCCCGGTTCCTCCGCCACCTTCTGAGCGGCGGTGAAGGCAAAGCGGTTGGTGGAGCCCACTACGAACCGCTCAAAGGTATAGCGGTCGGCGTCCCCTCCAACAGGGTTGGGGACTGCAGTCTGGTGGGCGTAGATATCCCGCTCTTCGGGAAGCAGCAGGGTCACATCCACGTCGAAGGAAAACAGCTCTTTCAGCGCCTCCTCCACCCCGGACTGAAACCGAGTGCGGATGATGTTCCGTTTGAAGTCGGTGGGAACGCACAACACCAATCGGGTGTCCTCCAGGGCGACGGCCTCCACGTCGCCGAACCAGGTTTCGATGGAGACTGCGGTCATGCTGCCTTCCATCAGGCTTTTTACTTTTTCCCATACATCGGCGGCGGATTTCATGGGCGGCAGCCTCCTAAACGTTCTGATATCGTAACTAATTAATTATACCAAAAAAGGAAGCCGCGTACAAGGGTTTTCCTCAATTCTTTTATATAATGTTGATTTACTATTGAAGCGCGAAAGGTCAAAAAACCCCGACGTGCTTCAATTTTTTATGTTTTGAGGAAAGGGGCCGGAAACATGGGCCGAAAACTCCGCTATCTCGGGCCGAGTGAGCGGGCGGAGATGGAGAGATTCCATAACGAAGGCGTTTGGGCGGCGGTAATTGCCGAGAATGTCGGCTCCTAATTCAGCCCGCTCCAGATTTTGGACTACCGCCCGGCGTTCCGATCTGCTATAATGTCTCCTGCACCAAACCGCAAAGGAGCGATCCATATGCCGGATTTCAAATCCCTGTTTGACTCCCCCCAAAAGGCCCGCCTCACCATTCTCTGCTTTCTGGTGGCCCTGGCTACCCTGGCCGCCATCGTTGTATATATTGTCTACTCTCTTGGGGATATTTCAGAGGAAACCCCTTCCTCCCAGCCCTCCGAAACCGTATCCGCTTCCCAGGAGTCGGAACGCCCCATGGGCCTCAATCCTTCCAAGACCTTGGAAGAGGCCCGGCTCCTGGCTCTCACCGATGCGGGCGTGGCCGCCTCCCAGGCGGAGTTCTCTCAGGCGGAGCTGGGGGAGGACCACGGTATCTGGGTGTACCGGTTCAAGTTTCAGGCCCGGAACGCAAAGTACACATATCAGATCAACGCCAACACCGGAGCGGTCCACAGCAAGGAGGTCGGGACCTTCGTAACTCCCGCTCCCGAGAGCGCTCCTCCCGCCGCCACTTCTGAACCTGTGAATACGCCCCCGGCGGAGACGGCTCCTCAGCCTTCCGAATCCACCGCCCTTCCTGAGCAGAGCGCTCCCCCGGCCAGTGCCAGTCCCGAACCGTCTTCCAGCCGGGCGCCGGAGACCATGTATATCGGAATGCAGCGGGCCAAGACCATCGCCCTGAGCCATGCGGGGATGTCCTCCTCCCGGGTGATGTTCACACGGCTTGGGATGTCCCGTGAGGACGGCCGGATGGTCTACCGTGTGGAATTCCGGCAAAACGGCACGGCATACCAGTACCGCATTGACGCCGCCTCCGGGCGGGTTCTGCATCACGAACAGAAGGACCGCTAAAACCCCGCCGCTTCACGCGGCGGGGTTTCCGTCTTCCATCCGTCCCAATGGCCGGTACAGGGTAAAGTACATAGTGACAAAACAGGCCAGCCCGCCTATGAGCTGGGACGCCGCCTCCGCCACAAACACCCCGGACGCACCCATCCAGACAGGCAGGATGAGGGTGAGCGGGGCGTTGATGATGGCCTTGCGCAGCAGGGAGAAAAATACCGACTGCTTGGCCCGGCCCAGGCCCACAAAGGCGCCCTGCCCCGCCATCTGCAGGGACATAAACAGGAACATGGCAAAGTAGATGCGCATGGCGGGAACGCCCGCCTCCAAAATATCCGGGCCGCTTTTGAATATGTGAATGAGGGGCTGGGGAAAAAGCATGGCCACCGCCCAGAACAGGGCGGAATAGGCCAGCGTTACCCCCACGGTAAACCGTATGGCCTGACGCACCCGTTGGTACCGTCTCGCGCCGTAATTATACCCTTCCACCGGCTGGGCGCCGTTGGTCAGCCCCTGGACCGGCATAATGAACACCTCACGAATGGAGTTGATGATCGTCATCACCCCCACGTATAAATCGCCGCCGTAATGCTGAAGTGTAGCGTTGCAAACCACCTGCACCAGACTGTTGGTCATGTTCACAAAGAAACCGGACAGGCCCAGGGAGATAATTTTTCCCGTGCGCGTTTTATCCAGCCGGAGGTTTTCCCTGCGCAGGCGCAGAATGGCTTTTCGCCCCGTGAGGAACGCCAGAACCCACGCCGCGGACAGCCCCTGGGAGAACACCGTGGCCAGCGCCGCGCCCCGCACCCCCATGTGGAACACAAAGATGAGCACCGGGTCCAGAGCGATATTTACCCCCGCCCCCAGCAGCACCGTCATCATGCCCACCTTTCCGAAGCCCTGGGCGTTGATAAACGGGTTCATCCCCAGACTCACCATCACAAACAGCGTGCCCCACAGATAGATGGTCATATACCCGTCGGCATAGGGAAAGGTGTCCGGGCTGGCCCCAAAAAGGTAGAGGATCGGTTCCTTCAGCGCCAGGAAAAAGGCGGTGCACACCGTTCCTAAAAGCAGGAGCAGAACAAACGCGTTGCCCATCACCCGTTCCGCCTCCCCATCGTCTCCCTTCCCCCGGCTGATGGAGCACAAGGGCGCACCCCCTGTTCCGCACAGGTTGGCAAAGCCCATGAGGATGGACACGATGGGCATGGTCACCCCCAGGCCGGTGAGGGCCAGGCTGTCGCTGTCCGGCAGGTGGCCCAGATAAACCCGGTCCACCACGCTGTACAGCACATTGACCAGCTGGGCCGCCGTCATGGGGATGGCCAGATTCATGATATTGCGGGGGATGCTCCCCTGGGAAAAATCATTCTGACGGTCCTCCACGGCCCATGCCCCCTTCGCGCAATGTTTTGACCGGGGTATTTTACCATATCCCGCAAAAAAAGAAAAGTACCGAACATATGGCCCAAATAGGGATTTTTGCCTTCTGGAAGCCTTTTCCAAGACGTGTTTTTGTAGGATATCACAATAATGTAGGGCTCCGATTTGTAAAAATCGCATAGGACCAAATGCAGTTCAGACGGAAAACCGTGCAGTTTGTGCAAATCGGGCCCACGGCCGAAAAAAATATGCTACACTCCAGGCAAAGGGTGGGGGACGCCCCGCCAAAAAGTGAATGAGGAGGAATTGTTCATGAAACGTGGCATCTTACGGAGCCTGATCGCGTTGAGCGTCACCCTTGTGCTGTGCGTCGGCACAGCCAACGCGGCTGCTTTCCAGGATGTGCCGGAGGACAGCGCCTACGCGGAGGCGGTGGCCCAGCTGAGCCAGCGGGGCATCGTAAAAGGCGTCGGCGCCGAATCCTTTGGGCCGGAGCGTTCGGTAACTGCCGCCGAGCTGGCCACCTTCCTGGCCCGTACCGCCGGCGTCGACACCGCCACCGCAGCAGAGGGTCTGGTGGACGACGGCTGGTCCGCCGGGAGCATGGCCTGGGCCAAAACCGCCGGACTGGTGGGCGAGAAGAACCAGTACGACGTTCTTACCGCAAAAGAGATCAACGAGATCCTGGGCCGTTTCTGCGCCATGGTCGGCGTAGAAGCCCCGGAGGTCACCGGCGCCACCCGGGCGGACCTGGTGGTCGCCCTCAACACCATTGCCTCCGGCAGCTTCCAGCGGCTGAACAGCGTGAAGTACACCACCGTGACCACCGCGGAGGACTGGGGCCCCGCCATCGGAAAGGTGATCTTGGACCTGGGCGTGGAGCTGGACCCCGCCAGCGTCACGGCGGAGAAATTCAGCGCCGTCTCCGTGCGCACCGTGCCCGGCTTTGATTTCGCCACTATGAAACCCACCGCCCCCGCCCCTCAGCCTGCCCAGCGCACGGTCACCGCCGCCTATGTGTGTGATGAGGACGGCAACCAGACCGAAGCGGGCACCCGCGTGGCCGTGGAGATGAAAATCGGTCCTGATGAGACCGCCGGGTCTCCCTTCAATTATGACTTTGTCAGCGGTCTGAACAGCTTTGTGGACACCAGCTATGTGGTGTCTCTCACCGCCCCGCTGTCCACCAAGGCGGGCGTGCCTCTGTCCATGGAGCCCACCGACGCCAAAGGCGCCGCCGGGAACGTCACCCTCCTGGCCGACGATTTTACCGAGGGCACCCACACCTGGACCGGTGACGGCAAAGAAATTACTTTGGGTTACGCCTCCTGGCTTCCCCATGAGGACGCTGAAAAGGGCTCCACCCCGCTGATTATCTGGCTCCACGGCGCGGGCGAGGGCGGCGCCGACCCCACCATCTCCATCATCGGCAACAAGGTGGTCAATCTGGCCACAAATGACATTCAAAAGCATTTTGGCGATACCGGCGCCGCCATCCTGGCTCCCCAGACCCCCACCATGTGGATGGACCTGGACGGCACCGCCACCTACCGCAATACGGAGAACACCGATACCGGCCGCTCCTATTACACCGACGCCCTGAAGTCCCTCATCGACGCGTATCTGGCTGACCATCCCGAAATCGACACCGACCGTATCTATGTGGGCGGCTGCTCCAACGGCGGCTACATGACCGTGAATATGATCGTGGAGTACCCCGACCTGTTTGCCGCCGCTTACCCCGTGTGCGAGGCATATGACGCCGCCTGGCTCACCGATGAGATGGTGGAGTCTATCAAGGACCTGCCTATCTGGCTCACCGCCGCCAAAAACGACGGCACCGTCGTCATTTTCGAGGGAGAAGGCGACCCCGCCAACTATATGGTCTATAACCTGAAGCTGGACGAGGACGGCAACCCCATCCCCAAGGCCAACTTCTCCAACGACCTCTATGACCGGCTGGTGGCTTCCGGTGCGGAAAACGTCCATTATTCCCTGTTCGACGACGTCCACGACACCACCGGTCTCTACAAGGGCGCCGACGGCAAGCCCTACCAGTACATGGGCCACTGGTCTTGGATTTACACCCTGAACGACGAGTGTGTGGAGACCATCGACGGCCAGGAGACCACCATCTTCCAGTGGCTGGCCCAACAGAGCAAATAATCCCAATAACCCTTATGCGGTAACTTGTCCCTTCTCCGCAGCCGTGCGGGTGCGGAGAAGGGCCGGTTATAGACTGCGTGCCGAAAGGGGACGCAAAAAGTGAATGAGGAGGAAAAGAAATGTTATCAATCAACTGGGATGACGTCGCAAAAGTAGTGAGCACAATGATTCCCCATCTTGTGGTCATCGCTGTGGCGCTCATCGCCGCCATCGCGGTCACCGTAGCCGCCGTCAAGGTCCCCAAAGGCCTGAAGGCGCTGGTCCGGGGCAACGCGTGGATTGCCGCCCTGCTGGTGATCCTGATCGTGGTTAATCTCATTTGCACCGGTCCCATGGCCACCCTGCTCACCTCCGTGGCGGGCAAGCCGGTGTCCAAAATCGACGACGCCACCACGGCGGAGGCCACCGAACTGGTCACCGAGATCTGCCGGGAGGGCATCACCCTTCTGAAGGATGAGGACAGCATCCTGCCCCTCCAGAACAAGAAGATTAACGTGTTCGGCTGGTCCGCCACCAACCCCTGCTACGGTGGCACCGGCTCCGGCGCACTGAACCAGGCTTACCCCACCGTCACCTTCCTGGAGAGCCTGAAGGCGGCGGGCATTGAGTACAATGAGGACCTCATCAGCTTCTACAACGACTATACCACCAAGTTCCAGCAGATGGACGCCTATAAGGACAACGGCCAGGGCCAGCCCGTGATGCTGCCCGCCGTGAGCATGTGGGACCAGAACTGGACCCTGCCCCAGCCCGCCGCGGACCAGTACTCCAGTGAACTGCTGGACGGCGCCAAGTCCTTCTCCGACACCGCCGTCATCTTCATCGCCCGTGTGGGCGGCGAGGGCGCCGACCTGCCCAGCGACATGACCGCCCTGGTCAACGGCACCTACAAGGCCGACTCCTCCATGCGGTATGACGACACCGTCAACGAGGGCAATGACTGGGACGAGGGCGACACCTACCTGAACCTCTCCAACCCCGAGGAGGAGATGGTGAAGCTGGTGTGCGAGAACTTTGACAACGTCATCGTCATCTACAACAGCGCCAATGCTTTCGAGCTGGGCTTCATCGACGAGTACGACTCCATCAAAGGCGCGGTCTGGTGCCCGGGCACCGGTCAAGCCGGCTTCACCGCCCTGGGCGAGATTCTTGCCGGCGACGTGAACCCCTCCGGCCATCTGGTGGACACCTATGTGTATGACCTGACCGCCATCCCCAGCTTCAACAACATCGGCTACATGCTCTATGACAACATGGACGAGCACGCCTACAAGAGCACCAACTTTATGACCGGCGCCGAGAACACCACTCTGCCCGCTTTCATCAACTACGTTGAGGGCATCTACGTGGGCTACAAATTCTACGAAACCGCTGCCGCCGAGGGCCTCATCGACTACGACAAGGTTGTCCAGTACCCCTTCGGCTACGGTCTGAGCTACACCACCTTCAAACAGGAAATCACCGGTTTCGACAACGACGGAACCAACATCACCATGAAGGTAAATGTCACCAACACCGGCTCTGTGGCCGGCAAGGAAGTGGTGCAGGTCTATTTCAACCCGCCCTATACCAACGGCGGCATTGAAAAGGCCACCGCCAATCTGGTGGAGTTCGCCAAGACCGCCAAGCTGGAGCCCGGCGCCTCCGAGGAAGTGACCATCACCTTCCCCATTGAGCAGATGGCCTCCTACGACGACCAGGGCAAGGGCTGCTATGTGCTGGAGAAGGGCGACTATGTGATCTCCATCAACTCCGACTCCCACAACGTGCTGGACTCCGAGACCTTCACCCTCAGCGCCGACAAGGTCTTCGACGAGAACAACAAGCGGGAGAGCGACGCCTCCCCCGCAGTCAACCAGTTCGACTTCGCCCAGGGCGGCGTCACCTACCTGTCCCGTAAGGACGGCTTCGCCAACTATGATGAGGCCACCGCCGCTCCCGCTTCCTACTCTATCTCGGACAGCGACAAAGCCAACTTCTACAACAACGCCAACTACCTCACCGCCGAGGTGGTGGCCAAGGACGAGGAGCGGATGTTCCCCAACGCCACCGCCCCCACCACCGGCAAGAGCAACGGGCTGAAGCTGGCTGACCTGCGCGGTCTGGCCTATGACGACCCCAAGTGGGATGAACTGCTGGACCAGCTCACCCTTGAGGAGATGGGCAACCTGATCGCTTTGGGCGGCTATCAGACGCTGGACCTGGCCTCCATTGAGAAGTACCGCACCAACGACTGCGACGGCCCCGCCTCCATCAACAACAACTTTACCAAGCAGGGCTCCGTGGGATTCCCCGCCGCCGTGATGATCGCCGCCACCTGGAACGACGAAATGGCCACCGCTTTCGGCGAGAGCATCGGCAAGATGGCCGACCAGATGGACACCGCCGGCTGGTACGCCCCCGCCATGAACATCCACCGCACCGCCTTTGCCGGCCGTAACTTCGAGTATTACTCCGAGGACGGCGTACTGTCCGGTTCCATCGCCGCCAACGCCACCATCGGCGCGGAGAAGTACGGCGTGTACGCCTACATCAAGCATTTCGCCCTCAACGACCAGGAGACCAACCGCTGCGGTATGCTGTGCACCTGGACCAACGAGCAGGCCATGCGGGAAATCTACCTGAAACCCTTTGAGATCGCCGTCAAGGAAGGCAAGGCCAAGGCCGTCATGTCCTCCTTCAACTACGTGGGCCCCCGCTGGGCGGGCGGCTGCTACGAGCTCCAGACTCAGGTGCTGCGCAATGAGTGGGGCTTCCAGGGCATGGTGCTCACCGACTACTTCGGCGTGTACGGCTACATGAGCGCCGACCAGGGCGTTCGCGCCGGCACCGACTTCTGCCTGGTGGCTTATCCCACCGAGACCAGCCAGATGCGCTTCCGTGAGACTCCCGCCGCCCAGCAGGCCATGCGGCAGTCCACCAAAAACATCCTGTACGTCACCGTCAACAGCCGTCAGTACAGCGAGCTGGGCATCCAGCAGTCCACCCAGCCCAACCGCTGGGAGACCTATCTGACCATCGCCAACGTGGTGGTGGGCGTGGCCCTGGTGGCCGCCGAGGCCTTCCTGGTGTACAGCTTCCTGAAGAAGAAAAAGAGCGCATAAGAAGTTCTGAGCCTCGTGAGCGGCGCGGACAACCCCAGGCCTACAAAGCCGTCATATGGTTTTCTGGGGAGAGGAGGAGCAAGGAAATGGGTACAGTTTTCGTGAAAAGCGAAAAGGAAGCCACGTGGACTTTGCTTCGATGAAAACCGCGCGCCGCGAACAGGCGAAGCGTAACAGCAGAGACCGAAACGCCCCCGCTCCCGCCTGTGGCGGGAGCGGGGGAACCGGGAGAGCTTTGAACAGACCCGGGGACCTTCTCCCCGGATTTGTTCAGCGCTGCTGCCGTTTAGATGGTAAAACCTATGCTTACGGCTATAATATTCAGTAGTGAGGAGGGATTTGTTTGAAACACGCTGACATCATCAAGCAAATGACCCTGGAGGAGAAATGCTATCTCTTCTCCGGCAAAGACTTCTGGCAGACCCGGAGCATTGAGCGGCTGGGCGTGCCTAACATGACCCTGTCCGACGGTCCACACGGCATCCGCAAGCAGGCGGGGACAGGGGACCAGCTGGGGCTGAACCCCTCTCTGCCCGCCACCTGTTTTCCCACCGCCGCCACCGTGGCCAACTCCTGGGACCCGGCGCTGGGGGAGGAGATTGGCCGGCATTTGGGGGCGGAGGCCGCATCCCAGGGAGTGGGCGTGGTGCTGGGCCCGGGACTCAACATAAAGCGCTCCCCCTTCTGCGGACGTAACTTCGAGTATTTTTCCGAGGACCCGTTCCTGGCGGGCAAGATGGCGGCCAGCTATATCCGGGGCATCCAGGCAAACGGCGTGTCCGCCTGCCCCAAGCACTTTGCCGCCAATTCCCAGGAACTGCGCCGGATGGCCTCCGACTCCGTGATGGACGAGCGAACCCTGCGGGAGATCTACCTCACCGGCTTTGAAATTGCCGTGAAGGAGGGGCATTCCAAGTCTATCATGTCCTCCTACAACCGCATCAACGGCGCCTACGCCAACGAGAACCAACACCTCTTGCAGGAGATCCTCCGGGACGAGTGGGGCTTTGACGGTTTCGTAGTCTCCGACTGGGGCGGCTCCAATGACCATGTGGAAGGTGTCAAGGCTGGTTCCCATCTGGAGATGCCCACCACCGGCGGCGACTCCGACCTGGAGCTCATCGACGCGGTGAAATCAGGCAGGGTCAGCCAGGAACTGCTGGATAAGCGGGTAGACGAGCTGCTGGACGTGATCCTGTCCGTCACCAAGGCCGTACAGCCCTTGGAGGGCAAGCCCTTTGACATCGACAAGCACCACGCCATGGCGGCAAAAGCCTCTGAGCAGTCCACCGTACTGCTGAAAAATGAGGGAGGCATCCTGCCCTTGAAGAAGGGCACCAAAGTGGCCGTCATCGGCGAGTTTGCCCAGAAGGCCCGGTATCAGGGCGCGGGTTCCTCGGTGGTCAACCCCACCAAACTGGACAACGCCATGGATGTCATCAAAAACTTCGACCTGGACGTGGCGGGCTTTGAGCCGGGCTATCCCCGGTCCGGCAAGGGGAACCCCGAGATGCAGGCCAAGGCCGTTGAGCTGGCAAAAAAGGCGGATGTGGTGCTCCTCTACATCGGCTTGGACGAAATCAGCGAGGCTGAGGGCCTGGACCGCTCCCACATGCGGCTGGCCCAGAGCCAGGTGGACCTGCTGGAAGCCGTCAGCGCTGTCAACCCCAACGTGGTGGCGGTGATGTCCGCCGGGTCTGCGGTGGAGATGCCATGGCTGGACAAGGTAAAGGCCCTGGTCCACGGCTACCTGTGCGGTCAGGCGGGGGCCTCCTCCGTTCTCAAGGTGATTATGGGCGAGGTGAATCCTTCCGGCAAGCTGGCGGAGAGCTACCCCGTAAAATATGAGGATGTTTCTTCCGCTCCTTACTTCCCGGCCAAAGAGCGCAACGCCGAGTATCGGGAGGGCCTGTATGTGGGCTACCGCTATTACGGCACAGCGAATATACCCGTATTGTTCCCCTTTGGATTCGGTTTGAGCTATACCACCTTTGAGTACAGCGACCTGAAGGTTTCCGATAAAGAAGCTTCCTTTACTTTGAAAAATACCGGCAAGGCGGACGGGGCGGAAGTCGCCCAGCTTTATGTATCCAAAACCGATGGCGACGTGTTCCGCCCGGCAAAGGAGCTGAAGGGCTTCGCAAAGGTATTCCTAAAGGCGGGCGAGAGCAAAACCGTCACCATCCCTCTGGACGATAAGGCGTTCCGCTACTTCAACGTGAACACCAACAAATTCGAGGTGGAGGACGGCGCGTATACGGTGATGATCGGCGCATCCTCGGCGGACATCAAGCTGTCCGGCACGGCGGAGGTCCGGGGCACCGGAGCCGTTTCTCCTTACGACAAAGCAAAATTCGCCAAATATTTCTCCGGCGATATCAAAAACATCACCGACGGGGAGTTCGAGGCTCTGCTGGGCCATCCCATCCCCGACGGCCACTGGAGCGGCACCCTGGAGATGAACGACGCGCTGTGTCAGATGTACTACGCCAAGAGCGGCCTGGGCCGGTTCGCCTATAAAATCCTCACCCATTTCATCAATAAGAGCATTGAGAAAGGCCAACCCAACCTGAACCTGCTCTTCAATTACAACATGCCCTTCCGAGCCATCGCCAAAATGACCGGCGGCATCTGCACCATGGAGATGGCGGAGGGCATCCTCACCATCGTCAACGGACACTTTTTCAAGGGCATGGGGGCCATCATCGGCGGGTTTGCCCGCTCCGGCAAAAAGCGCAAAGCGGCGGACGCCATTCATTAGGGAGGGATTATCATGAAATTCTGGGTTGATTTTGCGGAAAAGCATCCGAAAGCGGCCAAATGGATTCGAGAGGGCGGTCTGTTCGTCATCGTCAGCAATTTGGTCACCGTGATGAAATATTTCATCCTTCAGTTCCTGCCTCTGGCATTTACCCACCTGTCCAACGTGGATTTCGGTTGGCCCGGCATCCCGGTGAATCTGTTTGGGGTGGACTTCAAGTGGAACATCTTCGGCTACGACGTGGCCCACGGCGGTCTGGGCTACTTCATCGCCTATATGATCGCGATGGCCATCGGTGAGATCATCAACTTCCCCATCCAGAAGAATTTCGTATTCCGCAGCAAGGGCAATCTGGGCAAGCAGATCGCCTGGTACGTGGTGGCCTTCATCGTCATCAACTGCATCGTCAACTCCATCAACTGCGTGTGGGTGGCGGTGGCCGGCCTGTTCGTCCCCGACTTCATCTACAACATCGGCACCGTGGTCCTCAACGGCGGCATCTCCATGGTCATCTTCTTCTTCGTCAACAAGATCATCTTCCCCGAGGGGGAGGCAAAAAAGAACTAGAGCTCGTTTGAAAATTGTTAACAAACCCCAATGGCGGCTCTTTTTCTGACGTACTTTTCCAATTTTCAAACAGCGCGTAAGCGGTCCCCCGGACAATCTGCGCGGCATTGAAACCGCTTCACAGGCAGGACGCGGATTTGGAGTTCCAAATCCGCGTCCTGTTTGCGTTCATCATCCGATAAATTCGTGAATCAGAGAATCTTTGGGAACCAGCTTGGGGTCGATGGGCTCGAACCGGTCCAGGGCGGCCACCAGCTCCAGCAGCTCATGGCGGCGCTGGTTCACATCGGGCACCGCCGCCATGATGGGCTTGGCGTAGCTGGCCATCACAGACGTCTCATAGGCCAGAGCGGTGTCGAACTTGATGTGGGCGGTGTCCTTGTAAGGGGAAATGTACAGCTTCTCCCCCCGGCGCACGTTGGCCCACATGTCCAGAGTTCCCCCCACGTCGGTCCCCCGGAAATTGTAGTCCCGCACCGCCCGCCGGGTTAGGCGCAGCCAGGTCCGTTTGAACATCACCTTGCCGTCCTCCCCCTTGATGTCGCTCCGAGCGGAGACATACAGCCGGGTGGCGTCCGGGTGGCGGCTGGTGAGCTGGGTGTTCAGGGCGTGGATGCCCTCAAAGATGGCCACCTCGTCCGCCCCCAGCTTCAGCGGCGTGCCCCGGCTGTCGTTGCGCATCTGCCGGGCAAACTCAAATTTGGGCACCAGAATCCATTCGCCCTTTGTCAGCTTGGCAAAATGCTCGTCCAGCAGCTTCAGGTCCATCATCTCCGGCGCCTCATAGTCCACCGCCCCGTCCGGGGTGCGGGGAATGTGGTCCGGGTCGGGACGGATGAAGTAGTCGTCCATAGATACCGCGTGGGTGCGGACCCCCCGCCGCTCCAGCTCCCGGCTCAGCTTTTCCGCCGTGGTGGTTTTGCCCGACCCGGACGGGCCGGACAGAAGCACCACAGGGCTCTTCTTCATGTTCTCGCAGATCTGGTCGGCGGCCCTGGCAATTTTGTTCTGGTAGCCCTGGTCGCACTCCTCCATGAACCCCACGGGGTCCCGTCGTACGGCGGCGTTGATGTCGGTCAGCCGGAATGCCATGATGTGTCCTCCTCATATTTATATTTTTGTCAACAATTCGTGCGCAAATGTACCGTTTCATAGGTGGATTTCCACTCCAAAACCATCTATAATGGGGAGCATAAAAGGAAAGGAGTGGTTTTCATGCGTTTAGGAAGCAATCTGTGCCGGGCCCGGAAGAAGGCCGGACTGTCCCAGGAGGCGGTGGCGGAAAAGCTGGGGGTGAGCCGTCAGACCATCTCCAAATGGGAGACGGACGAGACCCTGCCCGACATCCGCCAATCCAAGGAGCTGGCCCTGCTTTACAAGCTGTCCTTGGACGAGCTCATTGACTTCGACCTGGAGGTCCAGGAGATCCAAGAGGCCATTGAGCGCACCAGCGACAAGGTGACGGACAAGGTCGACTGGACAAAGGCCTGGGGGAAGAAGTACCCTGTCCTGATGGCCTACCAGGAGACGGTGGACCCCGCCCCCTACGCCCAGGGGCTGACCCAGCTGCTGGACCGGCTCAAAAAGGAGCAGGGCTACAGCGAGCTGGACGCCTTTTTGGTGCTCAAGGACATCCTGGCCAAGGTGTGGCAGGAACGGAAGAAAGGCTGACGTCACAAAAGGTATTCCATCTGAAGGTCGCACGGCTCCGCCTGGGCGTGATGGGGGTCGACCTCCTCCGCCTCCACACACCCCAGGGCGCGATAGGCCGCAACGGACTCTTTTGCGGAGTGGGCGGAGATATACAGCCGCTGCGCCCCCGTTTGTTTCGCGCGGGCACCCGCCATGGCGAACAGCGCCCCGCCCACGCCCCGGCCCCGAAACGGCTCCGACACATACAGCAGCGACAGGTCGGCATACTGCCCCCGGCTCCCCAGCGGCTCCCCGGTAACGGCTGCGAAACCCACAACCTCCCCGGCGCAGAACGCGCCCACGGCCGCGCCGCCGGTGTCCAGCGCGCGCAGAACCTCCGCCGCCATCTCCCGGCACTCCTCCAGGGTCCAATCCTCAATATACTCCACCGGGCGCAGGACCAACGCCCCATCCACCCGCCGCCAGCACTCTCTCACGTGCTGGCGGCGGATAAATTTGTCCAGGGACCGGCTGTTGAAATTGTCCGCCGTCAGCGGGGCGTATGTAATCCCATCCATGGCAAACCATCACAGCGGGAAGCGGATGGACACACCCTCCAGCCCCTCCAGCGCCTCCGCCAGCCAGTAGATATGTTCCGCGCCGAAGACCACCAGGACCTTCGCCCCCCGGTGCTCCGCTGCCGCGGCCTTGATGTTCTCCGCAATGGCCCGGTTGCGCCGGTTCCAGATAATCTCGGCCGCCTCGGGGGCGTATTTGTACTGAAACTCCTGTTTACGCTTTGCCAGCGCGTTGAACTGCGGGGAGTTAAAGGGGGGCTTGGAATTTCCTCCGATGCGGAAGAACTCCTCCATTATGGCGTTCCATTCCTTCTCCGCCGTCTCCGCCTCCTCATCGGGCACCGTCAGCGGCCTGCGGGCCAGCTCCACGTCTTCGTCCCGAAAAAAGTCGCAGGGGACAAAGGGGACGTACCGCTCCACGCAGTAGCGGAAGATGAACCGGCGGTACTCGCTGGGGCCCTGGTAGTCCGCGCCGCTCTCGTAATCGGACCTGCGGACCTCGCCGCACACCACGTCGGGGCAAAAACGGTCGAACAGCGCCATGGTCTTGCCGTCGTCCCATCCAAATTTTTGCTGCATCTCGTCCTGATGGACGGCGCCGAACAATCCAATGGTAGTGGTCAAAACTGCCTCCAATCTGGGGTTACCCCCGCTTAAATTGCTTTTCCAGCTGCTTTTTGGTCAGCTCAATGGCCACCGGCCGGCCGTGGGGGCAGTATTTCACCGCCCCGCTCATCACCAGACGGGCCACCTCCTCCAGCTCCGGCCGGCCGCTGCGCCAGCCGCCCTTGATGGCCGCTTTGCAGGCCATGGTGTGCAGCAGTTCGTCACGGGCGGCGGCGGGGTCTGCGGTCCCCGCCGCCTTCAGCCGCCGGGCCAGCTCGCACAGGGCCCCCTCGATATCCCCCGCGTCCAGATAGTCCGGCGCGGACCGCACCGCCAGCGCCCCGGACCCAAACTCCTCCGCCTCGAAACCGAACCGGGCCAGCAGATCGGACTGTTCCAGCAGCGCGGCCCGCTCCTCCGGTGCGGGGGTAAAGGTCACCGGGGTGAGCAGCTCCTGGACCATGGGCCGGTAATCCGCCGCCTTGAGCCGGTCGAAGTTGGCACGCTCGTGGGCGGCGTGCTTGTCGATGAGCAGCACCTTGTCCCCCTGCTCCACCATCACATAGGTGCGGAACAGCTCCCCCCGGACCACCCAGGGCTCTTCCTGGGGCTCCGGCGCGGGAGCGGGTACAGGGGAACGCTCTTCCGCCGAAACGGCCTTCGCCGGGGGTGCGCTCTGTTTCTCCGGGACCGGCTCCGGCGCGGGCCGCGCCTCCCTGGTCGGGAGGGGCGCGGGTCCCTCCGGCGCTTTTTTCACCGGCGCTGGGGCCTCCGGCTTTTGGACGGGGACCTTTTCTTGCCGCTCCGGCAGGGGTTCCACCCATTGGAAGGGGGAGTCCTTCCTTTTTTTCGTCTCGGGGGGCGGCGGGGCCTCCTCTTCCGCCCGTTTCACCGGCGGGGCCGGGGTTTCAGGCTGCTTCCCCGGTTGGAACCCCGGCATAGGCTTGAACCGGGAGGCGGGCATGAACTGTGCGCCGGTCAGCTCCCGGGTCCGGTCGTTGAGGGACAGGGCCGTCTGGTTGGGCGTGACCTCGTCCGACGGCTTCACCCTGGGCAGCACCGCCTGGGGCCGGGTGCGGTCCCCGTTCAGGGCGGACAGCACCGCGCCGTACACCGTGGCGAACACCGCCTGCTCCCGCTGGAACTTCACCTCGGTTTTGGTGGGGTGGACGTTCACGTCCACCTCGCTGGGCGGTACCGTCAGGTGGATGACGCAGCCGGGGAATTTGCCCACCATCTTCTGGTTCTTGTAGGCCTCCTCCACCGCCGCCATCATCACCCGGCTCTTGACATACCGGCCGTTGACAAAGAAGTGCTGATATCCCCGGCTCCCCCGGCAGCAGGCGGGCAGAGAGGTGAAGCCCTGCGCCCGCATCCCCTCCTGGGTCCCGTCCACGGGGAGGAAACCCAGGGCGATATCCCGGCCCATGACGGCGTAGACCGCGCTTTTCAGCTGGCCGTCGCCGGGGGTGAGCAGCTCCTGTCTGCCGTCCCGGATGAACTTCACGCTGAGTTCCGGGTGGGACAGGGCCGCCCGCTGGACCACGGCAAACACCGCGGCCCCCTCCGCCGCGTTCTTTTTCATGAATTTCAGCCGGGCGGGGGTGTTGTAGAACAGGTCCCGCACCGCCATGGCGGTGCCCTTGGGACAGCCCGCCTCCTCCTGGTCCGTCACCTGGCCGGCCTCCACCGTGAGGGACGCCCCCAGCTCCTGGTCCTCCGTCCGGGTCAGGAGCTCCATCCGGGACACCGCCGAGATGGCCGCCAGGGCCTCCCCTCGGAAGCCCAGGGTGCCGATGGCCTCCAGGTCGCGTTCATCCGAGATTTTCGACGTGGCGTGGCGCAGGAAGGCCGTCGCCGCCTGGTCCGCCGGGATGCCGCAGCCGTCGTCCGTCACCCGGATCAGGGCCATGCCCCCCCGGCTGATCTCCACCGTGACGGCGGACGCCCCCGCGTCGATGGCGTTTTCCATCAGCTCCTTCACCACGCTGGCGGGGCGCTCCACCACCTCCCCCGCCGCGATCAGGTCGGCCACATGGGGGTCTAATTGTTTTATGATCGCCATGTTATACCTCAAGTAATATGGTCACCGGGCCGTCGTTCTGGGAGAACACCTGCATGTCCGCCCCGAACTCCCCGTGCTCCACCCGGAAGCCCCGCTCCCGGCACTGGGCCATGAACCGCTGGTACAGCGGGATGGCCCGGTCCGGCTTGGCCGCGTGGGAGAAGCCGGGGCGGCGGGAGGAGGTGTCGGCGTACAGGGTGAACTGGCTCACCACCAGAAGCGCGCCCCCCACGGCCGCCAGGTTCAGGTTCATCCTCTCGCTCTCGTCCTCGAATATGCGCAGGCCGCAGACCTTGTCCGCCAGCTTGTCCGCCTGGGCCTCGGTATCGTCAGGGCCCACGCCCAGCAGCACCAGAAGGCCCTGGCCGATGGCCCCGTTTACCTTTTCGTCTATCTCCACCCGGGCGTTCTTCACCCGGGTCACAACTGCTCTCATGGCGCAGCCCTCCTTATTTTTCGCAGGTGAGGAATTTCAGCACCCGTCTGTTGAAATCCTCGGCCTCCTCGTAGGCCCCGTGGCCCAGGTCCGGGTAGACATACAGCTCGCTTCCGGAAATGCCTCCGGCCAGCTCCGCCGACACATTCCCCGCCACCCGGTCTTTTGCCCCTCCGATGACCAGGGCGGGACACCGGATGCCGCTCAGTTCCCCTCGGATGTCGTGGCCCAGGCAGGCTTTGGCCTGTATGAGAAAACGGCTCAGGCTCCTGGGCTTTCCCATCCGGCCTAAAATGGGGTAAAAGGGCCGATACCTCCGCAGACGCCGCTCAGAATACATCTTCTCGGCGGTATCAATGACAATGCTTTGATAGTCCCCGGCGTTCGCCCAGGCCACCCACTGTCCAACCACGGCTTGAACCGTGTCATTTGCCCAGGCCGCCGTCACCGCCAGCACCAGCCGTTCCACCGCCTCCGGGTGAACCGTGGCCAAGTGCTGAGCGATCATACCGCCCTGGGACACGCCCAGCACATCGGCACGGGAAATCCCCAGCGTATCCATTGCCCCTTTCACATCCTCCGCCATGTCCCGGATGGAGGTCCCCTCCGGCAGACCGTTCCGCCGGCTGAACACGTAGACCCGGTACACTTTGGCATATTCCCGATAGAGCCAGGAAAAGGGTACGGCCATCCCCTTCACCGTGCGCAGCCCGTCCCCCAGGCCTGGGAGCATCACCAGCGTCCGCGGCCCCGTACCAAAGGACACGTAATCCATCCCGCCGTCCCCCAGTGGAACGATTCCATTCTTTATGCGGCCAGGCACGGTAATCCCCCCCTATCTCCTGTTTCCATGCTTATCAAAGGTCTTGTTCAACGCCCGCTCCACCGGAATAATCGTAAAGATAAGCATCACCGTTTCCACAAGCGCCACCAAGACGCCCAGCAGCCAGTTGGTCTGTTCTCCTCCGGGACGGGTCTGCATCCACGCCAGGAGAACTGCGGACAGCGCCAGCAGAACCCAGCCCGTCCGCCACCAAACCCGTCCGCACACCTGATGGGCGAATTCCCAGGTGTCCCGGTTCTTCGTGGACATGGGGGTGCGGTAGCCGTGTGCGCCGTTGATGTCTTGAGGCGGCTTTTTCATGAACCGCCATCCAAAACCCAGCAGAATGGCGGGCGCAACAAAAACGTCAACCAGCAAAATCGCCGCATCAAACCATTCCATTGTATCCGCCTCCTTTTTTCTCCCATTATATACCGGAAACGGGCTTCTGTCACGGGTTATTTCCCCACGCAGAACCGCTCAAAGATCCGGGCGGTCACGTCCTCCCGCACCGTCCGCCCGGTCAGCTCCCCCAGGGCGGCCATGGCCTCCTCCACGTCGGCCACCACCGCGTCGGGGGGCATCCCCATGGAAAGGGCCTCCGCGCCCCGGCGGACGGCTTCCCGTGCCCTCCCCGCCGCCTCCGCCTGCCGGGCGTTGGTGAGCAGGGCCCCGGCCTGGACGTCCTCGTTTTGGAACGCTCCCGCCACCAGCCCCTCCAGCTCCTCTAGTCCTGCTCCGGTCTTGGCAGATACCGGTATCGCAGCAGCCAAGTCCAGCTCATCCGTCCACTCCAGCACACAGGGCAGGTCGGTCTTGTTCTCCACTATGATCGTGTTGGTCAATGCCGCCGCCGCCCGTACCAACGCCACGTCCTCTTCCGTGGCGGGGCGGGACATATCGAGCACTACAAAAATCAGCTCCGCCCGCTCCATGGCCTCCCGAGAGCGCTCCATCCCCAGCCGCTCCACCGCGTCCTCCGCGTCCCGCAGGCCCGCAGTGTCGATGAGCCGCAGCACCACCCCGCCCAGGTTCACCCGCTCCTCCACCGTGTCCCGGGTGGTGCCGGGGATATCGGTGACGATGGCCCGCTCCCGGCCCAGCAGGGCGTTGAACAGGGTGGATTTCCCCGCGTTGGGCCGTCCCACGATGGCGCAGGGAATGCCCTCGTTGAGAAGCCGCCCCCGACGGTAGGTGGCGGCAAGCTCGTCCAGCTCCCCCGCCGCCCGGTTCAGAGCCTCCGTCAGCTCTTCCGCCTCAAAGGGCTCGATGTCCTCGTCCGGATAGTCCAGCACCGCGTGGAAGTGGGCGCACAGGTCGGCGAGCGCATTGTAAATGCCATCCGCCACCTGGGCCAGCGCGCCCCCCAGTTGGCCCGCCGCCTGCCGCACCGCCGCCGGGGTCTCTGCGTGGATCAGGTCGGCCACCGCCTCTGTCCGGGTCAGGTCCAGCTTGCCGTTGAGAAATGCCCTGCGCGTGAATTCCCCCGGCTTTGCCTGCCGGGCTCCGGCGGCGAACAGCGCCTCCAGCCCCAGGGCCAGGGCCGCCGGGGAGCCGTGGCATTGTAGCTCCGCCGTATCCTCTCCGGTGAAGCTGTTCGGGGCCCTGGACACCGTGCACAGGCAGTGGTCGATGGCCGCCCCCTCCCGGTCCCTGAGAATCCCATACACCAGAACGCGGTCAGAGCGGGTGGACATGGGTTCCCCGTGAAAGGGGGTAAAAACCCGCTCCACAGCGGATACGGCCCCCGGTCCGGACAGCCGGAGTATGCCGATGGCGGAGGGGGCGAGAGGGGTGGCAATGGCGGCAATGGTATCGTTCATAACGGTTCACCTCGGCGTTGTTTACAGCCATTTTACCATGAAAGGGGCGGCGCCGTAAAGGCTTTGTTCCGGGTTTGGGGGACAAAGCTGAGGCTGTTTTTCAGAGCGGAACGTCTACGGGGAATTACACCGGCGGAAGGGGGCGGCGCTGCTTTCGGGAAAAAAACGGACAGCAGCGGCCGCTGCTGTCCGAAAGCTTTGCTGTTTTGCCTGTTCTTCTGATGATACTGCACGCTGCCCCAGGTAAAGTGGTGATACGGCGCTCAATCGGCCGTAAGGGCCTCCATCTCGTCCAGCAGGGAGTCGAACAGGTCCAGCGCGTCCTGAATGGGCTTGGGAGAGGCCATGTCCACCCCGGCCCCCCGGAGCAGGTCGATGGGGTCCTTGGAACGGCCGCCGGACAGGAATTCCAGCATATCCTTCACCGCAGGGGCACCCTCCTTCAAAATCCGGCGGGACAGGGCGATGGCGGCGGAGTAGCCCGTGGCGTACTGATACACATAATAATTGTAATAGAAGTGGGGGATGCGGGCCCACTCCAGGGCGATGCGGTCGTCCGTCACCATGTCCGGGCCGAAGTACTTGGCGTTAAGGGCCTTGTACTCGGCGCACAAAAGCTCGGCGGTGAGGGGGACGCCCTGGGTGTTCAGCTCGCCCATGCGCAGCTCGAACTCGGCGAACATGGTCTGGCGGTAAAGGGTGCCCTTGAACTGCTCCAGGAAATGGTTGAGCAGCCAGGCCCGTTCCTTTTTATCGGTGGTTTTACCCAGCAGGTGCTCCATCAGCAGGGCCTCGTTGCAGGTGGAAGCCACCTCCGCCACGAAGATCACGTAGTCCCGGTAAACGATGGGCTGGGTCTTGTTGGACAGGTAGGAGTGGACGGCGTGGCCCATCTCGTGGGCCAGGGTGAACATACTGTCCAGGTCGTCCTTGTGGTTGAGCAGGATATAGGGGTGGGTCACCACGCCGGACATATAGCCGCCGGAGCGCTTGCCCACGTTTTCGTACACGTCGATCCAGCGGTTGTCCAGGCCCTCCCGGATGATGGCCCGGTACTGTTCCCCCATGGGGGCCAGGGCGTCGTAAACGATGGCCTTGGCCTCCTCAAAGGGAATCACCTTGGAGGCGCCGGACACCATGGGGGCGTAGATGTCGTACATATGCAGCTGGTCCACCCCCAGCAGCTTCCGGCGCAGACGGACGTAGCGGTGGAGCTTGTCCAGGTTGGCGTTCACCGTGTCCACCAGGTTGCGGTACACCTCCGGGGGCACCCGGTTGGAGGCCACCGCGGCGGCCAGGGGAGACTCGTACTTCCGGGCGGCCGAGAAGAAGCGGCGCTTTTTGGCCTCCGCGTCCAGCAGGGCGGCGGCGGTGTTTTTAAAGCTGCCCAAAGTGTCGTACATCCGCTCGTAGGCGGAACGGCGCAGCTCCCGGTCCTCGCTCATCTCATAGGTCACGTAGGTGGCGTCGGACAGGGGCAGGGGGTGCCCGTCTTTGTCCAACGCGTCGGGGAAGGTGAGGTCGGCGTTGGAGAACTTGGAGAAGATCTCGTCCGGGGCCTGGGCCATCTCCCCGGCGGCGGCCAGCAGTTTTTCCTCCCCGTCGGACAGGGTGTGCTCCTTTTTATCCTGGAGGACGGTGAAGAACCGGCGGTACAGCGCCAGCTCCGGCTTTTCGGCGTAGAACCGCTCCAGGGTCTCCCGGGACAGCTTCAGCAGCTCCGGGGTGTCGAAGGCGGTGGCGGAGCTGAGCTCCACCCATAGGCTCGTGCCCTTGCCCGCCAGGGCCTGGTATGTGCCGTTCCGGGTGTCCTCGTCCTGCCGGAGGGAGGCGTACTGGTACAGGCGGGTTACCTGTTCCGCCGTTTTGTCACACAGGGTCAGGTAGTCGAAAAGGGTCTGGGCGCTCTCGCCCAGGCGTCCGGCGTAACCGGCCAGCACGGGTATGCCGGCCTGGACGGCCTGGAATTCCTCCTCCCAAGCCTGGTCGGTGGGGTAGATGTCGGCGGTGTTCCAGGTGCACTCCGCCGGGAGCTCGGATCGCTGGGGGATTTTTTTCGCTTCTGCCATGGTTTGCAGCCTCCTTTTTGTTCAGTGAGGATATCATACCACATTTGCCGGGGGCTTACAAGGGAAGAAAAGCGGCCGCTCCGCCGGAAGAGGATAAGCTCCCGGCGGGGCGGCGCTGCCGATCCTGGGTCTGCCGCTTTTTGGACCGCTTGGACGGGCGGCCCTTGATACAGACGGCGTCTGTCTGCGGCGGCTCAGTATTCCTTAGGCATAATCAGGGCGGCGAGAATATACACCCACAGGGACATGCCGCCGGGGACCACCAGAAGTACGGTGGCCACGCGCACGACCGTGGGATCGACATTGAAATAACGGGCGATGCCTCCGCATACGCCGCAGACCATGGCGTCGGGGCCCTGGGTACGATACAGTCTCTTCATATCGGACAGCTCCTTTTAAAATACTACTGAAAATATAGAGCGAAAGGATTTGGACAGGCGGGGAAAACCTGGAGATTCTATAAACTTCCCCGAGGGCTTGGGGGCAAGGGGTTCACAGCGGGCCCCGAAAGCCGCCGGTGAAAATTTGGGGGGCGGGCGCCCGCTTTGGGTCAGCGCCGCTTCAGCGACACGTCGCCGCTGACGGTGGACATGGAATAAAGGGGGCCGGACCCGTCGCCGTAGACGCACACGCCGTCAACATAGTTTATGGGGAAATCACAGCGCAGTTCGCCGCTGATTGTTTTCATCCGCACGGTGAAGGGCCCGGCGTCGGGGATGCGGGCGTCGCAGTCCCCGGATTTGGAGGACAGTTCCAGCACGGCGGGCAGGGTGTCGGCGACAACGGACACGTCGCCGCTGACGGCGGCACCCCGGAACTGGGCCGTCTGGCCGTCCAGCTCAATGTCGCCGCTGGCGGATTTCAGGAAGGCGTCTTGAACCTCCCCGTTCAGGGAGATGTCGCCGCTCATGGTCTCGGCGTGAAGGACGGCGCAGCTTCCGGACAGGTCCAGGTCGCCGCTGGCGGAGTGGAAGTTCAGCTGTCCGCAGGCCAGCAGCTCCGCGTTCAGGTCACCGCTCGTGGTTTTGACGGCCAGCTGGTCCACGTCCAGGCCGTCCCCGCAGATGTCCACGTCCCCGCTGCCGGTGGTGACGGTGATCAGCTCCCAGTGGCGCCGGGGCAGGTACAGCTCCACATCGGCGGAGGAGAACCCCCGGCGGGAGAAGAAGGAGGAGCTGGCGGTGCGGCCCTCCCGGATGGTGAGCACCCCGTCGGCGGAGCAGGTTACGTCCAGGTCGTCCACGTCGCCGTCGATGATTACCCCGGCGTCGGGGGCCTGGTCCATGTGAAAGGTAACGTCCCCGGCCCCGGTGACCACCTCAATGCCCCGCAGGTCTTTCAGTGCGGAGACGGAATAGGAACCGCCGTCGTTGTGTTCCATATAGGCGTCCTCCCCGGTAAAACGCGGGCCGGGACAGGTTTTGCCCTTGCCCTGGTATTCTCCCCACTGAGTGAAAAAGCCGCCGCGGTCTTTGTCGTAGCCGAAGCCGTAGACCACATCCTTCCGCTCCCTGGGCCCGCCTCCGGCAAAGAACCGGCCCTGGTCGGTGTTCACCTCGGCTTCGAACTCCCAGCCGATGGGAGGCTCGGGGGGAGACGGGGGGGCAGGGGGCTCCGGAGGCGTGGGCTGGGCGGCTGCGCCGGGGTGGGTGTTGAAGTGGACCGACACCCGCCCCTTGTCCTTTTCCACGCTGGTGCGTCGCTGAAGGGCTTCCTTAGCCTGCTTGATGGCGCTCTTGGCCTGATCAATGGCCGTATTGCAGGCATCCTGGACCCCGGCCAGAATGGCGTCCAGGTCGCTCTGGGAAAAATGGCCGGTGTAGTCGTAATGGGTGTCGCCGGATTCATTCGCCGTGCCCGCTGCCTCGTGGGCGGGCTCCGCAGTATCCTGAGGGGCCGCAGCATCGTCCGGCATGGTTTTCGTGACCTTGTTCTCGCCACCATAGATAATGGTGTGCTGGTAAGGACTGCCCTCGCCGCCGTTGATAACGATGTGCTGGCTGTCGTCTGTGCCGTCACTGACGGTGATGGTCCTGCCGTCCTTCATCTCAATGCGGGTGGGACCGGACTGCTGGGCGGAGTCCACCCCCAGGTAGGACAACAGCTCGTCCACATCCCCCAGGTCGTCCAGAGAGCGGTTGAATGCTTCCTCCTCGGGAAGCCCTGCGCCGTTCATTTCCAGAAAACGGCGGTACAGGTTGTCGGACAGTTCCTCAATGAGTTCGTCCTTCTCTTTGGACGCCGGTGCGGCGCTCAGGCGGGCGGCCACCGACGCGTTCAATCTCATCTTGTAATCATCCATAGTGTTCAAGCCTCCTCTACGTTGATCAGCGCATCCAGCAGCGCCCGTGTGTTCTCCCACTCCTGCCGGGCCTCCGCCCAGCGTTCCCGGCCCGCGTCGGTGATGGCGTAGTACCGCCGCCGGGCGCCGGGGCCGTCGTCCCCCCAATAGGAGGCGATGAATCCCGCCTGCTCCAGGCGCTTGAAGGCGGTGTATAGGGTGGCCTCCTTGAAGCCATACTCCCCTTGCGTGCACTCTAAAATATTTTTGTTGATCTCATAACCGTAGTTGTCCCCGCGCATCAATTGTGCTAATATAATGGCGTCCGTATGGCCGCGCAGGGTGTCCGCAGAAATCGACATGGCGTCCTCCCTTCTTGATGGAGCTGGTGATTTCCGGATATCTGAGATACCCAGGTGTTCAAGATACCTCGCAAGTCGAAGTAACTTTGCGAGCTTAATATACCACGAGATACCTCGCCTGTCAAGGTATTTTTGAAAATTTTTTCGCCAGGGGTATTTTATGCCCCGGCGAGGCAAGGAGATGTATCAAAATGAGCGAATGTACCCATGACTGCTCCTCCTGCGGCGAGAGCTGCGGGGAGCGCACCAGCCCCCAGGACCTGCGAAAGCCCGCCAACGCCCGCTCCCACATCAAAAAGGTGATCGCCGTGGTCAGCGGCAAGGGAGGCGTCGGCAAGTCCGCCGTTACCTGCACCCTGGCCGCCGCCATGGCAAGGCGGGGCAAAAAGGTGGGCGTGCTGGACGCGGACATCACCGGGCCGTCGGTGCCCCAGGCGTTCAACATCCACAAGCGGGCCATGGGAGATGAGGACGGCATTATTCCCGCCGTCACCGAAGGCGGCATCAAGCTGATGAGCCTGAACCTGCTCATTGAACGGGAGACGGACCCGGTGGTATGGCGGGGGCCCGTCATCGCCGGGGCGGTGGAGCAGTTCTGGACCGACGTGGTGTGGGGAGAGCTGGATTACCTGTTTGTGGATATGCCCCCCGGAACCGGAGACGTGCCCCTGACGGTGTTCCAGTCCCTGCCGGTGGACGGCGTCATCGTGGTCACCGCCCCCCAGGCCCTGGTGGGCATGATCGTCACCAAGGCGGTGCGGATGGCGGAGATGATGGACGTACCCGTGCTGGGGCTGGTGGAGAACTACTCCTTCTACCGTTGCCCCGACTGCGGAAAGGAGCACCCCGTCTTTGGCTCCAGCACCATCGACGCCCTGGGGGCGGAGCTGTCCCTGCCGGTGCTGGCCAAGCTGCCCATCGACCCCGCGCTGGCCCAAGCGGTGGATGAGGGCCGGGTCGAGAACTATGAGCCCAACCCCATGGCCCGGGTGGCGGAGATGCTGGACCAGGAGACCGCATAATTTTTTGTAGTGCTTTGACCGTTAAATCTTTCAAAAATGCCCGGAGCATTGCCGCTCCGGGCGCTTTTCCTGCCCCTGCCCTTGCCAAAGGGTCCGGAGTGCGCTGGGATGAATAAAGTTCGACAAGATATGATAGACGGGGCGGAAGCCGTTCCCAGGAGAAGCCGGGGCAAATCTGCATGGCCATAGAGGCGGAGGTACGGAGGGGCGCACCGTTTTTCCTTTCGGGAATATGGAGACGGGCTGGGAAAATTGCCCCTTGCAATTTTCCCAGAGTATGTTACAATGAACCCCGACAACTGAATACAGTTGCGAGAAATGCAGTAGAAAGGAAGAAGCAAAATGCCCAAGCTCAAGAAACGGGCCCTTTTGCTGCTGGCCGCACTTGCCATGCTGACGGCTTCACTGTACGGGTGTACAGGAGGCACGGAGCCCACCCCCTCCGTCGGGGTGAGCGACAGCGGGAGCGAGGCGTCCGCTGCACAATCGGGCGAGTTACCCCATGGGAACTCAGTCACGGTAGGTATCGCACAGGATTTGAGCAACCTCGACCCCCAGCTCAACGCCACGGCGGGGATACGCGAGGTCTTGTTCAACATCTTCGAGGGACTGGTAAAGGCCAGCCCCGACGGCTCGGTGTCTCCGGCCGTCGCCAGTGACTATGAGATCTCCGAGGACGGAAAGACGTACACCTTCACCCTGCGGGAGGGCGTTACG
>ERZ808028.336-NODE-336-length-43839-cov-7.150450_pt1 | contig 43839 bp, 33 predicted proteins | sample MGYA00380184_ERZ808028 | MGnify/ENA primary metagenome ERZ808028 (study PRJEB31490, sample SAMN06133397) | mouse gut metagenome | isolation source: J8_1 | host: mice | place: China: Chengdu | collected 2015-05 ...
CCAAGGATGGTTTATGAATCAACCGCAGCGGGAGTATTTCCCCCGACTTTCACGGAAAATTCCACCAAAACCGGCCTATAATGTGTGGTTTATAAGCCGCTTTACCCCTTGCATTTTGAAAAGAGCTGTGGTAGAATTACTCTGTAAAAATTGACAAAAGCGGGAAACATCGTTCGGTAAAAAACGACAAATCCCGCTTAACGTTTGAAAATTTTCTCTGCGGCCTATAAATCACGCTTTATTTTCCAAATTTCGTTTTTGGACTTGCACCGAAAATGGATAACCCGGCCGCTCGGCACTTTCTTAAAACTGTCAAACACAAAACGCAGGCCATCCGCCGCAACATGGGCGGATGGCCTGCGTTTACATTTATATATAATGGTGGCAAATCAGGGATCGTTCCCTTCCCGGCGGGAAGGATTCTTTTGTGCCCAGCAAGAGACCAGATCGCGGCAATGATAGAGCCAGTCCAGATAATTCTGTTCCCGCATCACGGCGCCGGACAGTACCAGGTAATCCCCCCGTGCGGCGCCTGTCAGGGCAGCGGGGTCGATGTCCCTGTAAAACTGGTTTAAGCGGTCCTTTAAATAGTCGTATTTTTGTGTCCGCTTTTCAATCTGGCTTTGGACAAGCTGGAGGTAATCCTCCTCTCCCAGCCACTGGGAATAGTAGGTGCGCAGCCGAAATACATCCTTTGGCGTGGGCTCCAGAGGGGCGTCCTGTAAGAGCCACTGCATAAAATCCTCCTGCCCCGCGTCTGTGATTTCGTAGAGTTTTTTCTCCATCCGCTCTCCCTGCATCACAACACTGTATTGTATCAGTCCCTCTACCGTCAGCCGTTTCAGCTCGGGATAAATCTGGCTGTGCTTGGCGCTCCAGAACGAACCCAGCCCAGGACCAAACGCCTTTGCAATATCATAGCCAGTGACAGGGGTCTGCATCAATAGTCCAAGAATCGCGTATTTTAATGTCCGCATGGTTTATCATCCTCCAGTATAACTATAACACAAGTGTCCAAATCTTTCCCCTGGGCAATTTCCATAAAAAATAAAAGCGTATTTGTGAGTTTATCCAAAGCATTGGTCAAAACAGCCAAGATATACTGTGTATTTTTAGTGCAGATAGTGATTGACATGTAAATATTTACATACTATAATCAATTTATCACGCTAAAGGAGAAAAATCAATGACACAGTATGATCCGCTTTTCTCCCAAGTCAGAATTGGAGCGCTTACACTCAAAAACCGCTTTGCCATGGCGCCTATGGGCCCTCTTGGCCTGGGAGACGCACAGGGAGGCTTTAACCAGCGGGGGATCGACTACTACACAGCCCGGGCCAGGGGCGGTGTGGGGCTGATTTTCACCGGGGTCACCTTTGTGGACAACGAGATTGAAGAACATGGGATGCCCAACTGCCCCAACTCCACTTACAACCCGGTCCAGTTTGTGCGCACCTCCCGGGAGATGACGGAGCGGATTCACGCCTATAACACAAAGATTTTTTTGCAGATGTCCGGCGGCTTTGGCCGGGTGACCATCCCCACCAATTTGGGGGAGTTTCCTCCGGTGGCGCCCTCGCCCATCCCGCACCGCTGGCTGGATAAAACCTGCCGGGAGCTGACCACGGAGGAAATCCACACCTTGGTCCAGCGGTTTGGCGAGGGCGCGTGGAACGCCAAGCGGGCGGGATTTGACGGCGTGCAAATTCACGCGGTCCATGAGGGGTACCTGATCGACCAGTTCGCCATCTCCCTGTTTAACCACCGCACGGACGAGTACGGCGGCAGCCTGGAAAATCGGCTGCGCTTCGCCCGGGAGATTGTGGAGGAGATCAAGGCCCGTTGCGGACAGGATTTCCCGGTGGTCCTGCGGTACAGCCCCAAGAGCTTTATCAAGGCCCTGCGGGAGGGCGCGCTGCCCGGCGAGGAGTTTGAGGAGAAGGGCCGGGACCTGGAGGAGGGCGTGGCCGCCGCCAAACTGCTGGCCTCCTACGGATATGACGCGTTGGATGTGGACGTGGGCTCCTATGATGCCTGGTGGTGGAGCCACCCTCCCATGTATCAGGCAAAGGGGCTGTATATGCCCTACGCAAAGCTGGTCAGGGAGGCGGTGGAGGTTCCTGTCCTCTGCGCCGGCCGTATGGACGACCCGGAGCGGGCGCTGTCCGCCTTGTCTGACGGCGTATGCGACATCATCAGCCTGGGACGGCCCCTGCTGGCCGATCCGGAATACGTCAACAAGCTGCGGAACGGCCGGACCGCCTGTATTCGTCCCTGTATCTCCTGTCAGGAGGGCTGCATGGGGCGAATCCAGGAGTACTCCATGATCAACTGCGCCGTCAACCCGCAGACCGGGCGGGAGCGGGCGACCGCTTACAATCCGGTGCTTCGCCCCAAGCGGGTGCTGGTGGCGGGGGGCGGGCCCGCCGGTATGGAGGCTGCCCGGGTGCTGGCTGAGCGGGGCCACCGGCCGGAGCTCTTTGAACGAACCGGCTGCCTGGGAGGTAACCTGCTGGCTGCCGGGGCGCCCCCCTTTAAGGAGGACGAGCTGGCGCTGGTCCGCTGGTATGAGAATGAGCTGAGGCGGTTGGAGGTCCCCATCCATCTCAACACCACTGTGGACACGGAACTGGCCGCCTCTGGCTTTGATGCGGTTGTAATTGCCACCGGCTCCACAGCCAAGACCTTTTCCCTGGGGGAGGGGGCCCCGGTCTGTACCGCCGCCCATATTCTGACAGGGCAGGCCCCCTGTGGAAACCGGGCGGTGGTGGTAGGCGGCGGACTGGTGGGCTGTGAGACCGCTCTGTGGCTGGCACAGAGCGGGAAAACGGTCACCATTGTGGAGGCACTGGACCGGCTGATGGCGGTAAACCGCCCCCTGTGTCATGCCAACAGCGAAATGTTGGACCGGCTGATTCCCTTCCACGGAATACAGGTTCTCACCAGTGCTTCGGTGAAATCCTGGTCCGGCGGTTCCCTCCGGGTGGAGGCCGCCGGCGGCCCCCGGGAGCTGCCCTGTGACACGATAATCCTGGCGGTGGGCTTTCGGGAGGAGGACGGTCTCTACCGTGCCCTGGAGGGGCGGGCGCCCGAGCTCTATCTGCTGGGCGACGCCCGAAAGGTGTCCAACATTATGTATGCCATCTGGGACGCCTTTGAGATTGCCAATCACATTTGAAACATACAGTGAGGAGGCCGGTATGAAAATCACAAAGGTAGAGATTATGGCCACGGATGTCCCCTTTAAGGGACATCAGGAAAATGTGGGAGAGATTGCCCTGGGCAAGTGGCGCTGCTGCCGGTTCGTGGTGGTCAAGGTCCACACGGACGAGGGCATTGTGGGCCACGGGGAGTCCGCCCCCTTTGCCCGGCTGTCTCAGCTGGGACAAAAGCCCATTGTGGATGTGCTCACCGACTACCTCGCCCCGGCGGTCATCGGCATGGACCCGTTCCGGCTGGAGGCCATCTGGAGGGCTATGGACCGGGCGACCCCCTATGCGGCCCAGGCCAAAGGGGCAATCGACATGGCCCTGTATGATATTATGGGCAAGAAGACCGGGATGCCCGTCTATAACTTTTTGGGCGGCCTGGTTCGCCGGGAGATTCCCCTCCAGGCCATTGTCACCATTGACACGCTGGACAACATGAAGCAGGCCAGCCTGGAATGGGTGGACAAGGGCTTTGGCACCATCCGCATCAAGCTGGGCCTGGGGGACCTGAAAAAAGACTGCCGACTGGTCCGGGAGATTCGCAAGGCGGTGGGAGACGATATCAAGATCCGGGTGGACCCCAATCAGGCCTACAGTGTGAAAGAGGCGCTGAAAATGATTCCGGTGCTGGAGGAAAACGACGTGGAGATCTACGAGCAGCCCGTCGCCTGGGACGATCTGGACGGACTGGCCCGGGTCAATGCCGCCACCTGGATTCCCGTTATGCCCCACGAGTCCATGTCCAGCATTCAGGATGTAAAGGCCCTGATCGACCACAGAGCGGTCAGCTTGTTCAGCTTGAAAACCGACCGCCCCGGCGGACTGACCAAGGCCCGCATTACCCGGGACCTGGCCGAACTGCACAACATTCCCTGCGTGGTGATGTCGTCGGTGGAGTTGAGCGTCAGCACATTTGCCTCGATGCAGTTCGCCGCCACCCTGAAGGACCTGCCCTTTGCCTGCGAGGCCAGCGGCGTGTATGAAATTGAGGACATTGCCGACAGCGCCGGCCGGATTGTCAACGGGAGCTTTATCGTCCCGGACGGCCCCGGCTTCGGCGTGGAGGTGGACGAGGAGCGGCTGCGCTATTACACCAAGCAGACCTGGGTGTGTGATGAGCGGTCCGCTGTGCAGGACTGAAAAGTCCGGCGGATATAAGTCAGGCTGCCGTCCCGGAGGGGGAGACGGGGACTGATTTATATATAAAAAAATTAGGAGGTACATTATGGCGATTATTATTGCAGTTTTGGTCATCTACATCGTTGGTATGCTGGCCATCGGCTTCATGGGCAAAAAGAGCAGCGAGTCCATGACCGAGTTCCTCACTGCCGGCCGTTCCGGCGGCATGTTTGTGATGGTCTGCACCTACATCGGCGCCCATGTGGGCAACGGCATCGTGGTGGGCGGCGCCCAGTACGGCGCGGACTACGGCATTGGAGGCATCTGGTTCGGGCTGGGCGCGTGCCTGTCCTATATCCTGTTTGCCACCGTCATGTCCCGGCTGCTGTACCGCAACGGCTACCTCACCATCCCCGACCTGATTCGGGACCGCTACCAGAGCAAATTTGCTTCAGTCCTGATGGCTGTGCTGAACATCTGCGCCACGTTGGGCATTATGGCCGCCCAGATTATGGCCGGCGCGGCGCTGTTTTCCGCCCTGGGCCTGAATCCAACGCTGGGCGCGGTGGTGCTGGCCATTGTGGTGTTCATCTACTGCTCCATTTCGGGCATGTGGGGCGTTATGATGACGGACTCGGTTCAGACCGTGGTGATTTTCTTCAGCACGATTGCCTGTATCGTGTTCATTGCCATGAACGGCGGGTTTGATACCATGTCTGCCGCGCTGCCCCAGGCGTCCTTTGAGTTTGTCCCCTTCAGCGCAGAGCAGCTGGTGATGATGCTGGTGCCCGGCGCACTGAACGGCCTGATCTCCGGCGCGGCTTTCCAGCGCACCGCCTCCTGTAAGGATGAGAAGGTGGCCTTCCTGGCCCCTGTCATCGCCGCCTTTGCCCTGATTCCCTTTGTGGTCATGCCTGTCATCATTGGCATGTATGGCAAGGCTGTGTTCCCCGACGCCCCCACCGCCTCTATCCTGTTTGAGGTCGTTCTGAAAATGCACCCTGTCCTTGCCGGCCTGATGGTGGCCGCCGTCCTGTCTGCGGTTATGTCCACAATGGATATTGGCCTGCTGAACGTGACCGCCAACACCGTCAATGATATCTACTACAAGACTTTCAACCCCAATGCCAGCCAGAAAACCCTGGGCCGGCTGTCCGCTATGGTCACCATGGGCTCCGGCATTATCGCTTTGACCCTGGCCCTGACCTCCTCCAGCATCCTGTCCCTGCTGTCTCAGACCTATGCGCTGATGAACGCTGGCGGTCTGGTCATGGTGGTGGGCGGCGTCCTCTGGAAGAAGGGCACCAAGGAGGGGGCCATTGCCAGCGCCTTCTGCGGCATGGCGATGATTCTGCTGACTAAATTCGGGGTAAATATCCCATACATCGGCTTCACCTCTCTGATTCCCGCCATCCTTGCCTATGTGGTGGTTAGCTTTGCCACACAGAAGAAGACGGCAAATTCCTGAATTCCCTGTTCCCTCTTTCGTGCGGGCCGGCCAGTGGCCGGCCCGTCCCCTTATCGCTTAATTGTGACAGGAGGTCTTTCATGAAAAAATATCCGCTGCTGTTCAGTCCCATCAAGGTGGGCCCCTACACGCTGAAAAACCGAATTGAGGCCGCACCGGTCAATATCTCCAACCTGACCCAGGACGGTTATCTGACCCCAGAAAACATTGCCATTTTTGAGGGGAAGGCCAGGGGCGGCGCGGCCATTGTCAACATGGGAGAGTGCCGCATCGACCTGAAAACCGGGATATCCCATAAGCTGTGCATCCCTTTGGACGACCCGGAGGTGCTGCCCTATCTCCACGCCGCCGCCGACGCCATAAAAAAGCACAACGCCTTTTCGGCGGTGGAGCTGATTCACCCGGGCACCCGGTCCAATCCAGAGTACTATGACGGGCCTATCTGGGGTCCCAGCGCCGGCCCGGGCCACCTGGGCAAGGACTACGAGGCCCTGGACCATGAGACCATCCGCTATATTGTGGAGTGCTTCGGCAACGCGGCGGAAATGGCCAAGCTGGGCGGCGTGGACATGGTGATGGTCCACGCCGGACACGGCTGGCTGCTCCACCAGTTTCTCTCTCCGTTGAACAACCGCCGGACAGACGAATACGGCGGCTGCCTGGAAAACCGGGCCCGGATCACGCTGGAGGTAATTGACAATATCCGTCAAAAATGTGGACCCGATTTCCCCATCGAAATTCGGATGAGCGGGACGGAAATTGTTTCAGGAGGGCTTACCCTTGAAGATCAGGTGGAATTTGCAAAGCTGTTGGATGGCAGGGTGGACCTGATTCATGTCACCTCCGGCACCTTCCATGTGCCCTCTACCAACCAGCATATGATCCCCAACGGCTTCCTGCCCGAGGGCTGCAACGTCTATTTGGCCGAGGCGGTGAAGAAGGCCGTGAAGCGTACCCCGGTAGTGACTGTGGGCGCGCTGGGCAGTCCGGAGCTGATGGAGCGTATTCTGGCCGAGGGAAAGGCGGATATGGTTGCGCTGGGCCGTCCCCTGCTGGCTGACCCGGAGCTGCCCAACAAGCTGAAGGCCGGGCGGGAGAATGAGATATATCCCTGCCTGCGCTGCATGGCCTGTATCAGCGAGTCATTTGTGCCTTATGTAAAATACCCCTCCCGCATCCGACGCTGTCCCTCCAACCCCACCGCCTATAAGGAAGTCCCGGCCAGCCGTGTCGCGGCCGCCCGGGAGCCCAAACGTGTTCTGGTGATTGGCGGGGGCCCCGCTGGCATGGAGGCTGCCGCTGTTCTGGCGGAGCGGGGACACAAGGTAGTCCTGTGTGAGAAAGAGGGGGAGCTGGGAGGCGCTCTGCGCTACGCCCGGTACGTTCCCTTCAAGAAGAAAGTGGACCAGTTGATGGATGTGATGATCTGCCGTCTGAAGCGCAGCGGTGCGGAGCTTCGCATGAATACCCGTGCCACCCCTGAGATGGCCCGGGAGCTTCAGCCTGATGTGATTGTGGCGGCGCTGGGCTCCTGTCCCAAGCCCTTGGATCTGCCTGGAGGAGAGCGGTTGATTCCTGCGCTGGAGGCACTGCAGAGGCCGGAGCAGGTGGGGCAGCGCGCTGTAATTGTGGGGGGCGGCCTGGTGGGCTGCGAGCTGGCGCTCCAGCTCAGCTGGCTGGGGAGACAGGTTACCGTTGTGGACCGGAAGCCGGAGGTGTGCCGGGACGCCTCGTTCCTCTATCGGGAGGGGCTGCTGATGGAGCTGGAGAAGGCCGGGGTAACCGTCCGAAGCGGAACCGCCTGCTCGTCTGTGGAGAAGGATGGGGTTTGCATCCAGCTGCCGGAGGGTGGAACGGAGCTGCTCCCAGCCGATACCGCTGTCGCCGCCACAGGAGCGGAGGCCCTGGACAGCGAGGCGGAGCAATTCCGCGAATTGGCCTTCGATTTCTGGAAGATTGGCGACTGCTTCCAGGTGCGGAAGATTTTTAACGCCCGCAGGGAGGGCTATAACGCCGGGGCACATATTTAACTGCGGAGGCCCGCCTACTGGCAACCTGCACCCCTCTGAACTCAGCTGAGCTCAGAGGGGTTTTGGTCGAAGCGGGGATGCGGTCAAAAAATTGTAAGACATATGTAAAGAAACCTGTTGCAATTTGCTTTACTTGTGATATAATGAACAACAGGAGGTGACATTCATGGCGCAGGTCATGGTCAACTTTCGCATTGACGAGGACGTTAAGAAAAATATGGAGCAGGCTTGCAGGGAGATGGGACTGAGTATGACAGCGGCCTTTACCATTTTTGCCACAAAGGTGAGCAGAGAGAAGCGGATTCCGTTCGAGATTACCGCAGGGCAGAACAGCGCCGGCTCCAGCCGGCGGCAGTGCCGCTATCCCGAAGCCGCGCCTGAGCCCGGGGAGGTGGAGCTGCTCCAAACCCAAAAACGGCTGGAGGGCCTGTGTACCAGGCTCCGGCAGTCGCTCACCGCCATCCATGTCGCCATCCCCGCCTCGATTACGGGGCTTACCATGGAGCATATCCGCCTCCTGTGCGGCGACGAATTGAAGGATAAGGCCAGGGGCGTTTCCGACGCCTGCCACAGGCTGTTTTCCCAGCGAAACGGCAGCATGTGGCAGAAGAAGGACGCCACCATTCTGAACAGCTATGCGGACGGCCTGTCCTCCATCGCGGAGGAGCTGCTGGACCTGGAGCAGACGCTGATTCCGGCCATGAAGTCCTGCCAGAGCGCCGCTTCAGAGGACTTTGTGCCCTTCGAGCAGCGGCTGGCCGCCCTGTCCAGGCGCTTTGACGAGCTGGCCCCGGTGATGCAGCAGTTTTTGAATTCCACCGCCCCCGGCGGCGGGCAGGCTGCCGCCGCGCGGCTCCGCAAGTCTGCGGCCTCGGTAGAAACCCCCTATGTGCAGACGGCGCTGGAAAATCTGGAGAAGCTGATTCTCCGGTGCTGGAATCAGATGGAGGAACAGACCGCGGCCCGCGTGGAGTCCGATTACCTCCAGACCCTGGAGCTGACCCTGCAGGAGCTGGGCCAGACGGAGCGGGAGGGGGGAGAGACCGGCGGAAAGGCGGCGCTCTGCCTGCGGGTGATTAATGTGCTCTCCCAGGTGCTCTCAGAGAGCGGACAGGTCCAGCGGGAGTGGCGACAGCGGAGCCTGGAGGCGGAGGTGGAGGCCCTGGAGCGGCTGGCCGCCATGCGTGGGGACATTGCAGGCGGCATCCGGCTGGAGGAGTGAGGAGGTTCCAGGCTGTGGAAGGACCGTCCGGCCCCATGGGCCGAACCCGGTCGAAGCGGCTTGTTTTGATATAACGTCAACAATCGGTTTAATTTGAAAGGAGGAATCCCTGTGACTGATATCCTGATGCGCGTAATCCCTGTTGCCGTCATCCTCTTGATTCTCGCCCTTATTTTCCTGCTGGGCTATGTCAAGGCTCCGCCCGATCAGGCGTACATCATCTCCGGCCTGAAAAAGGAGAGCAAGGTGCTTATTGGCCGGGCCGGTATCCGCGTCCCCTTCCTGGAACGCATGGATAAGCTGTATCTGGGCCAGATGACGGTGGACATCAAAACCGAGCAGTCGGTCCCCACCAGCGACTTTATCAACGTCAATGTGGACGCGGTGGCCAAGGTCCGCATCTCCCCCCACGCCGAGGGCATCAAGCTGGCCGCTAAGAACTTCCTGAACAAGCGCCCGGATGAGATCACCCGGGATTTACAGGACTCCCTTCAGGGCAATATGCGTGAGATCATCGGCACCCTGTCCCTCAAGGAGATCAACACCGACCGGGATTCCTTCTCCGACCAGGTGATGCAGAAGGCCAGCAAGGACATGGATAAGCTGGGCATTGAGATTCTCTCCTGCAATATCCAGAACGTCACCGACGAAAACGGCCTGATTAAGGACCTGGGCGCGGACAACACCAGCCTCATCAAGAAAAATGCGGCCATTGCCAAGGCCCAGGCGGACCGGGACATTGCCATCGCTCAGGCGGCGGCGGAACGGGAGTCCAACGAGGCCCGTGTGCAGGCGGACACCCAAATCGCCCAGAAGCAGACCGAGCTGGAGATCAAGCGGGCCGAGCTGAAAATTCTGGCGGACGGCAAAAAGGCGGAGGCAGACGCCGCCTATGAGATCCAGAGCCAGGAGCAGCGCAAAAGCATCGAGACGGCCACCGTCAACGCGGAGATCGCCAAGACCCAGCGTCAGGCCGAGCTGAAGCAGGTTGAGGTAGAGGTCCAGAAGCAGAAGCTGGAGGCGGAAATCCGGGCTCAGGCCGACGCCGAGCGCTACCGCCAGCAGCAGGAGGCGGAGGCCGCCCTGTTCAAGCGCCAGAAGGACGCGGAGGCGGCCCGCTACGAGCAGGAGCAGAAGGCCGAGGCCGAGATGAAGATTGCCGAGGCCCAGAAGTACGCAAAGGAGCAGGAGGCGGAAGGCATTGCCGCCGTGGGTAAGGCGGAGGCCGAGGCCATCCGCGCCAAGGCCCTGGCCGAGGCCGAGGGTATCGACAAGAAGGCCGAGGCCATGAAGAAATACGGCGAGGCCGCCGTCATCGAGATGGTCATGCAGGCCCTGCCCCAGATCGCCAAAAATGTGGCCGAGCCGCTGTCCAAGGTGGATAAAATCACCATGTACGGCGACGGAAACAGCGCCAAGCTGCTGGAGGACATCATCAACGGCACATCCCAGGTCACCGAGGGCATTTCCCAGAGCATGGGCATCGACATCAAATCCCTGGTGGCCGGCATGCTGGGCGGCAAGCTGGCAGGCGGAGAGGACAAGACCATCATCATCCAGAGCCCTCCCCCCTCAGATCAGGCGGAACCCCCTGCCGCAGGCCCGTTTAGCGCTCCGTAAAAGACGGCAGGAAGCCGGGGGCCTCCCCCGGCCTTGCGCCGCAGTGTCAGCTTGTGTGCTTTAGAAGTTTGAGACCGCCGCCCCTTTCGAAGGGTGCGGCGGTCTCCGCTGTTCAGGAAAAAGAGCGGCCGGCCCCACGCAGCTGTGGGAGCCGGCCGCTTGTGACAGGCGGATGTTTTTTTGCGGGCGGCTACAGGCCGTCCCTGCGGGAAATCGGCGCATCGGACGCTCCTCGCCGCGCTACGCCCAAGAGCGGATCAGCCGCAGGATATCTTCCAGGGTTTGCTGGTAGTTCTCCCTTGTCCGGGGGGCGTATTCCTCAAAGGCGACCGCCTCACGGTCGATGCCAAACATGGCGGTAACGCCCAATTCGTAGGCCTTCTCCGCGCCGGGGCCAATTCCTCCCACAACTGCGACCAGCGGCACGCTGCTGCCCCGCATATGCTTGGCAATGCCGGAAATTACCTTGCCCTGGACGCTCTGGCAGTCAATACGGCCCTCCCCGGTGATAACCAGGTCGGCGTCTGCCAGGTGGCGGTCAAATTCCACCATCTCCAGCACGGCCTCGATGCCGGACTTCAATTCGGCGCCCAGGAAGGCCATGCAGCCCGCGCCCATGCCGCCGGCGGCGCCGGCGCCGGGAACTCCGGCCAGGGACAGCCCCAGCTCCCGCTTCAGCGCCCTGCTCAGACTGCGCAGCTGGCCGTCCAGCCGCTTTACCATCTCGCCGTCCGCCCCCTTTTGGGGGGCGAACACGGCGGCCGCGCCGGCGGGGCCGTACAGGGGGTTGTCCACATCGCACATGGCCACAATCCGAACCCCGTCCAAGAGGGCCCTGGCGGCCGAGCAGTCGATCCTCTGGATCTGGTCCAGCGTCTCGCCAGTGGGGACAAATGTCTGGCCGCTCCGGCTGCGGAACTGTACCCCGACGGCGGCCGCGCAGCCGCAGCCGCCGTCGTTGGTGCAGCTGCCCCCCAGGCCCAGCAGAAGCTCCATGCAGCCCTGCTCCACCGCGTGGCGGATCAGCTGCCCCACGCCGTAGGTGGTGGTCTGTTCCGGGTTTTTCCGCCCCTTTACCAGGGGGAGACCGGCTGCGGCGGACATCTCGATGACCGCCCGCTGTCCGGCTCGGCAGTACGAGGCCGGCAGCGTTTCCCCCCAGGGGCCGGTAACCGGCACGGTGATGCGTCTGGCCCTCAGGGCCTGCACAAAGCACTCCACCGTTCCTTCCCCTCCGTCGGCCACCGGGATGGCAACAACCTGGCAGTCCGGGAAGAAGCGCGGAACAGACTGCCGGGCGATTTCACAGATCTCCAGGCTGGACAGGGTTCCCTTGAAGGAGTCTGAGATTACAATACATTTTTTCATGCCGCTTACAGGTTGACCACATGAATGGGCTCGCCGGCCAGATAGGCCTTCAGGTTACCCACGGCGCAGTCCATAATCCGCTGCCGGCTCTCCCTGGGCGCCCAGGAGATATGGGGGGTGATGATGCAGTTTTTGGCCTTGAGGAGCGGATTGTCCGCCCGAATTGGCTCTGTGTACACCACATCCAGGGCGGCTGCCCCCATTTTGCCGCTGTTCAGGGCGTCGGCCACGTCCTGCTCATGGATAAGCTGTCCCCGGGCGTTGTTGATGAGAATGACGCCGTCCTTCATCTTGGCGATGGACGTCTTGTTGATCAGGCCGGTGTTCTCCGGGGTCAGATTACAGTGGAGGGTGATCACATCAGACCGGGCGTAGAGCTGATCCAGCGATACATACTCTGCCAGCTCCTGGCCGGAGTCGCTGGGGTACAGGTCGTAGGCCAGTACCTCCATCCCCAGGGCCCGGGCAATCCGCCCCTCCGCCTGTCCGATCCGGCCAAAGCCGATAATCCCGATGGTTTTGCCCTCCAGCTCTATCAGCGGGTAGTCCCAATAACACCAATCCACACAGTCGGCCCAGTGCCCAGCGTGGACCGAGGCGTCGTGATGGCCGATGTGATGGCACACCTCCAGCAGGAGGGCGATGGAGAATTGGCTGACCGAGGCGGTGCCGTAGGTGGGCACATTGGTAACCGGGATGCCCTTTTCCCCCGCATAGACGTAGTCCACCACATTGTAGCCGGTGGCCAGCAGGCTTATCATACCCAGATTCGGGCAGGCGTCGATCACCCGCCTGGTGATGGGGGTCTTGTTGGTAAAAACCACCTCCGCGTCCCCGATACGGGCGATGGCCTCGTCCTCGTCGGTAAGGCTGGTGCGGTCATAGACCGTCAGCTCCCCCAGACGGCCCAGCTCATCCCAGCTTAAATCGCCGGGATTTTCGGTATATCCGTCCAAAACAACAATTTTCATGGCACAGTCTCCTCCTTTGCCTGTTTCTCTGCGGCCAGGCAGGCCAGCAGTCCCCCCGCGTCGATCACCCTCTGCAGGAACGGCGGGAAGCCTCCCGCTTGATACACCTTGCCCTGGGTCAGATTTTGGATTGTTCCGGCGGCCAGGTCCACTTCCAGCTGGTCGCCGGTCCGCACCTCGGCCACCGCCTCCTGACACTCCAGAATGGGCAGGCCAATGTTGATGGCGTTGCGGTAAAAAATCCGGGCAAAGGAGGCCGCGATTACACAGCGCACCCCGCTGCTCAGAATGGCGATGGGCGCGTGTTCCCGTGATGAGCCGCAGCCGAAGTTTTCCCCGGCCACAATAAAGTCGCCGGGCTGCACCCGTTTGACAAATTCTCCGTCCAGGTCCTCCAGGCAGTGGGCGGCCAGGTCCTCCCGGCTGGACAGGGCCAGATATCGGGCGGGCAGGATCACATCGGTGTCCACGTTGTCCCGGTATTTAAAGACAGTTCCGGCCATTATTTCACCTCCTCGGGGGACACAATCATGCCGGCCACCGCGCAGGCGGCCGCCACCGCAGGGCTGGCCAGGTAGATCTCTGAGTCCTTGGCCCCCATTCGCCCCACAAAATTCCGGTTGGTTGTGGATACGCATCGCTCATGGTCCGCCAAAACCCCTACGTGGCCGCCGTTGCAGGGGCCGCAGGTGGGCATGCTGACCGTCGCCCCCGCCCGTACAAAGACCTCCAGCAGCCCCTCCTCCATGGCCTGGAGGTAGGTCTCCTGGGTGGCGGGGATGATGATGCACCGCACGCGGCGGGCCACCTTCCGCCCCCGCAGGATGCGGGCCGCCATGCGCAGATCGGATATTCGCCCGTTGGTGCAGCAGCCGATGACCACCTGGTCCACCGGCAGCCCGCGGAAGTGCTCCGCCGCCTTCACGTTGGAGGGGAGGTGGGGGGCGGCCAGCAGCGGACGCAGCTGGGACAGGTTGATGTCGATGGTGCAGACATAGCTGGCGTCCGGGTCGGCCGCCGCCGGGGAGAAGGACCGGGTCACCCGGCCGGCCAGGTAGTCCAGGGTAATCGGGTCCACCGGGAAGATGGCATTTTTGGCGCCCGCCTCGATGGCCATGTTGCAGACGGCAAACCGGTCGTCTATGGGGATGCAGGAGACGGCCTCGCCGGTGAACTCGATGCTCTTATACCGGGCGCCGTCCACCCCGATCATGCCGATCAGGGCGAGGATAAGGTCCTTCCCGCCCACATACGGAGGAAATGCTCCGGTCAGATTGACCTGAATGGCGGCCGGGACCCGGAACCAGCTTTTTCCCGCATACATGCCGGCCGCCATATCGGTGGAACCGATCCCGGTGGAAAAGGCGCCCAGCGCGCCGTATGTACAGGTGTGGGAATCGGCGCCGATAATCAGCTCCCCGGGGGCCGCGAAGCCCTGTTCCGGAAGCAGGGCGTGCTCGATTCCCATTCTGCCCCCGTCGTAGAAGTGTGCAATTCCCATGCGCTGGGCGAACTGCCGCACCAGCGCGCAGTTCTGAGCGGACTGAATATCCTTGTTGGGGGCAAAGTGGTCCATCACCAGTACAATCTTCTCGGGGTCAAACACCGTTTCCAGACCGTATTTTTCCATCTCCTGGATGGCGATGGGGGTGGTGACATCGCTTCCCATCACCAGGTCCAGCTTCGCCTCCACCAGCTCCCCCGCCTTCACGCTGGGCAGACCGCAGTGCCGCGCGAGGATTTTCTGTGTCATTGTCATGCCCACAGAGATCAACTCCTTCCTGGGGACCTCAGCCCTGCTTTAATTGTTTCTTGTACTCGTCCACCTTGTAGCTGGCCTCCATAGCCGTGAGTGCGTCCATGCCCACAATGGCGTTGTACTCGGCGAAGGTGGTCATGAGAGCGGTGTCCTCGGTGGTCCTGCGGCTGGCCTTCAGCTCAGCCAGCATCTTCTGCATGGCCCGGGCCGCGGTGAAGATGGTGCCCACCGGGTAAATCACGATGCTGAAGCCCAGGCTCTGGATTTCGTCGGCGGACATCACGGGGGTTTTGCCGAACTCCACCTGATTGGCAAACTTGTACACGCCGGGGATGGAGCCCACAATCCCCATTTCCTCTGCGTTGCGCAGGGCGTCTGCATAGATGATATCGGCCCCCGCGTCCCGGTATGCCTCCAGGCGGCGGACCACCTCGTCCATATCGTGGGTGGCACGGCAGTCGGTGCGGGCAATAATGAGCATGTCATCCCTAGCTTCCACGGCGGCGCGAATCTTTTCCACGTGCTCCTCCATGGGGATTACCGCTTTCTTCTCCATGTGGCCGCAGCGCTTGGGAAATACCTGATCCTCCAGATGGACAGCGGCCATCCCCGCCCGCTCAAATTCCCGAACGGTTCGATAGACGTTCAGCGGATTGCCGTAGCCGGTGTCGATATCGCCCAGCAGGGGGATATTCAGCACAGAATTCATATTGGCGCACACAGCGGCCATCTCGTTCATGGTCATCAGGCCGTAATCGGGTTGGCCCAGAATGGAGCCCGACGCCCCAAAGCCCGTCATAAAGGCCGCTTCAAAGCCGGCCTGCTCCACCAGGCGGGCGGACAGGCAGTCGTAGCAGCCGGGGGCCATGATAATCTCAGGGTTTTTCAGACGCTCCCGGAGGACCTTTGCGCCGGAGCGATTCTCGGTATTTCTCATAAAAATCACTTCCTAAATCAAGTTATTGGTTGAAAATTTCGCGGGGCACATATACATAGCCCTCCATAATCCGGCGGGCGGTGCGGCCGAAGACGGCCCGGGTGATATTGCCGTTTTCCACGGTGGTGTCGCATGTAATGATGCCGCCGGGGTGGCCGATGCGGACCAGACCGCTCTCCCGCTGCCCGCGCAGCGCATAGACCAGCGTCCCCGGTGTGACAGCGGCGCAGCCGGTACACACGGTGGCGGTGCCGGAGTAGGTCTTGTGCATGATCTGCATAAACATGTCCCGGGCCACAAAATCGATCTCGTCCGCCGCTACCTGGGTCCCGTCGATATGGCTTTTGTAAGGCTGGGGCGGCGCCACAAAGGCTACCATGGGAACGGCCCGGACCCGCTGACGCGCCTCAGCCCGGCTGGCAATCCCCATCTGCTCCGCCGCAATGCAGCGGATGGTCTCCAGCAGCTCCAGCAGCTTGGGATTGGAGTCCACCTGGGCGGGGGTCTCGGTTCCGGTCAGCCCCAGGTCGGAGGCGCGGACAAAGACCATGGGGCTGCCCGCGTCTACCATGGACACGGTGAGAGGGCCGAAGCCCTCCACCGTAATTACGTCGGTGGGATTTCCGGTGGGCAGGAGCTTGCCGGTTTTGGCCCCCACCGTGCCGGCCAGATTGAGGCCGATGTGGGCGCCGGTGCCGGGAACGCCGTGGATCTTATAGTCCCCCAGCACCGCCGGTTTCCCGTTTACCACCGGGACCTCTGCCTGAAACACGCTGTCGGTGTTGGTGTTGTAGATGCGCACCACGGTAACGGGCTCCACCGCCTTTACCAGTCCCTGGGCGATGGCAAAGGGACCGACGCCGGAGGAGATGTTGCCGCAGTTGCTGGAATAGTCCACAAAGGGGGTGTGGATATCCACCTGCCCAAAGGTGTAGTCCACGTCCGCGTCGGCCCGGCTGGACCGGGCAAGGATGGCCAGCTTGCTGGTCAGGGGGTCCGCCCCGCCAAGGCCGTCGATCTGACGGCTGTCCGGACTGCCGAATATGGATAAAATCACCCGGTCCCGAACCTGGGGGTCCGACGGAAGGTCGTTTTCCAGCAGAAAGACCGCCTTGCTGGTCCCGCCCCGCATGATGACGCAGGGGATACGTTCCATTTCTGGGTTGTACATTGTTTGATCCCTCCACATATTGCTAATTGTCTACCAAACTGACCGCATGCTCCGGAAGGAATGTAACGATTTGGGGCAGTGCCATAAACAGAACCAGAATTGCCATTGCCAGGGCCAGATAGCGCCATAGATGGCGGTTGCATACGGTTTCAATGCCGACCTTCCGCAGTCCGGCAGCCACATAAAGGTTAAGGCCGACAGGAGGTGTACACAGGCCAATTCCCAGATTGATGATCATGATAACGCCGAAAGCCACATTGCTGATCCCGTAGGTGGCGAGGCAGGGAGCGAACAGGGGAGCCAGAATCATCACCGCAGGCACCGTGTCCATAATACATCCCACGATCAACAGAAGCACAGTGACCAAGACCCAGAACGCCAATTTATTACCAGCTACTGAGATAATAAATCGTGCCAGGTTGGATGTTACATTTTCCCGGGTCAGAACATAGGCAAAGGCAGTGGCAGCACACACGATAAACATGATCTGGCAGCTGGTTTTGACAGAACCCCGCAGAATGTCCCGGATGATATCAAAGTCTAACTCATGGTAGATAAATTTCCCCACCAGAAGACCGTAAATGATTGCCACGGCAGCCGACTCTGTGGGGGTAAAAATTCCGCCGTAAATACCGCCCAAAATGATAATGGGCATCAGCAGAGCCCAAATGGCGTCCTGAAAGGCCAGCCAAAGATTTCGCAGGCTGAACCGGTGAATTACAATCTCATGCCGGTGCTTTGTTCCATAAATGATGGAGTAGACCGCCATCCCCAACGCCAGCATGATTCCGGGGATAATTCCACCCAGGAACACGTCTGTGACGGAAATGCCGATAGCCATGCCATAGATCACCATGGGGATGCTGGGGGGAATGATGATCCCCAAAAATCCGGCCGCTGCCACCGTAGACAGGGCAAAACGTTCGTCATAGCCCTCCTTGACCATAATGGGGACAATGATTGCGCCGATTGCTGCGACTGTCGCCGCAGAGGAGCCTGAAATGGCGCCAAAAAAGGCGGAAGCGATGAAGGCCGCAATGGCCAGACCGCCGGGCAGCCAGCCGAGGATCGCGTTGAACAGGTTGACCAGCCGTTTTGCGACGCCGCCCTTCTCCAGCAGCCCACCCGCAATCATGAAGAAGGGAATGGCCATCAGGCTGTAGGAATCTGCTGCCGTAAAAAATTTCTGTGCCACTACCATAACGGGGATGTTAGTGAACCCAAATAGATAGATGAAGGATGAGAAGGTCAGCGATACCGCCACCGGCACTCCCATTATCAGCAGAAAAACAAAGCTGGCAAACAGAACGATATATACGTTCAAGGCTGTCCATCCCCCTCTCCCTTCTGGGTCTGCATCCCGGTGTATTCTGCGGCCATGTTGGTGATTTGTACAATGGTGGCCAAAAGAAAGCCCAGGAATATAACGCCATAAACTGCGGCCATGGGAATATGCATGGCTGGAGAGGCCTGGTTTCCTTTCAATGTTTTAATGAGAAACAGACAGCATGCATAATCAATCGCCAGATAGGCAATGAGCGTGATCATATCGGAAAAAATGTGGGCCATCTTCTGTCCGCCTTTGGGCAGCATATTGATAAAAATATCAACCCCAAGATGTACATGATCCCGCACCGCTACTGGCATTGCAACAAAGATTCCTGTAATCATCAGATATCGGGACGCCTCCTCGCTCCAGAGAATCGGTTCCCGAAGTACATACCGGTAGAGCACAGTGGTCAACACAAATATACACATAAAGACAAAGGCGATTGAGGCAATCGCTGTCTCTACCCTGTCCGCGCATTGACCGATTTTCAGGATGATGCTTGTTTTCGGAGATTTGTCCATAACGACCTCCTGTTGAAATGGTATGTCAAATAAAGCGGCTTTGGGCAGGGAGCCGCCCAAAGCCATAGCTGTGGGTCTGTTATATGCTGCCGGTCAAAGGCCCGAAATCACGTCGTTGATTGCGTCGATATCAGCCTGAGCTACCTTGCCGCCAACAAAAGCCGGCCAAACCTTTTCCTTCATAATCCGTTGGCACTCGGCGATCTGCTCATCGGTAAAATAGACCACCTCAACGCCCTCAGTCTGGAAGGCCTCCAGAGATTCGGTTTCCATTTTGTCGATCAGGTCATATTCCACCGCTGCCGCCGCTTCAGCCGCCTCATACATCAGGGTCTGATACTCCTCGGGCAGTGTATCGTAGGTGCTCTTGCTCATAATCACCGGGATAGGGCTGTAAATCATGTTGGCAATTGTAAAATTCTTCGCAATGGTATGGATACTGGCTGTATAGATAGTGACCGGAGGATTGGAGGTCCCGTCCACAGTTCCGTTTTGGATAGAGGTGAACACCTCGCTCCAGGCCATGGGAACAGGGTTGATGCCCAGGGCTGTCATTGTCGACATAAAAATGTCGTTTTCCATCACGCGGATCGTCAAGCCGGAAAAGTCGGATACTTCTTTTACCGGATGATCACTCTGTATAATATCAAACATGCCGGCCTCCCAGAAAGTTAAGCCTACCATATCCAACTGTTCCAGCTCTGACAACTTCTGCTGTGCCCAGTCACTGTGGAGCACTTGTCGCGCCTGCTCCTTGCTGGTAAACAGGTAGGGGAGGTCGAACAGGGCAAAGTCGCCGGTAAAGTTTGATAAGGTTGCGGTGGCGCCGATTCCGATATCCACTGTACCCATGGAACACCCTTCCTGCAGGTCGCGCTCGTTACCCAACTGGGAGTTGGGGTAGACCTCGATGCGTAAATCGCCGTTGGTCGCTTCGGCCAGGTACTGGTCCATAAACAGAAGGGACTGGTGGTAGGGGTGGTTTTCCGCCAGAACATGGCCGGCCTTTAGCACATAGGTCGCATCCGCCAAATTATATTCTCCGCTTTGGCTGCCGGCAGAGACGGATGCCCCGCTGGAATTTGGCGTGGAAGCCGCGGGAGTGCCGCCGCAGGCGCACAGGCAGATAGACAAGGCCAGAACAAGTGACAGCGCAGTCGCTTTTTTGATGTGCAGCATAATAGCCTCCTTTTCCATTTCTTTCGATTTGTTTTCGTGTTGGAACGCCCGGAAAATATGTTTCCTCCCCTGCCGGGTGGAGAGAGGAGAAGAAGTGGGAATTTTACCATAAAACTGTCAGGGGTATACAATGTGCTCCAATATCTTGGGCTCATGGCCGGGTAAGACAGGGAAACCCGTTTGGGCTACCCGCTCCAAACTGTCATAATATTCGAATAAGTCTGTATGAAGCCCGTTGATGATCATAGGGTCTCTTTCCATACAGTCATATAGGCAGATCAAGTCGCCTGCAATGATGTAGGTGCCCCGCGCTGTGTCCACCAGGACCGACTGGCTGCCGGGACTGTGGCCCGGCGTCGGAATGACGGAGATGCCGTCCATAAGCTCCTGTGCCCCGTCGATCAATTTATACTGAGTTTGAGCAATCAATGGATAGTTATATGCGCCGCGCTGAATTTTCAGAGGATTTGCGGCGTATTCCAGCTCGCGCTTCTGTACATAGAAGGCTGCATGGGGAAACAGTCCGTTGTTTCCTGCGTGATCCCAGTGCAAATGGGTCAAAATAACGGTGTCGATTTCTTGGGGCGATACGCCATGCCCGCTGAGCTGCTCCTCCAGGGTACAGCCAGGGGCCTGTGTGTAGGGCATGTAGTGGACGCCGTCTGCCGGGGTTCCGCCGGTGTCCACCAAACGATAGTGTTCCCCGTCGAACAACAGCCACGCCAGAAGCGGGATTGTGATTTTTTTCCCCGGCTCCACCATGTACATCATATTGGTGTTATCGCGGACAATGTCTCCTACGTGCAGAGGGAAAATCTGATATTTGCCCATGTGCTCCTGCCTTCCTGTCCGGGGAGGGGTTACCCTCCCCGGACCAAATCATGTATTTCCTTACGCCAGCAGCTCTACCAGCTCGTTCAGATTCTCCAGCTCGTCCAGGCGGCTGCAAAGGTCGATGATCCGCTCGATTTTGTAGCTGCCCATCTCGTGGCCGGCCATGAAGCGGAACTTCTCCACCGCCTCGTCCCAGCTGACGGGGTTCTCCGGGTCGCCCTTGGGGTACTCGGTGTGGGAGGTGATCACGCTGCCGTCCTTCATGGTGACCTCGACGGTGCAGGGGTAGTACTTGGGATACACCTTCTCGATCTCCGGGTCCAGCATCCACTTGACCTTCTTGGCCAGGGCCAGGACCTCCGGGTCCCGGATGGCCTCATAGGTGTAGTCGTCGATGTTCTCGTGGCCCTTGACCATGCCGCAGGCGATGGCGTAGGGCAGGGAGAACTGGGCGTCCACCACCGTCTTGGGGTCGGCCTTGGTCTCCTCGGGGATGGTCAGGACCTTGATGGAATATTTGTTGACGCGGGCCAGGATGGACTCCACCTGGCGGTAGTCCACGCCGCGCTTGAACAGGTCCACGCCGCAGTCGGCCAGGGGGGCGGAGAAACGGCAGCAGGCATGTACCTTGATGGAGGTGTCGGCCATCTCCCAACGCTGGCCAAACTCCTCGCTCACCTTGGCCTCATTCCAGATATCCTTGTAGGAGTAGGCCCGCAGGAAGCCGTCCTGCCCGTCCCAGACGGTGGTGGGGGCGGTGTAGCCGTTCTTGGCCATTATGGCGCTGATGACGCCGCACATGGCGGGGTGGCCGGCCTGGTAGCGTTTGGACCAGGTCCCCTGTGCCTTCCACTCCAGCAGGCCCGCCGCCTGGCTGCCCGCCAGGCCCAGCGCGTAGGTGATTTGCTCCTCGTTCAGGCCCAGCAGCTTGGCCGCGCCGCCGGTGGCGCCGAACACGCCGCAGGTCCCGGTGGGGTGGAAGCCCTGATAGTAGGTCTGCCCCTCAAAGGCCTCGCCCAGGCGGATGGTGATTTCAGAGCCGTAGGCGAAGGCGGTAAGCACTTCCTTGCCGCTCTTGCCATACTTCTCGGCCAGGGCCAGAATGGCGGGGAAGACCACAACGGAGGAATGCTGGGTGCCGTAGCGGTGGTCGTCGTCCATATCAAAGGCATGGCCGAAGGTTCCGTTGATCATGGCGGCCATCTGGGGGCTGGTTTTGTAGTGGCAGCCGATGGCGGTGGATGTGGGCTCCCCGTCGCCCAGCTCCCGGGCGGCCTGGAGACAGGTCAGGCTGGAGTCCACATGGCGGGAGGCGATGATATTGCCCAGCAGATCCATAATGTACATCTTGGAATTCTGCACCACTCTGTCCGGCAAATCCTCAAACTTCAGACCGGCGCCGATTTTCGCAACCTGCTGAGACAGGGACTGTTTTTTCTCCATAATAACATGCTCCTTTTCCGATTTTTTTAACGCTGATGGGGATGAAAGAGGAACTCTTTCTGCCTGAATAGTACAAGCAATTATGATACCAGGTTGGGCTCCTTTTCATTTTTCGTGATTGCGGCGAAATCTACCGTTCATTTTTATAGGTTTCCACCAATTCCATCCCCCCGCACCGGGAAGTTCCGCAAAAAAGGCGGCCATTTTTTGCCGGAAAGGGAAGCAAAAACCTCCTGCCCCCCCAAATATCAGTTTGTTTCCTTTGATTTGCCTGCAACAATTGCTGCAAAGGTGTTGCACTATTTGAAACAATATGTTACACTAAAGCTGCTTCCAAGCCAACTGATGTGGGGGAACTGTATATGAAACCGAAAATTGGAGTTGTCTGTATGGGGCAAATTGCACAGGCCCTTATCAAGGCAATTGATTTTATGGGGCTGGACGCCGATTTTATCCTGTCCGACTCCCTGGTCCATGACGAAAGCCGCCTGCCGCCGGAGCTGGCAAAGTCGGACGTCCTTTTGTCCAGCGGCTATCTGGTCAAGGCGCTGCACAAGATCACGGACAAGCCGATTATCAAAATCGAGCCCAGTCTGTTCGACATTCTCCTAGCCTACAGCAACGCCCTGCCCTATGACCACAACCCCGTTATCATCCTGCCCTCCGAGTCCGGTTCTCCTCTGGTAGGGCAGATACAGGACATTCTGTCAGTGCACATCGTCTCCGACTACTACGACACTCTGGCGGATGCCGGCCGCATCATCCGCAAATATAAGGACCGGGGCTTTCGCTGCGTGATCGGCAGCGGACTGGTCTGTGAGGAAGCGTCTGCCATGGGGCTGAAAAGCATCTTTGTCTACCCCCAGGAGTCCCTGTGTTCCTTCATCCAACTGGCGTACGACACAGCGGTCTCCATCTGCAAGGAGCTGGAGGTCAAGCAGCAGATGTCCACGATTTTTCAATATTCCCACCAGGGCATCCTGTTTACCGACCGGCAGGGCCGTATCTCCATGTGCAACGACTCGGCCGGAAAGATCCTGAAAATGACCCGCCAGCAGCTCATTGGCCATTCCATTGCGCAATTCTTCCCGCCGGAACCCCTCAACACGGTGTTTCAGAGCCACGAGGTCCTGAATCATCTGATGTGCAGCTTTGGCGGAGAGCAATATATCGCCTCGATTATCCCCATACTTTCCAAGGGGGAGCTTAGCAATGTGATGATCAATCTGGACAACGTCCGGACCATTCAGCGGCAGGAGCAGCATATCCGCAACGCGCTGGCCCAAAAGGGCTTTGTGGCCAAGCACCGCTTTGACGCCTTTGAAAGCCGGAATCCTTCCTTTCACACCCTGGTCTCCACCGCAAAGAAATTTGCCAAAAGTGAGGACTGCGTGATTATTCTGGGGGAGACAGGGACCGGAAAGGAGGTGCTGGCCCAGTCTATCCACAACCACAGCGCCCGGGCCAACAACCCCTTTGTTGCGGTGAACTGCTCCGCCATCAGCGAGACCCTGCTGGAGAGCGAGCTCTTTGGCTATGACGAGGGCGCTTTCACCGGTGCGCGGAAGGGCGGGAAACAGGGGTATTTTGAGGTGGCCCATAAAGGGACCATCTTTCTGGATGAGATCGGCGAGCTGAGCCTGCCCCTGCAAAGCAAGCTGCTGCGGGTTATTCAGGAGCGGCAGCTTATCCACGTCGGCGGCAGCAAGGTTATCAACTTCGACGTGCGCATTATCGCGGCTACCAACCGCAACCTTTGGGAGCTGGTGCAGCAGAAGAAGTTTCGGGAGGACCTGTACTACCGTTTGGCCGTTCTGGAGCTGGAGCTCCCACCGCTCCGCCAGAGACAGGAGGACATTCTGCCCCTTTTCCTGGAGTTTGTCGCCAAGCGCAGCGGCTCCCTTGCGGCGCAGCTGGAGGAGAAGGACGCAACGCTGGCCCATCTGCTCTGCTCCCACAGCTGGCCGGGCAATATCCGGGAGCTGGAAAACTTCGCCAAAACGGTTATGACCATGTGGGGCGACGGCGACGCCAACGGCACGTTTCTGGACCTGATCGGTACGGAAATACAGCGCAGAAAGGCCCGGAGCGTTCACACGGCCCTGCCGCACCCGGAGCCCGAGGCCGTTCCGGCCCAAACCGCCGAGTGGAAACGCATTCAGGGCGCGCTGGTGGAGGCGGGCGGAAATTACACCAGGGCGGCCGCCATACTGGGCATCAGCCGCGTGACACTGTGGCGCAGGCTGAAAGCGATGGAACAGACAGCGGGCACTGACCGATGAAATAATCGCGGTCCGGCCGCAAAAACAGCGGGGTTCCGCTGATAGAGACAAGGGGCCGTTTTACCCCGTACTTCCCCCGCTTTTGATATTGACGCAGCTGGAGGCATATGGTATTATGACACGTACTTTGCTGGTTCCTGCAGCAAAGGCAAGGAAAGAAAACGGGGCTGTGCCCGGCCAAATTCCGGGTGCGGCGCCATGACCGGAGAGCGGTCTATATTGGAGGGCAGACGTATGGATTATTCAGGGGGACTGTTTATACAGACCGGAGGGGGCGCACCGGCCGCGGAGGCCCGTGAGTCCCACAGCGGTATGCGGAGCGTCCAGAATCTGGAGGCCGTCATCAACGAGGGCCTGCGCGTCGCTCTGCTGGAGAAGACCCCGGACCAGTCGCTGGATGTGCTGCTGGAGCACCTGGGAAAGGCGCTGAACGGAGACCGGACCTACATATTTGAGCAGAACGCCTCCGGCGGCGACGACAACACTTACGAGTGGGCGGCCGAGGGGGTAGAGCCGGAAAAGGAGAGCCTGCAAAACCTTCCCCCCGAGGTGTGCGCCAGCTGGTATCAGAATTTCGGCGTCGGCGGGCATATCGTCATTGAGAACCTGGAGGATATCCGGGAGACCGACCCCGTTCAGTATGAGAACCTGAAGCGGCAGAATATCCATTCCCTGGTGGTGGTCCCCCTCTATGACGGCAAGCAGATCATCGGCTTTTACGGCGTGGACAATCCCCCGGCAAAGACCCTGGAATATGCCACAAATATGCTCCAGACGGCGGCGTATTTTATTGTGTCCTCCCTGAAACGGCGCAACCTGTTCCGGGAGCTGCAAAAGCGCAGCTATAATGTGCTCCACGCCCTCAGCGTGGACTACCTGGGCATCTATCAGGTGAACTTCAACACCGGCGAGTGCGAGACATACCGGGACAGCGAGCAGATGAGCGTCTACTTTAAAGACGGCTATCAGGCGGCCATGGAGCAGTATATCACCCGCTACGTGGCGCCCTGGGACCAGGAGCGGCTGCGGGCCGTGACCAAAAAGGACTATGTGCTGGGGCAGCTCAGCACCAAGATGAAGTTCTCGGTGCGCTATCAGGTAAAGGACGGTTCCTTTGGCCTGAAGCACTTGGAGATCCACTTCTCCGCTACCGAGCGGGCGGGGGAGGAGAACTGCGTGATCTTTGCCCTGCGGGACGTAAACGCGGTGGTGGAGCAGGAGGAGAAATACCGGCTGGAGGCGCGCCAGAGCCTGGAGAACATTCTGGAGGGGGCCAGAACGGGTATCTGGACCATCGAGCTGGAGGAGGGCCGCCCGCCCAGGATGTACGCAGACCGGACCATGCGCATCCTGCTGGGCGTGCCGGAGGAGATTGAGCCGGAGGAGTGCTACCAGCACTGGTTTGCCCATATCGAGCCGGACTATGTGGATATGGTGCAGGAGGCAGTGGCGGAAATGCTGGGGACCGGGCGGTCTGAGGTGATTTACCCCTGGAACCACCCGGAGCTGGGCAAAATTTATGTCCGCTGCGGCGGCGTGCCGGACAAGGCCTTCCAGAAGCCGGGGGTCTGCCTGAACGGATACCACCAGGACATCACCGAGACCATGGTGACCCGGAAGAAGCAGGAGCAGTCCATCATGGAGCTGCTGGAGCGGGTGCGGCGGGCAAACTCCGCCAAAAGCGAATTTCTCTCCCACATGTCCCACGACCTGCGCACGCCCATCAACGGAATTTTGGGTATGCTGGCCATTCTGGAAAAGAGTGAGGACGACCCGGAGCGGCAGCGGGACTGCCGGCGGAAGATTCGGGTGTCCACAGAGCATCTGCTGTCCCTGGTGAACGATGTTCTCCAGGTCAGCCGGCTGGAGAGCGGAAGGCCGGCGGCGGTGGAGGAGCCCTTTGACCTTCACCAGACCCTGGAGGACTGCCTCACCATCCTGTCCTCCCAGGCGGAGGAGCGGGGGATTCGGCTGGAGCTGGAGGCCTCCGGCCTGCGGCACAGCCGGGTAATCGGCAATCCGCTGCAATTCAAGCAGATTCTTATGAATGTCATCGACAACGCCCTGAAGTATAACCGCCCCCACGGCTCTGTGTTCATCCGGGTGGAGGAGACCGCCTTCCAAAACGGGACCATGAGCTGCCGGTTTGTCATTGAGGATACCGGAATCGGAATCGGCGAGGACTTCCAGGCCCATATTTTCGAGCCCTTTACCCAGGAGCACCAGGACGCGCGAACCAACTACAGCGGCGTCGGCCTGGGCATGTCCATCGTGAAGAATCTGGTGGACCAGATGAAGGGGAGCGTGGCGGTCAGCAGCCAGGTGGGCAAGGGCAGCGTGGTCCAAATCACGCTGCCGGTCCGGGTGGATGAGGCATGGCACGGCGCGGCCGTGGAGGAGGAGCCGGATATCCAGAGCAACGTGGCCGGAATGCGCATCCTGCTGGTGGAGGACAACGAGATCAACTGTGAGATTGTGGAGTACATCCTGATGGAGGCGGGGGCGGAGGTGGTAACCGCCAACGACGGAAAGGCCGCCGTGGACGCCTTCACCGCCTCTGCGCCGTGGACTTTTGACTGTGTGCTCATGGACCTGATGATGCCGGTGATGAGCGGATACGAGGCGTCCCGGGTGATTCGGGGGCTGGACCGGCCGGACGCGGCGTCCGTGCCCATCATAGCCCTGTCGGCCAACACGTTTGAGGAGGACGTGGCTCTGGCCAAGGACGCAGGGATGAACGACCACCTGGCTAAGCCGGTGGATATCCGAAAAATGCTTCAGCTCATAAGCCGTTTTCGGGACTGACCGAGGCATGAAACGGCCTGGATGTACCGGCCGGCGCACAGGCGGCACAGATACCGAACACTCTGGAATGGAGATGAACAAAATGGCTTTTCCACGCTCCCTGAAAAGCAGCATAGCCCTGATTATCTGCCTGAATATTCTTGTGTTTGCCTTTTTGGGGATTTCGGTCAAAAAGATGAGCGAAGACACCATTGAAACAATAGGCACAGCCTACATGGATGGTATGAGCGAGCAGGTTTCCCTGCATTTTGAAACGATTATCGACCTCCGCCTGACCATGGCGGAGTCCATCGCCCATATCGCGTCGGGCGGCGAAGGAAATTCCAGCCGCGGCACGCTGGCGGAGATTGAGTACGGCGCCAAGGCCAGGCATTTCATGTGCGCCGCCCTGTACTCCTCCGACGGCGAAATTGAAATGATCTATGGCAATCCTGTGGCGCTCAACCACCCTGAGCCCTTTCTGGATAGCCTGAAAAACCGGGAGCGCAGGGCGGCGTCCGCAGTGGACAGCAGCGGAGAAAACATCATCCTCTTTGGCGTGCCCTGCGAATATCCCATGTCTGATGGAGAAAACAGCCTGGCCATTGTGGTGGGCCTGTCCTCCAAATATATGGGGGAGGTCCTGTTCCTGGATTCCGACAGCTCGCTGGCCTACTCCTTTGTCATACGGAAGGACGGCAGCTACGTGGCCCGGAATGAGGACGACGTCCACGAGAACTATTTTGACCGGCTCTATGACCTGTTTGAGGGCCGGAGGGAGGAGGCAGACCGCCATATCAGCCAGCTGACCGCCGCCATGGAGGCGGGGGAGGACTGCTCCGCGCTGCTGGAAAACGGCAGCTCCCGCCGGCACCTGTATGGGACCAGCCTTCCCTACTGCAATTGGTATCTGGTAACTGTGCTGCCCTTTGACAGCCTGGACCATACCATCTCCGGCATGAGCAGCCGCTGGCTCGTACTGGTCTACGCCGCCTCCTTTGCGGTGGTGGCCATGCTGCTCTACCTGTTCCTTCAGTACTCCAAGCTGTTTAAACACCAGCTGGCGGAGCAGAAGCGAATGAACCTGGAGATGGACGCGGCGCGGCAGGCGGCCGAGCAGGCGCGGAAGGAGGCGGAGCAGGCCAACGCGGCGAAGCAGGACTTCCTGTCCAGCATGAGCCACGACATCCGCACCCCCATGAACGCCATCATTGGCATGACCGCCCTGGCTGCGGACAATACCCACAATCCCGAGCAGGTGCAGGACTACCTGGGCAAAATCGCCCTGTCCAGCAAGCACCTGCTGGGGCTGATTAATGACGTGCTGGATATCTCGAAGATCGAAAGCGGCAAGATGACGCTGAATGTGGAGCCGGTGTCCCTTCGGGAGGTGATGGAGAGCATCGTCAACATCGTGCAGCCCCAGGTGAAGGCGAAAAACCAGCGGTTCAACGCGGCCGCCTACGATATCCTATCCGAGCAGGTGTACTGCGACAGCGTGCGGCTGAATCAGGTGCTGATCAACCTGCTGGGGAACGCGGTGAAATTCACGCCGGAGCAGGGTTCGGTGCAGGTGACGGTATACCAGGAGCCGGGGGAGGGCGGCCGTGTGCGCACCCACTTCCTGGTGCAGGACACCGGAATCGGCATGTCGAAGGAGTATCAGAAGGAGATTTTCGACTCCTTCAGCCGGGAGGACAACACCCGCGTGCGGAAGACAGAGGGCTCCGGGCTGGGCATGGCCATCACCAAGTGTATTGTAGACGCCATGGACGGGGACATATCCGTTCGCAGTGAGCAGGGCAAGGGCAGCGAGTTCCATGTGGTCCTAAACCTGGAGCGGGCGGCGGAGTCCGTGCCGGACCGTGACCTTCCCGTCTGGAGTGTGCTGGTGGTGGACGAGGATGAGCGGCTGTGCGTCAACGCGGTCCGCTCTCTGGAGGAGCTGGGTGTCCGGGCCGATTGGTGCCGGAGCGCCGGGCAGGCGCTGGAGCGCATCGAGGCGCGCCGGCAGGACGGCGGCTATCAGCGGGTCCTGCTGGGCTGGCAGCTGGCGGACGGGAGCGGCCTGGAGGCCGCCCGGGCAATCCGGCGGCACTGGGGGGAGGACGGTCCGGCCCTGCTGCTCTCCGCCTGCGACTGGAGCGGGCTGGAGGAGGAGGCCGAGGCGGCGGGCATTTCCGGCTTTGTAGCCAGGCCGCTGTTCCGCTCCACCCTGTTTGACGCCCTGAAGGGCCCGGCCGGCGGCGCCCCGGAGGAGGGGGCCGGCCCCTGGAAGGCGGTGGACCTGTCCCTGCGGGGGAAGCACATCCTGCTGGCGGAGGACAACGAGCTCAACTGGGAGGTGGCGCGGGAGCTGCTCTCCGTTCTGGAGCTGGAGCTGGACTGGGCCGAAAACGGGGAAATCTGCGTGACGAAATTTGAAAAATCCCCGGTGGGGTACTACGACGCGATTATCATGGATGTGCGTATGCCCGTGATGGACGGCTACGAGGCGACCGCCGCCATCCGGGGGCTGGAACGCCCGGACACGGATATCCCCATCATCGCCATGACCGCCGACGCCTTTTCGGAGGATATCCAGCGGTGCCTGGAGTGCGGCATGAACGACCATCTGGCCAAGCCTATTGACCTTCAGGCCGTGGCCCAGAAGCTGAAAAAATACCTGCGGTAAAGCCGCAGACAAAAGGCGGCCCCCTCTGAAATCCCAACCTTTCAGAGGGGGCCGCTTCTTATCCCCAGCCCAGCCGGCGGATTTGCTCCCGGAGCTCCTCCAGCCGGAGCTCCAGCTCAGCCTGCATGTCTGCGTCGTGGCTTTGTATGGCCAGAAGCAGCCGCATGTTCAGCGCGTGCTGCCGGTCCTTCAAGCCGCTCATGGTCTCGCCGCGCCGGACCAGGTCGCCGCGGATACCGCTGTAGCCGCTCATTTGGGCGTCGCCACCAGGATGCGGATGCGGCCGCCGGCGGAGTAGCCCAGGTCGTCGTACCAGCCGGTGAGGGTATAGTCCTCGCCGTTGATCTGGGACAGGTCGGTCTGGTAGTACCCCCGGCTGCCGGAGCCGTCCCGGAGCAGCACCTGTACGTTCTCAGCAATGGGATACTCCCGGCCGTCCCCCATGGCGCTAAGGGCGGACAGGCCGTCCAGGCTCACCTGGGTCAGCTGCCGGATGGACCTCAGGCTGTCCTTCTCATACACCAGCATGGCCCCGCCGGTTTGGATGGGGTATCTGGCTGTGCCGCTGATGGTCTGAGCCTGACCGTCCCGGAGGTAGGTATAGCTGACGGAGATATTGGTCCCGCTGGAGCTGTCGTCAATTCCGCTGACATATACATAGGGCTGGGTGTCGCCGGTGACATTGTGGAGCACCATGCGGTCGATTTCCCCCGCCGCGTTCAGGGTATAGTAGCGCACGTCCTCGCCGGACAGCTTGGCCCCCGCCAGGCGGGAGGGGTAGACGCGGGCATAGCCGCCGCTGTCGTCAGTGTCCAGAATCTGCGCCCCGGCGGCGAATCGGTAAGTTCCAACGCCGGTCCCGTCCTTGCTGACCGTCCCCTCCAGCCGTTTGGTGGACAGGCTGCGAACATTTGTCCCGGACTGGGTGGTGGAGACGGTGACCAGCTTTCCGGCGTCCAGCGCCGTGCCGCTGTGGTAGAAGGTGCGCACCACCCCGTCAGTACAGGCCACCTGAGTGGTCACCTGGGCGGAGGCGGTGGCCAAGCTGGTGGTGGAGGCGGTGGACGCCCCCTTGGCGCTGGACACCACCGAGCCGTAGTAGATGGCTTCGTTCTCCAGGGCGGCGATGGCCTGGACCACCTCACCGTTCAGGCCCAGCAGAAGGGTGACCATGTCCCCCTCCTGAAAGCTGCCCTGGCTGGAGAGCTGGTAGGCGGCCTCGGAGGTGCCGAGCTGGTAGCTCACCCCGGCCACCGTGACGGCGGTGGGGGCGGCAGCGCTGGGAGACAGGCCGGTGAGGGTGCCCGTCACCCGGTTGTGGCAGATCCATACCGTGGACATGTTGGCGTTGTAGTAGTACACGTCGTATGGCTGCACCGCGGAGAGGGCGGAGACCGCCCCGTTATAGTACACCGTGCCGGGGGCAAAGGGCAGGGACAGGGCGCTGCTCTCCGCCACAAAGGGGCCCTTGGTGTGGCTGCTTACCAGGGCGGAGTAGTCCACCTGGCCGTTGGTAATGGTGTAGCCCAGGGTTGTGCCGTATACCGTCCCGGCGCTGGTCTGGGCGGTAAGGAGGTTATAAAACAGGTCCACACAGTCCTGTCGGGTCAGCGCGCCGCCCTGTCTGGCGGATACGCCGTCCAGCAGGCCCAGGGAACTGGCCTTGGACAGCTGGGCGGCGGGGTAGGCCCCCTTCAGGGCGGTGGGGTCGTAGCCCAGCGCCTTCAGCAGAGCGGCGCAGCCCTCCTCCAGGGTGACGGCCTGGTCGGGGCGGAAGGAGCCGTCTACATAGCCGGTCATCCAGCCCTGCTCAATGGCGATGCGGACATAGCCGCTGGCCCAGTGGTCCCCCTTCAGGTCTTTGAACAGGGAGCTGCCGTAGCCCTCTGCACCGTCCTGATAAGGGGAGGCGGCCACCAGCATCTGAGCGAACTGGGCCCGGGTGACCGGGCTGGTCAGGCTGTCGCCGGCGGTGAGGATGCCCAGGGCCTGGAGCGCCTCCTGTTTGGCGCCGGAGCCGGCGGCCTGTGCCCCGACGCACAGAGAGAGGGTCAGGCAGAGGGCGAGGGCGGCGGAGATGAAGTGTTTTGTTTTCATATTATGTTCTCCTTTCCAAAAACCTCTTTCGTCCCTCCGCAGAGACAAGGCCCCTTTTTAAAGGGGCTGTCAGCCGCAGGCTGACTGAGGATTGCGTTTTGCGAAGCAAAACATACGGAGTAAACAAAGTTTTGCAAACCTTGATTATTTCATACATTTCGCCTGCGGCGAAATACAATCCTCCGCCCCAGTTTGCGAACTGGGGCACCTCCTTTCAAAAGGAGGCTGGACCCTGCGGGGGGACGGGGGTTATTTATTCGCCGTAGCCTTCAGGTATCCTTCCACGCCGGAGACGGTGGACAGCCCCAGGGCCTCCTCGGTGATACGCTGGAAGTCCTTCTCGTGCCAGCGGTGGATCTGGGCCCGGGTGGCCAGCACCGAGGCGGAGCTGACGGAGAACTCGTCCAGGCCCCAGCACATGAGCAGGGGAATGAGCCCCGGGTCGGCGGCGGCCTCGCCGCACATGCCCACCGGGATGCCCGCCCGCTTGCCGGCGGAAATCACGTTGCAGATGGAGCGCAGCACCGCGGGCTGGAAGGGGGTGTACAGCTTCTCCACCTTGGCGTTGCCCCGGTCCACCGCCATAGTGTACTGGGTCAGGTCGTTGGTGCCGATGGAGAAGAAATCGCACTCCTTGGCCAGCAGGTCGGCAATAAGGGCGGCGGCGGGGGTCTCGATCATGGCCCCCAGGGCGATGTCCTTGTCGTAGGGGATGCCGGCCTCGGCCAGCTCCTTCTTGCACTGCTCCAGCAGCTCCCGGGCGGCCCGGACCTCCTCCACGCAGGTGACCAGGGGGAGCATAATTTTGATGTTCTGCTCCTCGGCTCCCGCCCGGAGCAGGGCGCGGAGCTGGACCTTGTACAGCTCGGGGCGGTCCAGGCAGTAGCGGATGGCCCGGTGGCCCAGGAAGGGGTTTTCCTCCTTCTCCAGCCCCAGGTAGTCGATGGCCTTGTCGCCGCCCACATCCAGGGTGCGGATGATGACCTCTTTCCCCGCCATGGTCTTGGAGACGGCGTGGTAGGCCTCGTACTGCACCGTCTCGTCGGGCAGGCTGGTGCGGTCCATGAACAGGAACTCGGTGCGGAACAGGCCGATGCCCTCCGCGCCCGACTGGGCGGCGGCCTCCGCCTCGGCGGCGGAACCTATGTTGGCGTAGAGGTGGTAGTACTTGCCGTCGGCGTCGGCGGTGGGCTTATCCCGATAGACCTCCAGGGCGGCGGTCTTCTCCTGGTAGTCCTTCTGTTTGGCCAGGTACTCGCTGCGGGTGCGGGCGTCGGGGCTGAGAACCACCACGCCCTCGCCGCCGTCCACAATCAGGCCGTCGCCGTCCTTGATGAGCTCCAGGGCCTTGGCGATGCTGAGTACGGCGGGGAGCTGGAGGGCCCGGGCCAGGATGGCCGAGTGGCTGGTGCGGCCGCCTGTCTCGGTGATGATGCCGGCCACGTTCTCCCTGTTCAGCCCCACCGTCATGGAGGGGGTGAGGTCGTGGGCCACCAGAATGGTGCCGGCGGGCAGGGCGCTCAGGTCGATGCCGGTGACACCCATGAGGATGGACAGCAGCCGGGACCGGATGTCCCGCACGTCGGTGGCCCGCTGGCGCATCAGTTCGTCGTCCACGCCGGCGAACATGTCGGCGTACATGGTGCACACGGCGTCGGCCGCCCCCTCGGCGCAGGAGCCGCCGTCGATGGCCTCCTGCATCTGAGAGAGCATGAAGGGGTCGGCCAGCATGGTGATCTGACCGGTGAGAATCTCCGCCTCCTTGGGGCCGGTCTGCTCTCGGATGCGGTCGGCCATGGCGGCGGTGCGCTGGTTGAACTCGTCAATGGCATTTTGCAGGCGGGCCTTTTCCGCCTCCTTGCCGGAGTAGGGGACGTCGGAGTAGTCCAGGCTCTCCTCCCGCACGCAGACGGCGCAGCCCAGGCCGACGCCGTCCGATGCGTTGATCCCTTTCAGAACCATAGCGCGCTCCTCCTCTTACAGGTCGCCCAGGCCGGACTCCACCAGCTTGACGGCGGCGTCCAGGGCCTCGGCCTCCTGGGCGCCCTCGCAGCGAATCTCGATCTCGCTGTCCATCTTGATGCAGGAGGCCATCAGGTTCATGATGCTCTTGGCGTTGATGGTCTTCTCGCCAAAGATGATGGTGACGGTGCTGTCGTACTTGCCCATCTCGGCCACAAAGAGCTGGGCGGGGCGCATGTGCAGACCCTGGGGATTGATGACCTTGACTGTTTTGGATACCATAATGAATACATCCTTTCAAATTTGTTTATTATCTCATACTGTGAAGCACAGTATTTAGAGAACGAAGGTTAAACCGCGATGACGTCGGTGCTGTCCAGGTATTTCCGGTCGGGCAGGCGGTCGGTGATGATCTGGGCACCGTCCAGGGGGAGGATGGCGGCGGCGGTGACCCGGCCGAATTTGCTGGAGTCGGCCAGCATATAGACCGACTGGGCCCGGGCGGCTGCCAGGGATTTCAGGGCGGCCGCCTCCGGGTCGGGGGTGGTAAAGCCCTGGCTGAGGCTGACCCCGCTGGTGCCCAGGAAAACCTTGGTGAAGTTATACCGCCGGATGGCGTCCAGGGCTTCGGCGCCCACGATGTCCACCGTGCCCGGCTTCAGGGCGCCGCCCAGGACATAGACGCGGCACTCAAAGGCGGAGAGCATCCCGGCGAAGTCGATGCTGCTGGTGACAAACAGGGCTTTGGAGTCCTTCAGGTGGCTGGCCATGTGGAGGACGGTGGTGCCGGTGTCCAGATAGACCACGTCGTCGTCCCCCACCAGGCTGGCGGCGTAGCGGGCGATGCGCTCCTTCTCCCGGGCGTAGCGCTGCTTGGTGGCCAGGTCGGGCTCCCGGGCGAGAAATTCCTCCTCCTCCAGGCTGGTTGCCCCGCCGTGGATCTTTACCAGCCTGCCCTGGCGGGCCAGGGCGTTCAGGTCCCGGCGGATGGTGGCCTCCGAGGCCCCGGTGGTCTGGCAGAGGTCGGTTACGCTGACGGTCTGGTGCTGGGCGATCTGCTCTAAAATGGCCCGGGCGCGCTGTTCAGCCAGCATCCTGCATGCCTCCTTTCTTGACTGGATTTGATTATTTGATTGATTTTGACTAAAACAATCCTATCATAGAAACGCAGGAAAGTCAACCAAATTGCGGCGATTTTTCTGTACAAAAAAGAACGCCTGTTTTTGTGCATAGTGCCATAAAAGCCTTGGAATGAGCCAGATTCTAGCCTGACGGACGCCGGCGGAAGGGGAGCGGGACTGGAGACGGCGGAGGAGAAAACGGTTTACAAGTGCGGAGACGGAATGGGACGGTTTTCCCGTCTTGAATGTGGAAACAATCAAAAACGTGCAAAATCACTTTTTTGGAGGCAGAGCAGGCGGGATATTTTGGCGCTTTTCCGCCTTGCGGAGGGGGGAAGGGTGGTGCTATACTTGAGACAAGGATTACCGGAAAGCCACCAAACTATTATTTTTAAAGGAAGGGATCAAACATGAAACAGGCAATTATGATCGGCGCAGGCAACATCGGGCGGGGCTTCATCGGCGCGCTGCTGGAAAAGAGCGGCTATCACGTCACCTTCGCCGACGTGGCGGAAAATCTCATTGCCGCCATCAACCAGCGGGGGAGCTACACCGTCCATATCCAGGACCGGGAGTGCGCGGAGTGGACCGTCAGCAACATCAGCGGCATCTCCTCCGCCAACCAGGAGCTGGTGGACGCCATCGCCGGCGACTGCGAGCTTATCACCACCGCCGTGGGCCTGCGCATCCTGCCCATCGTGGCCAAGCCCATTGCCGCCGGTATCAAGGCCCGGAAGGCGGCGGGCAGTACTCAGATTCTTAACGTGGTGGCCTGTGAGAACGCCGTCCGGGGCACCAGTCAGCTGCGGGACGCCGTCTATGCCAATCTGGGCGAGGAGGAGATCGCCTACGCCGGGGAGTATGTGGGCTTTGCCGACTGCGCCGTGGACCGCATTGTGCCCAAGGCCTCCTTTGAGAATCCCCTGGACGTGGCGGTGGAGCAGTACACCGAGTGGGACGTGGAGAAGGGCGGCTGGAAGGGCGAGCTGCCCGACATTCAGGGGTGCAGCTTTGTGGACGATCTGTCCGCCTATATTGAGCGCAAGCTGTTCACCCTGAACAGCGGCCACGCCATTTGCGCCTACCTGGGGGCGCTGAGGGGCCACCGCACCATTGTGGAGAGCATCGCCGACCCCGCCATCGGTGATGTGGTGTATAAGGCCATGTGTGAGAGCGGCGAGGGGCTGATTAAAAAGTTCGGCTTTGACCCCGCGGCCCACCACGCCTATATCGACCGCATCTTTGCCCGTTTCCAGAACCCCTTCCTGGAGGACGAGACCCAGCGGGTGGCCCGGGAGCCCATCCGCAAGCTGGCCCCCACCGATCGGCTGGTAAAGCCCCTGACCACCGCCTACGGCTACGGCCTGAATGTGGACCACCTGATTTTCGGCGCGGCCGCCGCCCTCCACTTCAACTGCCCCGAGGACGAGCAGAGTGTGGAGCTGATGAAGAAAATCGAGGCCGAGGGCGTGGAGAAGGCCCTGGAGGCCTACACCGGCCTGAAGGCGTCCGACCCCCTGTTTGGCCGCATTCTGGACGTGTACCGCGGGCTGGGCGTGGCGAAAAAGTGAGATTGGACGGGGGAAAGGCGCAATAAATCCCTTGCATTTTTCCAAATTTTCTTTATAATGGCAGTAAAGACTTTGAGGAGGGTTTCCGATGAACAAAACCATTACCGCTGAAAACGCCCCCGCCGCCGTGGGGCCCTACTGCCATGCCAAGCTGGCGGGCAATACCCTGTATACCTCCGGCCAGCTGGGCCTGATTCCCGCCACCGGCGAGCTGCCCCAGGGGGTGGAGGCCCAGGCCGCTCAGGCGCTGGACAACCTGAAGGCTGTGCTGAACGCCGCCGGGATGGACTTCGGAGATGTGGTGAAAACCACTGTTTTCCTGGCGGATATGAAGGATTTTGCCGCCGTCAACGCCATCTATGCCAAATACTTCCCCGGCGAGGCCCCGGCGCGCTCCTGCGTCCAGGTGGCGGCCCTGCCCAAGGGCGCCCTGTTTGAGATCGAGGCCGTGGCGGTCCGGTAAGCAAAAAACGCCGAGGAGGGCCTGGCCCCCTTCGGCGTTTTCTTATACGGAAATCAATTGTTTTAATGGAGGAAAACAGGATGACTGACCGCATAAAATGGACCCTGAACCACCTGCCCCCCAGTGAGGACAGCCGCCTGGGGATCATGTCCCTGGAGAACGCGGCCAAGGCCCGGGCCTTTCACCGCTCCTTCCCCCAGTACGACGCCACCCCGCTGACCCGGCTGGACGGCATGGCCCGGCGGCTGGGCCTGGGCGGCCTGTGGGTCAAGGACGAGTCCTTTCGCTTCGGCCTTAACGCCTTTAAGGTGCTGGGGGGCTCCTTCGCCATTGCCCGGTATATCGCCGGGGAGCTGGGACGGGATGTGTCGGAGCTGACCTATGAGTACCTCACCAGCGCCCGGTTCCGGGAGGAATTCGAGCAGGCCACCTTCTTTACCGCCACCGACGGCAACCACGGCAGGGGAGTGGCCTGGGCGGCCAGCCGGCTGGGGCAGAAGGCGGTGGTCCACATGCCCAAGGGCAGCGCCAAGAGCCGCTTTGACAACATCGCCAGGGAGGGCGCTCAGGTGACCATCGAGGAGGTCAACTACGACGACTGCGTCCGCATGGCCGCCGCTGAGGCTGCCGGGACGGCCCACGGCGTGGTGATTCAGGACACCGCCTGGGAGGGGTATGAGGAGATACCCTCCTGGATTATGCAGGGCTACGCCACTATGGCCGACGAGGCGGCGGAGCAGATGGAGGAGCGGCCCACCCACGTGTTCCTTCAGGCGGGCGTGGGCAGTATGGCGGGGGCCGTGGCCGGATATTTTATCAACCGCTATCCGGAGCATCCGCCGAAATTTGTGGTTATGGAGGCGGAAGCGGCGGACTGCCACTATCGGAGCGCCCTGGCCGGGGACGGCAAGATGCGCACGGTGGGGGGCGACCTGAGCACCATCATGGCGGGGCTGGCCTGCGGCGAGCCCAACCCCATTTCCTGGGACATCCTGCGCAGCCACGCCGCCGCCTTTGTGTCCTGCCCCGACTGGGTGAGTGCCCGGGGGATGCGGATGCTGGCCGCTCCGGTGAAGGGCGACCCGGCGGTGACGGCGGGGGAGTCGGGAGCCGTGGGCATGGGGGTAATTTCCGCCCTGATGGGGGACGACGCCTATCAGGAGCTGCGGGAGGCCCTGGAGCTGGACGGCTCCAGCCGGGTGCTGCTGTTCTCTACCGAGGGGGACACCGACCCGGACCAGTACCGGAAAATCGTCTGGGACGGGGCGTATCCTGCTGTCTGAGCATAACAAAAGAACGGGTCCGGCTGAGGAAATCAGCCGGACCTGTTTTTCTGTTAGTCTCGCAGCAGCTCGGCCGCGCCGATGATGCCGAAATCCTGTTTCAGTCGGGCAAAGCGGAAGTCTACCGGCTGGGGGATGTGGTTGTACCGGTCAAATTCGGTGCGCACCCGGTCGAAAAGAAGGGGGCCGAAGTTGACCAGTCCGCCGCCAAAGACATAGAGATTGACGTTAAGCAGCTGGTAAATGTTGAAGGCGCACACGCCGATGTAGTGGGCGGTCTGGTCCAGCATCTCCAGGGCGAAGGGGTCCCCCGCTTCGCAGGCCCGTCGCAGCTTGGCGCCGTCCAGATTGGGGCCCAGGTCCATCATGGTCTTCCGGCCGGCGGATTTTTTCCGAATCTGGACAGGGAGGTACCGGCCCGCCCCCCAGGACATGAAGCAGCCCCTGTTCCGGCAGCCGCACAGCTCCCCCTGGTCGGGGGTGATGAGCATGTGGCCGCACTCGCCCGCCCAGCCGTAGCTGCCCCGAAAGAGCTGCCCATTGAGGATCAGCCCGCTGCCGATGCCGGTGCTGACGGCCATGTAGATCATGTGCCGGCTGCCCTGTCCCGCGCCGAAGCGGTGTTCTGCCAGGGCGGCCACGTTGCTGTCGTTGTCCAGCACGATGGGGACCCCCAGCCGCTGGGCCAGGTAGTCCCGCATGGCGAAGTCCCGGATGTTCACCATGGCGGAGGTCATGCACACATATCCCTGCTCAAAGAGGATAAAGGAGGGCATGCATATGCCGATTCCCGCCAGGTCGGACAGGGTGAGGCGGTTTTTTTCCAGAATAGAGTGGATGGAGTCGATTACCATGGCGCAGAAGGCGGGGCCGTCAGCCTCGGTGGGGGTGGGCTGCTGAAAGCGGTCCAGCAGGCGGTTCTCCTGGTCAAACAGGCCGTAGGCCACCTTGGTGCCTCCGGCATCGATGCCGATGCGATAGGTGCTCATAGGGCGCTCTCCTCCTCTGCCTGATAAATCTCTGTGCCGGCCTCTGACAGCCGGCGGGCCTGTTCTCCGGTGAGGCCGCAGTCGGTGACCACGGCGGAGGCCCCGGCGGGCAGATTCAGGGGGACCACGCCCCTCTGGGAAAACTTTTCGCTCTCGGTTACCACAATCACCTGTCCGGCGTGTTCGGCCATGTCCCGCACGGCCTGGACCCGCAGGTGGTCGTTACCGGTGAAGCCCAGGGCGGGGGACCAGCCGTCCGCCCCCACAAAGAGCCGTTCCACATAGAACTGTTGGGCGCACACCTTGAGGATGGGCCCTACCATGACCTGGGCGTCGTTCTGGAAGTCGCCCCCCAGCAGGACCACCCGGGCCCCGTCCACCCGGCGGACGTAGCTGGCGATAAAGGCGCTGTTGGTGATGATGGTGGCCCCCGGCTTGCTGCGGGCGATCTCCTCGGCCAGCAGGGCGCAGCAGCTGCCGCTCTCGATCATCACCGTCTCCCCGGGGGAGACCAGCCGGGCGGCCCGGCAGGCGATGCGGCGCTTCTCCTCATAGTGGATGGCCAGGCGGTTGTTCACGTCGTCCCCGCTGCCCGACACGGCAAAGCCGTGTTCCCGGCGGAGGATGCCCCGCTCCTCCAGGGCGTCCAGGTCCTTGCGCACCGTCACCTGGGACACGCCCAGCCGCTGGGCCAGGACGGAGACCTCCATCCGCCCGCACTGGGAAAGCAGCTCCAAAATTTGGGACTCCCGCGCTTTTCTCATAAAAAACCTCTCAAAACTGTTATCGGAAGGTGCAGTCCAGGCCGGCGTCCAGGAAAATCTGCCGGTAGCCGGCCAGGTCCTCCGGGTGGAGCTGCTCTACCCCGTCGTAGTCGTAGGAGACCCCCATCTGCTGGTATTTCCGCTCCCCAAACTGGTGGAAGGGGAGGAGATGGACCTCGTGAACCTTCAAATCGGTGAGGAGGGCGGCCAGCTGTCTGGCGTCCTCCGGGCCGCTGTTGAACCGGGGGATTACCGGGATGCGGGCGATTATGTCCTTGCCCGAGACGGCGGCGGTGCGGAGGTTGTCCAAAATCAGCCGGTTGTCCACGCCGGTGCCCGCCCTGTGGACGGCGGGGTCGCTGTGTTTGACATCCAGCAGCAGGAGGTCCACCTCGTCCAGCAGCAGCCGGAATTGCTCCGGGGCGGCAAAGCCGGTGGTCTCGGCGGCGGTGTGGATTCCCTCAGCCCGGGCGGCCCGGCACAGGGCGGCGGCAAACTCCGCCTGCTGGAGCACCTCGCCCCCAGAGAGGGTCATTCCGCCCCCGGACTGGTCGTAGAAGGCCTTGTCCTGAAGGACCTCGGCCATGACCTCCTCCACCGTCACCTCCCGGCAGCGGCAGCGGTCATCGTCCAGCAGCTGGGCCTGGGCGGCATACCGGTTTTGCGATTCCGGGTTGGCGCACCAGCGGCAGGCCAGAGGGCAGCCCTTGAAGAATACGGTGGTGCGGATGCCCGGACCGTCGTTGATGCTGAACTTCTGAATATTAAAGATTTGCCCGGTCTGTGACATATGCCGCGCCTCCCGTCTGTTTACTTCGTTATTATAGTGGGAGCGGCATCCATTGTAAAGGTGCAAAAATCCACAAAGTTTAAATTTGAAATTTGTATACTTTCATTCGTAAGTTTTTGTTGACTTACCAAGTGGGGTCTGTTATGATGAAGCCAAAACCGGGGGAAGCCTTCCCCGCTGACAGTTTTAACAGGGAGGTCACAGACCATGAAGAATACACAGCATTTCGGCGACCTGACGCCCCGGATGGAGCATTTTCGGGAGGAGCTGCTGGAGACCGAGCCTCAGGTGTGCGCCCAGCGCGCCATCCTTACCACACAGAGCTATAAGGAGCACGGCGACCAGCCCGTTACCCTGAAGCGGGCCTATATGCTCCAGAATATTCTGGAGCACATGAGCATCTTCATCGAACCCGACACCCTGCTGGCAGGCAACCAGGCTTCCACCAACCGGGCGGCCCCCATCTTCCCGGAGTACGCCATGGACTGGGTCATCCGGGAGCTGGACGAGTTTGAGGGCCGGGACGGCGACGTCTTCCGCATCAGCGAGAAGACCAAGGAGGAGTTAAGGGAGATCTACCCCTTCTGGCAGCACAACACCCTCCTGGACAAGGGCCTGGCCGCCATCCCCCCCGAGAGCCGGGTGTTCTACGACCTGGGTATCATCAAGGCGGAGGGAAATATCACCTCGGGCGACGCCCATGTGGCGGTGGCCTACGCCGACCTGCTGCGGCTGGGGCTGGTGGACTACCAGCGGCGCACCAGGGAGCATCTGGAGAAGCTGGACCTCACCGACTGTAAAAATCTGAAAAAATCCTACTTCTACCGGGCCATTCTCATTGTGATTGACGCTGTGCGGACCTTTGCCGCCCGGTACGCCGCCCTGGCGGAGGAGCAGGCCAAGTCCGCCGCCCCGGAGCGGGCCGCCGAGCTGACCGAGATGGCCCGCATCCTGCGCAAGGTGCCCTATGAGCCGGCTGAGACCTTCCAGGAGGCGGTGCAGTCCCTGTGGCTGGTCCATCTGGTGCTCCAGATCGAGTCCAACGGCCATTCCCTGTCCTACGGGCGGATGGACCAGTACCTCTACCCCTACTACGCCAAAGACCTGGAGGTGGGGCGGATTACCGAAGACAGCGCCTGCGAGCTGATGGCCAACCTGTGGCTGAAGACCTTTACCATCAATAAAATTCGCTCCTGGAGCCACACCCAGTTCTCCGCCGGCTCCCCTCTGTATCAGAACGTCACCGTGGGCGGCCAGACGGCGGACAAGAGGGACGCGGTGAATCCCATGTCCTACCTGATTCTGCGCAGCGTGGCCCAGACCCGTCTGCCTCAGCCCAACCTCACTGTGCGCTACCATGCCGGCCTGTCGGAGGACTTTATGTCCGAGGCCATCGAGGTGGTGAAGCTGGGCTTCGGTATGCCCGCCTTCAACAACGACGAGATCATCATTCCCTCTTTCATCAGCCGGGGGGTGAAGGAGGAGGACGCCTACAACTACTCCGCTATCGGCTGCGTGGAGACCGCCGTCCCCGGCAAGTGGGGCTACCGGTGCACCGGCATGAGTTTCCTCAACTTCCCAAAATCCCTGTTGATTGCTATGAACGACGGCGTGGACCCTCAAAGTGGCCAGAAGCTGACGGACGGCGCTGGCCACTTCACGGGTATGACCTCCTATGACCAGCTGTCCCACGCCTGGGATGTGGTCATCCGGGACTTCACCCGCCACAGCGCCATCATCGAGAACGCCTGCGACATGGTGCTGGAGGAGGACGTGCCCGACATCCTCTGCTCCGCCCTGTGCGAGGACTGCATCGGCCGGGGGCTCACCCTGAAGGAGGGCGGCGCGGTCTACGACTTCATCAGCGGCCTTCAGGTGGGCATCGCCAACCTGGCCGACTCCCTGGCCGCCATCAAGAAGCTGGTGTTTGAGGAGAAGGTTTTCACCCCCGCCCAGCTGTGGGAGGCCCTCCAGACCGATTTCGCTGGCGAGGAGGGGGAGCGGGTCCGCCAGCTGCTGATCCACCAGGCTCCCAAGTACGGCAACGACGACGACTATGTGGATAAGCTGGTGGTGGACGCCTACGACGTCTACATCGACGAGATTAAGAAGTACCCCAACACCCGCTTTGGCCGGGGGCCCATCGGGGGCATCCGGTATGCGGGCACCTCCTCCATCTCGGCCAACGTGGGGCAGGGGAGGGGCACCCTGGCCACCCCCGACGGCCGCCACGCCGGCGAGCCCCTGGCCGAGGGCTGTTCCCCCAGCCACGCCATGGACACCCACGGCCCCACCGCCGTGTTTAAGAGCGTGTCCAAGCTGCCCACCGCCGACATCACCGGCGGCGTCCTCCTCAACCAGAAGGTGACCCCCACCCTGCTGTCTCGGGAGGAGAACAAGACTAAGCTTATTGCCCTGATCCGGGCCTTCTTCAACGCCCTCCACGGCTACCACGTCCAGTATAACGTGGTCTCCCGGGAGACCCTTCTGGACGCTCAGGTCCACCCGGAGGACCACCGGGACTTGATCGTTCGGGTGGCCGGCTACAGCGCCTTCTTTAATGTGTTGTCCCGCCAGACCCAGGACGATATCATCGCCCGTACCGAACAGACCCTGTAACAAAAGCGCCCCCGGCCGCGAGGCCGGGGGCATTTTGGGTTCATTCGTGAAAATGGACAACAGATAGACGCCAAAACGATAAAAATAAATAATCCCTTTTCAGATTGGTGTTACGAAAAGCCGCTTCGTCAAACCGCGCGTCAAAATATCCAAAGCGGGCAATCCTCTGTTGATGGATGACTTGTGTTTGTCAAGAAAAAAGTTAAGCAAAAGGGCTCGAAAAAGGTGAGCACCCTCAGCACCTATAAACAATAAGGAT